>JAEHJW020002501.1_pt1 | contig 43762 bp, 48 predicted proteins | sample 9271431 | NCBI WGS metagenome assembly JAEHJW02
GATCTGAACACGGGCAACCGGTCGGCGGCCACGAACACGGGCTACCAGTCGGCGGCCACGAACACGGGCTACCAGTCGGCGGCCACGAACACGGGCAACCGGTCGGCGGCCACGAACACGGGCAACCGGTCGGCGGCCACGAACACGGGCAACCAGTCGGCGGCCACGAACACGGGCTACCAGTCGGCGGCCACGAACACGGGCAACCGGTCGGCGGCCACGAACACGGGCGACTACTCGGCGGCCGAGGTGAAGGGTTCCGAGTCCGTCGCCGCCTCGTTAGGTATCCAAGGCCGCGCACGCGCAGCAGCCGGCGGCGCCATCGTCCTTTGCTACCGCGACGAGAACGACGGCCGCCTGGTTCATATCCGCGCCAGCAAGGTGGGCGAGAACGGCGTCAAGCCGGACACCTGGTACGCCCTCGACGCCGAAGGTGAATTTGTTGAAACCCAAAACGAGGAAGAATCCGAATGAGCGAGCACGCCAAACTCTCCCCATCCAGCGCGCACCGCTGGCTGAACTGCCCCGGCAGCGTAGCCCTTGAGGTGACGTGCCCGGACGATTCCAGCGACTTCGCCGACGAGGGCACCGCTGCGCACGAACTGGCCGCCATGGCACTGGCGAACGGCAACGACGCCACCGCCTACCTGGGCCGCATCATCCAGGTGAATGGCAAGGGCTGGGAAGTCACCGACGACATGGCCGGCCACGTGCAGAAGTACCTCGACTACTTGCGCAGCATCGACGGCGAACTCATGGTCGAGCAGCGCTTGAGCATTGAGGCCATTACCAGCGAAGCCGGCGCCAAGGGCACGTCCGACGCCGTGATCCTGGCCGGCAACGAACTGGTCATCGTCGATTTGAAATATGGCCGAGGCGTCAAGGTTGATGCCGAGAACAACGAGCAGTTGCAGATTTACGCCCTGGCAGCGCTCAACGAATTCGAATTCCTCGGCGACTTCCATACCGCGCGCGTCGTCATCGTGCAGCCCCGCCTCGACCATATCAGCGAGTGGGTGCGCAACGTGCCGGACCTGCGCACGCTGTTCGCCGAGCACGTCAAACGCGGCGCCGAGCGCTGCTTCGCGGCCATGCAGTACCACGGCAACTACAAGGAACTGCACGAGAAGTACCTCAACCCCGGCAACGATCAATGCCGCTTCTGCAAGGCCAAGGCGATCTGCCCGACGCTGACCGAGCACGTGCTCGCCACGGTGGCCGACGATTTCGTCGATACCACGCAGCCGGTGGCGCCGCAGATCGAGCACGCCGCAGAGCGCACCTTCGACAACGCCATCCTCGGCAATCTGCTGGGCGCCGTTGATCTGGTCGAGTCCTGGTGCAAGGCCATCCGCGCCAAGGCCGAGGCCGAACTGCTGGCCGGCCGCCCGGTGCCCGGCTTCAAGCTGGTGGAAGGACGACGCGGCGCCCGCCGCTGGGCCGACGACAAGGAAGTCGAAGCCACCATGAAGTCCATGCGCATGAAGCTGGAAGAAATGTACGACTTCTCGCTGATTTCCCCGACCACCGCCGACAAGCTGCACAAGGCCGGCGTCATCGGGCCGCGCCAGTGGCCGAAGTTGCAGGAACTCATTACCCAATCGGAAGGACGACCGTCTGTTGCTCCAGCCACGGATAAAAGGCCCGCGCTCACCGTGGCGGCAACGGTGGACGACTTTGACCAAGTAGGTGATCTGGTATGAAGAACCTGCCGCCTGCCAAGGTGCTGCCCACCGACGCCGCGAAGCTACTCAAGCAGGCGGCACAAACCCCCATCACGCGGGCCGACCCGCTCGCGCGTGTGAAAGCCATCGAGAAAGCAGTCGAGCGGGTCAAGCGTCAGTTCCCCCAATTTTTTAAGGAGTAACACTATGAAAATCAAGTTGAGTAATGTCAGGCTGGCCTTCCCGGTGCTTTTTGAAGCCAAGACCGTCAATGGCGAAGGTAAGCCGGCGTTTTCCGCTTCCTTCCTGATGGACCCGGCCGACCCGCAAGTGAAGGCCCTCAACCAGGCCATCGAGCAAGTCGCCACGGACAAGTGGGGCGCCAAGGCCGACGCCATCCTCAAGCAGATGCGCGCCCAGGACAAGGTGGCCCTGCACGACGGCGACCTCAAGTCCAACTATGACGGCTTCCCCGGCAACCTGTACGTGTCCGCGCGCAGCACCACCCGGCCGCTGGTCATCGACAAGGACAAGAGCCCGCTCACCGAGCAGGACGGCAAGCCCTACGCCGGCTGCTACGTGAATGCCAGCGTCGAACTGTGGGCGCAGGACAACAACTACGGCAAGCGCATCAACGCCAGCCTGCGCGGTGTTCAGTTCTTCAAGGACGGCGACGCCTTCACGGGTGGCGGTGCCGCGAGCGAGGACGAGTTCGACGACATCGCCGAAGGCGCCACCGCCGAGGACTTGGTCTAACCATGGCGCCCCGGCCTTCGGGCCGGGCGCTTTGGTGAGGCGGCGCGCAGCCTGGGGATTGCCTAGGGCCTCTCCCCAGCCGTACAGACGGCACCGCACACGCCCGCCGCCTCACCAAAGCGAACACGGAAAAGAACATGACGACCCTCTGGCTTGATCTGGAAACATTCAGCGCGGTGCCCATCACCAACGGCACGCACGCCTACGCCGAGCACGCGGAAATAATGCTTTTGGCCTATGCCATCGACGACGGCCCGGTGAAAGTGTGGGACTGCACCGCCGACGCGCTGATGCCCGACGACCTGGCCGACGCCCTCGACGACCCGGACGTGGTGCTCTATGCCCACAACTCCCGCTTCGACCGCACGGTGCTTTGGCATAACGGCTACCGGCTGCCGGTGGAGCGCTGGCGCGACACGATGGTCAAGGCCCTGGCCCATTCTCTGCCGGGCTCGCTGGGCGATCTGTGCGACATCCTCAAGGTGCCGACCGACAAGGCAAAAGACAAAGCCGGCCGCCAGTTGATTCAACTGTTCTGCAAGCCGCGCCCAGCTACCAGCAAGGTGCGCCGCGCCACGCGCGAAACGCACCCCGCCGAGTGGGCCAAGTTCGTGGAGTACGCCGGGCTCGACATCGAGGCCATGCGCGAAATCGACAAGAAGCTGCCGGCGTGGAACTACCAGGCCGGGGAACTGGCCTTGTGGCACCTCGACCAGGCGATCAACGACCGGGGCGTCATGGTCGACACCGACCTGGCACATGCTGCCATCCGCGCCGTGGAACGTGCGCAGAAGGTGCTCGCCGCGCGCACCAGCGACCTAACCTTGGGCGTGGTGCAGGCGGCCACCCAGCGCGATGCGCTGCTGCGCCACCTGGTCGCGGCCTACGGCATCGACCTGCCGGACATGCAGCAAAGCACCCTAGAGCGGCGCATCGGCGCCCCCGACCTGCCGGCCGAGTTGCGCGAATTGCTCGCCATCCGCTTGCAGGCCAGCACCACCAGCACCAGCAAGTACAAGACCCTCGCCAAGGCGGTGAGCAGTGACGGCCGCCTGCGCGGCACGCTGCAATTCAACGGCGCCAGCCGCACCGGCCGCTGGGCCGGCCGCCTGTTCCAGCCGCAAAACCTGCCGCGCCCGGTGCTCAAGCAGGCCGCCATCGACCAGGGCATCGAGGCCCTGAAATCGGATTGCGAGGATCTGCTGTTCGGCAACGTCATGGAACTGACCAGCAGCGCAATCCGGGGCTGCATCGTCGCACCCCAGGGCAAGAAGCTGGTGGTCGCCGACCTCTCCAACATCGAAGGCCGGGTGCTCGCCTGGCTGGCCGGCGAGGACTGGAAGCTGCAAGCCTTCCGCGACTTCGACACCTGCAAAGGCATCGACGGCCAGTGGCACACCGGCACGGCCATGACCCACGCCGTGCTGACCGGCCACCCCATCGCGCTGGAACTCGACGAGAAGGGCGAGCCCATCCGCAAGGGGCACGACCTCTACAAGCTGGCCTATGCAAAATCATTCGGCATCAAGCCCGAGGCCGTGAGCAAGGACAACCGGCAGGTTGGCAAGGTGCAGGAACTGGCCCTCGGCTATGAGGGCGGGGTTGGTGCCTTCCTCACGTTCGCGGCTGCGTACAACATCGACCTCGAAGCCATGGGCGAGCAGGCCATTGATGCCATCCCGGCCAACATCATGGCCGAGGCCGCCAAGGCGCTGGAATGGACGAAGCAGCAGAAGCGCCCGACCTTCGGCCTGTCCGACCGCGCGTGGCTGGTTTGCGATTCTTTCAAGCGTTCGTGGCGCTATGCCCACCCGGCCGTCAGCAGCATGTGGAAAGACCTCGAAGAAGCGGCACGCATGGCCGTGTCGCGGCCCGGCGTGACCTACACCTGCCGCATGCTCAAGCTGCGCCGCGACGGCGCCTGGCTGCGCATCCGCCTGCCGTCCGGCCGCTTCCTTTGCTACCCCAGCCCCCAAGTGGATGACGCCGGGGAGCTCTCGTACATGGGCGTGAATCAGTACAGCCGCAAGTGGTCGCGCCTCAAGACCTACGGCGGCAAGCTGGCCGAGAACGTGACCCAGGCCGCAAGCCGTGACGTGCTCGCCAGAAACATGCCAGCCATTGAATTGGCCGGCTACCAGATCGTCCTCTCGGTGCATGACGAGAACATCACCGAAGCACCCGACCGCGAAGAATTCAACGCCGACCACCTGGCCGGGCTTATGTCCGCCAACCCACCCTGGGCCGAGGGCCTGCCGCTCGCTGCGGCCGGTTTTGAAGCCTATCGCTACCGAAAGGAGTAAGCATGCTAGTGTTTTTGCATTACCTGATCGACGAAATCTGCTTCATCGCGGCGCCCGATATTTCACCCAGCAATTTCACTGTAGAGCGCCGCGATGGACTGGACTACATCGTGCCACGCATCGAAGGTGCGGAAGACGCCGTCACCGGCGCGGGGGGCGTTTGATGCTTGATCTGACCCGGTGCACGGGAAAAACCGAAACTAGCGTGCGGTGCCCAGACAGCGACACTTGCCAGCGGACGGCAAGGAGCACTACCTACGGGCGCCCACCCATGCGCCCTAAAGAGGGATGGATTACGGGAGATATGTGCCCGCACTACGTTTCAGCCAAATGGGTAGCAAGGAGAGATACGGATGCATGAAAGCACCATCGAGCAATACCTGGTCGAGCGCGTCAAAGCGCTGGGCGGAGAGTGCAGAAAACTGAAATGGATAGGCCGCAACGGTGCGCCCGACCGCATCGTCATGCTGCCCGACCGTACCGTGTGGGTCGAACTCAAGGCGCCCGGCGAGAAGTGCCGGCCGCATCAAATCCGTGAGCACGAGCGCATGCGCCGCATGGGCCAGCGCGTCGAGGTTGTCGATTCTTTCGAGGGCGTGGACGAGGTGCTGGCATGAACAAGTGCCGGCCATGACCCGCCAGGCATTCACCCCCCGCGAGTACCAGCAGCCGGTCATCGACCACATTCTCGACGTGTCGCGCGGCGCCGTGTGGGCTGGCATGGGCATGGGCAAGACCGTGTCCGCGCTGACCGCGCTCGACATCCTCGAACTGACCGAGCCCGGCCCGGCCCTGGTACTGGCCCCGCTGCGCGTGGCCGCGAGCACCTGGCCCGACGAGGCAAAGAAGTGGGCACACCTCACGAACGTGGAAGTGTCGGCCGTCGTCGGCACGCCCGAGGAACGGCGCGCCGCGCTCAAGCGGCCGGCCACGATCTACACCACCAACTACGACAACCTGCCGTGGCTGGTCGAACACTTCGGCGCAAAGTGGCCGTTCCGCAAAGTGGTGGCCGACGAGAGCACGAAGCTAAAGTCCTTCCGCCTACGGCAAGGCGGGGTGCGTGCGCAGTCGCTCGCCCGCGTCGCCCATTGCAAGGTCGACCGCTTCATCGAACTGACCGGCACGCCCAGCCCGAATGGATTGCCGGACTTGTGGGGGCAGGCTTGGTTCCTCGACAAGGGCGTGCGCCTGGGGCTCAGCTTCGAGGCTTTCAAGTCGCGGTGGTTCCAGTCCATCCAGGTGGGCGCCGACCGCCACGCTACGCGCCTTGATCCGCTGCCGTTCGCCCAGGAGCAGATCGAGGACAGGATGCGCGACCTTTGCCTCTCGCTCGACGCCCGCGACTATTTCGACATTTCCGAGCCCATCGTGAACGTCATCCGCGTGGAGTTGCCGGCCAAGGCCCGGCGCCTTTACAAGGACATGGAACGCGAAATGTTCCTCGCGCTGGAATGCGGCACCGAGGTGGAGGCATTCAACGCGGCGAGCAAGACCATCAAATGCTTGCAACTCGCCAACGGCGCGATCTACACCGACGACACGTGCAACGCCTTCGCCGAGATTCACGACGCCAAGCTGCAAGCGCTTGAGGACGTGATCGAGGAAGCGGCCGGCATGCCGGTGCTGGTGGCCTACCACTTCAAGAGTGACCTCGCCCGCCTGCAGCGTGCCTTCCCCAAGGGCCGCACCCTGGACAAAGACCCGCAAACCATCCGCGATTGGAACGCCGGGAAGATCCCGGTCTTGTTCGCTCACCCGGCCAGCGCCGGCCACGGCCTGAACTTGCAGGACGGCGGCAACATCCTGGCCTTCTTTGGCCATTGGTGGGACCTGGAACAGTTCCAGCAAATCATCGAGCGCATCGGCCCCACGCGCCAGGCGCAGGCCGGGCACGACCGCCCGGTGTTCATCCACCACATCGTCGCCGCCGACACGATGGACGAGCTTGTGATAGCCCGCCGCGAATCGAAGCGCGAGGTGCAAGATATATTGTTGGAAGCGATGAAAAGGAGGGCACCGTGATGATGGCTGAGAAAGTGACAATCGGGAATTGCGAACTTTGGCACGGCGACTGCCGGGAGATTTTGCCAACGGTCGCGGCAGGATCGATAGTGACCAGCCCGCCTTATGGGGTTGGAAAGGAATACGAGCGCGGCGGCAGACTTGAATGGTTGGCGCTGATGTCGGGGTTCTTTGCCGCGACTGATGCGGAAATTGTGGTTTTGAACTTGGCTGATGTGCGCTGCCATGAGGACAAACTGATAGCCCCTGTGCGGGCCGACGTTGTTGGCAGGAAGAACACTGTCACCGCGCAGGACGTAATCGACGCAGCGATAGCCGGCAAGGGCCGCAACAAGAAGGAGATTGCCGAGGCACTGGCGTGTAGTGAACAGACGATAGACCGCAGACTTTTCGGGAATAACGCGAGAGGAAGCAAAGCAGAAGCGCAAACAAGGATTTTCCTTTCCGGTGCGGCGGCTTCGGACTTGGCCAGTGTGGCCGGGTACTACCTGCACGATTCGAGGGTTTGGGTAAAAGACCCATGCTGGCAAACCTGCCAGTACCACTCACTGAGCGACCGGGCAGTTGATGAGTATGAGCATGTTCTGTGCTTCCGCAAGGCTGGCAGCGTGCCGACTTTTGACCGCACAAGGCTGGAAGCGCAAGAGTGGGGCGTGTGGGGAAGCCGGTCAGTTTGGGTGATCCCTTCCGTGCGGAACAATGATGACCACCCTGCAAAGTTTCCTGATGAATTGGCGCGACGAATGGTTTTGCTTTGGGGTTTCGGCGTGGTGTGCGATCCGTTCCTTGGCAGCGGAACGACAGGTGCGGTTTGCGCCGAACTAGGATTGCCGTTTGTCGGTATTGAGCGAGACATGCGTTTTTTTGATCTGGCGTGCGAGCGGATAGCAAAAGTCGGCGCTGGCGAGCTGCCGGTGCAGGGCGACATGCTTTTGCCTGCCAACAATGTTTGAATGGAACGTGAATGTTTGTCATGTTGGCTTCATTGGCACAGTACATGAGAAAACCGAGGAACTGGCGCGCTGCGCGGCCCTGAGCAAGTTCGGTGAAGAGGGCGAACGCAACAGCGTAGTTAATCCCGGACGAAAGCGCGAAGCCATCTACTATGATACACCGCTTTTCAGCAACTCGCCCTCGGCGGTACGCCGGGCCACCAGTCCCGGCAGCTTCTTGCCACCGCCCCACACCCACTTGTTCAGTTCCTCGGCAGCCCCCTGCCAGTCGCCGGCATCGACGCGCCGCTTGAGCGTGCTCGCCTTGTAGCGGGTCGTCCCCAGGTTGAAGCAGAAGTCGGCGATGGCCGAGTGTTTCGCGTCGCCTTCCAGCCACAGCACGGGCGACAGCTTGCCGGCCGCCCGGTGGAAGGTGGCAGCATCCTGCTGCATCATGGCCTCGGCCACGGGCTCGCTGATGGGCGGCATGTCCATGCGCACGTCCGGCCCGGTGTGGCCGTAGCCGATGGTCGGCACACCAGCCGGGCAGCGGTATGGCGTGAGGCGAAGGCCCTCAAACTTGCGAATGAGAGCCAGCAGGGCTTCGGGGATCATCGGCCGGACATTTTGCGCAGGCTGCGGTCGACCAGCCAGAAGCTCGCCACGCTGGCGGCCATAGCTTTTTCATCGACACCGAACGCGGCCTTGAGCGCCACCAGCGGGTCGGCCCCGGTTTGCACGGCCAGGGCAAAGCCGGCAATGATGACGGCCGGCCACAGCACGATCAGCCATTGCAGCGCGAGCAGTGGCCGGATGATGGCGTTGAAGGCATCCACCCACTTGATGCCAGTTTGCACGCCCTGGGCCTTGGTCGCCTCGATGATGGCCTGAATTTCGGCCGCCCCGATACTGGCGTCGGCCTGGGCGTTGATTTGCGCGAGCGCCTGGTCGCCTTTCAGCTTGTCGGCTTCCAGTTGCTTGTCGAACATGGAGAGTTCGTGGGCGCGCTCGTCCTTGCGATCCAGCCACTTGAGAACTTCGGGGGCCATACGGAACAGGCCGCCGAACAGAGTACCTAGCAGAGTTTCAATCATGTTAATGCCCTCCCACTTTGGAAACGATACCGGCCCACATGGCTGCGCCGAGGCCAATCACCACCAGGCCGACCAGCGCGAGAAGCCCATGGTCAGCAGCCCGGCGCATGCGCTTGCCGAAGCGCAAGTCCTCGCGGAATTCTTCGACGGATTCGGGTTTATCGACATCGACGCCCAGGATGGCAAACACCTTTTTGACCGCGCGGTCGGCGGCCCCTTGGCAGGTGTCGTCGGTGCAGTGTCGGTGTTGTTCTTGCATTTCTTTTTCCCTAGTTAGCAGTGATCCCCGGTGGGGTCGAATACATCGAGCAGCCGCTCGCAGATGCAGCCCGCGAGGCGGCCACGCCACCCCAAGTCGTCGCGCTTGTAACGAATCAGGCGCGACGTGACCAAGGCCTCGCGCGGCCAGTCGAGGAACACCAGCGGCGCGATGATCCAGTTGGCGGCCACGTCCATGGCGTAGGCGACGGCGACAACGGGCAAGGCAATCACCTTGTTGAGCCCGACGAGACGGTCGGCCAGGTGCGCCCGATAAATGCCCATGACGAGCACGTAGGCGCACCAGAAGGCGTAGAGGTAGGCCAGCATCGAGAGCAGGACGAGGCTCATAGCGCGGCCGCCGTGCGGAACAGATCGTCAAGCTGGGCGGTGCTCAAGTTCAGAGCGCCGGCCAGTTGCGCCAACAGGGCATCGCTGCGCTGCACGTCGCCCGCGAATTCCCAAGTAATGCGGGCCGCGTCGCCATCAGGGCCAGGCATGGCAGCGACGGCGGTATTGACCTGGGCCAGTAACCCGGCCTTCAACAGCGCGAGGCGAGCCTGCCGCATGGACACAGCAGCGGGTACAGGATCGACCGGAGGCTGGGCCTGAACAATCTCCCAATGGTCGCCGCGCCAGAAGCAGCCAGCGGTTGCCGGGTCGAAAGTGGGCGGGGCCACGTCGGTGAGTCCCATCCATTCGGCGGGGGTTTCGGTGCGGATGAGTTCCCCGGTGTCGGGGCTGTATGCGTGCTTGGTCATGGTGCGACTCCTAAACGATTTAGCAGGTTTAACGAATTGGCCCACTGCGCGTGGCCGCGCCATGAGGCAACGAAACGGGTGAGCGAAAGGGGGGATTGGGAGTATCACAACTTCCATCGCTCGCTTTCGCTCGCTATACAAGCGTCATGTGGTCACAGGCGGCCCGCAGCCCGACGTACCAGCCCGAGCTCCACGGGAAGAGGCTCCAGCTGGAAGACCGAGAACCAGAGTTCACATCGTTCGTACGCGCGCCGCCGAGGACGACGCGAGTCAGACCGTAAGTGCCAAAGGTGTATTCCTGACCTCGGCCAGTGCCGGCGCCGTTGTTGCCGTTCACGTCTTTCCAGCTTCCTGCCGGACTCGCCGCTTCGCTGTAGAAGTTGGAGTCCTGCCCCCAAACTTGATGATGGCCGGACGCTTGCTCGATGCCGTACTTCGAGGTGTAGCCTGCATTGCGCTGGGTCGTCGGGTAGGTGCTCGCCGTGGCGTCAATCGACTGGTTTTCAGTCACGCCGAAGGCCGCGTCGACGAACTCGGTTTCACACATGAGGCGCTTTTGGTTAGCGCGCGCCAGTTCGTTGGCTACCCACCAGTTCAGCGAAGGATAGGTGACCGTGCCATCGCCGCCAAATGCAGCCGGGATTTTCGGCAGCACGGTGCCCGAGGCGATGTTCGTCCCGGCCTTGCTGGTGCCATAGGTCGCCGTATCGGTCGAGCACAGGTAGATGTCCACCCAGGTGCGGCCGCCGACCAATGCCATGCCGCGCGGGTCGGCGGCCACCGGGCGAAACTTCAAATCCCAAATGCTGAACGAGTTGATGCCAGCGATGTTGTCGACATCGGTTTGCGTCCAGATCATGCCGTTGCCGGTCGTCGCAAAGCTGCCACCGGCCACCGTGGTGCCACTGGCAACCTGGCCGTAGTGGAAGCCGCCGATCTTGCGCGAGTTCGCCGTGGTGTAGCCGGTCGGTGCCGACCAGTTGGCGTCGGCGCGAATAGTGCCGTCCGCGCAGGCATAGATTGCGTAATCCGTGCCGGCCGTCAGGGTCGGCATGGTGATGGCGGTATCAGCAGCCCAGGTCACCAGAACACCCGCCACCATTGCAGAAGTTCCGGCTTTCACGCTGATGGTGTCGGCGCCGGTTTTGACGAAAGCCGGGGTCTGTGAATCGGCCTTGTAGAAAGCCATCGGGTCAAACTGATCTAAACGTACTGCATGTGCTGCACCGGTCGCTGGCGCTACACTGAATACCTGCGATGCGGAACCGGCGAGGGCCGCCACCTCCAGCGCAGTACGCGCCGCCGCCGCGGTAGTGGAGCCCGTTCCGCCACTCGCCACAGACAAGGGCAACGCGATACTTGCCGCACTATTCGCCGCCGCTGTCGCGCTATTGGAGGCATTCGTCGCCGCGCTCGAAGCCGTCGAAGCGCTTGTCGATGCGGCACTAGCAGAACTTGCCGCGTTGCTGACGTTGGTGTTTAGCTGCGCAATAAGCTGATCCGGCGTCGTACTGCTGGAAATGCCTACCTTGACCGCGCGGCCGACCTGTTCGGCCACCTGCTGCACGAGGATGGTCAAGCGATCGAAAGCGTCGTTGATGACCTTCGGATAAAACGCGCCCTGATTCGTCAGCGTGACAGGTTGCAGGTTTTGCACCTGGCTGGTGGCAGTAATCAGGTAGCCGGTAGCTGGCGCCGTCGTGGCAGTGATCGTGCCGCCTGGGTTCGCGTCCTGGTCAGCGTTGAGCGCTACCGTGTAGTCGGTGCCGAGTACGAGGTTGCTTTCCGCACCCACCGGGTCGGTGCGCACGACAAGGACATCGCTCGCGGAAAATACCTTGAAGGAAAAAGGGAACTGCGTCGTCGAGCCGTTGCCGGTGTAAGACCCCGCCTTTCGGGTAGTGGATGAAATCGACATGCGCGGCGCTCCTGGGAATTTGCCGCTAGGCTATCCACCAGAAGCGCAGGCACGTGCACTATCAGCGCTTCTCCTGAAACCCGAAGGCGACGGCGGCCGGGTTATCGGTTTTCCCTTCGGCCAGGGCCTTGGTTCCGGTGATCGTGCGGTTGATCTGCGCGCTGGGCAGGCCGAACATATCGCCCACGACATTGACCGATGCTTTGCGGAAGGCATCGTCGAACTCGCCCTGGTGCGCCTGTTTCGCCAGGCTCACCGTGTCGGCGATGAGGCGCAGGCCGGCCGGCCCGGTGTAGTCCCGCCCCATGTCGTTAGCGCCGGTCATCATCTTGGCCGCTTCGCTGAACTCGCGCACCACGACCATGAGGCCCATTAGGTAGTCGATTTGGTTGGCGAGCAGTTTCTTGGCGATCTTCTCGGGGTCATCGTCGCCCGAGTCGCCCGGCGTGAGGGCTGCTTTCAGGAAGTAGCCCAGCACTGCTGGCACCACGTAGAGCAGCGCGTAATCGACCACAAGCCGCGCCCGCTTGGCCGGGGTATTTGCGCTCATGATCTTTTCCACGCCTAGGTTTAGGGCCGTGTTCATGAAGGAATAGAACACGGTAAAAAGTTTGATGTAGGGGCTGCGCTCCATGGCCGACAGGTCTTTGGTTTGCCCGCTGCCCTGCGAGTCAATAACGGCCTGATCTGCCAGCGACACGGCGCGGGTTTCATCGTTGCCCTCGGCGATGGCCTTCTCGTAGGCTCCCCACCAGGTCAGAATGTCGACCATTTGCTGACAGCGCATCATGAGGAAGTAGGCGTAGCGCCCGACGAATTCGTCGGTTTTCCCGAGTACCCCGTTGATGTTCTGCACGCGGTCGCGCAACTCGGCCAGTTCGCGGAAACGAGTGCGCGGACGGTTTGCCATGAACGAGGACATTTCATTGACCGTGCGCGTGAGCCCCACGGGGTCGGCGAGGTACTTGGCAACCCCGCGCCCGATCCATGGCGCACCCACGCGGACGATGGACTGCGTGATGCCGAGCGGCTGAATAAGCGCGCTCATGACGTTGAAGCCGAGGCCGGCAGCACTCACCCCCTGACGTAGGCGCGCGATAGACACAAAGCCGGCATCGGCAATGCTCTTGTCGCCTTCGGCCACGTCCTGCACCCAGGTCTTGAACTGCTGCTTGGCCTCGGGGCCGTAGTGCTCGCGGATGGCCGCGTCGATGGTGTGCGAGCGCAGCAGCCGGTTGGCATCGATCAGCCACTCGTGCCAGGCCAGGTCGTGAATCACGTCATTGACGCCCGAGTAGAGGCCGGCCAGCGTGTAGAGCAGCGGCCGGCCTTGCACTTCCTCGACGCGCGACTTGGTGAAGCTGCGGCGCGTGGTGGCCGTGGTGTAGGCGCCCTGCAACTGGCGCTTGGCGCTTTCCGCGTCGGCGTGTTCCTCGGCCCGCTGGCTGGCGGCCGGGTCGTACTTGATGGGGTAGTAGCCGCCGCGCATTTGGACGGTCGTGCCGTCCGCCGTGGTCACGGCAAAGGGACGCGGCGCCACCCACTCGGGCTCTTTGCCATAGACCCGGCGCTCCTTGGCGGCGATCTGTGGCCGGTAGCTCTCGAAGTGATCCCACACGGCCTGCACCGCCTGCCATTCCTGCGCGGTCAGCGATTGCAGCACTGGGGCAAGCTGGGCCATCGTCCAGCCTTCGCCGCCGAGTAGCCGCTGCAGGTTGCCGTCGTTGCCGATGTTCAGCGCGATGGCGAGGCGCGCCTCGCGGTTCAGGCTGCGGTTGATGGTCGGGAAAAATTGCCCCTTGCCGCCCATCCGGCCCAGCTTGAACACCGGGGCGAGGATTTCCGACAGCTTGGCCGTGGCCTCGGCGCGCATCGTGGTTTCCTGGTCGCCGCGCTCGTTGGCGCTGCGCACGAAGTATTCCCACATCGGGCCGCCGTCCTTGCCGCCGTCCATGACGCGCGCCCAGGTAGCTGCCTTGATATGCGCCGCCCAAAACCGTTTCAGGCCCTGCACGGCGCGGCCCCTGTTCGTGGTCGGCGTGCGGGTGTCGGCCTCGCGGCCCTGGGCGTGCTGGTGGATGCTGCCGGCGATTTCATCGCGCACGGCCTCATAGGCGCGCTGGTCGGCGGCCGTCAGCAGCTTGTGCTTCAAACGGCCTAGGTGCTCGATCTGGCGCACGGTATCGACCAGGCCCCGGAATTCCTCGACCGTCAGGTTCTTGTACGAGGTGCGGAACGCCTCGTTTTCCAGTTCGGGCGGAATGTCGGGCTCGAGTCCAGCTTCGCGCTGGGCCTTGATCCACTCGGCCAGGGCGGTGCGCTTATCCACCGCCTTGTTGCTTTGCCCCTTGCGCAGGTCGAACCGTTCCAGCAGGTTGCCGATCTGGTCGGCGTAGTCGGCGTCCAGACTCTTGATGTCACCCTCAAACTTCTTGAGATAGCGCAGGCCCTTGTCGACTTCCTCTTGGGCGTCGTAGGCGGCGCGCGTGGCGTAGTTCTGAATCAACTGGTTGCGCTTCTCGGCCGCTGCCGTGGCGAGGTCGCCCGCCTTGCTGGCTTTCTCGGCGGCCTTGGCTGCGCGCACTTCCGCGTTGGCGTACTGGCCGGGCTTGATGTCGCGCACCTTGAGGCGGGCAATCATCGCGCGGGCGAATTCCTTGGCGGCACTGGCGAGCACCTTGCGCTGGCCGGTGGCCTTTGCCAGGGCGTTGGCCTCGGTCGCCACGAAGCGGGCGCGCGCGTCGTTGTGGATGGCCTTGTCGGCGGCCTTCTCGATAGCCTCGGGGCTCGACAGGTCGCCGAACTGTTCCAGCATGCGCACGTCGGTGAGCGCTTCGATTTCTGCGCTCGGGGTTTCGACCTGGGCCAGTTTGCGCACCAGTTCGTCTCCCGACGTGAAGCCGAACATTTCGGCCACGATGTCGGGATGCAGGCCGCTGCCCGCCGTCATCCGGCGCGCCTGCACCGCGTTGATTACCTCGGTCGGCAGGCCCATGACCTTGAGTTCGCCCAGGTCGAAACGCCCCGCGCCGAGGGCCTGGGGATTGACCACCTGGTCGCCGGCCCGCGTTTCCATGTCGGCCGCGTAGTCGTAGGCAGTGGAGTATTGCGTGTTGCCGCGCAGTTCCTCGAAGAACTTGTCCTCAAGCTGGCGCAAGTCGTGTTTGCCGTGCTCGTCGAGCGTGAGGTAGCCGTACTGGCCCAGCGCTTCGCCCATGCCGTCGATGGACAGGCCACCTTCGCGGCGCAGCACGTGCTTGCCGAATGCCGGCATGGGGATGCGCTCTTTCGGGTCGATGCCCCACTCGGACTGCACCGCCGCGCGGTTCAGGCCGCCCAGCTTGGCGATGGCCGCGAATAGCGAGTCCTGGGATTCATCGACGGAATCAGGGCTTGACGTGCGCTTGGCCGGCGCCTCGATCTTGTCGTCGGCGGTCAGCTTGCCGGTGAGGAACTGCCAGGCACGATAAATTGGCTGGCTCATGACCTCGCGGCGCACCTCGATCCGTACTTCGGCGCGCTGGGCCTTGGCGTCCTTCTGTAGCTGCTTGATGATGCGGCCGCGCGCATTGTGCAGCCACGTCATGTCGCGCAGGCCGCGCGCCTGCAAGTCCTCGATGGCCTGGGCCGTGGCATCGACGCCGAGCGCCTGGTAGGCGGCGAATTCCTCAGTCGTCATGCCGGCCTGTTCAGGCGAGGTGAACAGCGGCATCATGCTGCGCCCCTGCTCGGCCATGGCGATCTGCTCGTTGGTGGCGAGCATGCGGTCGAACACGCCCCGCACCTCGTCGGTGAGTTCGACGTTGAGGGCTTTCCGTTCCTTATAGACGTTGAGCATCCACGCGCGGAAGCGCTGGAACAGCCCCTGCATTTCAATGCTGGGCGCGGTGCCCTCGAACAGGTACGCCTCGAAGCCTCGCGCGAACTTCTCGTGGTAGCTGCGCTTTTGCTCAAAATCGAGGTTGTACCACTCTTGCAGCGACTCGATACCGAACCAGTCGAGCAGCGCGCTGGTGTCTTTGAGGATCTGGCGCTCCCCAGGCTTCAAGGTGTCCCGGCCGAAAATGTCGGCTTCCTGTTGCAGCTTGCTGGCGATGTCGGCCTGCACTTCCAGGAAGAAGTGACCCGCCTCGTGCAGGAAGGTGGAAAGGTCGGCGTTCTTGAGCAGGGTAATCGACAGCGCGGCCGGGTTGAAACTGCCGCGCGCGGTTTCGAGGCCCTGGTAGAACTCGCCGAGCTTCTGGACTACAATGTCATCTGAGGGGTGGGCTGGTAGCGAGTCATCTACCTGCGCTTCGGTGTTCGTGTCTGTCCTCGGAACATCGCCGCCCTTCGGAACATCGCCGCCCTTCGCCTCATCCTTGCGGAATGCAGTCAGCAGCCAGCGCTTCCGAACCCCATCCCACTGCAAGCGAACGCCACCCTTGTGCTCTGCTGATTCCAGCATGACGCGGTTCTCGCTGCGCTTCACCACCTGCATGCTGGCAACGATGTTTTGCAGGTCGCCCAGCACTTCGGGGTGCCAGCGCACCAGCTTGGACAGGCCGAAGCCGTCGTGCGCGTTCTTGCCTTCCTCGCCCCACACCAGATCGATGTCGCCGATGTCCGGGTGGTGCAGCGCGCCGATGGCCTCGCCGCCTTTCATTTCCTTGAGCTTGGCAATGGCGCCCTGGGCGTCGCCCTTGAACTCGGTCAGCATCGGGCCGAAAGGGCCGGTGCTTTGGTCGAACTGCGGGCCGTCGATGCGCTCGGCGCCGACCTTGAGCGGGTAGCGCTTGAACAGTTCCTCGGGCGTGGTTTCGATCTTGGCCGCCGTGACCGCGTAGAAGTTGCCGACCATGGCCGAGTAGGCGTCATTCACCTGCGCGGTGAAGCGCGCGGCCGTGTCGAGTTGGGCCTTGACCTCGGCGCGCACCGCTTCGGCGGACGCCTTGAAGGTGTCGTCGCCTTGCTTCTCGGCCAGGGTGCGCTCGACCTCGGCCTGCAATTCTTCGGCGTGGTTTTGCATGAATTCCTGCGCTTCGGCCCGGCTGAATCCCTCGGGCTCGACCTTGAGGTGATCGAGCAGGCTTTGCGCGTACTCGGTCGGCGCGATGCGCGCGGCGTACTCTTCCACCGGGATGGCGATCTGCCCGCCCGTTTGCAGAGCCTCGCCCAACTGCGCGGCGACAGTCGGCGACACGGCGGCCACCTGTTCGGCCACGCCGGACTGCATGAGGGTTTGCGCGTCGATGAATACCTGTTGCACCGGGCCGGCCTCGGCCGCTTGCGCGACGAACTGCTGGAAGGTTTCCGGGTCGCGTGCGAGCACCTTGTCGGCGACCACCAGCTTGTTCAGGTTGTCGAGGAATTCCGCGCCTTTTTGCGCGCGCTGGGCGCTTTCCATGGCGTGCCGATAGTTGCCGGGCACCTCGACAATGGCGGTCGGCATTTCGGCAAACGCTTCCATGAGGATATCGCCCGGCTTGTACTCGCCGGTTGCCAGTTGCGCCCCGGCCTCGCCGGCTGCACCGCCACCGGCCTGCAATCCAAGTTCGCCGACCGCGCGCCCGCCGACACTGGCGACGGTAGGCTTGGCGCCGGCCAGCAGTTTGCCCGCCAGGCCAGCGGTCAGGGCGTCAAAAATCGCCACCGGAATGCCGCGCTTGATGGCCTTGTCGCGCGCGGCCGCCATGAGTTCGGGGTTGTTCAGCGCGGCGCGAATCGAAAAGGCGTCGGTGGCGTTCACGCCCTTCTCGTCCATCACGTCTTGCAGGGTGTTGCTGTACTCCACCGCGAAGCTGCCCAGGCCGGCGCCTGCCGCCGTGCCACCGGGGCCGAACACGGAACCACCGGCCGCGCCCACCAGGGCGGGCGTGCTGGCGCCGAGAGATTGCAGCGTGGTTTCCAGCACGGCGCGCGGGTTGCTGCGAATGGCGGCGAAGGCGTCGCCTATGGTTTGCGCGCTGCTGATTTCCTGCATGCCCCTGGCGATGTCGTCGGGCACCGGGTAGCGCTCGACTTCGCGTTGCTGCTGGGCCAGGCGCACGGCCAGTTCGATGGAAGGGTCGTAGCTGATGCCGTGCGCGGCTGCGGCCGCTGCCTGCTGGCGCTCCAAGCCCTTGAACAGGCCCTTTTGATCGAACAGCAGGGTGAGCCCCCGGCGCCCCTGGGCCAGGCCGCGCTGCACCGGCTCGGTGATGTTGCCCAGGAAGCTGCGCTCGATGGCGGTCATGCTGGGCAGGTTGTCGTGTACCACCTTGGCGCGCTCAACGTCGGCCAGCAGCGCGGCCGTGGCCGGCGCCGTTTTCGCCAGGTTGTCGAAGTCGATGGCGCCCACCGCATCCTGGCGCGCCATTTCCTTGGGCATGGCGAGCACGGTATCCACGGGCACGCCCGTGCGCCGGGCGACGCGCTGCGCCTCGGCGTAGGCGTCGGGATTGGTGTCGGCGGCGACAGAAAACCCGACGCGGGCGGCTTGCCCCTGGTCGGGTTGCATGGCAGCGGCTACGGCCGTGTCGAATTCGTTGCTCATTTACGGGCGACCTTCATGTTCCAGTAGGCGTTGAGGATTTGGGCGTCGGTCGGGTTGTCGATGCCCTGGCGCTTGTAGGCGGCCTTGATGCCGTCCTTGGTGGCGCCGTCGATGTCGCCCACCTTCATGCTGAACATCGGCCCGGACGAGGTGGAGAACCAGCCCCGGAAGGTGGCATTCTTGGCGAACAGCGCGTCGAGGTGCTGCGACACTTCGGTGTCGGTGAATTTCTTGCCGGCCTCGCGCTGTGAGGCCATGAAATATTGATCCACGAAGCGACGGATAGCGCCGACGCGCGCGGCGTCGTTGCCGCCGTCATCCTTCGGCGAAGGGTCGATTTGCAGCATGCGCAGGCGCTCATCGAGCGACTGCTTGATGGCCTGGGTGTTGAGGTCGCCCGGCCCGTTGGCGCCCGCCACGTTGCCCGTGCGCTTGGCGCGCTCGCCGGCAAAGTGCTTGAAGTCGGCCTCGGACAATTCGCGGCGCAGCGCGAAGAACTCGTTGTCGTTCATGCGGGCCATGGCTTCGGGGTTGCCGGCCAGCTTGGCGTACAGCCACAGACTCGTGCTGTCGTCGCCCTTGGCGATCTTCTGCGCGAAGCCGATCAGGTTATCCACTTCCTTGGGCGGCACGGCGGCGCGAATTGCCACCGGTAGGTCTGACCAGCGGCCGCCGTTCTCGATGATGCCGCGCATGGCCGTGGTGACGGATTCTTCCTCGCGCTGCTTGATGGCCTTGGTTTGTTCCTCAAAGCGCCGGTTGGCTTCCTCGCGCGCCACCTTGTAGCGTGCCGGATTGGCGGCGAGGCGCGGGTCGGCGCGCAGTTGGTCGTCGATTTCCTGGAACGTCGGGCGCGTCGGCTGCCCCTGGCCGGACTCGAACGACCGCATGTTCTTGGCGACGTAGTCCTTAGTTTCCTGCGGCATGAAATCCAGCCAGGTGCGCCCCGCTGCCGGGTCAGCCTTGGCAAACTCGACCGACCGTGCGGCTTTCTTGACGGCTTCCTGCAAGCGGCCGGGGCCGGCGTTGTAGGCGGCGTAGGCTTTGGCGAGGTCGCCGCCGTTGTCTTGCAACTGCTTCTGGAAGTAGGCCATGCCCAGCGCGCGGTTGTAGGCCGGGTCGTTCTTGTAGCGGTTTTCATCCCACGGCAAGCCGGCCAGTTTGGCAGCCTCGGGGGCGGTGTCGGGCATGACCTGGGCCACGCCGATGGCGCCCTTGGGCGAGGTCAGTGGCTTGCCGTCGGCAGCGAACTGACGGCCGCCCGACTCGGTGCCCACCGCGATGTTGAACGCGCGCTCGCCCTCGCTCACCTGAATGCGAGGCTGCATCTTGCTCATCACGTCGGCAGCCACGCCCATGCCGATGCGGTTGTCCATTTCCTTGGTGATATAGCCGCGCACGGCGAGGATGTCGTCGGCGTCCATTTGCTCGGAATAGCGCTTGAGGTACGAATCGGCATAGGCCGGGTCGTTCTGTTCCAGGGCCGACATGAGCGCAACCTTGTGCGCGTTGCTGGTCAGCTTGCGGGCCTGCGCATCCTGCCATTCGGCTGACTTGCCGAGTAGCTGGGCCTGCCGGTAGGTTTCCGCGCGGATGCGCTCGACGGCGGAATTCACCGCGTCGGGATTGTTCCAGTTCAGGCCGATGTCGCGCAGGGCTGTGCTTTGCACGCCATCGGAAACAGACAAGGCGTAGGTCTTGAACTCGCCCGCCTCGTGCTGGATTGCCTGCCCGCGAAACGAGGTCAGGATGTCGTTCGAGTGCATGGCGAATGCCTGGCGCTGGTTTTCATTGCCCAGGGTGCCGGCGATCTTTGAAATTTGATCCTTGAGGGTGTCGCCGTATTCATCGGCCAGAGGTTTGCCGTCCGGCCGTTCCAGCGCGTTGATGCCTTTCAGGCTGGTGAAACCCTTGTCCTTGTCGTAGGTCAGGCGCAGCGATGCTTCCTTGGCTTGGTTCAGTGCGTCGTCGACGCGCAACTGGTTGGCCTGTTGCGCCATGTCGTTGGCGATCCTGCCGACCTCGCCGCCGAACTGCTGCATGGCTTGGCCCAACTGCTGACCTTGACGGCCGGCAATATCGGGCATGGGTTGAGCAGAAACGCCTCCGAAACTCGGCGCGGGCGCGCTGGTGGGTGCCACCTGCGGAGAGTCATAGCGGGGTACGGTGGGCATTTATTTGCCCTCCTTGTTGCGTTGGTAGTTGTACCAGGAGTTCGCCACGCCGCCCGCACCGCCCAGCAGTGAGGTGGCCGCCGAGGCAAACGGGCTGATGGTGTCGGCACTGGCTCCTTTAAGCAGTGCGTCGCTGCGCAGGTTGCTGGCCTGAATTTCCGCATTCATTCCCTGCGTCCTGTAGCCCCAGGCGCTGCGCACCGCATTGGCTTGCAGCGTGTTGGCGTCGATTTCTTTCATGATGTCGGTGGATGCCTGCACTTCGGCCGCGTTACCCTCGCCCAGGTCAATACCGTTGGCGGCCATGGCAGCGCGCTGGCTGCTTTTGACTTGCCCGGCTTTCATGGTCAGCGCGCCAACTTGTCGCTCGCCTTTCATGAGTTCGGACTGCGCCCCGAGTTCGGCAATTCGTGAATTGATATCAGCAATGCGAGCATTTATGCCCGACATATCGGATTGAAATTGCAGACTAGACGCTTGGCTCTCGGCGCTGTAGTAGCTTCCGACCGTGGAAGATGCTATCCCGCCCACCTGCATAGCAAGTGAAGCGGTAGCAAGCTGTGGAGAGGTAAAGCCCATGACGTAGCTCCTGCTTATTGGGGGTGACAGTAGCGCCCGACCGCGCGGCTACGTGCACCGGGTCAGGCGCCGAGTGCAACCTCTGCCGTCATGGACACAATGGACAAGGGCAAGGGGTCAGACTGGCGCACGAAAATCTGCCCGCTATCGGCCCACGAGGGCGACAGCAGGACTTGAATTTCCTCGCTCTTGAGCGCCGGGGGCGAGCCGTAGGGCTCGGTCGTGCGCTGCTTGGCTTCGGTCAGGTTGGTGGCGTCAGGCCCCACGAAGATGCCCGACGAACGATAGACACGCAGCCACACCTTGTTGACGTTCTTGTAGCGCCCCTGGCCGAAACTGCCGTCGATCTGTGCGGCCACGGGGAGGGTTTGCAGGTCGGCAGTAATCGGCAGGCCGATCTGCACCTTGCTGGCCGCTTGGTCGAGCGTGATAGTGCCGCCCGTGACCACGCGCTGCGGATGCACTGCGCCATCGGCCAGAATGCTGACCGTCTTACCTTCAAGATGCCCCAGACCCGAAATGGTCGTCGCGGGTGCGCCTGTGTAGGTCAGGCCACAATCGACGAAGAAGGCGTCGGCCTGGTCGGTGAATTGGCGCGAGGCCATGCGCTCAACGTAACGCACCGAGTTGCCGCCGATGGTGCGGCGAACGATGCAATAAAGCACGTCCTCGCCGCCCTCGGCCACCACCGTGCAGGACTCAAACACGCCGTCCGTGTCGTGCTGGTGCCACGCGCCGATCTGTTGCTCGGGCACGTAGGTGAGGCCCAGCAGCTTGCCCGAGGTCGAGACAAACCAGACGAGAGGCTGTGGCGCCTTGGCATAGGCCATATCCACCACGTCGAAGGTGTCGAACAGGTGCGCGGCGCGCAAGGACAGGTCGCCCGTGATGAAGCCGTTGGCCTGCCAGGAATAGCCGAGTTCGCGCACGTGGCCGCCACGGGCTGCGCCATAAATCAGGCTGTTGTTGATGATGACCGGCTGCACGTTCGACGCGCCGACGTAGGACTGCGGCCGCACGCTGATAGTGTTCGGCGTGATGGCGTCGGAATTGACCGAGGTAATGCGCCACTCGGCTGAACTGGTGAGCAGCAAAAGCTGGGTCAGCGGCACGATATGGCGGATGGTGTTCGCCTCGCGTGCAGCCACGCGGAAGGCGATACGGTCGTCGTCGCGGATAGGCAGCGAGTAGCACATGGCCGATTCAGTGCCCGACCGAGTGAGCCAGATATTTTGTGGCTTGTTGATCGTGCCAGCGAAACAGCGCCGTTGCTCGAAGTAGGACACGGCGGCCGGGTAGTCGCCGGCCGCGTTGAACACGGTTTCATAAATCGGCGGGGTCTTGCCCAGGTCGGGCGCGATGTTGTCGTCGGTAATCGAGAGCTCGGTGGTTTGCCCGATGTAGCCGTATAGGCCGCCTTGCAGCTTATAGACGTTGTACCGGGATGCGCCGGTAACAGCGCCCCAACTGATCGTATTCCAACGCCCGGTGGTGTAGAGGTTGTTCGTGCAGGTGGCAGCCGACGAGGCGGCCGATTCGCTGTAGCCATCGGCGGCGATGGCGGTCACGGCGTAGTTGTAGGTGTAGGTGGTGTCGGTCGCGTTGGGCGTTGCAGCCGCGCCCGTGGGCGTGGCGATGGCCGGCGTGAAGGCGATGGTGGTCAGTTGCCAGTCGAGCGCGCCGACGCGGCGCAGTTCGCACGGCGCATAGTTCGGGTGCGTCAGGGTCAGCACGTCGGCCGATTGCACGAAATGCAGGTCGAACAGGTCGGCCTCGGCGAACGGGTTGGCGATTTCGTAGGGCACGCCCCCGTTCATGAGCGTGGCGCCCAAAGTATGAAAGCGGAAGTAGCCCGCGCCCACCTCGATGACCATGGTTTGCGTGGTCGAATATGTGAAGGGAATCAGCCGCGTTTTCTTGGTCGAGTCCTTGACCGCGCACACGAACTGAAAGCCGGCCCGATTCTCGGCCGGGCCTTGCGGCTTGGTCACAAAGTTGCGGCACTTCGCCAGCCCGCTTTGGTACTTGGAGTCGTCGATCCGCCCGAACATTTCCGGGCTGACCTCGCCACCAGCGAAGGAGCGCTGCAGGGTGCGGATGCTCGACATGCTTACCTCCCGTTGATCCAGCCGACGCTATGCTGCGGCGTGATGCGACGTTGCGCGGCATCGGATTCGGTAGCCTTCGAGAGATAGCCCTGCATCAAGGCCGCGCAGCGCTTGGATTCTGCGGCGCCCGCTTCGCCCTTGAGCAATGGGCCGGCCAGCATCGAGGCCAGGTGCCAGGACAAGGCCATGGTGAACAGCGGCGAGAACTTGGTCGTGTCGGTCACGATGCTGGTATAACGCAGCACGGCGTCGGCCTGGTCGGAGAGAATCACGGCGTTGCCGCTGCCATCTACTTCGCAGGAAAACGCTTGCGGCACGTAGGAACCGCCAGCCGCTGCCGGCACGTTCGGCGCGCCCATGCTGTAGTCGTCGGTGGCATCGGGCGGCAGAATGGCAATGATGTTCAGCGCATCGGACGGCTGCATGTAGGAATAGTCCCACTCGGGCCAGCCGCTGCCCAATAGGGCCAGCGTGACGCGCCGCGTAGCGAATCCCCACGTGTGCATTTCCAGCAGCGAGTCGCGGGCGATGGGATAGAAGCGCGCGCAGTGTTCGGCCTGCGCCGACCCTTCGGGAGGATCTAGGCTTGTCACGGTCGCGTTGTCGCCCAGGTGAGCCAGGGCCAAATTACATACGTCAACCTCGGAAGCCATGATTTCCCCCTAGATAGTGGACGGCCTTTTGAAGAAGCTGCGGAGAATCCCGCAACGCACCAAGGCCAACATTGCAAAGGTTGCAGAGCAGGCCGCGAATCTTGCCGGTATCGTGGCAGTGATCCACCACGAACCGTCCGCGCCCGCCTGGGAAGTCGGAACCGCACAAGGCACAGCGGCCGCCTTGCGCCACCAACATTTCGTCATACTGCTGAACCGTGAGGCCAAATGCCTTTTTCAGCTTCGCCCGCCGGTTGATTAGCTTCACGCCTGCCTTGTCGGCCTTCTGTTTTTCAAGCGCCACGTGCTTGGTGCATTCCTTGCACCACGCGCTGACGCCATTCTTGGCGACGGCATGCGGGTAAAAATCGGCGCGTGATTTGTGCTCGCCGCATCGCGTGCATTTCTTCGGGTCGGCCAATTTCTTGCCCACTGCTATCTCCTAAAAAAGCAGGGGCACGAGGCCCCCGCTATCTCTGCTTCCCACGGAGAAGCGGTTAAACCAGACCTTCGCCTGCACCGGCCTGGTCAGTGCCCGAGGTGTCGGCTGCCGGTGCTTCGGCGGCCTTCTTCCCCTTCTTGACCAGTTCCAGGTTGTCGGAGACGTCGCCGTCGTACTCGATGACTTCGCCTTCCTCGACGATGCGGTTGCCAATGAAGGACTTTTGCAAAACGCGGTATTGCGGCATGGTTCAGTCCTCCTTACAGCACGGCGAAGCCGGCCGGGTAGAACTTCTGGCCGTCTTGGGTTTCGATGCCGAAGTCCGCCACGAAAGCACCAGCAGTGCCAATGCCGACGATGACATAGCGAACGCCCAGGTAGCGCTGGCCCTTGCTGCCGATGCGCGGGCTCAGGTCGGCCACGAAGCGCGCACCAGCCGTCAGCGAGGCCACGGGAATGGCGCCCGTGGTGCCGATGACAGTCACGTTCGTGGTCAAGCCGGCGTCGCCAGCGGCAATCGCTTGCACTTCGATAGACGTAGCGCCAACCACGGCCGTAACCACTTCGGCACGGACGGACAGGTTTTCGCCTTCGCCGATGTCGCGGGCTTGCAGCAGGTCGATGGTGTTGGTGGAAAGCACCGAGGTATCGGTGCCGGTGACGGTTTGCCCGGTCACGGTGTTGCCGGAAATGGAACCGGAAACGAGCAAGTTGTTGTCGACGATCATGGTAGTTTCTCCTTTCCGATTAGACGACGCGGGCTTCGGTGTTCAGAAGCTGATCAACCTTGCGCAGCGGCACGCCCAGGAAGTCCAGCCAGCGGGCGGGCTGACCGAATTGCGTCAAGCCTTCCTGCACGCTGATGGCGTTTTGGCTCTTGTTCAGGGCCTGAATGCGCATCATCGAGAACAGCGTGCGGTTCATGTAGAACGCAGCGCGGCCCATGGACAGGTTGGGGATGCGATCCAGCGCGCGGCTCATCAGCTTGATGAGGTCGGCGGCGCCGGATTCGTTCACCAGGTTGGCGGTGTTGATGTTGGCGATGCGCACGACATAGCGCCAATCCTTGACCACAAGGCCGTTCTTCCACTGGTAGTGGGTCTGGTACGCCTTGAAGGGGTTGTTGCTGCTGTCGTAGATGGTCAGGATGCCGTCGTCCTCGTTGATGAGGCCGGCCTTCGAGCCCTTCGGGAAAGGGCAGAAAACTGTGTTTTCCCCCCAAACCACCAGCCACACCGAGGCGTTGTTCGAGGAAGCGCCGCCCGCATCGATGATGTTCTGCGCATTGCCGGCGCCGGAAATGGTGCCGTAGCGAGTGGAGAGGCCGAGGTACTGGCGCGGGTCGGTGGCCGGGTTGCCGTAGAACATGGTCTGCGCCTGGGCCTGGTTCATGGCTTCCAGGAAGGCCACGTCTTCGGACAGACGGAAGGCGGCGGTGTTGCCGTTCAGTTCTGCCAAGTCCTTGTCGACCGCGCTGTAGGCTTCCAGCATGCCGCAGGATTCGTCGACCTGGGCCGTGGTGCTCTTGGAGCGCGGCACGCCCTGGTTCAGCGAACGCCAATAGACGGTCGGCAGGCCGGTGCGGATATTGACGCGGTGGCCGGTGGGCAGGTTGCCCTCGATGAATACGGCATCGTCGAGGATTTCGTTGGTCTGGTTCAGGATTTCGGCAATCTTGACCTCGACCTTACCTTCGGGATCAAGACGCTTCGCCCAATCGGCGAGGGTGAGTTGACCGCTAGTGAGAGTAGCCATTTAAGTGCTCCTTATTTCAAATTGCTGTTGGGATACAAAGACCGCGCGTCGTTGGCATCGGGCGGGGCGCCCTTGCCACCAACGAACTTGTCCTCGCTGATTGCTTTCCCGGCGCGGTAAAACGCTCGGATGACTTCCGGGTTGTTGCCAAGACCGGACTCATTCAGCAGCTTTTTCAGTTCAGGCGAACCGAAGGTGTCGAGTGCCTTCTTGGCCGTGGCAATGTTTTCGGGCAGCTTGTCGCCGCCGAACTCCTTGTCGGTCTTTGCACTCTCTGCCCAGGCGGTGCGTACCGCCTCGATCTGTTCGGCTTGGCGCGCCTGAATGACAGGTGCCACCTTGTCGAGCACCTTCTGCGCGGCGTCTTGCGGCAGGTTCAATTCCTTGGCAATTTCGGAGTAAGCGCCCAGGACGGTGTCGTCAAACTTCTGACCCTCGGGTGCTTGGAACTCGTACTTTTCGGGCGCGCCTTCCGGCTTTGCCTGTTCGCCTTCGGTCTTGGCACCTTCGGCCTGCCGGCCCTCGGTGTTCTGCCCTTCGGTCGCTTGCTGCTGTTGCGCCGTTTGTTCGCCACCGGCAGCCTGTTGGCCTTCGGTTTGCGAAGTCGCGGCTTGCTGTTGGTCGGCTGTTTGGGTATTTTGGCCGTCAGTCATCAGCGTTTCAGTGGTCATTCTTTGCTCTCCTTGAGCATTTCGGTATAACGGTCAGGGCAGTGCGCGGTGATCTGTGCCAACAACCTCAACCCCTCGTTGCGCGTGCCTTCGTTGAAGGCCATGGTTAGCGCATTGGTGTTGAAGGAGAGGCGCCACACACCTGCCCGCTCCAACAAGCGAGCCACGAATCGACGGCCTCGCTTGTTGCTCATGAGCCATTTCATGTCGTCGATCTCGATTTGCGAGGCCATGAGAGCGCGTTCCTCGGCTTCCGCCTGGGCGCGTTCTTGGCTGTGTATGTCGAGAGGATCGGAATAACTCATGCGCGGAACTCTAGGGGGCGCGCTCTGCGGTACGTGCACCAAAGAAAAAAGGCCGCCCGAAGGCGGCCAAGGTGGAGGCAGGAGAATGCCTATAGCAGAGTGCTGTTCGGGTAGAGCGAGCGGGCGTCTGTTTGCGGTGCAGCCGTGCCGATTTCCATGTCGGTAATCTGCAATTCAAGGAACACGTCGACGCCTGCATCGTCGCCGTCCTGTTCCGTGGTTTGCGTGGCGCTGCACACAAAGGCGGCCGCGCTGATCGTCACTTTGGTGCCGGCAGCCGGTGGCGTGGTAATGCCCAGCGCTTCGCACTGGTCGTCAGATTCTGCTCCGAGAAACCTCGGCATTCATGCCGGGGAGTGAAAGGAGCGCAGCCGAAGGCTGCTGGTAACTCCATTGGCACTTGACAATCTTACACGACTTATCTATCATGTGTGAATGGAAGTCAAGCGTGCATATAAATTTAGGTTTTACCCAACGACTGAGCAGGAACAAATCCTTGCTCAGACATTCGGTTGCGCTCGTTTTGCCTACAATTACATGCTGCGCCAGCGCGCTGATGCGTGGTTCCAGCGCCAGGAGAAAGTGGGCTATCACGAAACCTCTGCGATGCTGACCGCTCTCAAAAAACAGCCCGAATTCGTGTGGCTTAACGAAGTTTCCAGTGTTCCAGTTCAGCAGTCGCTTCGCCATCTGCAAGCCGCGTTCGGCAACTTCTTTGCACGTCGCAACAAATACCCGACCTTCAAGAAGAAGGATGGCGCTCAGTCTGCCGAATACACCACAAGCGCTTTCAAGTGGGACGGCAAGAGCCTCCGTATTGCCAAGATGGATGCGGCTTTGAATGTCCGTTTTTCCCGCACCATTCCGAAGGCGGCAAAGGTTACGACTATCACTGTCAGCAAGGACTGTGCCGGTCGTTATTTCGTGTCCATGCTCTGCACAGATGAAGTTCACGCCAAAGCGCCGGTTGCCGCCCAGGTTGGCATTGATCTTGGGCTGACTCACTTTGCCATCCTTTCAACCGGCGAGAAGATTGCCGCACCTAACACGTTCCGCAAGAACGAAGTGAAACTCGCCAAGCTACAACGTCGTTTGGCAAAGAAAACTCCAGGCTCCGTCCTTCGCAAAAAGGCGAAACTGAAAGTAGCAAAACTGCATGCCAAGATTGCGGACTCCCGCAAAGACTTCCTCCACAAGCTATCTACCCGGCTGGTTAACGAAAACCAAGTAATCGCCGTTGAGACGCTGGCAGTCAGCAACATGCAGAAGAACCGCCGTTTAGCGAAGTCGATCAGTGACGCAGGCTGGTCAGAGTTCGTTCGGCATCTTGAGTACAAGTCGCTTTGGTATGGCCGCAATCTTGTAGGTATTGACCGCTGGTATCCTTCCAGCAAGAGATGCTCAGACTGCGGCCACACTGTTGCAAAGATGTCGTTAAAAATGCGTGAGTGGGTGTGCCCAGAATGTGGGGCAATCCATGACCGCGACATCAACGCAGCGCGTAATGTTTTAACCGCCGGGCTGGCGGGGTTAGCCAATGGAGAATCTGTAAATCCTGTCTGCATGTAATTGTGGCCGGGTTAGGTTCTATGAAGTTGGAATCCCCTTCCTTTAGGGAGGGGAGCAGTCAACGTATCCCCCCGATAACATACACCTCGGAAGCGGTTGGCGTGATGCCCGCTGCGGTGTTGTTGCTGAAGGTAATCGCCAGGGTGTTCGCTGCGCTCACCCGCGCACCAACAATGCCGAGCCCCGCCTGTGCGGTGGGTTTATTAACCACTACCACGTCGTTGACAATAAGCCCGGACACGGTAAAGGTTTGCTCGGCTGTAGTATTGGCAGCGACAAGTGCCGGTGATAACGTAGCAGATAGCTTGTAAAAGCCGCAGTCAAGGCCGGTCAAGGGGTTCTTAAAGCCTAAATACCCTGTAGTGTCGTCGAACATTAACGCTGCTTGTCCTATTTTTGCGGTCATGGCGGTGCTCCTTACGTCGAGAATGCGGCTTTTTGCATCGCCGCGATAACGGTCAAACTCGTGGTGCCATCGCCGCCTGTCACGCGCGGACGGATGAACATAGGCGTGTCGCGCACAGTCTTGAGTGCGTCGGCTGATAGTGAGAGCGCAGCATTGGCCTGGTCGGTCAGCGTGAAGTACGTCACGCCGTCGTTACTGCCCTCGATGACCATGGCACCGCCGACGCCCCACGTTCCAGATACTTGAAACGTGACGCCCCCCGTGCCGTTCGAGGCGAAATTGATAGGGTCGCCGTCTGCATTCGTGGTCGTGAGCGGCGTCCACTTGCGCAGCCGGTGGCTCATTGCATATTGATTGTCAATCCCGGTAACGGTTGCCATGGGTCACACTCCTTACAGGTTGCCGGCCGGGTACAGGGCGAAGATGCCCGTGGCCGTGGTGCTGGTGGCGAGGATGCGCGAAGCATTCACACGCACGATCTGATCGGCAGAGAGGCCGGTCAGCACGGCAGTGCCACCGCCCGCCAGGTTGACGTTCACGTTGCCGGCGCCGGTCACGTAGATGGCCGTGCAGGAACCGCTCGGCAAATCGGTGGAATCGCTGGGCGTGACGGCTTCGCCTTCAAACTCGGTCGGCTGGAATTGGCCGGGGGTGTAGGCGGCTTTGCTGAACAGTACGCGGGGCATGGTTATCTCCTTGGGTTAGGTGTATCCGCTGAAAGCGCGGGTTACGTCGGTCAGTGCATTGGGCTCGCCAGTCTTGGCGCCGGCCAGCTTCTGCGCGGTGTCGGCGCCCTGGTTCATCAAGGCGGCCTGCTGCGCCTGCTGCTGCGCTTGGGCGCGCTGCTGGCGGATTGCCTGCACCTGGTCGGCCGGCACGATGATCTGCGGGTCAAGGCCCAGCGAATCGGAGTAGATGTCGGCCCACTTGTCAGAATCGAACTTGTCGAGGACTTCGGGCTTGAACTGCGCCACCGCGCCCAGGTTGCCGACAAAGCGGTCGATGCTGTTGGTGCCCACCGCGCGTTGCGCCTGGGCCAGCATGCTGACCAGTTCGACGTTGATGTCATGGCCTTGCAGTTCCTCGGGCGGGGGCGGCACGATGCCGGCTTCCATGATCTGATCGAACGTCATTTCAATGAGCGGGTCGAGCAGTTCGTTTTGCAGTCGCTCCAACACTGGCCCCAGCATGAGCAGCTTTTCCTCGTGCCGTTCGGCCACCTCGGTGGCCGTCATGCGTGCGTCCGACTGGTTCGCCAGCATGAGGAACAGATCCGCGTAGAAGCTGCCCTCGATGCGCTGGCGCACGTCCTGAATATCGGCCAGCAGGTGCGAGAGGTCGAGATCCACCTCAAAGGCGGTTTTAATGCCGCCATTCGGCCCGGCCATATCCACGTAGCTGACGCCGCCCGGCAGGGTTTCCACGTCGCGGTTCTTCATGCTGGTGGGCACCTGCAGCGGGGGCTTGGTCTTGTAGTCGATGCCCTGCGCCTTGCGCAGTTGCTCGTGCTGTAGCTGCTTGATGTCGCCCAGGGCTTCCATGCCGGGGCTGTTGCCATAAATGTCGCCGCCTGCCGTGGCCCAGCGAGGCACCAGCGCAGGGAAGCGCTTAAAGCCGGCCTCGCGCAGCACCTCGCCTTCGCGTGCGCCGACCTCGAAATAAACCGACTTCCACGCCATGTTGAGGTTGTCGCTCTTGGTCGGGTCGCGGTCGGTGCGGGGCTCGATGCAATGGATGATCGTTACCCAGGCGTCGAGGCTGCCACGGTCGTACAAGCTCTTGACCGTGTTGCTTACCTTGTCGATGCCGAACTCGGCGACGACCTCGTGCACGGTTTTCTGGAACTCACGGTAGAGCGTGGTCACCCCGCCCTTCCAGTTGGTCGCAATGCAGTACTCGCCCGTGGTCAGCGGGTAGTGGTGAATGACGTTTTGAAAATCGGGCATCACGATGCTGGCCGAGGTGCCGAACGCGCCCAATTCCTCATACATGGAATGCAGCGCCCGGTAGGTGTTCGAGCGCTGGAAAATGGCGTGCATCAAGTTGCTGACATCGTTCAGCCACAACTTTACCGGGGCGTACTTCATCAAGTCCGCGTCGGCCGTCGCCAGTCGAAACCACGGGCGCGCCGGGCTGGTCATGCCCGACATCATGCCGGCAGCAAGCACGCGCAGGCAGCGCATGCCGGTGCTGTCGTAAATGTTGTTATGGCGCCGGTTGCCCCGGTTGCGATCCTGAATGAAGAAGCGGCCGGAACGCGGCAGCAGATAGTCGCTGATTTCCTTCCAGTGCGCCCACCAGGTTGCCCGCTCGGTGCGCAACTGCCCCCAACGTGTGAGCAGTTCAGAGCGTGGGGTTTTGTCGGTCATCATGCGCCTACCTTTGCGCTATCGCGCCGGTTCGCGCGTTGGGTCTTGGTGTCGGCCCACCGGCAATTGCCCGGTTCGTAGTTGCCGTTCACGTCGATACGGTCAATCGAATAACCTTGCGGACTGACACCCATGTCAGCAAAGAAGTTATCGAAGGAAAGCCAGCGGGTACAAACCGTGACGCCGCGCCCACCGTAGTCTTGATATTTTGGGTTTTTCGGGTTGGTACAACGCTGCACCATGCCTGACCAACTTCGGTAAGTTTGTGTCCCGGTCATGCCGTGCGTCAGGCATGCCAGCGCCGACGCAACAGCCGCACGCTCTTTACGCATGCAACCGCAGGACTGAACAACGCCGCTCGTTAGATGGTCTGCGCGGATGTTCTTTTCCGCGCCGCAATCGCACCAGGATTGCCAATACACGCGCTTCTTGCCGTCTGTAACGTGGCTAAGTCCGGCGACAAAGAGTCGCCCGAAGCGCTTGTTGGTCAGGTCGGTATATCGCATATCACGAACCAAGGAGGGTGTTCTTGCCGAGGTTCAGCGTGCCGGCACCAACACCAGCCGGGCCGGTCAGCATCGTGCCGGACTCGCCGGCCTTACCCGCTTGCCCTGCGGCTGAAAGAATGGCCGAGGTATCGGGCCGCTTCTGGTTGGCTTTGTTCTGCGCCTGGTCGGCAGCAGCGGCTTGCTTGTCAGCAGCGGCTGCCCGCTGTTCGGCCTGGGCCTTGGCTTGGCTTTGCGCGCTTGATTGGGCATCGGCGGCACGCTCGCCCGAATAAATGCTGTAGGCGGCGCTACCGAGTGCCGCCACTGCCGCGATAGTTTCAAGTCCCATGATTAAAGCCCTTTCATTACGACAATATCAACCGGCGCGTAACCGTGACGTTTTAGCATTTCCGCCAGAGACGTACCCGCGCGGCAATGCCAGGTAAAACGGGACGCGCCGCGTCGCTTGGCCTCTGCTTCGGCGGCCCGAATCAAGCGCCCGGCTGTGGCGCCGTTGCGATGGGCGGGTACGACGAATAGGGCGTCGTTCGATGCCACAACAACGGAGGGGTTGTGAGCGTGCGGAATCACGCAAACCGTGCAGTAACCGACAATCTCCTCGCCTTTGAATGCCGCCACCGCGAACACGATGCCCAATTCGAACATGCGCTGGTACATGCCAACATCAGGGGAAAAAGGAAAGTCAAACCCTGTTTCCGCCCAGTTGGCGGCAAGCAGACCGCCGAGACGGGGTATCCACTCGGCGGGGTTGAGGATGGCGGTCGTAGTCATGCGCGGAACTCTAGGGGGCCTGTCGTTCGGTACGTGCATCACCTAGGCGTAAGGGTCGTACTCCCGGCGCTGTTTGCCCTTACCCAGGGCGGCAATGACCCGACGCTTGGGCGTGTCGATCAGGGCCAGCACGTAGGCACTGCCGCAGTCGGGCGAGCGCCCGATTTTGTCCATGATCTGCTCGCGGCTTGCCACGTAGATGGTCGAGCCCGATAGCTCCCACGTCGGTGCGCATAGGTCAGCCAGTAGGCGTGGATCTGGCGGCAATGCAATGCCCGTGTTGTTGGTTGGGTCGAGTGCTTCACGCATGCGCCACCACAGTTCGCTGCGCAGGTTCTTGAAGCGCAGCCGGCCGGACTTGTCGAGCCCTTGCGCGGCCTCGGCCACATTGACGCCCACCACCTGCTGCCCGGCATCGTTCAGGAAGTCGTAAGGCGACGAGCCCACGCCGATGACGTCGATGTGAATCACGGCCTGGTCGCGCATTGCGGCAATCGAGAGGCCCGCAACGGTCGGGCCGTTCGGTGTTTGCGAACCGGGATAGACTAGCGCCTCGTCGAACCACATACCGTGGCGCCGGGCCAGGATGGTGTTGTCGCGGCCACCGCGTGCCACGTCGACGCCAAGCGAATCCATGGGCAGCAGCTTGTCGGGCCGACGCCACCGGGCCTGGGCCAGTTCCACCCACGCGGTCGGGATAACCTGCCAGGGGTCGTCCTCGATGCCCGCGTTGAAGTCGCCATAGAGCATTTGCGAGCGCAGCGGCTCGGGTAGGGATTGCAGGGTTGCCATGTAGCCGGTTCCCATGAGGTAGGGGTTGTCGCTGACACGCGAAGGAATGAACGTCCGGCTCATCGGCTTGATGAGGTCGGCGCCATGCTGGAAGGGCTCGCCGTTCGGTACCTCGACCTCTTCGCCGTCGATCATGGCGAACCACCGCAACTCGCCCGGCTGGGCAGGCCTTGAGTGCTTCTTGTCGAGCCAGGGCGCAAAGAAAGCCGTGATCCACCGGCCCTCGGCCGTGGTCGGCGGGTTGAAGGTCAGCAGCGCCTGGCACCGCTGGGCGGGTATTGTGGTTCGTAGCCATCCGAGCAGAAAGCGCACCTGAACCTCAAGGAAGTTGGCCGCCTCGTCGAACACCAGCAGGTCGTGGGGGCGGCCCTGATAGCGCGCCTCGTCGCCCAAGTTTGGCACGCTACCGAACTCGATCTGTCGCCCGTCCGGCAGTCGCCAAATGCGCTCTTGCCCGTTGTAGCCGTCGCGCCCGCCCAGCAGCGTGGTCATGTCGTCAATAATGCCGGTTAGCTGCGTGGCCTCACGGCGCAGGATCATCACCTTGCGGTGCTGGGTCAACGCCTTGCCGATGGCAAGAAAACTCTTACCGCCACCGGCCGCGCCCCCATAGCCGATCAGGTCGGCCTCGGAGTAGTACGCCATCATCTGCGGGCCTGGCAGGGGCCAGAACAACCGCGAAGGGTCGTTCAGCAGTTGGTCGATTTGGGCGAGTTCGTCAGGCGTCAGATAGCCGAGCAGGGCGTCGATTTCGTGCCCGTTCGGTGGCCGTTGCCCATCGGCAATTTGCTGGCTCATATTTTCCATCTACGTCAATGCGATCGATCGTCATACCGTCCGGGCGTATCGAACAACAGCGTTCCGGGAGGCAGTGGGTTGAGAATCCAAGACACCTCCGCTGAGAAGTCATCCGTTTCAGTCACCCTCGCCACTGCGGTACATAGGCCAATTTCTCTACACGCAAATTCATAGGCGGCTTTAGAAACTCTGCGGGCGTGTTCTTCGTTGTCTTCTGTTTCGGCCTTCACCAGGCCGGAACCAACCTCGTGCCACCATTTCTCAAATTCGATTTTCATGATCTCTCCTGTTAGTTAAGTAGCTCGAATTACGAGCTAGGCACAGCCACAAGGCTTTTCGGTCGTTGGTCTTTCCAGCGTGGGCGAGGACGGTCAAGCGGCCGAACTTCTCACCCGTCAAGTCGATGACAGCGGGCATGGTGTTTCCTTTCGTCGTTAAATCAAATCCGATACATCCGAATCTTTGCGAGCCTGGGCGCTGGCGAGGATTGCCGCGATCTTGGCGGCACGCTCGGTGTCGCTGATCTGCACCGGGCCACCATTGGCGCCGGTCAGTTCCATGCTGGTCTTGTCGCCGTACTTCTTCGGGGCCAGCTTGGACAGATACCACTTGCGGGTATCGACCTGCAACTTGCGGTGCCCCAGCATGTCCTCGCGGACTTCCTTGTAGCCTTCGTCGCTTTCCTCGCGGCGCACACCTTCCACGGGCGTGTCGGCAATGGCGAGGGCTTCTTCGGCCAGGGCATCGAGGCCAATGTCCCTCGCGCGTGCGTATTGCGCGCCAAAGCCTTGCACGTTGTCGATAACCCAGCCGCGCACCGTCGATTCGGGCGGCATTCCAGCGACTCGGCAGATAGCGCGCAGCGACTCGCCAGCAGCCAAGCGCTCGCAAATCAGGGCCGCAATTTCCGGCGTATAGGTTGAGGGTCGTCCTTTGGTTTCCATGTCGTCTATTCCATCCTGTCAGTCTTGCGGCAAGTGCACGCGCTTGAAGTTGGCCGGGGTCTGTGCCCGGCGCTCGTATCGGCAAATCCTGCCGATTGCCCACTTGCTGACCTCGAACTTCTCGGCCAGTGTTTCGTAGCTCATGCCGTCCTCGTGCAGCGAGCGAATCCGCTCCACCTCTGCATCCGTCAGCTTGGCATTCGGATGATCCTCACCGATTCGCAAACCGGCATCATTCACGGCCACGGTTTTTTGCATGCGCCGCCCTCCGCGTAAAAAAACGCTTATTCCGTGGTGCACCTTGTGCACCTCCAAAACAGCCAATTTCCCTATTTCTCTGTATATTTTGTTTCCCTCATAGGGGAACAACAGGAAAACAGCGTTTTTGAAGGTGCACAAGGTGCACCTATTTAGCAAAATTCGCTTTCAATCAATCTCAATCCGCGAATTTTTGCGAACTTGCGTCTCCCCTCGTTCTTTTTTCCTTCGTAATCGTCAAACCTTGCAAAAAAAGGCACGCACCGTTCCAACTCCGAAAGAAAGCGATTTTTTGCAAGTGGGTGAATCCCGCCCGCTTTGCACCAATTGGAATAGGCTGGATACAACCCGCCCCCAAATGGCGTGCTGATTTTTTCCTCGTGCTCTGTGCCAAGTTCGCATTCCTCATTGACGAACTGAAACACCCGGTCTTGTTCCGTCTGGTAGTCCTTGGAAGCCGCCAGCACGACGTCGGGCGGATTCAGGCCATCCCGGAACCAATCAACCGCCCCGGCCACGATCCACGCCAGCACGCCTTCCTTCTCGGCCGCCAGGTGCTCGACGATTCTGGTATCACGTAGGCAGGTGGCGCGCCCGCTGGCAACTTCCTCCGGCGTGCCGAATCGGGCCTTGAACGGCACCAGCATGACGCGCCGCCACATCCCCTCGTCCTGCCCTTTGATGACCGGCTTGTGGTTGGTCAGCAATTGCAGCTTGTGAGTTGGCAGGAATTCAAAAAAGTCGCCGCGCATGTAGCGGGCTTTGATCTTGTCGCCGCCTGTGGCCTGTTTGACGAAATCCTCGCGCAGCACGCCACCTTCGCCAGTCTCGTGCGCCGTTACCATGCGTCGCCCGGCCAGGTCGGCTATCTCGGTCGGGTGCCGGTCGCGGCTGTTGCTCATGAGCAACCCCGGCGCAGCCGTGGCCGCATAGCCGCCCAGCACTTCGGCGACAATATCCAGCACCGTGCTCTTGCCGTTGCGGCCCTGCCCGTAATGCACGGCGAACTTCTGCTCGCGCACCGACCCGGTGGCGCAGTAGCCGAACCATCGCTGCAGGAAGCCCGACAACGGGCGCACCGCCTTGCCTTCCTCGCAGGCCACCCGTGCGATGACGGTTTCAAACAACGGGGCCGCCACCTGGGGTGAGTACGGCAAGCCAATGAAGCGCGTGAGATAGTCGTCGGGGTTGTGGGGGCGAATCTCGCCCGTGCGCAGGTCGACCGTGCCATTGGCGCAATTGAGCGCCCACGGGTTGGCGTCCAAATCTTCCGCCTTCACGGCCAGCATGCGTTTTGCCAGCCCAAGCGCGGCCTCGATGGTGCCGCGCATTTCCGATTTTCTGGCCCAACTAATCAGGGCGTCCGCGATCTTGTCATTCTTCTCCCGTTCTTCCGACGTGTCGGCCTTCTTCGCGCGCCACTGGTCGGCTTCGGCATGGACAACCTTCGAGAGGTTCAGCGCAAAGCGATACACCGCCGCGTCATCCTGCGCCCAATGCGTGCCCACCCACGCAAACCAACGGTCTGCCGATACCATGAGGCGCTGCCCGTAGCGTTTGACGATGCGCACCGCATTGGCCTGGTCAGTCGTCAGGTGCTGCGCTTCGGGGATACGGATTTTTTTAGTTTCCTGCCCCGCATCACCATCCCCTTGGCTTTCGCCGATGGCCTCGAAATCATCGTCGACCGGATCGATGCCTATCTTCGAGAGGAATACCGATTGAGGAACATCCCGACAGTGGGCGTGCTGACACACAAAGGCTCCGTTGGCGTAGCCCCCCGTGTGCGCCGGGTAATACACCGTCGCTGTGGCGCCCGATTCCTGGGTGTGGTTTTCCGACATGGGGCACTCGATGAACAGTTCCCCTTTTTTGCCAACTGACTTAATTAACTCGCGATCGGCAAGACGCTGCGCTATCGGGTCGTTATCGGCCACTTCCAGCATCCGCTGGTGCCGGCTTGATCTTGCAGCAGCCACACCCAAGGCCAAGATTCCCGCGTCAATTTCCAGCGCCACGTCATCACTTATCAGCCCAGGCACGAAGCCGCTGCGCACGGGCACAGGATCAGCCACCCCAGCTTCAAACACCGGGGCCGCCGTGTAGTGGATTTGCACCACGTTGAACACGGATTTATCAAGGTCAAGCCCGAAAGCTGTTGCCCACGCTTTCAGCTGCTCGCTGGTGTAGGGCGTTGCCAGCCAGAACCAGACGTGCGCCTTTAGTTTGCCGGTATTCTTCGCGTGCCCTGCGCTGTTCGATAGTTGCCAGTGGTAGGCCACCCCATGAAAACAATCGGGCAGGCTTACCGTGATGAATTCCTCAATTGCCAGCACGGGCTGTGCCACCGGGTCGGAACAAAGGGGCTCGAAATTGTCGATTTCCACCAGCACCCAGTGGTGTGGGGCATCGTCGAACAGGTCAGCAATCCGGCGAACATTCCCCCTCTTGTATTCCGGGTCAAGCTCTGCCGCTTTGTCATGGCCGATATACACGCCGCGAACTACACACGACCGGGCGTCGTGCTCTAGGGTCGTCAGCAGCGCCGACAGCGCGCCGATATTCTCGACCGTGGATTCTTTCCAGACGAAGTACTTGGCGTTGTCGTAAGCCTTGACCGTGCCGTCCGCCAGCCAGGTCTTTGCCAGTAAGTTGGTTGGGTGTTTGAGAACGGTAATTTTGTCGGACATCACTTACCCCCCCATTGAATAACGCGCTTTACCTCGCCTATTTGCATAAGCGTTTCGCCCTTGTGCTGGGCGATCTGCAAAACGAAAGGCCCGCATCCACCCTCACATTGCAAGTGAATCAACACACCATCGCGCCGCGCGCTGGGGTTCAGTTTTAAATCTCGGTCAGAATCAGCCCAGCCGTTATTCCGAACAGTTACGTGGTGGCCTTCGTTTGAGTCCTCTCTGTTCCGTGTGAATACCTCCACCTCGCCGTGGTGCAGATTGCTGCCACCACATACAGGGCACAGCAAGGGAGATTCCCCCACATTGCTGTAAGCATTTCCAAATTTAAGTTTCATCGCATCGTTCCCTTTCAAATCGAATCCGCAACGCCCAGCGCTTCCAATTCGGCAGCAGCCAGCGCGCCGTCCGTGGTATCTACGTCGATGGCGGCCACCGGCTGCGCGCCTTGCCCACACAGCACGCCGACGCCGTGGTTCGGGTAACGGGTCAGGTCGGCGGCGCCGAGGCGCGCAGTTTGCCAGTTGTCCAGCGCGGGCCGCTTGTGGCCCGGCTTAATTGGGATGATGAGGTAGCCGTTGCCCAGCAGGGCGCGGCCGTACTGCTGAAAGTTGGAACTCATTATTTTGGTTTTCCTCTCACTCACACAGGCCGTAGCTCGAAGCGCAGGCCGGTGCATCCTCTTGCCACTGTGGGTCTTCCACACGACCCCCCCTGAAAGTTCGAGCCCACTTGATATAGGCGGTGATATTCCGGCCACGCAATTCGCCCCGGCCGTCGTCGGGTGCGGGGAAAAACGAGGTTTCGCCGCGCTTCGATACCTCAGCGACGATGCGCTCCCATTCGGCGATCCGCGCGACGTGCTCGGGGAAGCGCCGGGAGATTTCCGCGAGTTCGGCCTTGCTGGCATTGATGCACGGCATGCAGCCGACGCGCTTCATACCCTGGCTGTAGAGTGGGTTCAACTCGACGCCATGCAGCCGGACGAAATCAACCGTTTGCTGGGCAGTCCAGCCGACGATGGGCCGGAAGGCGAAAATTCCCCCGGTCAAATCCTCGAAGCCCTTGGCATTCGCGCGGTTTGCTGATTCGTCACGGCGCACCCCTTGCCAACTCCACACGTCAGCTTCCAGGGCGTCGATGAACCACAAAATGTATTCCGTCAGCGGCTTGGTTTTTAGTTCCTGGGTGCAGAACTGCGCCTTGCGTGAAGGAAATCGGCCCTTGAGCATGCACAGATCCAGGTACGGGTTGCCGCTGGGCATCAACAAGCTGGCGGCGTGCTCGCAGCGTTCGACGGGCACCCCTTTTTCCGGCCACTTGGTCAGCACCCATTCACGACGGCGCGCGAACTGCTCGGAAAAATCCGCCTTGATGCGCTCGATGCGAATGCCGAGGGATAGCTCCAAATTGCCGAGGTAGTCGTGCGTGGCCTCGTGTTCGTTGCCGGTGTCAGCGAACACCGCAAAGGTGCTTTCAGGGAACTGCTTGAGGGCCAGAATCAGCGTGGCCGTGCTGTCCTTGCCACCGCTGACCGATACCAGGTGAATGATATTTTTCATGGCGCGGCCCTCACACCAGGTCGGCGACGCCGTAGAACTCGGCCTCGGCAGCTTCCAGTCGGTTGCGCGAAATCTCGGCATAGGCCGCCTCGCGCTCGATGCCGACAAATCGACGGCCGGAAAGAACTGCAGCGACCCCTGTTGTGCCGCTGCCTGCGAACGGGTCGAGCACTACCCCCCCTGGTAGAACAGGGCGCACCAGTTCGCGCATGAGCGCGGTCGGCTTGCCAGTCATGTGGTGTTTGTCGTCGCGCTTGACCACGGCCTGAATGCAGCCATCGAAAGGGCCGTCGTGCTCCAACTGGATGGCGGCGCCCTTGGTGCCCCACACCACGTATTCGCACTGGTGCCGGAAATAGCCCTTATGTGGCGCCCGTGCGCCCCGGCCCTTGTCCCAGGCGATGATGCCGCGCCAGAAAATGCCCCCGGCCTGCACCGCGTCGGTCATGACAGGCAACTGGCGCCAGTCCGTGAAGGCCATGAAGTAGCCCCCCGGCTTGAGCACGCGCGTGCATTCGGCGATCCACAGCGAGCACCAGGTCAGGTAGCTGCGCTGGTCGCGCGAGTCGCCCGAGAAGGTCGGGTACCGGCCTTGCGATTGGCTTTGTGTGTATTTCGCGTCGGGGTCTTTGCCCTTGTCGTCGCGGGAGAATCCACCCGAGGAATACGGGGGGTCGGTGATGATGGCGTCGATGCTTTCGTCCGCCATGGCGTGCAGTGCAGGAAGGCACTCGCCTTGAAGAAGCTGCCAGGGTTTTGTCATTGGGCCACCTGAAACTCGTCAAGATTGAGCACCAGGCGGCGCAGTTTCTCGACCACGCTGTAGCGCGGGTCTTTGTGGCGGCCGCTCAAAATGCGGCTGACTGTCGGCTGTGTCGCGTCGATGGCGTTGGCGATGTCGCCTTGTGACCAGCCGGCCCGGATCAATGCGCACACCAACTCGTCGGGCTTCTGTGTGTACGCTGTGGGAACTTGGGGCATGTAATGCATCTCCTTATTAAAAAACTACGGCGATGCTATACGTTTTCGCATTAGTCCGCAATACCTACGCGCATACGGTTGATTTAATCTATGCGCTGGCGTATATTCAAAGCTATGAACCAACTGCGCCGAAACCTCGCCTACTTAATTGGGGTATCCGTAATTTGCGGTTGATAAAATAATTGTGTATATCTACAAATAACGCTTGACTTTATTCTCGTGTATGCCTACAATGGAACCATGAACTAAACGGTAGTTCGGCTCGCACCTCGGAGAACAGGGGCCCTTAAATCAAACTTTAGGAGAAACAAAATGAAAAACTCTGTTAGTCACTATGACGACACTCTGGCAGCCATTGAGTCCACTACGGATTTTAATGATATGTTTTTGCAGGATATTGCCGCGCACGGCCCCAATAACATACTGAATAACAATTTGTCCGAATCCGCTAATGCAAAACTGCAAAACATTGCTAAACAAAAAATTCGTGATTTGGAAAACGCCGCATATAAAAATGCCTAACCATCCTCGGAGTAAACTTTGGATCGAAGGAAAATTCTAATGGCTCGTCCAAAATCAAATACACCACCCATCTCAGCTACAGAGCGAGTCAACAAATCCATTAATGCGCTTGTAGCTTCCGGAGGAAAGCGATTAATGCTACGCCTCACCCCAGAGGGATACGATGCCCTTAAAACCATCATTGCGCTAGAAAATTATAGAGCAGAAACTAAAGCGATCAACGACACGTTAATCGAGAGAAAGCGTTTCTTATTGGGTATGTCTACAAAATAAGTATCAACGCGGGGCTTTCTACAAGCCCACCTAACCCCTAGGCAACCCCTGCCGCTTTGAAGCCCGCCCTGTGCGGGCTTTTTCGTTTCGTCGCAAATTATGCGTTTGCGTATTGACAGACGCAATACCGATGCGCATAATGCGTTTGAGTATTACAACAACGAAAGGGCAAAACGATGAGCGCTTCCCCCCTGATTCCCGGCCGACTGTACCGCGTTCGCGGTTCTGGCCTCGACCTGAAAGTCATCGCGTCGCACCCCTGCGACGCCATTTGCATCGCCATTGATCTGTTGGAGCGTGCGAAATGCTGACCTCTCAACTCATGAAGTCCATGGACGACCACCACCTGGTTGCCAGCATCTACGCCGAGCAAGACTCGCTCACCTCGTCGGCCGCTGAAATCGAACTGCTGACCCGCTTCGAGGCGCTGCTCGACTGGCTGGAAACCTTGCTCGATGAGCAAAGCGCCAACCAGCCCATCGCCGACCTGCTCGATGAGTACGAAGTCAGCACCGACGACATGAAGGCCGTCATCGAGTCGCACCCCGCCAGCCTGAAAGACCAGGCCGCGCTGCTCTCCCTGCTCAACGACCAAGACATTCACAAGCCCGACCAGTTGAAAGAACTGCTCGAGTTCGCCGCGAAGTTCCGCGCCCTGGCATCCGACGCCGGGGATTTATTCACCCGCCTGAACGACCTCGTATCCACCAACCAGGAGTAACCACCATGAGCCTTGAAGCAACCATCCAGGAGAACACGAACGCCATCCGCGAACTCATCGCGGCCATCAAAACCGGCGTGCCGACAACTGCCGCCCAGGTCGCGGCTGTCGTGAGCGAAGCCAAGACCACCCCCTGCGCCGGCCACGATGCCGAAACCGCGAAGGAAGAAGGCAAGGCCAAGCCCGAGAAGGAAACCGCCGCAAAAAAGACCACTGCTGCGGCGACGGAAGCCGCTGCCAGTACCCAGTCTACTGCCGAGGCGGGGGCGGGCGCTGCGCAAGAGAAGAAGGCCGACGACTCCGAGGCGAGCGATAAGGCGGCCGACGCGCCCACCTATCAGGCCACCGCCGACGCCGTTACCAAGCTGGCGCGCACCAAGGGCCGCGACGCTGCCGTGGCCGTGCTCAACGAGTTCGGCGCCGCCAAGCTGCCCGACATCCAGCCGCATGATTTCCAGAAGGTGATCAACGCATGTGGCGAGGCGATGCAATGAACTGGCGCGACATTCCCGGCCATGTAGGTTATCAGGTCAGCGACACCGGGCAGGTGCGCAGTATGCAGGGCGGTAAGCGCTGGGGCCGAGTGCTGAAACCTTGGGTTTCCAACGGCTACGCTGTTGTTCGCCTCGGAGTCGCATCGCGCTACATGGTGCATCGTCTTGTCGCCGTTGCCTTTCTGCCTGGCGATTCGTCACTCCAAGTCAATCACATCAATGGCGACAAGCTGGACAACCGACTTGAAAACCTTGAGTGGGCAACGTGTGGTGAAAACCATCGCCACGCCTATCAACAACTAGGGCGGAAGCCAGCGATGTGCAAAACCGTTCGCGTCGGCGCACAACAGTTCCCAAGCCAAGCAGCCGCATCCCGATTTCTTGGTGTTACTGAGCGCGCGGTGAAGCTGGCGATCCAGAAAAATCACAAGTGCAAAGGTCAGGAGGTCAGATATGCCTAAGACCATGGCAACCACCAAAGCGCAACCCGCTGGCGAGGTCGTCACGGCCTACAAGGGATTTGACCAGAATCTTCAATGCCGCAGCTTCCAGTTCGAAGTCGGCAAGACCTACGAGCACGAAGGCGTAGTGAAAGCCTGCGCGTCGGGATTCCATTCCTGCGAGTACCCGCTCGACGTTTTCAACTACTACCCCCCGGCCGACAGCCGCTTCGCCGTGGTCAAGGCTTCCGGCCAAATCAGCCGGCACGAAGGCGATAGCAAGGTCGCCAGCGCCTCACTCACCGTGGAAGCAGAAATCGGCCTGCCGGTGTTGGTCGCCCGCGCCGTGGATTGGGTACTTGGCAAGCTGGACAAATCCATCGAGCAGACCCTCGTCACGGGCGACTACTCGGCGGCCACGAACACGGGCAACTACTCGGCGGCCACGAACACGGGCAACCAGTCGGCGGCCACGAACACGGGCAACTACTCGGCGGCCACGAACACGGGCGACTACTCGGCGGCCACGAACACGGGCTATCGGTCGGCGGCCACGAACACGGGCAACCAGTCGGCGGCCACGAACACGGGCGACTACTCGGCGGCCACGAACACGGGCTACCGGTCGGCGGCCACGAACACGGGCTACCGGTCGGCGGCCACGAACACGGGCAACCAGTCGGCGGCCACGAACACGGGCAACCAGTCGGCGGCCACGAACACGGGCTACCGGTCGGCGGCCACGAAC
>JAEHJW020001912.1_pt1 | contig 43671 bp, 69 predicted proteins | sample 9271431 | NCBI WGS metagenome assembly JAEHJW02
TTATAATCGCGGTCTGGAGAGGTGGCAGAGTGGTCGAATGTACCTGACTCGAAATCAGGCGTAGGTATATGCCTACCGTGGGTTCGAATCCCACCCTCTCCGCCAGCATTCACGCGGCTTTCCAGCCGTTCGACATCAAAAAAATTCCCGTCTGTTTCAAAGGTGTGGTGGGGGAACTATTGACCATCACGCCACCCTCTTTCCTATTTTCCCAATAGCCACAGCCAAACTTCCCGTCGCCAGATGCGCGTAGCGTTGCGTGCTCCTGGTGTCCTTGTGCCCCAGGACCGCTCCGACCGTGTAAAGGTCAGCGCCGGCGTTGATCATTTCGCTGGCGGCTGAATGCCGCAGATCGTGGAAGTGGTACTGGCCCATCCCTTGAGCCCGTGCGGACTCTTTGAACGCCTGCTGAATCGTGATCTTTTTGGCACCGGCCAGACAGATTGACCGAATCCTTGGATGTACAGGAATAATGCGTGGATTCCCGTTCTTCGAATCATCCAGCACGAAGGTTTCCCTCACACGCCGGGCACGCAGGATTTCAGCCAGGCGCATACCTGAATAAAACGCAATGCGGACCGCTTTCCGGGCGTCCAGGTTCCTGCAACCCCGTGCCAGCTTTAGCATTTCAGCGCGAGTGATGTAAAACTGGCGCTCGTTTTTGACCTCTGGAACAGTGACACGCGCAGCCGGGTCATGGTCGCCCATGCCCTCATGCTTCCAGGCCCAGCGGCATGCCGCCGTCAGGTAGCGGATCCGGTTGCGGATTGTTGCTGGGGAAAGGCCGTTGTTTTTGAGGGCATAGGCTTTGCACACATCCGGGAGCGCCGTGAGCGGGCGCCCTTGGTATGCCCAGTAGATCAGTGCCAGTTCACGCGCAACATTCTCGCCCTGTTTCAGTTGCGGGACGCGCCCTTTGAGATAAGCCGCAACGGCGTCCTCAATGGTGTGGTCTGGCTTTTCGATGCCTCTGGCGAGGGCGTAGAGCCGGGCCGATTCTTTCCGGTCAAAGGCGTCAGCCTGGGCTTGATTCCAAGAGCGCGGAAGGCACTTGCGAGCCCTGACCCGTTGCCCTGCAATTCGGCGGTCGAATTCAAAGATGAAACAACCTTTTGTTTTGTCTCGATAAACCGACATTTTGACAGGTACTCCTCAAGGTCGACCAGGGTAAATAGTATACGACGACCGATTCTGTGGCAGGGAATCGGCCCAGCCGGGGCCGCCATGGCATACATCATGCGCGCGCTGACGCCCAGCTGGTGAGCAGCTGCAGCGACGCTGACGAGCGGACTGGCGGTGGGGAGGGTCATTACTTTTTGGCGCCCTTAATTGCATCCCAGCGCGGCTGGACACAGTAGGGCGATTCTCTCGCCGGTGGGTTTTGGTCGCACCATTCGACAACCACCCGGCAAGCCTTCCGCAGTTCCGTGTTTTCGGATGCCAGTTGCTCGATTAGGTCAGCAGCTTCCTCGAGGTAATGTTTTTCGGGACGGCCGCCGCGCGCAACTTTGCCGACGCCGTATTGTTGCCCCATGTAGCGCAACTTTTTCAGTATTGCTTCAGTGCTCATTCTTCCTCCCCTCCTTCAAACAATCTGCGCTCGATCCCCGACAGCACCTTTTCCTGCTTGTCTGTAAGCGTCCACCGCTGCCGGATACTGGGCAAGAACTCGAATTTTTCCCACGATGACAGATCGCGACCCACTGCTTCGGCCAAGATGCGGTCAACGCGCTGAGACGGCGTCATGTCCTTTCCCTCGTCATTTTATCAAGTGCGTTCGCACGGTAAGCCCCGGCTTCTTCTCAGGATTTGGCAAAGCCTCGGGAATGAAATGGGTCCCCTGTCCTCCAGACACCTTGAGATAGTCGATCTCAACCTTCACGCTGTTGATGATCACCTGGGCAGCGTTAGAAACCGCTTTGGCGCGCTCTACATCCATGGGGGCGTCCTTGTCCTTGAGCGCTTTCAGCGTTTCAAACATCAGATCGCGCAGTTGGTTAATGTCGTTCATGCTTTTCCTCTCTCCTTTCGATTGATCTGCCTGGTGATTGCTCCGCGCAGCTGGACCAGCTGGGCAACCTCTTTGCCGTAGCGGTGATAGGTATTGCGACGCATCAGTTCAGCCCGCGTGAGCAACTCGAGGTTTTCCATCCGGATGTCTGTCTTGTTGCCGTTCCTGAAAATCACGACATGCGTTTTGCCATTTACTGGCCCATGGACGGATTCCCAAAGCACCAAATGCACCGCCCTCCAACGTTTATTGAGGGGCATGTCGTCGTTGATCTTGCGCTCCAGGTAACCGTCCTTGCTGATGCGTTCGGCTCCGATGGGTTGGTAGAGAGCTTGCGCCCGGCCGCTCCGGTGCCCGCGCTTGAACTGAGTCTCAGCCATCCGGCCTGGTGCGTATCCAGGCCTGCGCAATCCTTTGTTGGCCGGGACGTCCCCTCTTTGGAACTGCGTAGCCACCATGCGTGGATCCATTTGGCCGCGCTGGATACGTCCGGACAGGACTGACGCCAGAAATTCAACTGACTTCTTGAGTCCCAGTTTCTTTGCCTTCCTGAAAACGCTGTTTTTTGAGCGCCCGATGGCTGCCGCAATGTCCTCCGCGCGTTCGATGGGGTAGCGCTCGATCAGGATCTCCAGCTGCTTTTCAGTCCAGGATTGACGGGGAGGCAAAATGCCGCGACTTTTTGTCATTTCGCAGGCGTCCAATATTTTGGCGGCTTTTGGCACCCAGGATGCAAGTACCGAGGATTGCCCTTGGCGTTCTTCCAACGAGCGCCTGATGCATCGGTGCGGAATAGAGCACCGCACAGGCTGCAGCGGCGTTCGTAGGGCGTGGCGAATGGTTGGCTCATGGTCAGAATGGGATGTTGTTCGGGAAATCGTTGAAACCGCCGCCTGATGCGCCCCCCGAAGATGCCTGGCGCGCGGACTGTTCATCACCACGATCAGCCGATCCACCAGGCCTGCCCCCGAGCATCTGCAGCCGATCAGCCACAATCTCCGTGGTGTAGCGGTCCTGGCCGTCCTTGTCCTCCCATTTACGCGTCTGGATCCGGCCCTCGATGTAGACCTGGCTCCCCTTCTTCAGATACTCGCCGGCGATTTCTGCGAGCTTGCCGAAGAAAACGATTCGAACCCACTCCGTGCGTTCTTGTTTCTCCCCAGACTTGTCTTTCCATGATTCAGTGCAGGCGATACTGAGCGAAGTAACAGCACCCCCGTCTGGCAGGTAACGGATGGTTGGGTCTTGGCCAAGATTTCCGATCAATATGGCTTTATTTACTGATGCCATGCGTGGTTCTCCTGTATGTTTTCGTCAAATCCCCCTTGACCGCATGGCCTCTGGCCCGAAGCACATTGGCCAGGGCCGCGCGGTCGCTGTGAGAATGGGTTGCCTGCCGAAACAGTCCAAAGTAGCTGTTCGCGGTTTCAAAAAGGTCGCCTGCAGGAATAGTTTCCGCCCGGCGCAGCCCTTCGTTCCGGGTGCGCTTGCGAACCGTTCTGTGCCACGGTTTGATCACCTGGCCAACGAAATCCACGCCGCGCGCAACGGGCTGCAGGATGGTTTTCTTGTGGTTCAGGCGCACATTAAGCGTGGCTGGCAGGAATTCATTGATCTTGTCCAGGGCGTCGTTGAGCCAATCGGCTGATTCATGCAGGATCACGAAGTCGTCCACATAGCGGATGTAGTGCCGGGCACCCAGCTGCCGTTTCGCGAATTGATCCAGCTCGTTCAGATAGATGTTGGCGAAGAACTGGCTCGACAGATTGCCGATCGGAAGGCCCAAGTGGGCAGGCTGGCTCGTCAGCCGCTTATGGAACGGAACGAGGACGAGCCGGGACGGGTCGCCGCGAAACTGAAACGATTGCCGCGGATCGTGAAACAGGATGGTCTCAGCCAGAGACATCCACCAGGGTTCATGGATCCTGGTGGCCAGAAAATCCCGTAGGATCCGCTTGTCGATCGACACAAAGAAGTTTGCAAGGTCGAGCTTGAGGTAATAGGCCGGACGGCTCCAGTTCTGGGTAATGCTGCGAATCTTGGCTTCCAGGCGCTCGGCTGCGTACAGCGTGCCGCGACCGGGAATGCAGGCGCAACTGTCGGCAATGAAAGCCCGGTGGAAACGGTCGCAGACCCGGTTGTAAAGCAGGTGATGGACTATCCGGTCACGGAATTCTGCAGCCCAGACCTCTCGCGGCTTCGGTCTGGTGATGACAAAGCAGATGCTGGGGCCCGGGGCATAACTGCCAGTTCGCAGATCGTCGTACAGGGTATGCAGGTTGGTTTCCAGGCTCTGTTCGAAAGCCAGAGCGGTTTCGCTGTTACGCTTTGACCGCCGGCAATCGAAATAGGCCTGGACCAGCTCGGGAAAAGAAAAATCAGCATGGGGGCGCCCTGATCCATCTGCGGACGGCACGAGCCCGGAGCGTGCTGCTGACGTTGTTGTTGTTCTGGTTGCCGTTGTTGAAGTTCTGATACCAGGCGTTCGAGGGTTTATTGTGCTATCGACGTCACCCGGGCGAGAGAGGATCACCCGAGAAACTGCGCCGGACCGGACCTGGACGCTGCCAGCGGTATCCGGGATGCGCATGGCGGTGGCTTTTTGGGCCAGCGGCACAACCAGATTAGAAAGTCGCTCTGTCATAATGGCCTTGACCTCTATGAAACTGGCGAAAGTGAAGAGCGCCGCCACCCGTTTGCCTGCTTGCCGATACTGCCGGTAAGCTCGATTGCCTTGGCGTACTGAGACGTTGAAATCAACCGTTTGTCACGGGAAAGGCGCAGCACCAGATCAATAACCTGTTGGCGTTCGATCAGTATCCCCAAGTGGGGAACCTTGTCCGTGGCGACGTTGGCGCGAAACACCAGCGTCACGATTTCCACGCATTCATCACGTAGCTTGCCACCGATCGACTGCTTGAAGTCTCGCGGCATGTTCTTGGCCAGATCCGTGATAAGGTCCAGTAGGTTGTAGGCAACCTTGTAAATTGGCAATGTGGTGTGGAGAGCCATGCTGATTGAAAAATCAAATTGTTGAATTACTAAATGACCAATTCTCTGCGGACGGCACGAGCCCGGAGCGCGCTGCTGACGCCGTCGTAGTCCTGGTCGCCGTAGCCGAAGTGCTGACACCAGGCGTCCGAGGGGCCTGCCACGTATTGCGTGCTGGACCAATGCCAAGCAGTATCAAAGGCCTCGCGGCCATCTTTGCGGAATGCGTCCAGAGAGGTCTGAGGCGGGAATGCCGGTGTGTAGGGGCGCGTCGGTACTGGGGTGCTCAGGTTGATGCCTGAACGGAAATAGCACCAGTTCGTCTCCGTTGTCGGCTTAAATGCTCGGTACAGGACCTCCAGTTCGTCCTGACTGGGAATGTAGTAATCCGTGCAACCATCAATGTTCAGGCCAAGCGCCCACTTGGCCAAGCCGCTGCCGGCGTCAGCCATGGCTTTCGTGTTGGCCAGCCCGTCGTTATAGGACTTGGCCGGAATGTCTTTGCCGTCATCCAGGTAAACCATGTCGTTCTCGGTCTGCCCAAGAGCCTTTGGCGCAAGAATGAGGTTGTAAAGCCGTTCGTTGACGACGACTTGACCGCCGAAGAAACCACCTCTCATGGGGGTTCCGATTGCCGGGGTTTCTTGCTGTGTGCTTTGGTCCATCTTTCTCTCCTTGTTGTTGCGTGGTAAATTGGTGGGCTACTCCAGCCCCTTAACCAAGGGTGGATGGCACCAGAGGCTGTTTCGCCCGTAGTTGTTACGGCGTTCCGAAAAGCAAGTGGAATCCCGTCGCCTCTTTGATCGTCTTGAATTCGGTCTGGACCGCATCCTGGAATACCCGATCAGGCCGAATCAGCTCGTACCAGAACTGGAGCTTTCCGTTGGACTGCCGATATTTCAGCCGGGCATCCAGGCGGTATGGATGACCGTTCAAGAACACCCTAATGCCCAGGCTGAACCGCTCGTAGAATTTCATGCGCTGTTCGGTGTCAGGGTTGTCCTGGTCAACGAACAGAAGGTTCACTCCGCCGCCCTGAAGATTGAGACGAGACTTAAATCTCTTGTCGCTGGTGGCTTCGAATTCGAGCGCCATGCTGAGCATGTTTGTGCCGCTTGGCATTCCATCAACGGTCGCAATATCACCCATGTTCTCTTCCAGGAATGCAGCGAATGCTTCCTGAGCCATGACTTGAGCGTTGTTCTTTTTCCAGCGCTTCCATTCCACGGTTTGGATCGGAATGTACGTGGCTTTGTGATCACGCCATTCTGGTCTGTCTTCGGTGTGATCATTGATAATCGCCGCAAGGGATGCGGTTTGGGCTTCGAAATCAGCCGCGCCATAGATGGTGCAGGATGCAAGGCTGCCATGTCTTTTGGTGTAGGCCACAAAGCTATCGGCGTCATTGAGCGTTACATGCCCGCGCTTGCGAGCCGGGATCTGGAACAGGCGCTCCAAATCTTCCAACTTGTACCCTTCCGGGATGACCGCATAGGGGATTTCTGGAACGCCAATACCGACAGATGGAGACTTGGGAGCGCCAAGTCCGGCGATGGCCGTGGCCACGATTTTAGACAGATCAGTTTCCATGGTTTCCCCTTACGCAGAAAGAGATTTGATTTCGCCCGTGGTTTGATCCACTGACTTGAGAGACAGTTTTTGTTGGCGTGGGTCTTCCGTCAGCAAATTGCCCTCAGGCGTCGGGAACATCAGAGCTTCAACGGGTGCCTCAGCAGGTTTCTTGATCGCCACGGCTCCAGTGATTGCGAGTGCGCCTGCGGTTGCCCGGCGCAGATTGATTTTCAAGGTCAAATACCCAGGCTTGCCGGTTGTGTCGCAGGCCAAAACAAGTTCCGACATCTTCTCGGCCAGCTCATCCATGAGGCATCCTCCATCGAGCCGATGCAGCGTTTCTGTAATTGGTCTTGCCATGTTTCTCTCCTATGTAATAGGCGTTTCGCCTGTTGATCTATGCTGCGTCACCGTCTGGGTCTGGCGGCGGGATTTTCTCGAATTTGTGCGCGCCCTTGATGATCTTCCCGAGGGTTGCGCCCTTCGACTCGGACTGCATCAGGGTGTCAAACTTCTCCTGCGGTACGTCGAAGTAGCGATATTCACCACCACGCGTGAACTGAACGGCCAGCACTTTTTCGGCTGAGTCGTAGCCGATGGCAGTGATCTGCGAGGAATCGACCGGGTGCATGGTGATGGCGTTCATGCTGACCTCGACGACAGAACTTTCTCTTCGTAGATACGCACGCCGTCGATAAGGGCGTTTTCTTTCAACGCCTTCGCAATTGCGCCAAGCTCTTTGGTCGCCGGTTCGAGCAAGTTGAGGTACTGCGGATTTGCCGCAACAAACTTCACCAAAGCGAGCTTATTGGTCACTTCCGCCTTCCAGACCCCCCTGGACGAAACGCCTTTTACCGCAGGGGTGGCGGCAAGCTGGGTTACTGGCGCACTGGCAACCAGGGAGACCTGCTGCGCAGCGGCATCATTCTTGATGTCGAGGTTTTCCTGCACGCCTTCGACCCGAGCCTCGATCTTGGAGGCTTTGACTGTATCGCCAGCCTCAAGAGCGGCTGCATGCTCACGTTCCAGTTTTTCCCGTTCGATGCGCGCTCGTTCTTCGTCTGCTCGGCGTTGCGCCTCAAGTCTAGTACGCTCTTCTGCAGCCCGTTTTTCGGCCTCTGCGCGAAGTCGCACTTCTTCGACGCGACGAAGGCGTTCTTGTTCCTGTGTATAGCCGAGCATCTTGCTTTTGAGGGTCGCTTCAGCCTGAGTTAGAAATTCCATCGGCGAGCGGAATAGATCATTGACCCGTTTCACGGCCTCATTGAGCGGCTTGACGATACCGGTGCGCTGTTCTTCCAGGTCCTTCTGGCGCCGCTTGATTGATGCCAGGTCTTCCGCGACAATTTGATACATTTCATGGCTGTCAATAACGATACTGTTCGCGTTGTCCAGGTAACCCTGCGCAGATCTGGTGAGGTGGGCACCTTCAGGGGTTGCAATAATCACTGTTTCTTGCATTTCTGCCTCCAATACCAAAGTGTTAAAGCTGCTTGAAATGTCGCCCAGTCGCCTTTATCAGAACATGGAGCCAGGTTGTATTTGCCATCAGGGGACAACTGTAGGGCATAACGATTGATGCGCGGTTTCTTGATTCCTTCAGCGTAGGCTGCTGTTTGTGGGCCAACGCTTGGCATCAGTATCGCGGTAGTTTTAGTGTCGATCAGAGCCGGCCCAGTTGGGAGTTCACCCACCAAATCCAACGTCCCTGCAAACCGATACTTTTCCGAATAAACGTACTGCTCCGATGACGCCACCACGAAACCTGACTGTTCTTTGAACTTGCGCCATCCGTTGAAATATCCCTCCCATGACGGATGGATCGTTTCTTCATCCAGTTCGCCATTCATGTCCAGATCAATGGCGGCATGAACAGCCAGTCCAATCTGCTTCTTGCGCTCCAGAATGGTTGCAGGAACCATGGAATAGTCGGCGAGTGGCGCCAGCACCTGGGTGACCGATGGAATGATCTGTCCGTTCCAACGATATTCATGCCGCTCTGCGTTGAAGGTGAGCATTAGGCTGCGCACTCTTTTTGTGCCAGCAATTCATTGATGGCGATGAATCCGTCTTTAGTCAGGTTTTCAAGGTCCGTGATGCCTGCTTCCTGCGCCACATCAGCCAAAGGAATGCCCAGGTTTTCACACTTGCGGGTCAGGTAGGCGCGTTCACCTTTGGTGGCAGCGTTTGTGTTCTGGGGCTCTTCCTGCTGCGGGGATGCCTTTTTTTGGAGGGCGCCTGTCTTCTCTTCAGCAGGGGGTGCCCCGGTTGTTTGTTCGGCGCCCAGGCCCTTGGCGGATTTGCGTGCTGCCGGCATACCAATTTCGGGACCGGCATCCGGCGCAAAGGCTTGCTCCGGCGTTGTATCACCCTCTTTGATGGCCGTGAGAAGTCCGCGCAACGTGACCAAATGTTCCAACCCGATGTCCTCGATGCCGGCCACCTCCAACTTGGCGAAGATCTGCTCCTGAGAGATTCCGTACCCCAGAAAAGCCTTGAGTGCGTCGGCGCGGCGATTGCCAAGGGTTTTGAAGTCGCCCATCACCGTTTGACGCGCGGCCTGGTACATGTCGTCCCAAAAGGCTTTGGGGATGCCTTTCAGGATCGCGTTGCGCAGCGCAATGGAGCTCGCCGCGTTGCCGGTGACACCTACCATGTCCGGCTTGTAACGGCGTCCTTGCTTGTCCGTGATCCGGCGCTGGACCTCATAGGTGATGGCGACGTTACGCTCCAGGTCGTGAAAGACGCCCTGGGCCGTGATGAAGTCGCCCTGGTCGTTCACGACGCGCGCGCCGGCCCTGCAGTTCCCCCACGCAGAAGCAACGACTTCGGCAAACCGGGCGCTGGGCCCCTCGATCACTTTGCCATCGCGTGGCAGAGCATAAATGCAGGACTCGGCCACTGATTCGCTCAGCGTGACCATCTGCAGGGACTCGTCCCGAAACCGCTTGATGCTGCGCGGGTATTTGTGAGCTGTCGCCACCTGCATGTCGATCTCCGACTTGTTGAGCAGGGCGACCGTGCCGCTTTCGACGCTCATTCCAGAAACTTCGCGGCCTTCTTCCGGCGTATCCATCATGATTTTTCCTTGAAATTGTTGAATTACTAAATGACCAATTCTCTGCGGACGGCACGAGCCCGGAGCGCGCTGCTGACGCCGTCGTAGTCCTGGTCGCCGTAGCCGAAGTGCTGACACCAGGCGTCCGAGGGGGTGGTATACGCCTCACATGACCAATGCCAGACCGGATCGAAAGCATCCTTGCAGTTGGCGAACAACAGGGCCTGTTCGGATCTGGTTGGCAGATCGCCGCCCACTGTTGCGGCCCATTCTTTCGCCTTTGCCCATGGCAAATCGCCCCCGTCCTGCGGAAGCAGGACCAGATGGTGCGAAGGCTTGCCGTCTTGCAGGATGAGCCCGGCGTAGCGTTCGCCGTCTTGGAGGGCTGGTACGGGAAAGTCCGGCAACACTGCGGCAGGCTTGCTTACCTGCTGCTGCAGCCACGCGCGGAACAGTTCTTCGGTAGAGACGGTGAGCTGAGCGCCCGCCACTTCCAGGGTTACTTTGTCCATTTCATCCTTCTGATGTGTGCTCATGTTGTCGCCCTCAGAGGGTTACGCGGGCAAGGCGCCACGCCTTCCGCCATGGGTGGCCACAGCGAAGATGACAGAGAAAATCGCCAATGAACTTCTTTATTCGCTTGATGCTGTTTGATGACATGATTGGTTCCTTTGTTGGGTGAAAACTATTCGGAAACCCGGCAGGTGATTGTCGATACATCACCCTTGGCGGTACGGAGCGCCACCTGAATGGCGTCGATTGAATGCCTGGCAAGAATGGTTCTGACATCCCGGCTACCGTCCCGGCGCACCAGGACAATGGTGTAGTCGCGCACCATGACAACAGGCTCCGGGTAAATATTTGAAAAAACATTGGCTAATCGCATTTTTGTCTCCATGGTGGCGTCGAATCGGTGACGCGTTGGAGTTAGCATAGCAAATGCTATTGACTTAAGCAATAGCAAACGCTAATTGACAATAAAAAACCCGCCGAAGCGGGTTGAGCGAGACGGTCGATGGGTGGGGGACTAGTTGACCGGGTAATCTGGAGAACAATGCCCGGTGACGGCCCAATAGAGCAGGGGGCCGACCGCTGGCTGGTTTTGAATGCGCAAGGTACTTCCGCGCTGGATGATTTCAGAAAGCCAAAAATCGCGACTCCATTCGCCGGAAAGGCCGCAGGGCATTGGCTTGGAGGGGAAACCGACCAGGTTAATTTCCCAGACCGTATCGTCAAGCCTGTCGCCATCCTGGGGTCGCATCAGCGCCGGGGATGACGAAAATGGAATGGGGATTGCCACGTCGACGCGAATGCCATAAGGAGCCAGTAATCTGGGCAGTGACTGCCCGTTATACGCCCTGAACAGACTGAGAAAACGATTGGTTTCCTTATGATAGTCCGGAGGACCGGCAAAGGCCTGCGCTATGCAGAGGATCGCGGCAAAAAACCATCCCGCGCGAATGCTCTGAATTTCATTTGTCATGGACAGTTATCGCCGGAATCAGCAATGCAGCCAAGGAAAGGAGGGCATCGGGTAGGGTTCCAGCTGCAGGTTCCTAGCCCAGCCGGATTCGGGGGACGGTTTCCCATTGTGGACCACCCACCGGGCTAGAATATCTCTGTAGGCAGATGTCATGTCAGTTCCAGGCATGGGTGGGATGTTGATAAACGCCTCGATGATGATGTCGCCCTGTTTTGCGCCGATAGCCGGGATGTCCCGATCCGCTTTCTCTGTCCAGGATCCGTCAGAAAATGTCATCCGGCAGGTGTGCACGCGCTCCCAGATGCTTTTCCCAGCTGCGGTTTGAATCCCCTGGAGAGCGCTTTTAACCTCCTTCGGAACCTGGGCGCCGAAGGCAGTCATAGCACACAAGCCGATGAAAATAAGGGGCAGCCGCCGCGTCATTAAAGCTTTTCTCCTTTGAAAATTACCACCCCGCAAATCGTCGCGTGCCCATTGATTTCTATCATCGGCTCGGGCCATGCTGGATTTAACGCCCGCAGATATTTACGCTCCCCTTCAATCACGAGCCTCTTGAATGTTGCTTCATTGGCCCCACTCATGCGCACCACTACCAAGGACCCATGTTCCGCGTGCCGCTCCGGGTCTACAAATATCAAATCACCATCCTGAAATGACGGCCGTCCATGAGGATTGTGCATGGATTCCCCTCGCACGCGTAGGACGAACGTTCTATCACTGTGTTTGACAGGGCATGGGAGCCACTCTTCCGCATCGCCAGGAGCAAACAAATCGACAATTTCTGACCAATCACCGGCTTGAACCCAAGAAATGAGGGGGCAACGTCCAATAATACCCATGCTTGGTTCGGTGTTAGCAGCCTCGAAATAGCCGTCAGGCAATCCAGCGCGCCGCTCCATATTGCGCGCGGACTTTTCTCCGAATGCGCGATGACCATTCAATATCTGGGAGACGTAGGTCTCATCGATGGGCTTGTCGGCATTTTTTTGAGAATAAGCCCTTGAAAACGCAGCGGGGCCGCCAGCGTCATCAACCAGCTTTCGAAGTTTTGCGACTCGTGGTTCATTGGTTTTCATACTTGATTTTCAGGTACGTAATAGCAAAAAGTAAATTGATTATTGCTATTGACTTAATCAATAGCGTTTGCTATCGTGATTTCCAATGGACATTCAAACCTACCTTACCGATGTCGAGACCGCTGCAAGCTTGGCCCGCAAACTTGGGATTTCACCGGTTCTCATTAGTCAATGGCGTTCTGGAAATCGCCCCATACCTCTTGAACGATGCGTACCCATCGAGCAAGCCACGGATGGTCTTGTCACCCGCAAGGATCTCCGCCCCGATGACTGGCATCTGATCTGGCCAGAACTCAAAAAGAGCGATGCCGCATGACTCTCTGTACCGTGAACCCCATGCTCTCCCTTTACGGCGGTTTCCCCGGCCTTCGGGTCGGGGGTTTTTCTTTCAACGGTTCCAGCATATTTTTTTGCCTGCTGGATGTCATTACGAACGGCTACGAATTTTTCGTAAGGGGGTCCAATGCAAGCCGAAATGCCGATATTTGATAGCCCCGAGGATGCCATTCGATCTTGCGTACAGGCCATTGGTGGAGCTAAAAAGGTCGGTCCGATGCTTTGGCCTGAGAAGCCTATCGAACAGGCTACAGCCTTGTTACTGGACTGCCTCAATTCAGAGAGGCCACAGAAGCTGTCCCTCTCTCAAGTCCTGATGGTTTTCCGGATCACCAAGAAAGCCGGTTTTCATGCAGGGTTTCAGTGGTTCGCGTCCGAGGCCGAATACGATGTTCGTCCCATCACCCCGGAAGAAGAAACCGACCGCCTGGCATCGATCATCGCTGAATCGAGCAAGACCCTGGAACGCGCCATTCAAGCACTCAGCAAGGTGCAAAGCACAACACAAGTAAAGAGGGTGGCCTGATGCTCACCTCAGTCGCCCCCACAAGCCTGTCAGCCTTCAGAAGCCTCTCTGTAGACGATCTACAGGCCCGCGAGCGCGAAATCATGCTGCTCATGGTGGATGGTTATCCAAGAACGCGCCGCGAGATTGCCGACGCCCTCCAATGGCGCGACGGGCCCACCTGCGGACGGGTTAACAGCCTGGTCGCGAAAGGTTGGCTGGAAGAACACGGAGAGCGCCGGGATCCGCAGACCGGCAAGAGCGCGAAGGTTCTGCGGTTGCCCGTGGTTGGCCAACGGAGTCTTTTCGCGTGACACGCGCCACACACATCCATCAAGCCAGGGTCTATCTTGCCCAGGCCCGTCATTTCCGCGCGCATCCAGCGTTTCACGCAACCCTGCTTCGGTGGGCGGCGAATCGGAGAAGGCTGGCCTCATCTGAGAGCTTTCAAGCGAGGTTGTTTTGACCACTTCCATCAATATACCTGCGCCGCTTACCCCCCCCGAAGTCGATCTGCAAGACTTCGCGTTTATGCCTCTGGATGTTCTGCGCCTCCGGGACAGCGAATTGGCAGGAACTCCAGACGCTGAAGTTTTTCGGTGCTCCGTTCTCTCGTGGTGTATTTCGTGGCACCAAATCCCTGCCGCCTCCCTTCCGGATGATGATGTGCAGCTTGCCCGCCTGCTCGGCTTCGGGCGCGACGTCAAGGGTTGGAAAAAAATCCGTGCGGCAGGGGGCCTTCGTGGTTGGGTAAGGTGCGCCGATGAACGCCTTTATCATCCGGTCGTTGCCGAAAAGGCCATTGAAGCCTGGAATGGGAAGTTGATGCAACGGTGGCGCACTGAAGTTTCAAGAATCAAAAAACACGCCCAGCGCCACAAAATCGAATTGCCGGTCCCTGATTTTGAAACATGGTTGTCTCAAGGCTGTCCTCAAGGACAACTGTTACTTGTCCCCAAGGACATACCAAAGGACAACGGAAAATGTCCCGGCGAAGTCTCTGAAGAAACGGGTTCCAAGGGACAGGGAGAGGGACAGGGACAGGGACAGGGACAGGGACAGGGACAGGGACAGGGAGACCTTGATAAGGGTATTAAGGCGCCTTCGGCTTCATCCATCCTGAGCGGTCTCGGCGTTGAGGTTCAAGTCGTCCAAGACTATCTCGCGCTTCGCAAATCAAAAAAAGCCCCGCTCACCCTAACCGCCATCGACGGGCTTCAGCGTGAAGCCGAAAAAGCGGGAATCACTCTCAACGACGCCATCAGGATCTGCTGCGAACGATCCTGGCAGTCGTTCAACGCAAGCTGGGACTGGCAGCAGACCAGCGACAAACCACAGGGGAAGCCTAATGGATCAGACCTCAAACACGACCGCCGAAAGGAATTTCTCGGCGCACTCACTGGCTGCAAGCCGTCTGCTCGAACTGTCGAGGGAACAGCAAGAACGGTGGGTTCAGGAGATTTTCAAACGGATGAGCCTGCACTACGGCAGCCTCTTCATCGATCGCTGGCGTGATGTGAACCCGGACGATATGCAGGCGCACTGGATCAATGAACTAGGGGCATACAACGCACCAACCATTGGTCGCGCTCTCAAGTCGCTGGATAGCCATCTGTTACCGCCGTCGCTGCCGGAGTTCAAGGCGCTCTGTAAGGCTTTTTACGAACCTGCTCCCGCTCCCCGGTTGGAGCATCCACCCGTATCGCCTGAAGAAGCCAGCGAAGGAATGGCCAAGGTGCGCGAGATTGTCGGGTCCGTGACCACCGAAAAAACCGATTGCCGGAAATGGGCGACGGACATCGTTCGGATGTGGGACGAGGGTAAATATCCATGGATCGCTGGGTATGAAATCGCGTGCGGAGTGCTGAATTTGACTCCGAAACCGCGCCCCGGAAAGGCTTCCAGCCGTGACAGACAGTACGCAAACTAAGGGTGGATGGGCAAATGAGCCAGGTTGCATTTATCCGGCTACCGAATGGCGATTTGCGCCCTATGAACGGTGACGCTCTTGCGGCAACGAAACGCTGGAAAACCGGGGATGTGATTCGTGGCGAGTTCGCCAAGATGAGAAACGCGCTGTTTTTTCGCAAGTGGTGGGCGTTGATTACAGTGGGCTTCGGGTTGTGGCAGGAATCAGGTGCCAGGGCTGAACACAATGGCCAGGAGATCCTGCCAAATCTCGAAAAGTACCGGAAGGACACCACGATCATGGCGGGTTTTTATCACCCCGTCCTGAATGTGCGCGGGGAGTTGCGCCTGGAAGCCGATTCGATCTCGTTTGCCAACATGCCTGAGGAAACCTTTGAAAAGCTTTACAGCGCTACCATCGACGCGATTCTGAAGCAGACGCACAACTCGAGCCTGGACGAGCAGAAGTTGCGGGACTGGGCGGAAAGCATCGTGGAGTTCGCGTGAACCGCGCCAATTTCGCCCTAGGGCGGCTCAAGACAGGTGAGCGCAACAGGACCGAAGCCGCATACGAGTTGTACTTGCGATCCCTTCAGATGGCCGGGGAAGTGGTCTGGTACCGCTTCGAAGGGATCAAGTTGCGACTGGCTGACAATACTTTCTACACCCCGGATTTCTGTGTGATGCTGGCCGACGGCCAAATGGAGGTCCACGAAGTAAAAGGTTTTTGGTCCGATGACGCCCGGGTGAAGATCAAAATAGCAGCCGAAATGTACCCGTTCAGATTCTTGGCAATCAAGGCGTGTGCCAAGAAAGACGGCGGCGGCTGGACTGTGGAGGAATTTTGATTTACAGGAACCGCAGAATATTGGCAATCGTAAAAAAATCGCCAAAATGCTTCGGCTGTGGCCGGGCGAACGACGGCACGGTGGTAGGGGCCCACTGCAACAGCCAAATCCTCGGCCATGGCATGGGCATCAAGGCAGCTGACATCGTGGCCGCTCTCTGTGGTGACTGTCACTCAGGCTACGACGGCCGGGCCCCTGGCCCAATCGTCCACAACTGCCATGAGCAATGGGCCTGGGCCGCTGTCCGGACGATGCGCTGGGTGCTGGAAACTCACCCCGAGGTATTCCAGTGACCACGATCCGCTCGTCGCTGGCCAATCTCATTCCCTCCAAAGCGAGCCCGGAAGAGCTGGAGGCCATCAAACGCGACGGGTGGCGGGAGCACCGCATTCTGGTGATCAGCCTGGATGATCCGCGGTTCAACTGGGTGCAAAAGCAAACGATCCTGAGTTTGGGTCGTGAAATCTATGGGGATTTTTCAAAAAAGGGAACGATTCAAAATGACCGATGACGCTCCTTTCAAGTCAGCCCACTCGGCGCTGATTTTTGCCTTCAACTATGCTGGCCAGCAGTCGCCAAAGACGCCGCTCACCACCCTCCTACGCGGGCCCGGAATCGGGAGGGGTGTTGGCCTGTCCGGCCTCGATGGTGCTGCCCAAGCCGGAATGATTCTGCGGGCGCTGGATTCGCTCCCAAAGGATCAGCGCTGGGTGCTGACAGTGCGTTTCGGTGACTTAAGGTCAGAATGTCCATGCTGTGGCCAACCTGCTCCCTCCGATGATTGGCGCGAGGCGATTGCCGGCCTCGCCGGATGCGTCGAGTTGGAGGGGTTGCCCAGAATCGTCCGTTTCGCCGCCATCGAGCGCGCCGTGTGTCGGCGCAAGTGGGACTCGAAGCAGCTTTCCCAGGACTATGGGCTGTCGCTGCGCACCCTGCAGGAACAGGTGCGGCGCCTCAAGGCACGGCTTGGGAGAGCCGAAAATGCCGGACTGGGGACTCTTGATGAATGGTTGCGAAAGGGTGGGGCGGTGGGAGAAGCAGCCTGAATTCAAAAAATCCTTGACATCTTGCGTTTTCAGCGCAAAAATCGGCCTTAATCGATACATCTGAAAATTCCGTCCAGACCCCGCCTCGTGCGGGGTTCGCGTTTCTGAGCCTGGAAATTGCACCCTGGGCAGCGCGGCACTTTTTCAAGAAAATCTACTTCCTCTCCTCCCGCCGTGGCTTCAAGGCTCCCTTGAGTCGCGGCATTTCCGGCCCGCGTGCCGGGTTATTATTCGCAATCACCCAGTAGCCGCTGGTTGCAACCAAACGCTTGGAGGCCAAGATGGCCAAAACTAGCGGAGCGACGAATCGCTCGAAAAAAGGCCGTGGACGGCCAACTCAGTTCAAATCAGAGTTTGTAGAGCAGGTGAGAAAACTCTGCCGATTGGGGGCGGCAGATACAGAGCTCGCTGATTTTTTGGGGATTTCACCAAGAACCTTGGCGAATTGGAAAACTTCAAAGCCCGATTTTCTGCAAGCCTTAAAGGATGGTAAGGCTCTCGCCGATGCCGAGGTCGCGGACAGGCTGTTCAAGCGCGCCACCGGGTATTCTCACCCTGATGTGCATATTTCGAACTACCAGGGCGAAGTGACGATGACGTCGATCACCAAGCATTACCCGCCGGACACGGTGGCTTGCATCTTCTGGCTCAAGAATCGGCGCCCGGACTTGTGGCGTGACCGGGTTGACCAGGAACTGGATCGCGGGGATTTGCCGGAGGCCAAGAGCTTCATCTTCACGGTGGTGGACGGACGCAAGAAAAGTTCTGATGCCAACGCTGACTAGGCCGCAAGCCGAGTTCATGGCATTGCCGCAGAAGTTCCGGGCCTACGTTGGTGGGTACGGCAGCGGCAAGACCTGGGTAGGGTGTACGGCGCAATGCGAGGGGTTCTGGAGGCATCCTCGGGTAAACCAAGGCTATTTCGCGCCCACTTATCCGCAGATTCGGGATATTTTCTACCCGACCATCGAAGAAGTAGCCTTCGACATGGGCCTGGGCATCAAGATCAACCAGGGCAATAAAGAGGTTCACTTCTTCGAAGGGCGCAAGTTCCGTGGTACCACGATCTGCCGAAGCATGGACGCCCCAGAGCAGATCGTCGGCTTCAAGATCGGACAAGCGCTGATCGACGAGTTGGACGTGATGAAGTCGGAAAAGGCTCGGATGGCCTGGCGCAAGATCATCGCGCGGATGCGGTACAAGGTGCAAGATCTGCGCAACGGCATTGATGTGACGACCACGCCGGAGGGGTTTCGGTTCGTCTACGAGCAGTTTTACAAGCAACCACTCGAGGATCCGGCGCTTCGACAGATGTACGGACTGATTCAGGCCAGCACTCACGAAAACGAGATTTTCCTGCCAGACGACTATATTCCGTCGCTCCTGGCAACGTACCCTCGCCAGCTGGTGGACGCCTACATTGACGGTCAGTTCGTCAACTTGGTGAGCGGCGCGGTTTACCCGGACTTCTGCCGGGTCGAGAACCACACTGACGCGCAGATCCAGCCCGGCGAGCCGCTGCACGTGGGGGCTGACTTCAACGTGTACAACTGCACGGCCGGGATCGGGGTTATACGAGACAACCGCCCGATGATCCTGGCGGAACTGACCGGCGTACGTGACACCCCGGCGCTGGCCAAGTTGCTGATCGACCGGTACAAGGTCAACGGGCATCACATCACGATCTATCCCGACGCATCCGGACAAGGGCACAAATCGGTCAACGCGGCTCTGTCGGACCTGCAGATCCTGAAAGACAGCGGGTTCGCCATTTGTGTGAACAGCACAAACCCGGCGGTCAAGGATCGGCTGGCCGCAATGAATGGCGCCATCCTGAGCGCAGCCGGCGAGCGCAAGCTGCTGATCAACACGCGCAATGCCCCGGGGCTGACGGAATGCCTCGAGCAGCAGGTCTACGACAACAACGGCGAGCCGGACAAATCGCAGGGCAAAGACCATGCGCCGGATGCCTGCGGTTACTTCGTGAGCTACCGCTGGCCCGCTGTCAGGCCTGTCCGGGCTCGGGCAACGAAAACGGCCCACATGCAGCGCTGAATTCAAACCCAGAGCCGGTCCAGTGGGGTCAATAACACCGGCAGGCCGCGACGTGCAACGCCACTCTCCTTACCGGCTTGCCGGGTTCCTTGTGCGACGGGCGTGGTCAACTCAAAGGGCATCGAATGTTCAAAACGATCACCGAAAGACATCCGCGCGACAAGGACTTCCCAGAGCGGACATTCCGCCTCGGCATCCTGCGCCGGGTGCTGGAAGGGACGTTCTACGATGCGCTGCCGCATCCTTTCCACCTCGAGAAGACCGAGGCGAGCGAATACGTCCCGCTGCGTGATCGTCGGCCGTCTGTCCGGTGCTCGCTATGCCGCACCGTCGTGGAGGACTCGGTCTCGCTGTTGTTCGACGAGGGGCATTTCCCCGAAGTTGACCATACTGACGAGAATACAAAGGCTGCGCTGACGCGGCTGATCAAAGAGTCACGCCTCAACGAGGTAATGATCGAGGGGGCAACGGCGGGATCCGTGGGGAGCGAGTGCTTCCGCATGCAGGTCCTCAGTGGCCGAGTGTTCTTCCTGGCCATGGACACCGAGTTCCTGACGCCCGAATGGAACCCTGAAGCGCCTGACGAACTCCTGTCCGTCATCGAAAAGTACAAGATCAAGGGGCAGACCCTGAAAGATCAGGGCTACGAGATCCCTGACGGCAACCTCACGGTCGATTATTACTACCAGCGCGCCTGGACGCGCATGGAGTCGCAGGTCTTCCTGCCCTGGACCAAGGCCGAAGAGGAAAAAAAGGGTTTCACACCGGCTCTGGATCAGGCCAAGACGCTCGCGCACAACCTGGGCTTCGTGCCCCTGGTGTGGGCCAAGAATCTGCCAGGTGGCGACGAAATTGACGGTGCCCCCACCTTTCCAGGTGAGGCCATCGACACCCAGATCGAGATCGACTACCAGCTCTCGCAAGCCGGGCGCGGCCTGAAATACAGCTCCGACCCGACGCTGCTCATCAAGGAGCCGCCTTTTTCCGATGGTGACATGGTCCGCAGCGCTTCCAATGCAATCGTGGTGGGCCAGGACGGCGACGCCAAGCTGCTGGAGATCAACGGAACCGCTGTCGCTGCAGTCCTGGATTATGTGAAGCATCTGCGCGAAGTGGCCATGGAGTCCATGCATGGCAACCGTGCCAGCGCCGAGAAGATCAGCGCGGCCCAGTCCGGGAAAGCCATGGAATTGCTGCACCAGGCGCTGGTGTGGCTGGCCGACCGTCTGCGCGTGAATTACGGGGAAGGGGCGCTTCTCTCGCTCCTGCAGATGGTCGTCAAGGCGTCCGGCAAGCTTGATCTGGTCTACAAGGACGGCACGAAGGTTGGCAGGCTGAACGCCTCGAAGCCTGTGTCCCTGCGCTGGCCCGGCTGGTTCAAGGCAACCCCGGACGAGCTCATGAGCAGAGCCGGGACACTCGTCAAGCTTTGTGATGCCGGACTGCTATCGCGAGAAACCGCCATCAAGATCTTGGCCGCAGATTACGACATCGAGGACGCAGAAGCCGAGAAAAGGCTGGCTGACGCCGACATGGCCGAACGCAACGCCAACGCGCAGAAGCAGGTCAAGATTACCGAATAACAGCGCCACCGGGTGGTGTCGCAGTTCAACCAGGTCGCATGAAGCGGCCTTTTTCATTGGAGAAAGCAGATGCTGATCCGTAAGTACGTGTTTCAGGACCAGAACAACGGAGGGGAGGGAGGGGCTGGTGGTGGAGGTGCGGGAGGTGGTAGTTCGAACGCGCCTGCAGGCACAGAATCTTCGCGAGAGTCATTTTCGCGCGAGTACGTCCACGAACTTCGGGAAGAAAACAAGGCTCAACGTCTTGCGCGCCAGGAAGCCGAGAAAAAAGCCCAAGAAGCCATCGACAGCGCCAAGAAGGCCGGCGATGACGCCCAGGCCAAAATCAACCAGGCGCAGCAAGCGGCAAACGAACGGATCATCCGCGCGGAATTGAAGGCAGAGGCCGTCAAGGCTGGCGTGGTGGATCTGGATGTGTTAAAGCTCGTGGACCTTTCGAAGCTCAAGATCAACGATCAGGGCGAAGTTGAGGGAGGTGCCGAGCTCATCAAGCAGTTGAAGGAATCCAAGCCGCACTTTTTCGGATCAACGAACAGCACTGAAAAAGGGGGGCAACCGCCGAAAGGTGGCGATGGAAAGCCCAAGAAAGTTACCGAAATGACGCCGGAGGAACGTAAGGCCGAGGCGAAAAAACGGGGATTCGACGGCTTCTAACACGCAGTACCGCAGTCCGATGGTGGTCCAGACGACCTCAGGATGAAACGAACTTTTACATTTCATTGTGAGGTCTATCATGGGCATTCAAAACCTGCCTGCATCGCTTCAATCGGTCATCCAGCAAGGGTGGCTGGAGCATCGCTTCGAGAAGGCCCTCAAGGCCAAGCTCGGATTCCGTTCTATCGCCGACCGTGAGCCATTCCTTGCAAACATCGGCGAAACCATCACCAAAACCCGTACCGGGTTGCTTCCCGCCATCACGACGGCTCTTGCTCCGGCGGCCAACACCGACCTGACGAGCGGCCTGACACCACAGAATTACGGGGTCGAGCAGTACGTTCTGGCAGTCAACCAGTACGCGGCCAACATGATGCTGAACGTCAAAACGTCCAAGGTTGCAATCGACAACCTGTTCCTGCGAAATGCCTACACACTGGGCGAGCAGGCGTTCCGGTCTGTCGATACATTGGCCCAGATGGCCCTGTTCAATGCGTACATGGGGGGTAATACCCGCGTGCGCGTGACCCTTGGCGCTCCGGCGGTCACCATCAGCGTGGACGACATTCGCGGCTTTCAGAACACCTGGAACAGCGAGGGTCAGGTCGTGGCGATTTCCGTTTCCAACCCCGTGAACGTGACGGTAGGGGCGGATGTGTACAGCCTGACTGGATCGGCGGCTGACGGCTCGAACGTCTCCACAACGCCTGGCGGAATCTCCGGCACGCTGACCTTCTCCGGTAACGTCACTGTGGCAGACGCCACGGCTGGCAACGCCGTCGTTTCTGCTGTGGCGCCGTACATCATGCGCCCCGCCTCGTCTGCTGGTGTCATGGCAGCCACCACGGCAGCCATCGCCGCAGGAACCCAGACCAATGCAGCCAAGCTCACCATGGAAATGGTGCTGACCGCCAAGGCCACGATGGCCGCCAACGGCGTGCCAGTGGTTGAAGATACCGGCATGTATCACCTGTATCTGGACCCGCTGCAGGCTACCGGCCTCTACAGCGATCCCGCATTCCAGATGTTCTTCCGTGGTCAGGTGACCACCGAGGAATACCGCCGCGGGGTTGTTGCCGAGCTTCTGGGCGTGCGTCTGCAGGAAACCAACCTGAACCCAGTGCAGCCCCTGTCCGGGGTGGGTACGGTTCGTCGTGGCGCGCTCTGTGGGCAGGGCGCTCTGGTTGAGGGCGTCTTCACCGGCACCGCTTACGCCGACACCGAAGGCGTTGAAGACGAGGGCATGATCACCATGGTGGAAGACATTGCTCACGTGACCCGTGAGCCTCTGGACGCCCTGAAGCAGGTGGTCACGCAGTCCTGGGCGTACATCGGGGGTTTTGCGGTTCCCTCCGACATCACCACGAACACACAGACGATCCCGACGGCAAACAACAGTTCGTTCAAGCGCGGCATCATCCTGGAATCGCTGTAATCCAGCGTTTCAAGATCGGAGAGGCGGAGACCCCGCCTCTCTTTTTTCAAGCGTGTTCGGGTGAGCGCGCTTAAAAAAGGAGGCTCACATGGCAAAACAGAAATCGACCGACCAGCAAGCTGAGGGCGGTCCCAGTGTCTTCGTTCTGAACAAGTCCTTCGGTGCAATCGTTGCTCGTCAGCACAAGTTCTGGGCGGAGGGTACCGAGTTCGAGGCCGGTAAAGACGATGCTGTGATCAGCCTGTTGGCTCGTTCTGGCGCTGACCTGACGCAGAAATAATGGCCCTCTCCACCTTCACGTCCGCCCAGCTGGTGGATATTCGCCGTTTCTGCGGATACCCGGCCATGGGTGACGGGAACGTGGTTTTCCCATATCCGTGGATCATGCGGCAGTACCTGGCGCTGGAATACCGCATGCAGCACATGACCACCGACGAGGGCAACGTGGTGGTGAACACGTACCTGACGAACCTGTACACGCTGGAAAGCGCGGTTCCGGGGTCTGGAGCCAATCTGGATACTGACGAAGCGGCGGTGTGGAAACACAACAAGAACGAAGTGCGCGACCGTCTGGCCCTGTTCGACAGCTGGCGCCGGCGGCTGTGCCAGTTCATGGGAGTGCCCCCGGGCCCTGAAATGAGCCAGTCTGGGAACACCATCGGCCTGGTGGTGTGATGGCCGCAGAAATCGTCGCGCTTCCGGCACGCGGCTTCAACGCCGATGTGGTTGAAAAGCTGGAGGGACTGCTTGCTCAAGCGAAGGCTGGCGAAGTCCAAAGCATCCTGTTTGTTTGTGATATGAGGGACCAAACGATTGCTGCTGGCTGGACTGGGTGCGAGAACCTTTACCTACTGGCTGGGCATGTTGCCAGGGCTCTCCACCTGATTCAGAAACGCATCGACCAACTGTGAGGAGGGTTGACCATGGACGGCACAACCCTTCAGGGCAAGGTTTACGCGGGCTACGCAAAGGCGGCGCTGCGCGTGGGCTTGTCATGTAGCCATTACCGACCGCTGGCCGCAACCAGTGCAGTGATCGCGGTGGCCAATCAGCTGACCAGCCTGACAGCCAGCTTCAATGCCGAGGACATGACCTACGGGCGCCCGAACAAGTACGGGAAGGCGACCTGGTACTGCCTCGCTGATGGGACTCAACTGCAGGTGGGTGACTACCTGGTGCAGCCGAGCGGATCAACCTTTTTCATCGCTGGCATGCAACCGCTGCTGCCGATTCTGGTGGTCGAGTGCAACCGCATAGTGAACGTGTATCGCCCCCAGCAGCAGCCCGGTTTCGGCGCGCAGGGATACGGTGGAAATACTGTAGCTGGCCAGACGCAGACGGTCGCCCAGTTCCCCGCCAGCATCCTGCAGGGCACGAAGGGTGAAAAGAGTATCACCGCCCTCCCAGGTGACGTGCGCATGCCTTGGTGGGCCGTGCTGATGCCGATTATCCCCGGGGCCACCATCGAGACGGACGACATCATTACCGACGACCTTTCCCGGCGCTATGTGGTTTCGAGCGCCGAATTGACCGATTTAGGCTGGCGCATCACGGCTGCAGAGGTTGAGACCTGATGGCCGACATTTCTGACGTTCTGACTGGAATGGCTATCGCCATCGCTGGCGGCCTCTACCCGAACGGGACGGGGCAAGCCAGCGTCACCGGGGCCCAGACCCGCGTTTATCCAGGGTGGCCTGACAAGGTTGCGCTCGATTCGGATCTGGCGAACGGATACGTCAATGTGTCCATCTACCCGATGCAGACTGAGCGCGTCGAGCCGCTGGTCAACCTGGACGCCATTGTGGAGAGCGTGGCAACGGCCGGCACGGTTCTGACCGTCTCGGGCAGCCAGATTACCGTGAGCGGGACTCCGAAAGTTGGGGATGTGGCGTGCGTCAACCGGAACAAGGTGCCTTATGCCTATGCCGTGACGTCTTCGGACACTACGGCAACCATCGCCGCAGCGCTTGCCGCTGATATTGGAGGCACCGTTTCCGGTTCGGTGGTGACGGCTCCGGCCGGGACATTCTGGCTGACCGCCACGGTTTCGACACCAGGCGTTGCCATGACGCCCATGCGCAGGATCTCGCGGCAGATCCAGGTATCCGTTTGGGCTGCAACTCCGGCGGCGCGCGACGCTGCAGCGAAAGTCGTGGATTCGAGCCTGTTTCAGGCCGAAAACCTGCCCATGCCCGACGGCACGCTGTGTGGGATTACCTACACCAGCAGCCCGGTCAACGACTTCCTGCAGAAAGCCAACCTGTACCGGCGCGACGTCATCATGACTGCGCATTTCGTGGACACGTACACCTTTAACGCTCAAACGGTGGCCGATCTTGAGCTGAACATGGCGGCCACGAACGTGGCCAGCGTGACCACTTCTGTCACTCCGGTGGTGACCATGAACGAGGGATATTGAAATGACTGACGAAAAACCTGCCAAGAAAGCGGATCCGAAACCCGGCTTCAAGCTGGTGGTGCGCGACGCCTTTGCTGGACGCCAGCGTGGGGACGAGATCACGGCCGCGGACGAAATCCAGGCGGTCCTGGACAGCCATCCCGGGCATGTGGTGAAGGTCGCATTGTGATGATGCATCTGTGGGACCAGGCCATGGTCCAGGCCTTCAACAAGTACATGGGTCAGCCCGCGTCTCCGCAAACCTTTTACCGGATCAAAAAGGAAATCGTGCGAATCATGCGCGACGTACACAAGCTGGAGATCCAGGCCGCCGACGTGCACCGCATCAAGGTCGAGCCAAGAGACGACGGCGCCGTAAACCTGGTCGTTCCGCCAAACCTGCTCGCTCCCTCCATTCACTGACTGGCCCCTGGGCCTCTTTTTCAACTTGCAACCGCCGTCCGGCGGTTTTTTTTTCGAGGTAACCCGCTATGGCCATTTACCAGCTGGGGCAGCTCAACGCGAGCGCCTTGTCCGTTCCTGGGATGTACACGCAGATCGTCCCGCCAAAAACGCGCTACATCAACGGGGTTCCCTCGAACATTCTGGGCATCGTTGGGGTTGGATCGTGGGGCCCATTGAACAGCCCTATGGTCGCCGGCGACCTCCCTTCTGCCGAATCGGCGGTCGGGTTGCCGGTGAACCGGGCCCATGACATTGCCACGGCAGTTGCCGTTTCTGTCCTGCAGGCCGCCAACAACTTCCGCTTGGTGCGTGTGTCCGATGGCACCGACACGGCTGCCTCCGTCACCCTGAAAGATGTAACGACGCCCACTGCGGCAACGGGCGCGACGCTGACTGGGTACCACACCGGCACGTTGGGCAATTCCATCACAGCCGCCATTGTGGCGGGGCAGGCCTCTGGAACGTACAACCTGACGATCCAGAACACGGCGGTGAACGGGTTGCCCGAATTGTTCACCAACATCCCCGGCACTGGCGCGACCTTCTGGACCAATCTGGTGAATGCCGTCAACAACGGACAGGGCGCCTTGCGGGGCCCCTCACAGCTTGTGACGGCAACCGTCGGCGCTTCAACCGCCCCCCCTGCAACGGCTACCTACACGTTGAGCGGTGGCACTGATGGTGCCAGCACCATCACCGACACCATCCTGGTGGGTACCGACGGCCTGACCCGCACTGGCATGTATGCTCTGCGCAGTTCCGGGGCTCAAGTGGGCAACCTGGTTGACCTGACCACAGACACCACCTGGACTACCATCAACGCCTTCGGACTGTCCGAGGGCATCTACTTCCACGTGGCCAACGCTGCTGGTACCAACCCTACGGCATCCGCCGCAAACATGACTACGGCAGCCGTGGACGGTTACGGGATCAAGGTGCTGGTTGGCGACTGGTGTTACTGGCAGGACAACCAGAACAATGTGGTGCGCCTGCTCTCGCCGGCGACATTCACGGCTGCGCAGTCTGCCGGGCTTTCCCCTCAGCAGTCGAACCTGAACCAGTCCCTCAGTGGGATTGTTGCTACGCAACGCAGCTTGGCCAACAGCCCCTATTCTGCAGCGGAAATCCAACTCATCGTGGCTAATCGCATGGACGTGATCGCAACACCGTCCCCAGGTGGCCAGTATTTCAGTTGCCGCACTGGGCAAAACGCATCCAGCAACCCGGCGACGAACGGTGACAACTACACCCGCATGACCAACTATATCGGCCTGACGCTGGCCGCAGCCTTCGGGTACGTGGTAGGGCAACCCCAGACCCCAGATCTGCGTCGTCAGGTGCGCTCATCCATCCAGAACTTCCTGGCCAACATGCAGGCCCTGGGGATGATCGGGGACGTGAACAACCCGCAGAACCCCGGCTACAAGGTGACGCTGGATTCCACCAACAACCCAAACAGCCGCGTCGCCCTGGGGTACATGCAGGCAGACATCCAAGTCGTCTATCTCAGCATCGTGCGGTTCTTCATCGCCAATCTGGAAGGCGGCCAGACGGTCACCATCACCACCAAGTAATCCCACAACCCCATGAGAGCCGCCTTTCGGCGGCTTTTTTTACGAGGTAACGACCATGGCATCCTTCGGACAGAGTTACGGCCGCGACATTCGGCTGGACATCAACCTCCCCAACGGCGGCATTCTGACGCTGGCCCAGATCGAGGACTACGACATCAAGCCCTCGACCCACGTGGACAAGTTCGTGCTCATGAACGCCCAGGTGGTGCACAACGCTATCCCGCAGGGTGGCGACGGCACGATCCGCGTGAAGCGCGCTGACTCCACGGTGGAGGACTTCCAGGCTTCTTTTGAAGCCAATTTCTTCCTTGGGTTGCCAAGTCTTACTGGCATCCTTACGGAAACCATCAACAACCCGGACGGAACCGTGAGCCAGTACCAGTGCCTGGGCGTGGTCCTGATCATCGAGGACATGGGGAACTGGAAGGGTGAAGTAGCCGTCAGCCAGCAAATCAAGTTCCATTACGGCAACTTCGTGAAGGTGGCATGATGGGCGAAACTGTCAAACTCCAGCTGGGTGAGATGCCCAGCACGGAAGTCGTCAAGGCGGCCCAGGCCACGTTTGACGTGGTTGATGCGCGCGATCGCACTCTGACTTTGAAAAAGCCCGGCGTGCTGGCGCAATACCGTCTCATCGAAGCCCTTGGCGATTCCGCCAAGAACGAGGTCTACATGAACATGGTGCTCCCGCTGATCTACGTGAGCGCCATTGACGGCACACCTGTGGTGCAACCCAACTCCAAGCGGGAAGTTGAAGCCATGATCACGCGGCTGGACGAGGAAGGAATCGCCGCCGTTATGTCCGGGGTTACGGAACATTTCGGTGCGCCAGATCCCGAAAAAGACAAGGCCGCAGTAAAAAACTAGCACAGGCCGCACCGATACGGGAATGTCTCTGGCTTGTCAGAAACGGTATTCCCTTCGATGTGGCCTTCCAGCTTGACGACGTGACCAGGACGGCGTGGTCCATCGTGTTCTCGGAAATGGAAGGAAACAGGTTTGACTATGAAGCCATGCGCTTCGTGGAGTCGAAATGAAGGAATTTTCGAGCGTTCTCACCTTTGCCGAGCACTTGGTGGCCATCGAAGCCGGGTTGGCCGCGACATTTCACAGCGCCCTCAAGCGCGCAGCGCGGGTTATCGAGAAGGATGCGCGCGCTCAGATCGGGGAATACCAGCCGGAAGTTGGCCCTTTTCCTGAATGGGCCGAATTGGCTGATTCCACCGAGTACGACAAGGCCCAAAAGGGCTACCCGGTAGACGCACCGTTGCTGCGCGAGGGTGACTTGCGCAATTCGATCCAGCACGAGGTTGTCGGCCTCGAAGCGGTTATTGGAAGCCAGTCTGATATTGCCGCGTATCAGGAATTCGGTACGCCCACGATACCGCCCAGGCCTTTCATCGGTCCGGCAGCGTTCAAGAACAAGGAAAAAATCCAACGGATTCTGGGCGACGCGCTTGTGATCGGCCTCACTGAAGGCGAGGTCATTCACGAGTCCTTGGGCTACAACATGAAGATCAGTGAATAAGCGCCCAGGCAGCGAACAGAAAAGCCGCCAGCAACGCGCCCCCGAAAAGCACGAGCACGAGACTGAAAAGTCCGATCAAAACGCGTGTTTCCCACGGCATTTCGTGCCGAAAAAATGGGCGGCGGCTGCTGGTGCTTACGCCCGGGTATTGAACCCATTTGATGTGATCGGCCAGCCATTCATGGAGCCGATACCGGAGTGATTTGCGCATGAGCTTTGAAGCCTATAAAGTCGCTGTCCGACTGAGTCTGATCAACGGCGTGAGCGCCGGCCTGATCAGTATGGTGGGCCAATTTCAGAGCCTTGGCAAGCAGATCGGGAACACGAACGCCAGCCTCACAACCACGGAAGTCCTGCTGGCGCGCCTGAAAAAACAGACGCTTATCGGCGGCGCGTTGTTGGGTGTGGGCGGTGTTGGGCTTGATCTGGTTGGAAAGCTGATCAAGCCCGCCTCTGAGTATGCCCACCAGCTCAACATCATGAACATGGCTGGGCTCAAGCAGCAGGAAATCGCCGAGGCTGTTGGCGATGCTTGGAAGAACACCCACACTGTCATCACCACGACCGCAACTGAGAACCTGCGCAGTTTGATGGACTTGCGTAACATCCTGGGCGGCATGGGTGAGGCGCGGCTGGCGCTCCCCATCGTTTCGAGGATTCAGGCCGTTCTGGCAGCCTCTTCAGAGGGGCAGATCAGCGGCAATTCCAAAGAGCTGGCTTACAGCATGGCCAAGGCGCTGGACATCATCGGCGCGGCCCAGAGCCCCAAGGCCTTCGAACATCAGGCCGAATTGATGGCGAAGGTGATCACGGCAACCCAAGGGCGCGTGACGCCAGAAGCCTTCAAGAGCGTGTTTCAGTATGCGCGCCAAGCCAAATACAGCCTTTCGGACGAGTTCAAGTACGAGATCCTGCCGTCCCTGATTCAGGAGAACTCGAGCACCGGCGGTTCCGGTGGAGGCTCTCGCGGAGTGGGCCCCATGTTGGCCGCCATGTACCGGACCACCAACCAGGGCTATATCAACAAGAAGTCGCTCCCCCTCTTGCATCAACTGGGGTTGGTGGACGCAAGCACGGCGCTCAAAACCACCACGCAGGGGACCACGGTCGGGCATTTCAAGGAATATGGCCTGGCCGCATCCAACCCGTTCCAGTGGGTCCAGACGATTCTGATGCCGGCGATTCAGGCTCATTACAAGGGCCATGCGACGCGCGAGCAGATCCAGGACACCATCAACCAGATTTTCCGTGGCAACCAGCTGGCGGCAGCCCTGAGTCTTGAATTTGCCATGAAGCCGCTCAACTTCACGCGGGATCAGGCCATCATTCGCGGGGCGATGTCTCCTGAAGATGCCTATAAATCCGCCTTCAGCAACGATCCAAACACCGCAGAAAAGGCCCTTCATGCGCAATGGGAGAACTTCAAGACCGCGCTTGGCGTGAACATTGTCCCCATTGTGGTTCCGGCGCTGATCAAACTGTCCGAGGGACTGAACACCCTGGGCCACTGGGCACGCAACCACCCGGATTTGACCAAAGACCTGGTGATTGGTTTTGCTGCGCTCGCTGGCGCCATGGCATTCAGTGGGACCGTTCTGCTTTCGACTGCTGCATTCAAGGCGCTCGGCCTTGTGGTGGGGCCAGGGGGCATGCTGATTGGCGGAATTGCCGACGTTACCAGCGTGCTTGGAAAACTGGGCTTTGCGGCTGCGGCGTTTGCCGCAGCATACGCTGGATGGCAGGTGGGTTCGCACATCGGGGGTGCCATCGACAGGGCCATCGCTGAAAAAACCGGCTACAGCACCTCATCACTGCGCGACTGGCTCCACGACTCATGGATTGGGAAGAAAACCGGCTGGTTCGATTATGGCCAGGACGAAAACCTGCGTTTCATGCAGGCCCCGAGCCGTACACCGAATCGGTCCATCGTTCAGGAACCCATCCGGCAAAAGCCGGAGCAGCCGACCAATTCCGTAGCCATGACCTCTCTGGGTGGCAGCCAACCCGTTATCCACAACCACTTCTATGTGGATGGACGGGAAATCAGCAATCACCTGATCGGGCCTGAAAACATGACGGGACCCCAGGGGCTGAACCCGCTGCAAAGTCGGCCGATGCCGGGAACGTCGGGAATGGGGTACTGACATGCCGGTGCAACTCATTCTTGCCGGCCAGCACGCCATCATCGAGTTCCTGGACACGGAGTTGCCGGAAAAGTTGCCTTTTGGCGGCAAGCAATTGACCGAGGTCCACCAGTTGATCGGTGGCCGTCGGGTTCTCGATGCCATGGGTCCGTCCGACATGCCGCTTGCCTGGTCGGGGGTGTTTCTGGCCGCCACTGCGGTGGATCGCGCGCGATTCTGCGACACCCTGCGGCGTACCGGCGAGCAGTGCGACCTGAACTGGGACGAGTTCGTGTACACCGGGGCGGTCACCGACTTTGAGGCGGATTATCGGTTCGGCGGACTTTACATCCCATACCGGATCACGTTCACGGTGGGGGCGGACCAGACGGCGTTTTTGACCGTTCCGCCGCCTCCAAGCGTGCAGGCCCAGGTCACCACGGACATGAACAATTCCGGCACGCTGACCAGCCTGATCGGGGATTCCAGCCTTACCAGCCTGAATGGCAATGTGGTGAGTTCTGTCATGGGTGCGTTGGGGAGTATTGCCCCCATTGCGGGGGGGCTTGCCACCCTGACCAACTCGGGAACGCTGTCCGCGGTTTCCTTGAGCGCGTCACAACTGGTATCAAAGGCGGTCGGGTACATTGCAGGCGCTCAGGCACGCGCGCAGACCCTGATCGGCATCAACGAGTCGCTGGTGACTGGAATCACCGCAGCGGGGACCACGACGCCAGGGAACCCCATCACGGGCATGCTGGGGCAGTTCGGCTCACAGGCTTCTGCGGCATCTGTCTTGCCATCGCTATACAACTACAACTCGCTGTTGTCGCGCACCACGACAAACCTCAACGCCATGACGAACCAAGGCACCGCCAAGACCATCACGGTGGGCGGCGGCACGCTACAGCAGGTTGCGGCGCAGCAATATGGTGACGCAACCCAGTGGCAGACCATCGCCCAGGCCAACAACCTGACTGACCCGGTGATCAGCGGCATCCACGACCTCACGATCCCGCCTGCGCCATGACTGGTTACGTCAATAACGTGACCGCGACGGGGAATGTCCGGCGCCCGCGTACCATTCTGATGATGGGCGACATCCAACTGGATTTCGAGAGGATTACCATCCATCACAGCGGCACGCACCAGGCGGGAATTTTCACTGCAAAACTGCCGAGCAGGGCCGGCCCGGCACCGGGCCAGTGGGGCTGGTGGACCGCGCTTGATGTCGTCCAGCTGGACGTTTTCACCGGCTTTCCGGCCGACCCGGAGAACTTCACCACCAGCGACCTGACACAACTCGGCACGTTTCAGGTGGACAGCCTGCAGCTGGACGTCGGAAAAAACGCTGTCATGGTGCAAGGGCGGGATCTGTCATCGCTTTTGATCGACCAGAAGACGAGCGAGAACTTCTCGAACATGACCAGTTCGGAGGTGGCCCAGCAGTTTTGTGATACCACGGGGCTGACGGCTCAGATTACCGATACCACCACCAAGATCGGCACCTATTTTTCGACCGATTATGTGCAGATCAGGCACAACCAGACCCTGTGGGCAATTCTGACGTACTTGGCCAGGAAGGAGGGGTTTGACCTCTATGTGGTGGGTAGAACCCTGTATTTCGGGAATTTCATGAACCAGCAGGGGCAGGCCTACTTGATTCAGGTTGACCCCGGCACGCCGGACCGTCCGTTCAACAGCAGCAACGCCGTGCAGCTGGAGCTTGAACACGATCTGACGCTCGCGCGCGACGTCATGGTGACGGTCAAAAGCACGAACCTGCAGTCTGGCCAGACCTTCTACGCAAAGGCGAAAGCCTACAGCTCGAAGATCCAGGCGGTCCAGAGCCTGACGCCAATCCTGCCGGGGCCTGCCGGGGATGTACAGAACTACGTGTACACGATCCCGCATTTGACGCCGCAGCAGGCCCAGCAGAAGGCGTTGGAACTGGCCACCCAGATTTCACAGCACGAATACCGCATCAAGGCCGATCTGCCGGGTGACGCCGCGCTCTATCCATGGGTGCCCATCGAGATACAGGGAAGCGGCACGCCGTTTGATCAGCAATTCTGGGCTTCTGACATCGAGCGCGACATCACGCCAACCAGCTTTCGCATGAAGGTGCGCGCGAAAAACCACCCAACCGGAACAGAGGTAGCCCTTGATTGAGCGGATAAAGCAGGTCATGGCGCAACTCATGGCCGAATTTGCCCGCCCGCAGGCTGGTTTCGTGTGGGACTACGACCCCGAGCGTTACGCAGTCAAAGTCGAAATGCAGCCATCTGGAGTGAAAACCGGCTGGGTGCCTCTGTCGTCGCCGTGGGTCGGGAATGGGTTTGGAATGGTAGCCGGGCCGAACATCGGCGACATGGTCCAGCTGGAGTTCATTGACGGCCATTGGCAGGCCGCCATGACAGGCCAGCGGTACTTCACGGACCTGGCCCCCCCTCCGCAAGTTCCGCAGGGTGAGTTCTGGCTGGTGCATCAAACGGGCTCCCTGATCAAGCTGCATAACGACGGGAGCGTGGAAATCACCTCCAATGGGAATATGACGGTGACGGTGAGCGGGAACCTGAACGCGAATATCTCTGGAACCGCGACGGTCACAGCCCCGACGATTACCGCGAATGGCGCTGTTACCATCAATGGATCATTGAATGTTGCATAAGGGGAAAAAATGGGTGTTCCTGTAGCAGTCGTGAATACAACTTCATCGCATGGGGGTTATATGACTGAAGCGAATGGCACCAAACTTCAAACACCTGAAGGGGCGGTTTGTATTCAAGGTGACCTTCATTCGTGCCCTCTTCCAACGCACGGAATTACACCAATCGTATCCGGTACCGCAACCAAAGCCGCTGTAAAAGGAGTGCCTATAGCCATTTCGGGCTCAGTGGCTGGATGTGGCGCAGTCCTCGATGGCAATTTTGCCACAAGAACGACCCTGTCATGAGCGATCTGTCCCATTACTGGGGGTCCGACCTGACGCTTGCGGCCAATGGCGACCTGCTTGTGGCAACGGATACCACCGAGGTCAACCAGCGGATACTGCGTGCCCTCATGACGTCCCCGGGGGACTATCTGTTCCACATGCAATACGGGGTAGGGGTGGGCCAATACGTGGGAAAGGCGCTCACCGCCACGGATTACGCAAAAATCCGGGCTGCCGTGCGCTCCGTTGTGGTGCGCGACCCTGAAGTGGCCCAGACGCCGACGCCGCAGATCAATTTCCGGGTAAACGCTCAGGGGTATGTCCTGGTGTCGATTTCGTACACCTACAAACCCAGCGGTCAGCTCCAAACCCTCACTTTCACGGTATCTAAATAATGGCGCTCAACACCTACAGTTCCAGCACGCTCCTGCAGAAAATGGGGGCAACGTTCCAGGCGAGCGCCACCCAGGTGCTCAATCTGGCTGTCGGCACAGTCATCACGGCGATTTTCGAGGCCGTGCGCGATGTGGCCATGTGGCTGCAGTCGCTGGTCTTTCAGCTGCTGCAGGCCACGCGCCTGTCTACGTCCAGCGGCACGTATGTGGACTCGTTCGTGGGGGACTTTGGCATGACACGCCTGGCGGCTTTCTATGCCAGCGGCGCAGCGGCTTTCAGCCGGACGAACACGGCAAACCAAGCAGTGATTCCAGCGGCCACGGCAAATGGGACGGCCCCCAGCGGACAGACAATCTGGAGTGGAGGCAGCCAGATCCAGACCTCCGACGGCACACAAACATTCACGGTGATTCCCGATGCGACTCAGGCGGCCTACAACGCAGGCCTCAACGCCTATGTGATCCCGTCCGGAACCACAAGCATTACAGCCACTGTCCAGGCCAACAATACTGGAACGGGGGGCAATGTGGCGGCAGGAACGATCACCGTTATTTCCCAACCAATCCAGTTCGTGACTTCGGTCACCAACGCGTCGGCTTTCACGAACGGCGCGAACGCCGAAACGGACGCGGCCCTCCAGGCCCGATTTGCCCTGTATGTGGCCAGCCTGCCGCGCTCGACAGCAGCAGCTGTTCAGGCGGCCGTTGAGGCGATCCAGACTGGCGCCACGGCCTATGTGGTGGAAAACAAGACTTATGCCGGAGCCGCCCAAGTCAACTATTTCTACGCTGTTGTGGACGACGGCAGCGGCAACCCGCCTTCGTCTTTCATCACGGCGGCTTCAAATGCGGCTGATGCTTACCGTCCAATCGGGAGCACTTTCGGGATCTATTCCCCCGTGATCGAGACGGCCGCTATCGCCATGACGCTGACGACGGGCGCTGGGTACGTCCATTCAACCGTCACAGCGCAGGTTCAGTCTGCCCTGCAGGCCTACATCAATGCCCTGCCTCTGGGCACTACGCTGTACCGCACCCGGCTTGAACAGGTGGCCTATGACACGTCGCCTGGCGTGGTGGATGTTTCTGGCACAACCATCAACGGCGGATCCTCGGACCTGGTTGTAACGCCGGTCCAGGTGGTGAAAGCCGGCACGATCACGGTGAGCTAAATGGCGACAGGCGATACCCAGGACATTTACAGCCGGATCACCCAGCTTTTGCCTTCCAAGTGGTTCGGCGACATGACTGTCACGGACCCGACGGTGCCTGTCATTCCGAACGCGCCGATCATCGGTGGCTTGGTCTGGTCGCTCGCCTCGGTTCTGAGCCAGTTTTACCAGACGCAGTACACCTACGCGGCGCTGCAGATCAGGATCAAGACGGCTACGGATATGTGGCTGGACGTGATTGCGTGGGACTGGTTTCGCGCCACGCTGCAGCGACGACAAGGGCAGTCTGACACGTCATTCCGCGCGCTCATTCTTGCCTCAGTGCTGCGCATTCGGGGAAACCGGCAGTCGGTCATCCAGGTCCTTGAGGACGTGACAGGCCGCACTCCACAGGTAGTGGAGCCGAACCGGCCAATCGACACGGGCGGCTACGGGGCTGCGGGATATGGCTACAGTGCCGCCGGCGCCTATGGGAGCCGCCTTTTGTCGGCAAATGTGTCCTTTGCGATCGCCTACCGACCGTTGGCCGGCACGAATCAGTACGGCACGCAGGATTCCGACATCTACTCGGCGGTCAATTCGGTGCGTCCTGCCGGGTCAACCGTTTTCGTGCAACTGAATAACTGAGGATCACCACTTGGACCGCGAACTCGTTTACCCCTTCCAGCAGCCGGCTGAAACCGATCTGCTGAACGCCCAGAAGAACGCCTATCTCGGGCTGGCACAGCTTGCCCAGGCTGTCGTTGGGACGGCCCCTGCATTGGTCGGGCTTGCCTGCACGCCGGGCACCGGTCTGACTGTCTCGGTGGCGGCTGGCCAGATCTACGCCTCCGAAGTCGTGGATGCGACCGCCTATTCTAGCCTCGCCGCCGACAGCCGGACCGTTCTGAAGCAGGGCGTCGTCTGGACGCCAACGGTGTTGAACTGCCCGGCACCCGGCACGACTGGCCAGTCGATCAACTACCTGGTGGAAGTAGGCTTCAGCGAGGCCGATACCAACGCGGTCATCCTGCCGTTCTACGACTCCAGCAATCCGGCAGTGCCATACAACGGCCCCAATAACTCCGGGCTGCCCAGCAATACAGTGCGTTCTGACGAATGCGTGGTGCAAGTCAAGGCCGGAACCGCAGCAACCACGGGCACGCAGACGACGCCGGCGGCTGACGCGAATTTCGTTGGGGCTTATGTGGTCACCGTGGCCTATGGCGCTGCCTCGATCACGACCGGCAACATCACGATGGTTGCAGGGGCCCCGTTCATTCAGAACACCGTGAGCAACTTCATGACCGTGGCGGGCAACCCCAATGGCGCTCTGGGTGGAACAGCAGGTACCGCAGGCTCGCAATTCCCGTCGATGGTATGGGACACCACACACAGCATGTTGTGGGTTTGCACGGCCTCTGGAACGCCTGGCACGGCTGTCTGGACCAGCGCAGGCGCTTCCGGCGGTACGCCCCCCTTCTGGTGCGGCACCTCGACCGGCACGGCCAACGCGCAGACAATCACGACCCCTGTGGCAATGCTCGCGCTGTCCACGGGCACGGCGGTCGCGTGGGAGATCGGTGCAGGCCTCACGAACACCGGTGCGACAACGCTGACCGTCGGCACCTTCGGCACAATCGCGCTGCGCAAGGACGGCCCGACCGGACCAGTTGCGCTGGCCGGCGGGGAGCTGGTGGCTGGCAATATCGTTTCTGCCCGGTTCGACGGCACCTACCTGCATCTTTCCGCGACAGAGATGGGCACGGCGGCGCTGTCCAACGCATCAAGCAACACCGGGACGGTGGCGGCGGTGAGTGGGGCTGGCGCAATTACCGTTGGAAATTTTGCATCGTTCATTGATGTCAACGGGACAATGGTTGACAGCGGAGTTTCGACAGCCGGCTATAGCGCACCGATCTACGTTAACGCATCGCGTTCTGTGGTACCTGGGCCTTATTTGACGGATACATCGGCGGCTAGCTTCATCCTCACCCTTCCGAGCGCGCCCGTGGTCGGGAACTGCATTGAGTTTATCGACGGGCCAGGAACGTGGGCGACAAACAATCTGACGATTGCCCACAACGGCCACACCATCATGGGGGTGGCCGACGATCTCGTTTGCAATGTGTCAGGCGAGGACTTCCGACTTTGGTACAACGGCTCTGACTGGAGGCTTGAATAAAATGTTTCTGAGTGATTATCTTGGTGGCGTAGGACTCGACAACACGCCTCTCGGGGCGGTTGTAACCAATGTTTTAGGTGAGGGGCTTAATTTCAAGCGGACAAAAACAGCGGTGGCGAGAAGTGCTTTCCCGGCGCTCTCCACGGCGTTCCCGCTCCCCAGCTTCGTGGCTTATGAGTCTGTCGCGCAAACCTTGCCTGTTAGCCAAGAATGGGGGCCGGTTTGTTATGGGAATGGCTTATTTGTCGCTTTGGCAATCTCAGGGACGTATTACGCTACCTCCGTTGATGGCATCAACTGGGTGCAACAAACCGCGCCTTCTTCGACCGGATTTACGGCTGTTACTTATGGCACAAACGGGTTTGTCGCAATCTCTGGATCTCAATCCTGGTTAAGTACGGACGGTATAAATTGGAGTGCGCCGTCCACGCTCCCCGGCGGGGGATCGTATGGGGCTATTGTGTATGGCAATAGCACCTATGTGGCGATTATGGTTTCTCCAACAGCAGGGACTCAAGCCGCAACGAGTCCGGATGGCGTTACCTGGACATCTCAAATACTCCCGTCTGGCGCATGGACAGGGATTGCTTTCGGCAATGGCATCTTCGTTGCGGTAACAGGGAAATACGCCACGTCCTCGAACATCGCGGCGTACAGCACCAATGGCTCCACTTGGACGAGTGCCACTTTACCCGTGTCTGCCACAGGACGCGCCATCGCCTTTGGTAATGGCAAATTTGTATGTATAGATGCGGCGCTGAATAGTTACTACAGCACCAATGGCGCCACCTGGACAACTGGAGCCAACTACCCGTTTACCGGATCTGGAAATCAATGCGTCCTTACCTTTGGCAATGGCGTTTTTATGGGCAGCTGTTGCCAAAGCGCAACCGCGAATACTGCGGCCACCACGTCTTTGGACGGCATCAACTGGACGCAAGTTGCACTGCCTTCGTCGACCACATGGGGGAATATCTGCTTCGGGAACGGCCTTTTTTGCATGACCTCCATGGTCTCCGGTGGCGCGACGATAGCAGCTACGGCGTGGGTCAACCCATCATCCAATAGTGCGTATGTTTATTTGGCGGGCACGGCTGGACAACTCGTGAGGGTCTTATAATGATTCAATATTTGCTTGATGCCAATGGCTACCTTATTGGGATACATGATAGCCCACACATTCAGCCGAGCAGCACCACAATACCGCCAATTTATGTCCCGAACAAAACGCCGCAATTTTTGAATGGTGCGTGGGTTACTGGAATATATAGCGCGCTCGCCCCTATGCAGTTTTACCTGGCCTTCACCCCTGTGGAGCGCATTGCGATCAAGGCAAGCGCGGACACCAACGTCAAGGAGTTCTGGGCGACCTACGAGCTGGCGGCGCAACTGAATAATACTGTTGACCCGAATCTGGTGTCGGTGCAAGAGGGGCTGACGTACTTGGCCACGCCGACAACGGCTACGCCGCCCGGCGCTGGCATCCTCGCATCAACGGCAAGAATCGCACAGATTTCGCAAGGTATAGCTCAGTAACCTAATTGCAAACCACTACAAGTACAAGCCGTCTTCGGGCGGCTTTTTGTTGCCAAAAGGAGCACCGATGGCCGAGATACTCAGGAACCGCAGAATGACCGATTTTCAGGAAAGCCGACTGGAAGAAATGCGCGATGAAATCGAGAAACTTTCCCCTGAGTTCAGAATTATCGCGCGATATATCGATGCCCATGCAGAAGTACAGGCGGCACAGACCGAGGAATTGCTCCGTGCGTTTCAGACCGGCAAAGGTGCGCTGTCGGCAATGAAATGGCTCGTCGGGCTACTGGCCGGATGCTCAATGGTATGGGGAGCGTTGCATGGAGGAAGGTCATTATGACTTTAGGTGACTGGTGTGGGTTGTTCTGGATTGTTGGCATCGCGCTCGTGCTGCGGTTCGTATTATGGGGTGCCACCGGTGGGGGTGGGCGATGAGTTTATCGCTGGCATTATTGTTTACGCTCGGCCCATCGGTTGAAGGTGGGTTCACCATCGACGACGGCGGACCCACAAATTTCGGCGTTACGCAGGCGACTTACGATGCCTACCGCAAGCGCAACAATCTGCCCCTACAGAGCGTCAGGGGTATTGCGATGTACGAGGTTCACGACATTTACCTAACGATGTACTGGACCCCCGCAGGATGCGTCTACCTGCCTCAGAAAGTCGGGATTGTTCATTTCGACTGGTCAGTCAACCACGGGGTATCCGGAGCGATCAAAAGCATCCAGACAGTTCTCAATGTGGTCAGCGATGGGGAGATTGGCCCAGTCACCAAGTCGGCAATGATGCGAGTGTCTGATGGTGCCATTCTTACCCCGTACCTTGATCTCAGACGCGCCTGGTACAAGCAGGACGCTGCGAACAACCCGGGGCAGGCTCAATACCTCAATGGCTGGTTGAAGAGGGTTGACAGGCTTCAAACGTATCTGGACAACCTGCAAAATGGATGATTCAGACCGGCGCGAACATACGCTCATGTTCAGTCATCCGGTGCTGAGCTCGACGGGGCATTGCCACTTTTGCAACAAGCCTACTCGTGGCGGCGCGCTGTTCTGTTGCATCGGCTGCATGCACGACTGGGAGCACGCGAAGAGCATGCGTGGAGGGCAGTATTGCCCGGATTGCGGGGAGTGAGTCACGCATGTTGATCGATGTCTGCTTGATGTTTGCAGGGTCTATCGGGTTCGTGGCCCCTATTGTTGATGCCAGGATAGCCCAAAGGCCGTGGGTGTTTTGGGGAATGCCGTTTGGGTGCGTTTGTTTCCTGATTTTTGCCGTGCAGGGGCTGATGTGAGAGAGATGCGCGTATACGCAACTCTCTGAGCGAACAGGAAACTGTTATCAGTTTATTTCGTATACCGCCTCTGGGCGGTTTTTTATTTCTGGAGCCGCGATGCCTCAACCCGAAACCCTACAGACATTTGGCCTTCATGACCTGGCGCAGTACACCTGCGAAAAATCATTCACGCCTGGATCAAGCAAGGACTTCAAGCTGTTTTATGTGGGCCGTGACGATGTGCATCTTGTCTTGAAGCACGTCCTATCGCGGGTGAGTGTGAGCCTTTACCTAAATATGTTCGGTTATGACGATGATGAGTTGAATGAGATCGTCATGGGCATCGTCCACAACCCGAACATCACTTGCGTTATTACGCTCGACAAGTCTCAGGCTGGTGGTGTGCATGAGCGCAGACTACTTGATTCCGACGCGGCAAAAGACCCGGTTGCGTTCTCCACGCATTTCGTTATTGGACAGTCCTCAACCCATCAGATAAGCCATACAAAAGGATTCGTGGCGGACGGGAAGGTGGGAGGCGAAGGCTCTACGAACTGGTCCACCTCGGGCGAGGGAACCTTCGTGCTCAAGGGACAACGCGGTGGGGTGGGCTACAAGGCTCAGAACAATACCCAAACCATTTTCACTGATCCGGACGCGGTAGCCCGCTTCCAGTCAGAACTGCTGGCCGAACATTTGGCCGCGAAACATCAACAGAAGAAGGAGTAAAACCATGTTCTCTTTTGACAAGCTCGCACTGCTCATCGTCTCCCTGATCTGCCTGGCGTGTGCAATGTACCTCGCGCAAGCGGCCACACCCACCTCGGGGCAGGCAACATTGATGGGGGGGCTCGTGGCTTTCCTTACGAGCGCGCAGACGGTCTTTTTCTCGATCCTGAAAGCCGAGGCGCTCGCTCAAAGGCAGCAGGCTGCTGTTCCTGCACCATCGGTGCCTGCCATCGTGGCCGCGGCTGCCACCTCTGCGCCTCCAACTGAGGGCGCCCCTGGAATCGCTATTCCAACCGCATGAGGGAGGTCGTATGAACAACTCTCCGCAATCCGAGGAAGATGATACAAAACCAGCCGACTCCGAAAAAAACCAAACGCAGCCGCAGGGGAAATGGTACTGGCGCGCGGCAAGTGCGATGTTTGATGTTCTATATCGCGCTGTCAAAAAAGCCAATGGTGAGAATCCGTCATGATCTGGCTCGCCCTGGCGCTGGTGGCCGCCATCGGCTTTGCTCCCGACTGCCACCAATCCGCGACTGTCTTTGACGGTGCGACCGTCACACCAGAACTGGCTGCCGACTGCAAATTTTAGGAGGTTCCCATGAAATCCCTGTTTCTTGGCCTTTTGGCCGCTTTTGTGCTGGCCGGCTGCGCCCCTTTCAACTCGGCCTACAATGCCGTCCTGACGCAGGGCGTGGCGGACTACGCGTCTGCAAAGCAGAACATTCAGGCCACCGATGACCTGAAACTGAGGGCATTTGTGGATTCCAGCTGCGCCATCAATATCGGTGCTCTCCAGCGCGCCGTTTCTACCACTGGCAATCCTGCCATCGCAAATGGGGTTTTTGCGTTATGCCCAGTGCCGGGGGTGGGCGTAACGACAAATACCTCGACCGGTACCATGCAGGTGCAAACCTTCTCGATCCCCGTTACTGGCATCACGGACAAGCCGGCTGGCCAGACGACCTCAACCTTGAGCGGAGGTTCAAGTTCGGTCAGCACGCCGGCGATTACGGCCGCGCCCGTCACGGCAAACACGTCTGCAGCGTTGACGTACAAGTCGCCGAAAGCATCTTCCAGGACCCAGTCCCGGGCCCGGGCCCCCATGACGGCTGCGCCATCGGCAAACCTACAGGGATTGACCCCAGCGCCAGCGTCGCCTGGAGCCCCGGCCTTCGGAACGCTGGCCCCGAATCCGAACTTCCCGACGACACCGGCACCATCGTCACGGTCGCACTCTGCGCTACCCTCGGCATTGCCTGGGCAGTGAGCAGGATTCAGAAGGAGGCGAGGCGGTGAGCTGGAATTGTAAATTGCTCGACGTGGTCGGCACGCGTCTTGTTCGCTTTGAGCCAAAGCCGGGGGATGCACGCTGTGGGGAAACGCGCCTTTTGACATCCGACAGCCAGGAGCACAGCTATAAGGATTTGCCACCTGGAACCATGTTCTATGTTCCGGAAAACCCCGTCGTTGAAAACGACGATTCAGTGTCGCTGCTGTGGCCATGGTGGTTGGCATCCCCCGAACGGCTTTCTGATTTCTACAGGCAACGAAACTCCCATCGCCGCCCCCTCCTGGTGATCCTTCCTGGCAAAGACCTGTTCCTGGTGGACGGCAAATGCTGGAGCGAGAAGGGGATGTATGGAGGATGGGAAGTAACCGGAGAAGCGCCATTCATTACAGTCAGCCCGAGCATCAACATTGTGGGGTTTTTTCACGGATGGCTGCGTAACGGGGTCATCAGTGATGACTGCGAGGGGCGCAAGTTCGACGCGAACGGAGAAAGGATATGACCGACTTCCTCGCCTTCGTCGGCGGCTCCCTTCTGGCCATCGTGCTGGTGACCGCCATCTGTGTCGGCATCCTGGGCGCGTGCGTCTGGGATGCCATCAAGTCTGGGAAGTGGCACGAGTGAGCGTCTACATTGCAGGGCACTCTCTGGGCGCTGCTCGGGCCTCTCTGTACGCATTTTCACGGATTAAACGGGGTCTGCCTGTGGCCGGCGTCTTTCTGTTCGGTTGCCCTCGGCCAGGGGACCGGGCAATCCGAGACACACTGGCGGCTATTCCGATCCGGTCCATCAAGAACGGAAATGACCCGATTACGGACGTGCCTCTCGACATTGAGTTGTTGGGAGAGGATTACACGGAACCCCGAGATTTCGAAGCCGTGAATGCGCCATGGAACGATTCATTGCCCGACTGGGGGCCTTTCAACGCTCACCACATTGAGCTTTACCTGGACGGGTGCAAGACCCTTCCAAATAACGGAACACTGCTGACCGTCGCGCAGGCAGTCTACGATCTTTACAATCTTCTGGGGAAATGGGACTGGGATCACCCGGAGGATGGCCGATATTGGGGAATGCGCAGGGTTGGATCAGACCAAATTCTCGTTTCCAGAGGTTCTACCACTCCATACGACTGGGTAGAGAACTTCCGTGTGATCCAGTGCGCCATAATGGGCGCACGTGTTTCCGACGGCTTCTGGGACGGGGTGGGGCCGATTGAATCGCTGCTGGATGCGACGCTGGAAGGGTAACTACGACACCTGAACGGTTACATGCTTTCCCAGCACGGTGGCCGCTGCCTCGATTTGTTCCAGCTTTGATGCGTGACGCAGGTCAAACAGCCGATCCACTTGCGGCATATGCCACCCTAGGCGGCGGGCAAGCTCTGCCTTTTTGACGCCTTGCTCGGTCATGGCTTGGTACACGCCCAATTTGGCGCATTCCAGCGCCGAAGGGCGCACGGTCTTTTGTCCGCGAGCCGGTTTGCTGGGAATAGGCAACGGTTTGCGCGCATCCAGGTAG
>JAEHJW020002576.1_pt1 | contig 43638 bp, 67 predicted proteins | sample 9271431 | NCBI WGS metagenome assembly JAEHJW02
GTTCACCTCGATCACGGTTTTGACAAGCAAAATGCCGTAGTCCATGCCGAGCGCGTCGAACCAGGCGCGATCCTTGCCAATGGCCCATCCGATCAGGCTCATTAAGTCTTCACCGCCGACCGCCATGATCTCAACCCAATTACCAGCCAGATCAAGCAGCGATTGACCGCCCAATTCAGCCGATGACATGGCCTTGATGATCGGGGCAATCATCTTGGACGCCTTCGGAATCTGTCCGAAGGTCAGCGGCTTGATGGTGATTTCATCGCCGCCAATGGTGAGTGTTTTGCCATCAGGAAACAGAACATCGATTTCAGAATCAGACATGCTCTACTCCTTAGGCTTTCATGATGTTCATCAGAACCGAGCGAGGATTGCCTGGTACATAGCTGACGGTCGGATCAATCAAGATCGCACCATCAAGCTCAAGTGGCGCATCCTTTTTACCGATCAGGTCGAGAGCCTTGGCAACATCGAACATGACGCGGTAAACCTGGACACCGACAGCAGCGAAAGCCGATCCGTTGACATCAACGAATGGGTTAGCGACGTTCTTAGAGTCCAGCCGAAGCGCATACTCTGATGGGCCGCCGGTGAATGCGCCGATATTGCCGTTTGAGGCTGCATAGGTGTAACCGGCCGTAAGAGCCACGCCAGCGCCAGCGGGAACAACGGTAGAACCTGGAAGGATCGTCACGCGGCCATAGGAGCCATCAAGCGTATAATCGGTGCCTGCGACCAGCGCTGTCGCGCCAGCAGACAGGGTTAGCGCGGTGATCCCAAGCGCCATGCCACCGGCAAGTGACGTCCCAAGGTAAAAGCTAGTATCGTTATAGGCCGTAACAGTCTCGCCGGTAACCGTGCCTCCTGCCGCGCCAGATTGAGCCGCGCCCCACAGGCTCTTGCGGATGTTGTCGGAAGACCACTGCGACAAGGTCAGCTTGAGGTCCGCCATGATCGAGGTAGGAGCGTGCAATGCTTGGAAACCGAAGCCGGTGTTATTTTCCTGCACGTCTACGAACGTCTGCTTGAAATTGATTTGCATTGATTGCAAGTCGCCAACGTACTTGTAGCCGCCGCTGATGCCGCCAGCAGTAATGCGCGGGGCGATGCCCACGTTACCTTGTCCGACGTAATAGATTTTGTCCGTTGATGCAGCCATTTTTTGAACCTCAAAGAAAAAGCCGCTCAATGGCGGCTATAAATGAAAAAACCCGCCGAAGCGGGTCTGTGTCAGGGGGCGAATGGGTGGCTACAAGTAGCCGGAATTTGTCATGAACTGGATGCGATAGCCGAGGCGGTCGGTATTGACGAGCGTTAATTGGTAATCCTTGAATGCCCATCGCTCTCCGCTTGGCGAATCAGTGCCGTGAACCTTGTTAATGATCGCTTGCAGCAAAGGCAGTTGATTGGTAATCAAATCGCTTTGGCTGGTGTACGCAACGTAAAGCATCACGACATAAACCAGTTGCGCCGTGGTTTTCGTCTTCACTTGGCCATCAGTCGGTGGCAATGTGGTTACGCCGTTATGCGCCAGAATCCACGCGGCGGGCAGCGGGATTTTCGTCATACCTGGGTCGGCTTCCTTGCCACCAACTGCCAAACCAGATGCCGATGCAAGCGCAGAAATTGCCTGCACTTTGTCGTACAAGTCTTTGGCGCATTCGGCGATCATTCAGAAGGCGCTTCCATAATTTCTTTGCGCTTCTGAATCGCCTTGATTTCAGTGGCGCGCCGTTCGCCTTCCATTGCAATCAGTTGGTCGGCAGCCCATGCGGGCAATTCGATTTCAGAACCAGCGGGAGATTCAATGCCGTCATGAGTGTGGCTCTGGTGAACGCGCACCTTTTTCATGTCTTCTTTCATAAAACACCTGTCTCGATGTAGCGTTTGTAAAGGTTTTCGTAAACGGGAACCGACTCCGGCGACCATCCGAGGAATTCACGCGATGGCATGCGGTCGGTGCCGTTTTGCAGGTCGGCGGCATAGTCCAAGTTGCTGCCAATTTCGACAGACCAACCCATTACGGCCTTGTCGATGCTCAACAGCAAGTCGCCTTCATCGAGCAGCAGCCCTAGGTCTGCATTCCCTTTATGCGTGCGCTCTGATCGGGTGAACGGTGCCCACGGTGCCCAGGCGTTGCCGAGCGGATCGGTTTTCGTGTCACGGATGCGATGCTGTACTGATTCGACTTCACGCTCGCCGATAGCCTCAAGGAATGGGCCGGACTCGCGCATACGCATGAGCATGGCGTCCAGTTCGGCCAGCGCCTGTACGGAGTCGATTGTGATCATGATTTAGGCTTGAGTGGAGTTACGGCCAGTTGCCATGTCAGCGTGGAATTAGAAGCAGCGTCCACTTTCCAGTGATTGCCGTTTTCATCCTGAATCAAGTCACCTTCTTGGATGAATCCGTCGGGCGTTATGCCGCCAAGGCCGATATAGACGATCCATTCCGGCATAGGCGCGCTTGTGTTTGTCGGAGCGGGGAATGCAACCGGAGCCGAGTAACCCTTGTTCTTTTTCAACTGGATGTAACAGGGAATTCCTGACGCAATCTGAGTGAGTGTTTGCGTCAATCCATCCGTTGCACTGAATACCTCTGTGCTGCGCGAAATGCTGACCGTATCAGTACACCGCATGGCGATGACCGGCATCAGCGGCTCAAGGCCAACGATGCACCATGTGTGCAGCCCGAGCAGATAGTCGCCTAACTCAAGCTTCGATCCATCAACGATGGCCTGCCAGAATATCTGGTCGGCCTGCGTCTGCTTGGCGAACGATCCGGCGACGTTAAACGCAGCCGGTAGATTGCCGATCGATGTGGCAAACGGCGTCAGCGGATCGGTTGGCCGATATTGCGCATGAGAAACACCAATCTTCCCCGCTGCAATCGCATAGCCGCGCTGAATTTTGGCGTTTAGGAGGGTGCCGTTCATCCACGGCTCACAGTAACGCCACCACGGCCCAATGACGGCCCAGGCGCAATGCCCAAAAAGTTGCACATGCGACGACGCCAGTCATCGAACAGCTTCATGCGGTCGTTGACTTCTGTCGGGTTGCGTGTCCAGACAGCGGCAGCAGCCGTATCAAGGTTCGCAGCAGCGCCAAGAATGTCAGTTTCCAGCGTGTACAAGTTGGTCAGGTAGATCGATGTCAGTGTCGTTTCATTTTCCGGCGTGAGATTTTCAAGCCGGTGGAATAGGGTTTGCCATACGCCTGGTGATACCCAGCCGTAGGCAAAATCTCGTGAGTTATCGGCAGGCGTGTCCGTGCCTAATGCCGGATAACCGGCAAAGCGGCGCACATCCGCTGTTTGTTGTGCTGTAAGCGCCATTGATAACCCCGATTATTTAGCGGTTCGTGCCGCTGTCTTTCGAGCTGGTTTCTGCTCTTCTTCGTCTGTTGAATCTTCTGGCTCGCCTTCAATCCGCAGCCAGCCAAGACGGGCGTGCTCGATTTCATGCTCGGCCAGAATTCGGAGTTTCTGCTCGCCATTGCTGACGGTGATCAATTCAGACATATCGGTTCTCCAGATTACCGGCCACGAAGGGCCGGATCGTTAAGGCTTAACGATTAAGGCTTGCCGAGCAGGATTGCGGTATGTTCTGGCTTGATGTTCGCGGAGCCCCACGCCAGTGATACTTCGTACCGAACGCGGCGGTATTGCAGATACATGGCGAACTCGAAAGTCAGGCCAGTGCGCGGATCGGTGATCAGCATCCGGTCGTCAGCCATGTCACCCTCTTCCGGCAATGCAGGCGCGCGTGTAGCCAGAACAATCGCAGAGCGGCTAAAGCCCAGATTGAACGAACCGTTGCCGATGACGGTGATTGCAGCCGCCGAGATGGTGGTGAGCAGACCGGGAGCATTCAGGGTCACGGTGCCGGTGGTGGATGCGCCGATAGTGGACGCTGCGGCAACGACATACTGATTTGGATCACCTGCGAACGTAACGATGTCACCAGCCACCAAAGCAACGGCCGCACCTGCTGCTGTGGTCAGAGTTACGCTGGTTGCGCCTTTTGCTGCTGAACCGGTAACAGCGCCAGTGACAGAACCGGCAACGTGCGAAAGAACGCCAGCGGATTCGCGGATGGCGAAACCGTGAACGTCAAGCAACACGCCTTGACGCAGCAGGCTCGTGTCAGCCGCTTCGTTCGCCTTGGTGAGCTGGGTCAAGGTACGCATGTTCGCGCCAGCAGTGGTATTGATGACCATGTGCATGTCGGACAGCGGCGCACCGTTGTCGCTCAGGATTTTGCGAACCTGAGCAGTGTCGGTCAGCGTAGACGCGAAAGGATCAGCAGATACGACGCCAGAAGCTCGTGACGCCTTCAATGCGGCGAGTGCCACGGAGGTTTCCACGGTATTCACCAAGGTTCGGATCGCCTGGGCGATCTGGTTGCGGCGAATGTTCTGGTAACCGGGGCCGGTATTAACGCCCTTCTGCTCTTCACCGGTCCATCGGAACGGCACCATCATCGAATTGGTGATCGACAGTGGGTTGTTGCCAACGATCTGGTCACCGTCATCAGGTGGCAATTGGCCCGGGGTGACGTTCTCGGCAGCAGCAGCTGGAGTGATTGGCACGCGGATGGACTGATTCAACGCGGCGCGTTCAGCCTGCGCATCAAGGGTTACAGATGGGATGAAGCCCGAGAGTTCGCGGGAAACAACATCAAGGGATTCATAAATGTCAGGCACCAAACTGGTGAGCGTATTAGCCATGATGTGGCTCCTTTAGAAAAAATGCGGGCGTAAAAAACCCGCTTTCGCGGGCTTTCTGTTTGAGGTCTTTGGTTAGTCGGTGACTTCGCCGCCGCCTTTGATGTGCGCCATCTGCTGAGCAGACGACATGCTTTCAAAGGTTGAGCGGTTCACTGTTTTCGATCCTGAATTGCCGGAGCCACCACCTTGAGCGCCGCCGCCAGAAGCGCCGGAGCCCTTCAAGATGCTGTCCCGATACGGGTACTGTTCGATGATGATTTCGAGAGCTTCATCAAACCCCGCAACCTCGCCTGGATTGGCGCGGCTGAAGAGCTTGTTGCCAGACTGGTCATAAGCAACCACAGCATCGCCTTCGAGCTTGAAGCGATCACCGAAACGCGCTTGTACTAAATCGGCAGGAATGGCGAGCTTGTCCGTGATCAACTTGGATCGGGCAAAACTGCCGCCTACTTTTTCGGAAACCAGTGCGTTTTTTAGTGAATCGCGCTCCTGGACGATGGGCGAATACTTATCCTCGACGGCCTTAATCGCTTCGGCGCGCACCTTTTCGATTTCACCGGCATCCACCAGCTTTTTATCGTCAAGGTTCTTCATGGTTGCCAGCGCTTTGCGTGCTTCGTCGGCGTTTTCAATGCCTTCAAAGCCTTTCAGCGACTTTTCTGCGGCCTCAGCGCGTTCGCGGTGAGATTTGGCCTCACCATTCAATCGCGTGATCGTCGCAACGGTACCGGGCGCATCGAATGGCGATTCCTTGCCGTCGTCGTGGATGTAAACGGGCTTGCCATCTACCAGTTCAGCGTATTGCTTGCCTTCAATCTCAATCATCTTCAGTTTCATGGTCATCCAACCTTAGCGTTTTGCGCCATCCGGCACGTTTTCGCCGTAGCTCATCCGAGCATCAGGCAATAAAAAAGCCCCAACAAAGGGGCTTCGAGTTAATCGGTGTTACCGGCAGGCGGGTCGCCTGGCTTTGGTGTCATTCCGGCCTGTTCAGCGGCCATTTGCTGTTGTTCTGTTTCCCAAGAGCGATCGGAGGCAATGAAGTCGCGCCGCTTGAGTTCGTTGAACAGCGTCTGCTTGCTCAGGACGCCTTTGCCAGCGGCAGAGATAAGTGCGCCTGGGTCTGATCCGGTCATCGCGTCGAAATCCTTGTAAATCTCGACCTCGGCGGTCTGCGGCTTGCCAATCCACGCCGCCATGTAGTTGAGGCATTTCTCCAGCGATTCCTCGAACACCTCGACGATTTGCTGGAGGAGGCTCTTGGACGCCTCGCCCTCAGTGCTGACCTGGGTAGCTGTTACATGAGCGGGCTTCTGCGCAATCAGCTCGGCACCGGTGGCGCGCATCCTGTCCTCAAGATCAAGCAATGACTGTCGGCCAGCTCCGATCGATGCGCCTGTGTGCTCCACATAACTCAGGTCAGCATCCGGGTTTTCGGTTGATGTTGCCGTGCTTGCGCCGATGGTGATTTCTGAATCACCAAATCCTTTCGCAAACAGGATGGGTACCCGCGCAACGTGCAGGATTGTCTGCTGGTCACTCGCGCTCTGGTAGTGTTCTACGTTCTGGAATGCCAGATCGAGCAGCGGAGAAATACCGACGCCGAATTCCTTGCGCGTGCCGTAAAAGAACACGAACGGGATAAACGGCAGCGATGTCGTTCCTTCGTCGATCAAATCCCATTCATTGGCATCGTTTGCACTTGGCTGATAAACAGCCCAGGCACCAGGTGTGAGCACACGAACCTGTTCAACTGATTTTGTGCCGTAATCGCCATCATCAACCTCGACCGACTCAAGCATCCGAAGTTGTGCCAATTCCTTGTTTTTCAGCTTCCACCCGAGGATGGTTGTCGCCGGGTAGCGCGTCAGATACGGGCGAACACCAGCGGCTAATTCGTCAGCCTTTGTGCGAACGCCTGCTGCTTTCGGGTAATCGACCAGAACGCCGGTCAATCCGAATGCAAGGCAATCCTCCATCAACTGGCTGGCGAATGCGCTCAGATTGCTGTCTTGGAGATCAACGTCATCGAACAGATCGGAAACTTCTTTCGGTGTCTTTTCAGACACCTCAATTGCACGAGAAAATGGACGCGCGGCATTGATGATCACGGTTCGCTTAAAAACAGCGTGAAGCGTGGCTTGCGATAGTCGAGCCTTGTATGCAGCCTCATCCTCGTTCGGCCATTGCGGGAGCAACGCCTTACCGGCTGCGCGCATGGCGGATGTGCCAGTCATCAGAGCGGAAATCATCGGCCAGTTCACTGACTGCGCGCTGATCTTGTCCGATTGCTGACGAATGGATGAATCGGCCACTTTTACTTATTCCATTTCCGCGCGTTGAGGGCGAATTGTGCTTTTTTTCGCATCGCTGGACTTTCTGAATGCGCAGCGTGTTCGAGCATCTTCACGGGAATATTCTTGCCGGGTTTGACGCCAAGAGCAGCGCACAAGCTGCCCTCATGCGGTGCTTTGATATTGATCGGGTTCTTTTTCATATTCTGAGTCCTTGGACTTTGGCCGGAGGAATGCGTTTCTCTTCCGGCGCGTACTGAATCATCACTGCATCCGCAAGGTTGGGACTCTTCGACCCATCCGGGCTTTTATCGATCAGGATTTTCCCGACCGTGTTGATCGAGTACGTTGGGCGCGAAAGCTCCGTGATCAGCCGCTGGTAATTCGCGCCATCGGACGAGATCGAGATAATTTCGTCGGGATCAAACGGCTTGCCTTCGATTACTGCTCGATAGGTAGCCTGGAACCGCTGACGCAATGCCCACCAGCCTTGCGCTTTCCGGTTGGCAAAGTAGTCTTTGTTCTTTCGGCCCTTGACGTCTTCCTGTTCTGGGTTGGCGGGTGAACCAGATCCGCGAAACGCATCAACGCCAATCTGATTTATTGGCCGCATTTCATTGATCACGCGAGCATCGCCGCGCACGCCAGCGCCAAGACCATCCGCGTCATACCGGAACCGCTCATACCCGTACTCATCGCAGATGCCAAAAGCACGCTGCACGGTGCTGAATATGTCGCCGCCTTTGCCGGACCATTCCTCAACGCGCTCGATCAGGATTCCGTGAGCTCCGCAGAAGGCGTTTTTGTCTTTGCCTTCGTCGGCAACGTCCAATGAGCCGGTTCGTGCGCCGGTTGTCGTGATGCCGAGTTTTTTGTGGGCGTCGACGGCTGCGCGTGCCCAGGCGCTAGGAATGACGACGCCCTCAATCGAGGCGGCGTAATCAATATCGATTTCCTGAGCAACTGTTACCGGGTCAAGCTCCGCAACCTGCTTCGCGTACCACTCGTCATCTTTGCGCGGATCATCGCGCCAGTGGAACGTGAAGACTTTAAATCGTCCGCTGAATCGCTTCTCGGCAAACGGATTGCTCATACCGTTCGGCGTTGAGATATCAACCCGGCAATTCGTGGTCTGAGATAACGACGCTTCAACCAGCTGAGGGCGCTCAAGGAATGCCGACTCATCGACAAAATAGATCGACGTGGTATTGCCGCGCCCGATGTTGTCGCCAGCTTCGCCCGTGATACTCGAAAGCGAATCAGGGAAGGTTATCCGCATGAATGATGCGTTTTTCCCCGCGTCCCAGCCGCCGCGAAACTCCGGAGGCAGTCCCTGCAAAAACTGGCGCGCCTTGTGGAATAGCGACTTGGGATCGCCAATCTTGTCGACGTATTCTTCTTTTCGGCTACCAAATCCAATCGCCATGCCTTCATGGAAGATGCACAGCGTGCAGGCCAGGGCTACCGACAACCAAGAAAAACCCATCTGGCGAGTTTTCTCGGTCAAAAGTGGCTTTTGCTCGCGCCAACTGGTCAGAACCTCATCCACCCATTCAACCTGTCGCGGGAACAGGATAAAGGGGATCACTGAAGGCAGTCCGCGTTCGACATTCTTCGGGTCAACGGTCACGCCCCAGTCAATAATGAACTGAGCGGGGTTTTCCTTGTAGAACTGTTTCAGCGCCGGTAAAGCCTGCGGATTGGCGCGGATGCGTCGTAAACGCTCAACACGCCACTCGAACACTGATCGATAATCAGGCGCCTTAAAATCAAACGGGAAAGGAATGGGCATTATTCCTCCCCGTTCATAATCCTCTGGTATTCGCGTGAAGCTGCGATTGGATCGACTGGCAAAGCATCGGCGCGAACCGTGTTGTTATTGATCTGCACAGCGACGTCAGGAGACTTGCCATAAATGTTCTCTTTGCCCTTCCCGATCAAATACTGCGCCGCGCGAAGATCAAGCATCGAGCATTGCTCTGTCTGCACTTTTTGCATGGCTTTCTGCGCGACGATCAGGCTCGCCTTTCGGAAGAACTGGTTATCCTTTACGCGCTCACTCACAATCGTGTTGTGAATATCAAGCTCTGTGGCATTTAGTGTGGCTTTTGCTGTGGCAATTTCAGCAACGGCTTGTTTTGCCTTGACTTCGGTTTCGACAAGTGTGGCTTTTTTGCCCTTCACCCATCCTTCATTATTCGCCTTTCGGCTGATGGTTTTTCGATCTTTGATTGCGACCTCTGGACGTGCCGCAATCTCAGCTAGGGAGAACCCGCGCTCGTAGAATGCGCGTACCGTTTCCCATTCGCGATCACTGTATGCCATTGCTCAATTCATCGAATGATTGGCCTGTGCTTTCAAGCGTTGCTGCTTTGCCTGTGAATTCCTGCCAGCGGCGGACGATGACATCAACATACTTGGGGTCGAGTTCCATCAGACGTGCTTCGCGTCCAGTCTTTTCACAGGCGATCAGGGTTGAACCGCTGCCGCCAAACAGGTCAACAACAACATCCTGCCCTTTACTGCTGTTATTGATTGCCTCTTCAGGAAGCGAGACTGGCTTCTGCGTCGGGTGAACATAGGACGCTTGCGCATCACGACCAATCTGCCATACAGTCGTCTTGCTTCTGTCGCCACAATAGAAGTGGCTCCCACTACCCGATTCTTTCCATCCATACAGGATAGGCTCGTGCTGCGCACGATAGTCCTGCCACCCCATTCCTGCCGACTGCTTCACCCATATAATCGTTGACGACTTCTTGAATTGCTCTGCAAACGTCTTCTCGAATGCCAACTTCGGTGCGGATTGGCTGTCAGGATGGCACACATAGATGCAGGCCAGCGGCTTCATGATTGCCGAATAGATCGAGAACACATCGCGGCAAAACTGCTCGAAGTCAGACTCCGACATATCGTCATTTTTGATAGTTCCGAGATTATTCTGGCCTCGGCCAGAATAGTTGACGTTGTATGGCGGGTCTGTGAACACCATGTCTGCCATCAACCCACCCATCAAGTGCTCGGCATCCTCAATACTGGTCGAGTCACCGCACATCACCCTATGCTTGCCGAGCAACCAAACATCACCCGGCTTGCTGATCGGTTCTGGCTGAACCTCTGGAACATGGTCATCGTCTGTTAGTCCTGGTGGCGCTTCCTCAATTTCTAAATCAGATATTTCATCCAGCGAGAAACCGGTCAACTCAAGATCGAACCCCAATTCCTCAAGCTCTGCGAACTCAACCGCGAGCATTTCCTCATCCCATCCGGCATTCAGCGCCAGCTTGTTGTCGGCAATGATGTATGCGCGTTTCTGGGCGTCTGACAATCCACGCAGGGCAATCGCTGGAACTTCATCCATCCCAAGCCTGCGGGCGGCCATAACGCGGCCATGCCCAGCGATTATTCCGCCGTCCTCGTCGATCAGGATTGGATTAGTAAACCCGAACTCTTTAATGCTTGAGGAGATCTGGGCGATCTGCTCATCGCTGTGCGTGCGAGAATTTCTGGCGTAAGGGATGAGGGTATTGATTGCGGTATAACCGACAACCAGACTAGATGCGGCCATACTCCGCCCCAAATGCAAAAGCCCCGCAATCGCAGGGCTAGTTAATAAAATTCACGTCAAAAACCGTGCCAGATAATTTCTGCCATGCTGCAAAAATACAACATGGATATCAAACAAAGTGCTTGCGTTACTAATAACGATTTGCTAATCTACGCACATGGAAAGCAAACGTGCTTACCGAACCCAACCGGAGAGACACCATGAACGCAGTAACTTTCACAAACGGCAATAAAAAAATCACTCTTACTACTGGATCAGCCAAAGAATGGGCAGCCGGTGACAAGGCTCGCATATACTTCGATCTCAAGTGCGACCAGAAGCGCCAGCCAGTCGCAAAGTTCTATGAGGTCATCTCCGGGGCAACCGCAGATAAAACCGTTGTCCGTGAAGATGGCCGAACTTTTGCATACGAGTACGGAATCGACGCAAACTCTGGCAGTAAGCGCGAATCCATTGACGCGGCCATGATCGAGCTGGCAGCAAGCCTGTAAACCCCAGGGAGATATGACATGAAAGTTCAAGCAGACACACAAAACGGCGTCTACGAAGTACGCGAGATGGAGGACTTCAATTCGCCTGAGATCGTTAGCGAGCAGGATTTCTATGACTCGCTCGAAACCATGAGAGCCGGTGAAGAATACGCAGCCACTCTCTCTTCGGAGATGGCGGATAAAATCGACTCAATTTTTGGAATCAAGCGACTCTGATCATGGATAAAGAAAAATGCCGGGCGCAATCGGCAGTTCGGCAAGCTCGGCATAAAGCCCGACTTGCCGAAAAAGGCATCAAGCAGCTTGTCATTCTCGCGCCTGTCGATTTGCACGAGAAGATCAAAAAAGCGGCGGCGGAAATAATCGAAAATCACGCGAGGTGATCCGTCAGTCAATTCGAACCGACGATAGCAGAATCATTTTTATCAAATCTTGGCGAACATCATATCGAAGACGCTTTCGTCGCCATTGAGCGCTGGATGAGACATTGCCTCGTCTATTTTTCCAATGTCGGAATCCGTAAGACTAAACCACTCACCCTTGACTCTCTTATCAGAGAACATGGCATGAAGTCCTTTTTCGACTATCACCGGGCCTTCAACCCTGTATTTTCGATGCGCGTAAAGCGTGTATGGGCATCCTGTCTGCATGGCGACAAGCCTTCTCTCTACGCTCCAACTCATGCCGATTTTGAATAAGCCATGGGCCTTGAATTCATCAGCGGTTACAACGTAGATAAAGTAGTCAGATAGACCTTTCCCATTGTAGGCGTCTTCCGCCATGCGATTGGATATCCCCATTCTCAAGAAGTCGGCGGGGAATCCGTACTCATCCGCCAAATCCTCAAAGGATTCACCTTCGAGAACTCGCTTCTTGATTGCCTTCCATTTGAACTCAGGGAGCGTTCCGGTAACTACCCTGCGCTCCAGGCTTTTATCGCAGTTTGGCATAAACTAACACCTATTTAGAAAATCGGAACCGCGCGGAATGCGGCTTTTAAAAATTAATCGGAAAGCATCGCAATTAAGGCCATTGCAAGCGCTCTTTTGAACGCCGGAACCGACAATCCAACCCTTCTCGCTCTTATTTCGATATGGCCCGATTGGGCATATTCAGCCCTGATGATCGTCCGCATTTTTGGCGAAAGTCGGTTTACCTGATTGTCGATTGCCTGAACCCATTCCGGTAAAAAAATGGCGTCTGATCGTTGATCCAGGAAACCGGTGCCAGAGGCAAATATCCCAACGCGCCCAATCTCCTCAATCGTCCCTGACGGGGATCTAATTCTCCCCGCAAGATTTGATTCAACACCTCGGCAATATTTACCCCAGGCCGTGAGTTCGTTCTTGAGCGCATTGATCTTTGTCATTCGAGTGGCCCCAAGTTGATGATTAACTTCATGCCCAGCGCGTCCGCCATCTTTGCCAGCGACTTTGGATATATCTCGCCTTTCTCTGCCCGCTGAACAGTATCTATCGACAGACCGGATGCTTCAGCCAAAAGGGCTTGCGTGACATTCTTCCTCATCCGCGCAGCCTTCAGCTTCGCGCCAACCTCAATAAGCGGATCATCCATGACAGCGCGTTCCATCATTTCCGATTCCGCGCATCAGGATAGTGAGCATCAATCTGTTCCTGCGTGATGTACCGACGACCATGCAGCGAATACACCGCCCCTTGCTCGCACGTCATTAGGTCGTTCTCGTCGTAATAGACCCGATGCACGCCTTGTGCTTTCAGATCACGCTCAGCCCTGCGGAATTGGCGATCCTCTTGCGAGTTAGCCTCGCCGTTGCTCGTCAGGCGCTTGATTCGCACCAGTTCCATGCCTTCGATGAAGATGCTGTCGGTCATGCAGTTACTCCCAAATGTCCTTCGTTAAAACCACGCTCGAGTGTTTTTGCTAGCCATATCCACTGCGTCTCAAGCGGAATCCGATCAGAGTGCAGGTCGTCATGGCAACTCAATTCAAAACCTCGGCAAAGCGGAACAGCAAACTGATCAGGTGCTTTACCGCCGACTACTCCAAGGGCAGCAACGCCGATCAGATGATGAGGATCATTCGGCCCCGGCTTTCCGCAATTGGCGCACGGCAGCGATCTAATCCAATTCAGATACTTTTCTGACCGCCATGGTTGATGGCGTTGCATCAAGTCCCTCATGCCGCCCGTCTCCCCATGGCTTCGTGATAAAGATCGTCTGGGTGCGGAAGCCGAATGCCCATGTTTCCGGCGAACGCTTCCACTTCATTCAGGTACTGCGCGAAGTGGTGGACCGTCAGTGCCGTGGTGGATATCAGGCTCAGAATCAGGAGCTTTTTCTGTGGAGCCAGTGTCAGCATGTCCATCACGTCTTGCGCTTCTGGATAACGGTCCGGGTGCTCAAGCATCAGCGGTAACAGAAGCCGCTCTTTGACCTGGTCGTGCATCTCGTCCTTGCTGTACCCGATCTCCGTTCCGATCAGGTTCAGCCACTGCCAATAGAGCGCGTTTTGCGCAACGCTTCGGCTTGGTTTCTTGTCGGTGATGGTCACGGTCAATCCGCCGATAATCGAAGCAGCCCCTATGAATCGGATTGCTGCTTGGCGCGATACGTCGTCGTGGATGGTTAGGATTTTTTTCATACAAACTCATCCCCATCAATCCGGCGCTGAATGATGTGCTTCAGGTTCTCGGCCAATCCAAGTTGCAGAAGAAGATCAGCCGATCCTGTGTAGTGCTCGCCAAATCCACCATTCGCCAGCGTATAAACTGCCGTTAATTCGACCAGATCTCCGTTTTTTGCCAATTCCAGCATCCGCTCAAGTCGGTCAATGGCCTGCTGGTTTGTGATTACGGAAGGCGTGGTTAATTTGATTGGGCCGCGAGCAGTCATTTGTTCTCGACCCGATCAAGGCAAACAAGCCGATAAAAACCAAACTCGCCATAAACCATTTCACTCATGCTGTTTGGGGCGTGAAATTGCATTTCGTGCTTTTTCGAGCAAGGGTTGTATTTGTCGTTGGCTTTGTCTGATGGTTTGAAATGTGCGCAGTTATCGCACCAGTTCATAATCTCGGAAACCTCAGCATCTCGCAGACGATTGGTTACTTCTTCCATCAATTGAAAGGTTGTAAATTCTTGCAGCAATCTGTTTTTCACGGATAAACCCTCACCCCGTCACTCGAAGCCCGCACAAGCTCACCGGGCCATTTCTCAAGCAGAGCGGCCAGAAGTGTTTGATGCGTGTCTTCATCGTCACCAGATACCGATCCGCCGCCATGCGTCAGCGTGAAGCCGAGAACTGCCCTTTTCTTGGCTACCGGCTTCGGCAACCCCCGCTTGCCCTCAATCAACCGGATAATCGTTGCCTTTTCAGCCTTGATGAATCCATGAAACTGCATCGGCACATCACGACCGAATAGCTCGCCGTCTTTGATGTAGAACGAGCCGCCTGCTTCGGTGATTTTGTCGAGCATGGCTGTGGTTTCTAGGGGGCTCATTTCTGCCCCCGATAGCTGTTCCAGTTGAATGGGACCGTGTTGGTGTTCATAGCTGCCCCCTCAACGATTCAAGCGTCTCTGCTTTGCACTGCTCACGTTCGGCGCGCTTGATGGCCTCCAGATCGGCGCGGATTTCTTCGGGAGATTTGGTGGTTTTGATTGCGTTTTTTAGTTCAGCCATCCGTTTACTGAAATGCTCTTTGCTGGCTGGGTGCGCGACAACGTTGCCCGTCAGTAATCCGGCAATCGCTTTGCCTTCCTGGGTGATCTTGGTTTGCGATTCGATCAGGAATGGCGCGGCCCTGTCTTGCGTCAGCAGGCCAACAGATACCGCCTCAGTGATTGCGTTGACTCGGCCTTCTTGGTCATGCCCGAGTGAAATAAACGCTTTCGGTGCCTGCATCTTCGCAACCGCGCTATTCACGGACCGTTCATATGCAGCCTTAAAAGCCATGCGCGCCCCGATCATGTCGCCCTCGGCCATGATTGGCTGACAAGCCCCGAATGCTGCTTGTGCTTCGTCGGTCCATACCACGGTCACGTTTTCATCAGATGCGATCAGAGCCTTCGCCCATGCCTCGTCAGCGGTCAGCCATTTGCGCTTGAGGAAGTTCTGCACCTCGCGTACTACGTCGGCGACTTTTGGCGTGAACTGCCCACGTTCCGGATTGCGCCGGTGTAGCTTTAGCCCGGCAAGCACGGCTTCGAGCGGGTAGTCGGCCAAGTCATCGAAAAACAAGCTGGTCATGTCGGCGCTGATCGGCTTGTCGTAGTAGCTCATCGTGGCATCGAGAGCGCTGGCGAACTGATCGAAATCGGACTGAATCATGCGACCACCTCCATGACCGGTGTGTTATCACCCATGACTCGTCGGCGTGCTTCCGCGATGGCCGCAGCGTTTCCCGCTGTTCGCGATGAGGTCGCCGTGGTTGGCGCGGGTCGCTCAATCTCGTCGTTCCATCGTTCCTGACTGAGGTACGTGCTGGCATTCGGGATAAACCCACCGATCCACTTGCGATCACTGCCAGCGCGAAGCTGAACATCTGCGATCAGGTCATCGGCCCTATCATCGAGCCGTTTGCGCTTCCAAACGTCGTGCGCTGGTTTCTTCCCGGCCTTCTTTGGGTAAGCTGCCCAAAACTCCTCGAACCGGGATGTGGTTTTCATGGATGAGGAATTCGCGGTTTCGACAGTGTGTGAAGAACCGTTAGGTTCTTCTTGGTTAGTGGTTAATGGTTCTTGGTTAGTGGTTAGGTGGCGCTTCGTTGTAGAGTCGTTCACGTCTTGTGCACGGTTCGTGCTTTTTTCTTTACGCTTCGTTTCTCTTTCAATTGCGATTCGTTTGTTTGTCTCAGATTTGTTTTGATAGTCCGCTATCTCTTCTTCGATGCGTTTTTGAACATAAACGCCATCGATCAACGTGAAGAATTTGCGCAAAACGAACTCAACGGCTTCAATTTCTGCCGTCGATGAAGCCCATGTCCATTCGATAGCGTCTTCAAGCGTTGGGAACTGTTCACGGTCATAGCACGCATCGATCAAGAGCGTGTACGCTCCGTGCTGAAGCATGGACAGCCGACCGGCCTTTTTGGCGTAATCGCCCAAATTACGCTTGTAGTAATGCATGGCGCATTTCCTTCACGTTTTTATTCGTGTTGGCGCAGAATTCCATTACTGAATCAAGATCACTGTCCGTTGGCGAGAACCACTCACCTCGCACTAAGCAGTGAGATAACCGCTCATGCAGGTAGCATTCTATTTCAGATGGTTTTGGGGTTCTGATTGAAAGCCATAGAGATAAATCAAAAGGGCATCCTGATTGGATGTTTCCAAGTCTCTGCTTAAAAGATGTTGATTTGCCAATCTTTATGAACTGAAAATTTGGCGTCGAAACGATATAAACCATCGGCAACCTGTGTATTGGCACGGTCTCTTCAAAGTCGCCGATATGATGCTGGTAATAGTTCATGTATAATCACCCCACGTTTGATATTTACCCGCCGAGCTGTTGACGCAGCGTTGAAGCGGGTTTTTGTTATTCATAGCAAGCAAAATTGCTATGCGACGATTTGGCTGCGTTTATATATGCCTCTGACGCCTCTTTAGCCGTTGGGTATCGGCCAAGTCTGACCCTCTTGCCGTGGACATTTATTTCCGCTCTAAATGCATTTTTATCCTTGTAAACGCCTTTAAATCCGCTTTTGTTATTGGATGACTTTGTTCTATTCATCATATTTTGCGAATGACTACACTCCCTTAAATTGCAAATCCTGTTATCACCTGGGTTTCTATTTTTGTGGTCAATGCATCCTTTTGGCCATTCCCCATAGTGGATTGCCCAAGCGACTCTATGAGCCAAAAGCATCCCGCGCTGATATTGGATACGGATATAGCCGCTATTCTTTAAGCATCCGGCTATTTCTCCTCCCGTTATTGGACCCTTCGAATGGCTCCCCCGCCAGCGCAAAACGCCAGTAATAGCGTCATAATCAAAAATTTCGCGCAGTTGTTGCGGAGAATATTTATTTTTAGGATTTGTGCTCATATCCCCCCCCTTAACGGCCGCAGACTTCGCCGGTTCGTTCAAATCGTGAAGAAATCTCTATCAGCACCATTCCGCCCTTGATTGGCTCTTGGCGCGTCGTGTAACCGATTCGAAAGTGTTTATCGTCTATGCCGAGCGCGTCGGATATGCCGTCTCTAGCCGCCTTGAGTGACGCAATAAGGTTGTCGTCGTCTCGGTGTCTTTTGTCCGGGCAGAAGAAGTTGAGAACAAGAAACAAATAAGCTCCTTGCTCTACGTCTGATCGCATAGCGGTGGCTGACTCTCTCGATACGCAGACCAGTGTAGAAAGGCGGCTATCCTCTCGGTATTTCTTTGCGATCTTTGACTTCTTCGCCCAATGAACGCGAGCATTCGGAGAAAGCTCTTTAGGCATCCAGGGAATAGTTATTTCGCTGTAACCGCTCACTTCACACCCGCAATCGCCCGAGCGATGATTAAGCCAATGGCGAAAGAACCGACGATCCAGACAACGATAAGCGCGGTCATTTTTTGTACCTCTGGTGAATAATCTTTTCGCGCGTGGTGTCATACCCCTTGGCGAACAGGCCGATCAGTACAAACAGGATTGACACGACGATGAGAAGCGCCAGAATCGTGATGACGCCGACAAATACGGTTGCTGTTATCCATTCGAGGATGGTCATTTGGTCAGCCCCTGACGCAAACGACGCGCCTTTTCTCGATTACCCTGATGCGGATTGTATTTTCCGCGCTTTGGAAGATGGCTTGATTTAGGCATCGGGCCAGTATTAGTCGCCCGAATGGCTGGATGAGCCCAGTCGGACATAAAGCCGGATGCAATGGCTAGATATGCGCTTGGGGTAAAGTTTTGGCAGCTCATGCCTCATTCCTCGCGCACCACATATCCCGACACTCAGGCCCGCACCAGCGATGCCCAGACGGAACCGGCTCGTCACACTCAAGGCAATGACCTGTAGGAATAGCAATCGGTGCCTCGTGTTGAATCGCTTCAATCCTGCGGCGTGTTTCCGTTTCAATGCGGTCGCTCGTTGTGTCTACTTCATCAGCCATTTTTATTTCTCTTTTTAGTGGAAGCGCGTCATTTGCATTGGGATAAATTTCCGGGTTTATGTCATGCGGCGAGTATTCCCAATCGAGCGCCTCACAAAGCTGGATGATGCGATCAGGTGGAACCCCTCGCTTAATCCATTGCGATACGCCTGCGTGTGTCATCTGAAGTTTTTCAGAGATGATGACTCGCGCCCCTTTCTTTTCGTGCCATGGTGTTTTTTTGTTCATGCGCCAAATTATGAAACAGGGCGTTACATATTGCAAGCATAGAATGTTAGATAAATTACTTATGAGATATAAAAAATAACTCACAGATTTTTTGCTATTTTTTGCAACTACACGTTGCATTCCGTGAAACGCATTGTTAAAGTACACCCATCAACAACAAACGAGGTGAGCGAGATGAATCAGATGACCCAAATCAAAAACGCCGTGATTTCCGCCCGCATCCTTTCATACGTCGCAAACGGCGCAAGCATCAAGGACGCATTTCAGTGGGTACTCGGCCCAGGCTACTACGACGCAATGATCGAAGAGCTTTACCACGAGCTGCGCGCAAAAGCCGCCGCCTAATTCAAGGAGATTCCAAATGATTACCAAAATCCACGAAAGCGTTTTCCCTTTGCCGATCCGAGAGGATTTAGTTCGTCGTCAGATCGTCGCCATGGGCGCGCGGTATATTGGCGCGAAGGGCGCGGCGCGGATGCCCTCGCTGAGCTTCAGAGACTTCTTGATGCGGCAGGATCGCCGCGTGAGGGCTGCGAAATGAGCCGCAAAGCAAAGAAGAAAGAATTTGTCCCTGTCACGCCCGGTGGGACGGTATTGTTCCACCTTTCGGCATTTAGCGAAGAAAAGGCATGGAGTAAATTATTGAAAGACGCCGCGCATATGCCGTACAAAGGTGTCGAAGGCTTCAAAAAGCGCGGGTACACCGTGGAGGAGTCGACATGAGCCTCGCAACTGCCGAACGAGTCGCGCATGGCAACGCTTGGGCCAGCTACGAATCAGCGCTCAACGAGCGCGATGCCATCGAGCAGATGGAGTGCGACAAGTACGAAGAAATCCGCAAAGACGCCATCTTGATGCACGAAGCAATGACGCACCTGTATCTGTCGAGCGACGAAAACCAGCGGCTTGTTGAGAACACGAATCACGCGCTTGATGTGGCGACATGCGGCAAGGACATGGCGAAGATTTTCGAAGCCGCTCAGGGCATCGCTGACATGCGAGACAAGGCTGCGGCTATGTATGCGGAACACTTGGTTTCTGCGGCCATTAAGCATTGATTTTTAGCGAATCCGGTGCGCTTTTTCATCGGGAAAAACTGAGGAAATGACATGACTGAGCGAGCAATCGAATCTGAAATTCAAGCCAAGGGCCTGAATGCGCCACGGCTTACGCCCGATCACATCGACGCCGTGATCGATAAAGAGGATTACCACGTATTCCCAGGAACAACTTTGACCGTCTGCTGCTTAACGCTCACCAACGGTTTCAACGTTACCGGAACAAGCGCGGCGGCAAGTCCTGAAAACTTCGACGTAGAAATTGGCAAGAAGATCGCTCGCCAGAATGCACGCAATGAAATATGGGCGCTTGAAGGATATCTGCTCAAGCAAAAGCTCTTTGACAGACTGAATTAACCCCAAGGCGACCAGCCGGAGGCGTTGCTGCACAAAATAACACCGGCTGCGATTGATGGATGGGCAAAACAGCGACTGAAAGCTCTCTCCTCCCGCTTACCAGGCAATCGCCGTCCGCCTCACGTCACGAGGCACTTATCCGAGAAAGTCATCATTCGATGGCCTTCTCCGATGAATCAAAACAGAAGAGGTTGATATGAACATTGATGATTTAACTATTGGTCAAGCGCGTGAATTGGCTGCGTTGTTTTCGGCAACGAGTGTACAGCAGTGCGCTCAATCCATCGAGGGAATGATTGGCAAGAAAGTAATTATCCGTACCTACGCCGCTGGCGTGTTCTTTGGTGTTTTGGCTGAAAAAGCAGGTAGTGAGGTGATTCTGAAATCAGCTCGTCGTATGTGGCAATGGAAGGCTGCCAAATCAATCAGCCTGTCTGGATGTGCAATTTACGGGATTGATGAAAGTGCAAGCCGAATCGCTCCGGCTGTTGATTCGATTTGGCTTGAAGCAATTGAAATCATCCCATGCACGGAAGTGGCTATTGAAAGCATCGAGGGCGCGAAAGATGCCAAAGCTCAATAAACCAGAAGTCTCCGGCTCCGGCTACGGCTCCGGCGACGGCTCCGGCGACGGCTCCGGCGACGGCTCCGGCTACGGCTCCGGCTACGGCTCCGGCGACGGCTCCGGCGACGGCGACGGCTACGGCTACGGCGACGGCTACGGCTCCGGCTACGGCTCCGGCTCCGGCGACGGCGACGGCTCCGGCTACGGCTACGGCTACGGCTACGGCGACGGCGACGGCTCCGGCTCCGGCGACGGCTACGGCGACGGCGACGGCTCCGGCTCCGGCTGAATCAATGCCGACTGACCGCCGCAAGCGGTCGACCTTATCCGGTAGCGTATTCCCTGCACGAATGCGCTCCCTGATGAAATTTAACGTAGGAGATTGTTATGAGTACAGAGTTACAGCAAATCAATACCGGCACAGGCGCTCTTGTCCTGTCGCATGACTCGATGAAAGCCATGCACGACATGGCAAAAATGATGGCTTCTGCGACCGTGACGGTTCCGAAGCACCTTGCGGGCTCGCCAGGGGATTGCCTTGCGGTTGTCATGCAGGCGATGCAGTGGGGGATGAACCCGTTCGCTGTCGCGCAAAAGACTCACCTAGTGAATGGCACGCTTGGTTATGAGGCACAGCTAGTCAATGCCGTTGTCGTTGCATCAAAGGCTGCAGGACGCTTCCATTACGAATACAAGGGAGATGGCGCCGCTTTAGCCTGCCGCGTCGGCGCAGTCATCAATGGTGACGTTGACATCATTACCTGGGGTGAGTGGCTGTCTGTGTCTGACGTTACCACTAAGAACTCCCCTTTATGGAAAACCAATCCGCGTCAGCAACTCGGTTACTTGCAGGTGAAAAACTGGGCGCGTGCATTTACCCCGGGCGCGATTCTGGGCGTTTACACCGATGACGAGCTGATAGATCAACCGCTTCAGCGCATTCAAGAGGCCCAGCCAGAGCCGCAGGAATACTCACAGGACGAGTTCGACCAAAAGGTCGACCAGTGGAAAGGGATTATTGAATCAGGCCGCCATTCGGCAAACAGCCTGATCGCCCAGATCGAGAGCAAAGGCAAATTTTTCACTATGGACCAGAAGATGACCCTTGCGTCTTTCGAGGTTCCAGAAGCACAGGTTGAGGAGGTTGAGTGATGATCAGTCGCGCTATCGACATGACAGGGAAGAAATACTCGTCAATCACTGCGATTAGGCCCTCCGGCGTATCAGCTAGCAGGGACATAAAGTGGCTATTCCTTTGCGACTGCGGAGTCGAATTTGAGGCAAATGGTTACCACGCAAGAACAGGAAAAATAACTACTTGCCCTAAGTGTGCGTCCGAAAGATCAAGGGTTTCTACCTTAAAGCACGGACTAACCGGAACTGTGGAATTCTCGACTTGGACGGAGATAAAGACGCGCTGCTACAACAAAAAAAGACCCGAATACAAAAATTACGGAGGAAGGGGAATAAAGGTCTGTGAAAGGTGGCTTGAATCATTCGAAAACTTCCTTTTGGACATGGGGCCAAGGCCGGACGGCATGTCAATAGACAGAAAAGACAACGACGGCGATTACTCGCCAGAAAACTGCCAATGGTCAACCCGTACTGACCAGGCAAATAACAAGCGCAACAACCACAAAATAACCATTGATGGAATTACAAAAAATAGGGCTGAGTGGGCAAAAGAATACGGAATAAGCAGTTCTGCAATTCTTCTCAGAGAGCGCTCAGGATTATCTGGCCGCGATTTGATTAAGCCATCTAAGCGCATAGGCACCGTTACATTTAACGGCAAAACAAAGACCTACGAAGAATGGAGCAAGGTGACCGGAATAAAGCCGTCAACCATAGCCATGCGAATCAATACTTATAAATGGCCCATTGAAAAGGCACTTACAGAAGGAGTATCGCTTTGATTATCCACAATCTCCAACAAGGCAGACCAGCCTGGCACGCATTCCGCGCCCAGCATTTCACCGCCAGTGATGCGCCCGCGATGATGGGCAAGTCGAAGTACAAGACACGCGCCCAGCTACTGCATGAGAAAGCGACTGGCATTACCCCCGAAGTTGACGCGGCAACGCAGCGCCGTTTTGATGATGGCCACCGCTTCGAGGCTTTGGCTCGTCCATTGGCCGAGGCCATCATTGGCGATGACCTTTATCCGGTTGTCGGCTCAGAGGGCAAATACGGCGCGAGCTTTGACGGACTAACGCTTGGTCATGATGTCAACTTCGAGCACAAGACGCTGAATGCCAATATTGCTGAATGTGCAGTTGCCGATGATCTGGACGAGCAATACCACATCCAAGTTCAGCATCAGATGATGGTTTCAGGCGCTGAACGAACCCTGTTCATGGCTTCACGCTGGGATGAAAACGATCAACTGGTCGAGAAGGTAGAGTTCTGGATTGAGCGCGATGATGCCCTAATTGCCGAAATCGCGGCTGGATGGGTTCAATTCGAGATTGATCGGGATAACTACGTTGCACCGGTAATCATTGAGAAGCCAAAAGGCGAAGCCGTCCTCGATCTGCCCGCGGTCATGATCAACGTCTCCGGCCAGATTGCTATCACCGATAACCTTGGCAGGTTCACCACGGCGCTGACCTCGTTCATTGAGCAAGACCTGATCACTAAGCCCGAATCAGATCAGGATTTCGCGGATCTGGAATCACAGATCAAGACGCTCAAAAAGGCCGAGGAAGCGCTGGATTCTGCCGAGGCTCACATGCTTGCCCAGGTTGATTCTGTAGACACGGCCAAGCGCATGATCGATCTGGCGCGGAATCTCGCGCGTGACAATCGCCTGATTGCCGAGAAGCTCGTTAAATCCGAGAAAGAGCGCATCAAAACCGATCGAATCATGTTGTCGCGCAATCAGTTCATGGATCACGTTTCCGCGCTCAATGCTGAAATCAGCCCAGCCAAGATCGAAGGCGTCACCCCAGACTTCAACGGTGCCGCGAAGAACAAGCGCACCATGTCGAGCCTTTACGATGCGCTGGACACCGAACTCGCCCGCGTCAAGATCGAAGCCGACGCACAAGCAAAGTGCATTAGAGCAAACCTTAATCACCTATCTAAGCATGCAGAATATCGGTTCCTATTTAACGACCTGGCGACTATTGCGCATAAGCCAAACGATGACTTCGCCGCGCTGGTATCGCACCGCATAAGCGAACACAAGCAGGCGGAAGAGGTGCGACTGGAAGAACAGCGTCAGCAGATGCAACGACAGGCCGAAGCGGATGCGCGCGCCAAGGTTGAGGCCGAGAAGGCCACTAAGCAACCAGAAGCCGCCGATATCGCGCGCACGATCATCGAAAGCGCTCCGGATATCGCCAAGGGCGTCGGGAAGATGGTGCGGGATTCTGTATCAGACAAAACAGAAACCGTCCTCGTAATCCGCCACACATTCACCCACGAATTCATCCGCAAGATGGTTGCTGATTCGCTTGATAAATACGGCGTTGCGGTTGAATCGGTTGAGATTGAGGGGGTGCTGTGATGATCTTAAAAAAAGAAAGACCATGGTTTGCGTATTGCCCGGAAAATGGTTTTGCATTTTTCGCTACCAGGGCTGAGGCCGAAGATTGCGCGGAGGATTTTATTGAGGGATGGAAAGATACCAATGATGAGTGGGGAGAAGAGGTCGAGGGTGTGTTTTTTGGCCGTCTTGATTCAATTGCTACGGCTGTTGATAAGCAGAAACGACCAGATGAATTGGATGAGGAGGGATGCGATGGAGAAGGGGTTTATTGGCATCCCGACTTTGACTTTATGTGCAATTACAAACTTATTCCGATTGACGACCAAGACGTAATAAATAGAATAACAAAACTTCGCGCGAAGATGGAGAAATTAGAGAAAGATGCACTTAGATACAAAAAAATAAGTTGCATCATTAACGCTGGTTATGACTCATGGTTCTATAATGATTTATTGAATATGATTAATAACGAAGAACGGAATATCGATGAATGGATTGACGAATGGGATATTATGTTTAAAAACAGTGGGGATAATGTATGAATCAAAAAACCATACAAGTAATCCTAAATCAGATGCATGCGATACATGGGGGCTGCGGTGGATATGGAAATCATTTTGATGATACCCATAAAACATCAAAACCAATAAAACCTAAAAAACCTCGCATAGATAGGACAAAAACTGCGCAAAAAACGTATTATGACGCGCTATTAAAAATTGGTAAGCCAGTTAGCGCGGAAGATTTAGCCCGTGCCACAGGGAAAAAAAGCACAACGATAAGCTCATTTGGATTTAATAACCCAGATTTTTTTATAAAGACTCGATATAAGGATGAAAACAATAGAATTGTTTGTCTTTATTGGATTAATGGATTGGCTATTAATGAGGTGAGAAAATGATAGGACTAGATGGGTATTACGATCAGCAATTGGCTGATTATCAAGCGGAAGAGGATGAAGCTGCAAAAATCGCCGATGAAGTTCAGGATGAAATTGAACGAATCTGCAAAGAGGAAGCAGAAACTTATTGTGAATCTTCGGCGATGAAGCCGCTTATGGCGGAATTTATGGCAGCCGGTAAGGGTAATGACAAAGAGGCATTCCATGAGGCCGCTGCCGGTATCTATGATGCTTTGATTAATGAAATTGAGTTTTGGGCCGCAATTAATGTTGGTAATAGGATGGATAATCATGAACGGATTTGATTTAGAACGGTTTATTGCAGGTATTCCAGCAATCAACAGGAACGGTGAAATTGTCGAGTTTAGTCACCAACGGGCTGGCGCATATTCTTTAGAGTCCCAATGCGGGCAAGTGTACGCCTGCGATGGCCGCTGGTGTATCGGGGAAGATGGCGATGATGATTTCGATGATGCCATCGATGCCATGCGCGAAGGGGATGCCGAGTGAAAACCACCCACATCATCATGAATTCCGACATGGTGCGCGCTCTTCTGGATGGCCGGAAGACGCAGACGCGGCGCATAGCAAAACCGAGCGGACAAGCACCGAGCCTTTTAGACGGATCATGGTCTGATAACTACGTTCTTGATCCCAGTAACCACGAATGGTTGATGCGAGATTTTCACTTCGGAAAACCAGGCGATCTGCTTTGGGTGAGGGAGGCATGACGCCGAACGGCCCGCATGAGGGGTGGCCCGATTAGGGCCGTCTCTCTCGATGTGGTTGTTAGAGGGCGATTAGTTAGGAGGATTTGATGTGAGCAGCAGCGCGACGTATACCAAGCGACAGATCGCCATCACCAAAGATGCGAAGTGTTTCGGCGCTCTCAGCATCAATTGTGATGTTGGTGCGTTTGAGGCCGGTTGCGCCATCGGCGGCCTTGATGCCCTGCCCACGCCCAGGGCCACCTTGCGACCCAGCGCGAGCGGCATCGACGGCCGCCGCAGCCTTGGCTTGCGGCAAAGCGCGCACCGCACCGGCGTTGACTTGCACATAGAGGCCGGTGGCCTCGATGAGTACCAGTGCACCGGTATCGCCAATATCGCGGGTGATGGTGCCGATGGCTCGGCTATTGGTCGGGATGGTGTTGGTGTAGAGCCGCCACTTACCGCCAAGATCGACGGTAAGGCGGCCACGTTGATTGTGTGTCATGGCCGCCTCCTGTTACAGGGTAGTTACGGTTTTTGTGGTGAGCATGGTGCCGTGCTCAGCCTCTGGGTCTTTGCCGTTGATGCGCCACGTTTCGATTTCGTAGTAGTCGGCGTTTGCTGTGGCGTCCTTGGCGCGATCAATCACGTCTTGCTGGTTTGTGCCGTAGATGACGTGGCAGCGGTCGGCGGCTTTGTCGATGACCCGGATGGTGTGGATTATGGTGGACATTTTGGACTCCTACCCCTGATCTCCCGAGGCGCGGACTGGAAACAATATTGCTTCCATGAGTTGAATTATACACACGAAACAAAAGATCGCAAGAACTTTTTGCATTTATTTTTCAGAGGGCAAAGCCACCAGGCCAAGCCCTCTAACGCCTGAATTCAGGGGCGTGCCGATAAAGCTCGGCACGCCCCTTGGAATGACGGGTTAGCCATGCGCCCGATGAAGGCATGGCAACGCGACAAGAGGACAAATACATGAAAAAGCAACTCGGTTTCCCCCCTGTTAAACTGATGATCGTGGTTCTGGTTTTGGTCGGTGGCGGCGGTTGGATCGCCAACATTGTGAAGCTGGTTGGTAGCAACTTCGACCCGCTGACGGGAATGGTGGTGGCGAGGGCAATTGGCATCTTCGTGGCACCCCTTGGCTCGGTGCTCGGGTTCCTGTGATTGCGACGGCTAACGCACCAGGTAAGCCGACCGCCGACAACGAACTGGACGAAGGAGAGACCGATTGAGCGACCAACAAACCGCAAACGAAGCCGCTGACGGCGGGTCGGCCTTGACTGCCGGGTTGGGCACCGACCTGCCCATACCCGACTTCCTGCGCAACCAGAGAACCCTGGTTGCGGAGAAGGATGCCGAGATTGAGCGGTTGCGCACCCTAGCGAAAGACGCATACGACGCATGGCAGCACGATAGGGATATGCGGGTTTCAAGACCGTGAATTATGTCATTTTTATCAAAACGATGGGCCGAATTAATTTCCGCAACTAATGCGGAATGTGCCGGTTTAACCCGTTGATTTGGCTATTATCAGGCGAGTAGATGCGGAAACGATTTTTGACGGTTTTTTTGTTGGTATTGGCAAATCTCATGCCAATATTTTTTGATGATGCTGCAAAAATACAACAAAAATAATTGAAATAGTTCTTTAATTAGCTCGAAACGATCTATACTATTAACACGTACAGAATAGTAATCCGTTGAACTTAACTCAGAAAGGTGGAAAGAATGAGCAAGCAAATATACAAAATGGAAGTGGCTGAGGGCACAGCTAAAAACGGCAATAAGTATCTAGAATCAACCCAGGGGTTTGCAGAGATCGGGGATGAAGTTGTTTTATATGAATTCCCCAAAGACACGGTCTGGGGGCGGGGCTCTTCGCTCGAAAAAAGGCGAGAACTGATCGCGCTGGGGCAATGCACAATTCGCGTAATCGGCATTATAAACTCCCTCGGAGAGCCATTCAAAATTGAAGATTCCATGCGTCAACGCGCATACTACAAAGAGATCAAATAATGGAAAACTTTAGTGCTGGCCCATTTAAATATTGTCATGATGACAATAATTGGAGCGCATTCTACGCTTACAATTTTATTGTAAGCGCGCGGCTTGCAGCCGCTAAGACGCGCAATGACGTAATCGTCGCGCTTCGTGCGAAGGTAGCTGAATTCAAATTAGAGCTTCAAGAAAATAATCAACTAGATCGCATCGATTTAATTGACTTGTCCGGCACTGTAATCACTTCGTTTTTTTCGGACAGCTCATGTGGTATGACAGCAGGTTTGATCGATGATCGTTCAGATTTATGGATTCGCAGTGCTGATCGATTGCAAAGCCGAAATGTATCGATCAAAGAATTTTCCGATATATTTTCAAAAGAAGCGGCTCCGGAAAATGCTTGGATCGCTGGCCTTCTTCCTGATCACGTTCTCTGCAAAGATTCAGAATCATGGATCGCGCCAACAAACTGGGAAATCAAACACATTGTCGGCGAAAATAGTTTCACTGGAATAAGCGGGGCGAGATGCGCCAATTTTTGTGGATTAAGCCCGCAAAATTTTAGAAAATATTTAGCGGATGACAGCGCAAAGAATCGGCAATCGATCAGTTTTTCGGCATGGCATATCTTGCTTCACAGGCTTGGAGTGCAAAAAATATGATTAATTTAAAAATATTGACTAATGAAGAGCTTGCGGTGTTGATATCTCATGCAATGCATGAGTGGGCCATGCGTGAACATACTGTTGTAACTCAAATAAAAACGATTTCAGCCGCTCAGGCGAAAGAGCCCGATCAATTAGAGAAGGAATATGCTCTCCGCATCATAACTATGTTTAAAAAAGGCAAATACATCAAAGCTGGCGAGCGACAACAAATCGCAGAGATTTATGAAAAATACCCGACTTGGTGTAGTAGGCAAGGTTTCCCACCGGGGTCTAATGCTGGAAATTGGAAAAGAGCAGCGGGGTATTCGTCAATTCCCCCCGCAAAAGAAAGATAAAACGCTGCCTGTACGGCAGTACATTGAAAATTCGTCATTTATTTTTCTGAGCTGCCTGTGCGGCAGTGATTTCGATTAACCAGCCGAGTATACGCGAATTTGTAAGGATGAGCGGAATTTGGGTTGAATCAGTTACAAAAACCGCATATCAAGCCAGTTTTTGCCATCCCATGGCCCCTGTCCAAATGCTCGCACACCAGCCCAGATCATCCAGCGCCTCCACGCTGGCACACCAGATACCTTCCCAGCCTCCCGTAGAACTGAGTCAGCCATACGGCGCGGCACGATCTTACTCGTGTACAGCCAATCATGGATAACCGCCGCTTCCGTGCTTGTGTCGCCACAAAGCCAGAACACGATTGGCAGGCGCGGAACGCTGGCAAAGTCCGTATGGAATCCTTTCGGAGCTGTGATTTTCATCCCCGCTACATCTGAGTAAAAACTGAAATCTTCATCTAGTTCCCACTCGCCGCGCCCTTCAGCCGCATCGTTGTCGATCAGCGTGACTTCGAGTTTGTTCAGGAAGTAGGCCATTATGCACCCGCCTTGATTTCGGTTGGGTGCCGGAGCTTTGCCGGTGATGGTGAGCTCATAGCTACGCCCCAGCCGCCAGCGCCACTTTTGCCGCCAGTGCGGCCACTTGCAGCGCCGAGATCAGGAGCGGCGTGATATTGGTACCAGGTGCCGCATTGGCCAACATAGACGCCCCCTGATCGAGCGCCTGCGCACTGGCGTCCAGCTGGGTGAGGGCGGCCTGTTGTTCGGGCGTGTATTTCCCGAGCGTCGGCTGAATAATCGCCCGTGCGGACAGATATGCGGCCTTGGTCGATGCGTAGACCTGCGTGAGTTCGGCCATGTTGACCAGTACGGCCGTTCCCGCGCCGCCGGGGCCACGGCTCAAGTTATCAATCAGATCGACGGCCTGGTTGATCTGCTTGTCGCTGTAGGCGAGCTGCGCCCACTGCTGCGCCGAGTAATCAGCCTGGTGACTGATGACGGCGGTTTCGGACTGCGACACCTCCAGCTTGGCATTGATGAGCGCCTGGGCAATTTGCGCCGTCATGAGCCCGTACGATACAGCCTGATTGATCGAAGCCTGCCCCTGCGCCGTATTGAGATTTGCGCAGCCCGCCAGCGCCGTGACGATGGTCATGCCGATGGCTAATACGATGTGCTTGAGATTGATGATCATGGTTTGATAGCTCCGTTGTACTGGACGATGCCGAGCGCGATGATTGCGAGCTCGACAAACTGGATGAAAGGGTCAGCAGGAGCCTTTCCGGTGAGAACGAGGATCAACCACGCCCCGTAAAGCAGAAATGCAGCGATAAGTTTTAAAATTGGTGATGCCATGACAGCCAAACCTCCGAAAATTGCAGCCCGAATGCTTGAGGTGGGGTTGCCGTCGCCTCAAGCCGCAGGCCAAAAAAAACCGGCGATTGAGCCGGGATTTGCGTGTTTAGGATCGTTGCGAGAAATAGGGCGATCATGAGATAACCCCGCCAGCCTGCTTATATGCGTACAGCAAATCTGAAAATGTATTTTCGTGCTGGGAATATCCGGCGCCTGGGAGACTCGCCCAAATTTTCGAGCAGGAATCTATTGCGTCAGTAATTTTCCCGGCATCGATTAACGGCAGCGCCCCGCACTCACGGAGCAGCTGTATGGCTGCCGCATCCTGGGCTGCTGGCGAAAAGTCTTTTAGATTTAGCGTGGCCTTGAGTCGCGCCCAGGTACTGAAGATAATCTGGTACCGCCCTGCTGCGCTGCTCCATAGCGCAGCGCTTAATTGCACAGTGACGCGTGGGTGATCATCGAACGAATCGATGCGAATAATCTTTGATTTTGTGCTGCCCACAATCACGTCATACCCATCTTTATGCCCGATGGTGCTAGTGCCCTCAGAGTGGGAAATCATGTCCAGAAATGCGGTTTGATTAGTCATTTTTTCGCCTGCGCTTGAGCAATCGCGTGCTCGGCCAGCAGCTGCGCCTGGAACCGCGTTACCGCATCCGGACACGTGAAAAACGTCTGGGTGTTGTTCTGGGCCTTGTACCCAGTACCACCCGGTGATCCTTTGACGACAAATGTTCCCTCTCCGGATGCCGACCAATTGGTTGATCCCTCGGCGCCCACAATGCCGTCTGCAACAAAGCCCTTGGTGTGGCTGATCTGGTGCGTGGCCGACTGTCCAATGGCGAAATGCGTGTTGAACGTGATCGGGCCCTTCGCAGCGTCCGACTCGAGCAACCGTTTTTCGTGCACACCGCCAGCCTGTGACTTATCAAGCGTAATCAGGCAGGTGATCGTCGGGTCGTGGATGATCCCCATGATGATGTCGTTTAGCTCGTCGTCATTGTACCCGAACATTCCGAGATAGAGCGACACGGTGACCTGACTTAGAACGTTCTTCAGCGCACCGTGAATATCATCTCGGCCAGCGAACATGAGCCGAAAGTCGGATGACGCACGCGGGTTGGCCTGCTTTTCTTTAGTGAACGTAATCAGTTCGTCGAGTGTGAAGTTTTGTAGACTCATCCGACCTTACCCCCATGAAGTGCACCCCAGATCAGCGCAATGCCACCCGCAACACCAACAATCCACTTAATCACGGTTGGGACGCCCTTGATCGTTTCGTACGCCCTAGTCACATCCTTGATGTCAGACTTGATCTCGGCTTTCATCTCATCATGCTTTGCATCGATGTAGTCCATCAGGAGCCGAATATCCTCGCTCCCTCGGCTTCTGATTTCCGCGGCAATTGCGGCGCGCTCCCCGCGAAGGCGCTCAATCTCTTTTTCGGCGTCTGACATGGAATTTCCTTTTTTTCAGGGCATAAAAAAAACCGCCCGGGGGCGGTTGGTTTGGGGTCAGTGTTTATGTTTATAGGTTCTGATCTGGCGCTGTCATCGCTCTGTCGCAGTGGCCGGGGTCGATATCATCGAGGTCATCACAAACCAGACACCCCCAGCGCTTGCCTTCTGCGCGGGCATGGGCGGCACGGCTGCTGATCGTCTGGCCCATGCTTCCGTTCCCGACCACATTTCCCAGATCATCGAATGTCAGCGCGATCAACCAGGCGCGGCGGATATTGCCGGTGATGATCGCCCAGCCCATCCGCGCCAGCGCGATCGGTGGCAAAAGCCAGAGCGCCAGCCAAATCAGGAATATCGGACAGCGCTTCATGGGGAAACCCACACAATCGCCTGCACGGCAGCAACCGTCGTTGCAGCCATCACTTGATTGGCTAAAGACTTATTTTGCTCGATACAAGCCAGCTTGCGCGCTACTCCATCGTTGAAAACCTGCTGTATCTGGGCCGCTGTATGCACCCGAATATCCCAAACACCATTGGCATCCGCACACCAGAACTTGGTTGACCAGGTTGTGGGATTATTCGGATTCATTGATGCGCTATGTTCGCCCAACAAATTGAGCTGGTCGGTTGGTTTTGATGGGTAGATATAGGCCGCGCCGAGTGCTGATGATGTGAAGCCCGCAATGATCGACGCTTCACAGCCCGCGCTGATGGTTTCGATCTGGGATTTTTGGGCGGTAGCTAGCTCGACCGCAGGCCATGCAGCATCAAGCTGAGATTGCGTTGGCTGTGGTCCGAGCGCTGACGTATCCCAGTACGTTATGGACTGGGCACCTCCAACGATCCCTACCGTGTAGTTGGTCAGATTGCGCGATACTGGGTAGAGCGCGCTGATAATTGTAGGCAAGTCCATTATGCAAGCCTCGCAATCGATATAGCGCACGATTGCCCGCCCGCCAGAGTCTCTGCCGTGCTGACATAGCAGTTAAAGTATTGCGGCACGCCGCCTACCATTTGCACCGGACGCATAGCAGATATGTCTAAGGTGGCGGAAGAAGATGTGTATCCTGCGAGTATCCGTGTTCCATCTGCGCCAGCATTAGGTGCCATGCTCACCAAAACGCGCTGATCGGTTATCCCTGCATCAGAGGCTTCAAGTGTGATGAAAATCAGATATAGCCCATCCTCTTGCGGGGTGAATGTTCCGGTTGTGGTGTTATATTCGCCTAAAGTATCTAAATCTACTGTCGGGAAAATAAGGGGGGTGAATACCCCTGCTGCCAGTGCTTGCGCAGACCCGTAGTATGACAGGTTTGTCTTCTGTGCCGTCATGGTGGGCGAACTTGCCAACCTGCGATTCACCCCCGTCACATCCGTTGCACTCGTTACCACGACCTGCGTGCGGACTGATCCAGAAGTCACCGCCGGTTCTGCTGCGCCATTGGCTACGGCGGTCACGGTGTAAGCGCCGCTCGGTGACAGATCAACATAGCTGTCAGAGGATGCCGCGTAAGTGAAGGGGTACGCCGCAGGTGTCGTGCGCTGGCCAAGCACATAGGCGCCCCCAGCGGGAAGCGTCATGGACAGCCCGGTGACGGGTGCACCGATGATGCCTGATGCGATGAAGTCGCCGAATAGGTCAGATTCTTGCAACAGCCTTGATTCAGACGATTTTAGAATCGATCCATTGCCGTAAAACTTCTCGGCCATACCTTGACCTATCACGACAGGCGATCCGGATGCGGTCTGTACTTGAACCGTAAATGCCCCGGTGGTTTCGTTGCTTATCGTCCATTCCTGCTGATACACCGGCAGCGTGATAACTGCGTTGCTGGTCAAGGCGCCCTGAATGCTAAGAATTCGCGCATTGACTTGGGCATCCGTCAGCGTTGAAGCGCCGCCCGTGGTTGTGATTACCTGACGCCCGCGCAGATCATATGAAGCTGGGCGCGTATCGGTAACGGTCGTGATTGAGCTTGCGCCAGTGACCACAGTTGCCATCGGTATGAGGCCGGTGGTGTAACCTGTCGTATTGACTGACACGGTCCCGGCAGCCGTGCGCTGCACATAGTTTGTTGTGCTCGCAGTCAATCCGATTGTGCCATCGGCAATCGTGACATTCGAGCCATTCGAATACACACGCCCGCCGTAATAACCAAACGTCAATCCGGTGGTTGTTGATTGCTTGTAGCCAAACTGAATCGCTGGCCCAGCTAATGAGTCGATGATCTGCAAATCATTATTGATCGTGACTTCCGGCTGAAGTTGGCCTTGTTCGAGGAGCGTCAGCATTAAATTTGCAGTTTGCGTCATGATGTCACCTTCTTAACGTAGCCGCGCCCGATCTGCGAGCCGACTTGGTAAATGTTGAACTTGATTCCGGACGCGCCAGCTGTGAATCCGTCAGCCGATTGCATTGCTGCCGTGTATTGGAATGAAGGCGAGGAAAGCTGACCAGTCACGGTGCGCTTGAGCGTCGTTCCGCTGTAAATGTCGATGCTGAATGTCTGCGTGTCCGGATCGAGTGATGAGATCACCCCGGATGCGAGGAAACCATTAAGTCGAGCACGCGGCGTGAATGACAGATTCCAGTTATTGCTCGTGTCTTTCGACAGCAACGGATTTGCAACGGACCAAGGCTTGAACCACACGCCAGTCGGAGCGAATTCTTGCGGCACAACTTGGGAGATGTCTTGGATGGCCGTGGCAACCTTGAACTGGTTGGCGTTGTTTAGATCGGTGAGCGCATAGGGAATGCTCACATCCTCGTTATCGACAATCAGCGTGAACTGCTCACCAGCGATATGCGAAGCCATTGCCCATTCCGTGCCACGACGACCGCGAAGCAATCTCGATAGCTGGTAATAAGGCACGCCATTTGCATCTGTCATCAGCGTGGCGTTTGCGAATTGGATCAACTCATCCCCGACCTTCATCAGATTGGCGCCGTTCAGCACTTGCAGATCAGTCGCGCCGGAAAGCGTCATGTACGAGGAGGCGACGTATGCGCTCAACACGGTCGACGTGTCCCAAGTGAACTCTTGCGTCGATGGAATCTGCTCAAGAATGAATCCGGACGTTCCAGGCACAGCCTGCATTCCAATCTGGTCGAATGTCGATCCGCCATCTGTCGATTCGAATACAGCAGCGCCCATAAAGACGCTTCCAGTCGAGTAGCAATACGTCAGGTAGAACGGACTGGTTTGCTTGCTGTTCAGCGGCGGAACTTCGAGGAACACGCCGTAAGCCGATCCGGGGTTCAGTGGCGGCTTATTCAGCGTGCCGTTGTTGCCACCGCTTGATCCCGATCCGGGGGCGTTGATGATCGATCCGGCACCAGATGCCAATGCTGCCGGCTGAACCGGCAGAGTTCCCAATTCTGGAACGGGAACCGCTTCCGCCATGCCATAGCCATTATTGATGACGTAGGTGGCGTCGATGACACCCTGCATCTTGATGACCGGCGTTTGTTGCGCGTCATCAATGGCGATCTGGGTCACGCGAGTGACGCCCCACGGCATTTGCAGCACATCCCCCGGTTCGACCCAGAGATATTTCAGAGATGTTGACCACGAATAGGCCGTTTTTTCGATGTGTGGCGAAATGCAGAGCAGCATTGCCGCGTTAGCTGCAGTCAAGTCATCCAGAGTCATCGGCACGCTGGCCGTAATGTCTTTCCCTGTTGGGTTATTGATATGGAATTGCCGGATGTTCTGCGTGTAATTCGCAAGCCGTGACATGTATTTCAACGTCACAGATCGGGGCAGGTCGGAGCCTTGAGCACGCGAGAACAGGTAAGGTGCAGGTGGCGTCGTGACGGACTCTTTGACGAATCCAATATCATCAATTGGCACGGCCGCAGAAATTGCCTGTCCTTTCGGAACAAATTTGAGCAGGCCCGCGCTATCTACCATGTCGAACTGGTATATTTTTGACAGATACGCCAAAACGTCCCTTGCGGGGGAGCCAGCGGGGATTGTCATGCTGACTGTGATTGTCTGGGGTAGTTGGCTTGCATCAAAATTGATAAACTGTGCCCGCTTGCAAACATCCGCAACCACTGCGGGCAACGTGGGGGTCACCGGCAACACCTGATCGTCGCCCGGATTTAACAGCGCAAGCACGGCCGCATTTGACTGAACAACGCCTAAATCAGCAGCATAATCATTCGGTGATAAAACCCAAATCCCTTGTGGGCAGGGGAATACGTTTATGTTCCCAGTAAACCCGCTTGCTATTGAATAACGGACAGAGCCATCAGCGTTGAATTTCTTGAATGTGCCATCCGCAAAAAATCCGATTAAATAACCGCGATCCCAGATGAAAGAGGGGTATTGATAAACAGCGGCATTGGCTTGCAGCAAAACAGTTTTAACGCCTATACCCGTTGATGGGTCTATTTTCCATAGGTACTTGGAGCCATCAACCATCCAAAGCATAGTGCCATCGGTGAATATAGGACAAGACCCCGTTGGAACATTCCCAGCCGCACCGATGTACCCATTAGCGCCATTCTTGTCGAAATAAACTAAAATGCCGTTTGTTGCGTCAGTGTAATAAGCCCTATCGCCAATGACTGGCAAAGAATTTTGATAATTGAACTGATAGCCATTTGGCGCAAGCGTGGGAAAACTTTGAGTAGTTAAATAGTTCTTGTTATAACTGTCTTGCCCTGCGGTAAAAGAAGGTGAATAAGCCCCGCCATAGCCCGCGTTAAAAAAGAAAACATTGCCCGCTATGTTTGTAGCGCAGGTGGCATAGGTCAAAGACCCTGTTATTTTTGTATCAGCCATGCCCCCGACAGATAGGGGGGATTTGCCAAAATTTACATTAACTCCGCAGCCCCAAATAAAAGATTTCCCATCATTACGCACTGCAGCTGGGGCTATGGAACCGCCATTTGAGGTGGTAAACATGACATTATTAATTAAGGTTTTTGCACCTGTTACGGTGTTATACATCCGTTCCGGAAGATAAGCGCCATTTACATAAGTGTTGCTATTAACAACTGCAAATACCCCGTCTGGCGACATATCGCATAAATCTGCGCCGGATGATGCAATAATCCGCCTAGGCTCTGTAAATGACATAGGGTTAGGTGCGCCTTGCGCTACTAATTCAAACGTCAGCGGCGGAATTGTTCCGCCTTCTGCGATATACAGATTTGGAAAAACGATGTAAGCCACGCCACGATAAGCGCAGGCTGTGCCGAGCTTCCCGAATGCCGGGGAGCCATAGGTGTATTCGTGACCATTTTGCAGGGTCATATGCTGGTAAGGAACGCCGTTTGTGCCGACGTTCGAGCCATTGGCGACGATGGTTGCGTCTGGTTGTTGCGTTTGCGTGCCATGATACAGCGTCCACGTTCCGAGCGATGAGCCGCCTGTGGAATAATCGCCGTAATTTGTCGAGCCGAATTGCTGGTAGGAGCCGCCCGTCTGTCCATAATTCGGGACGTATGTTGGCGCGGAATCGTCAAAAATCAGATCGCCAGCAGCCCAGATTCGCTTAATTCCGTAAACCTGCCCTTCGGCCAGCGCAATGGCCAGAGAAACCTCGTAATAGGCCTGCTGTCCTCCGCCCTTCTTGCCGCCGCCCTTGCCACCGCCGCCGCCCTTGCCACCGAACTTGCCTTGACTGCCACCCATCATCCGCTTGTCGGTTGACCAGATGATGTTCCCAGCTACGCGCTGAGCGCCGTAAATCTTCGGCAATCCCGCGCCCCAATTCGCCGTTTGCACAGACAGATCGGCAAGCGTGTTCTGTGGCGCGGTTTTCGGCGCGAAGGACGCTTCAACGACCGAACCAATCGCCGAACCAATCGCCCAGCCAGCAGCTGCACCGATACCGATTGCCGTTCCTGCCCACGCACCGGCGGCGGCAAAAGCTAAAGGAATTACGACAGCCATTATTCAGTTACCCACGGGGTTTTCATGACGCGCTTGAGTCGTGCTTTAAGGTCGCCGGTCAGCGGTTGCTTTACGGCGACTTTCAATTGGTAGAACGCATGGATCATTTCGCCATCGCCGAGATAAATCCCGATATGCGAACAGACGCGGCCATACTGGAAAAACAGCAAGTCGCCAACGTGCATCTCGCCATCCCATACCGGGGTGCAGCCAAATGCCTCGGCTTGCTTGAGCAGCAGTTCTTCGTTCTTGTGCATGTGCCATTGCTGGCTGTACGGATCAGGACGGAAATCGGCAGGAACGCATCCGATTTCCTTGAACACGCCATAAACGAGACCGACACAATCCGCGCCACGGCCTTTGCAGGATTGGGCGTGTTGGAAAGGCGTGCCGATCCATGTCATCGCCTCAGCCCTGACTTGTTCGCCGGTAACCATCACATCCAGTTCCGTTGCGGCGTGAGATCAGGAAATCCGCCGTAATTGATGACGTTGTTGAATTTGTACTGGCATGCAGCAACCGACTTGGTGCAGCCCGCAGTAATCGTGAACGTGTCGCCAGCAGCAACAGGACGATCAAACGGGACCAGCAATTGCAGCGATGACCCCTTGATCGTTTTCACTTGGCTGGACAGGCCATTCGCCGCGCCGGAGGTCATGGTGATGATGCCCTGGGCGAAATAGTCGCCGAACAGTGGTGGGTAACCTGATTGACCGCTTGATCCGTTGTCCTGCCACGTTGTTCCGCTCACTACGGCCATCAGCAATTGGTTTGTGTTGCCGTAGACGTTGTATGCCGTCGCGCCCGGAACCGCCGTCCAGTTCAACGTCACATAGCCGCCGCCTGTTGCCGGGATATTCGGCTGAACCACGGCCTCAACCGTGGCGCATGTGGACGACTCCTGCCCGTTGACGACCGCAGAAACCGAATAGTGATAAACGCCCGGCGCGAGGAATTGACCGGCGACGTTCTGGGTGACGGTTGCCGACAATCCGCTCGGCGTGTTCGGCGTGGCTGGCGTGCCATATCCCGCGATGCTCGTATCGAACACCATTTGGCTGTTCAGGTTCGTGATCGAGCCTGTGTATGTGTACGGCGCGAGATTCAGTCCGCACCCGCCGACGCCTTGCGGATCGATGGTCGAGCCGAGTGTGTGACGGCAATCCGGGGAAATGAACACGCCCTGCGGACGCTGAAGCACCCAAAGCGACGATTGAACATCAACGACAAAGCCATCCTGATTCGCTTGAACCGTCGCCAGATCACCTGAGAACGTCCAAAGTGCTCCGTAGGATGGATTTTCCCATGACGCAATGCCAATCGTGATTGATGCGTTGTCGTAATACCCCGCCAGCACATCGGCCTCGGTCACATTGAACGCCCACGCAGCAGCCACTTTCTGGCTCGACACCTGCGCGTTGTTGGTGATGGTGAGCTTCAATCCAGTAAGGCCGGTTGCCGGGATGTAGGTATTGCCTCCAACAACCAAAGGCGCGTCGTTGTCGGTGAAATACATCACGCCGTCGTCTCTGCGCGTGACGGCCATCAGTGTGCAGATGACACCGGCCTCGATGTCGGCTTGTAGTTGGGCGCTGATCGTCTTCATTCGAACACCTCGATCAGCTTGATCGCGTCTATGGTTGCGGCGGATGTGTCTGGATTCACGGCGTTGGCCAGTGCGTAGGCCATGCTGCTGTCGAAGCGCGCGCACAACTTGTATGAGCCGGTGAGCGTGACATTCGAGCCATAGGTCGGGGCTGATCCAACCGGATAGGTCAGCGTTGGCGTCCCTGTTGCGGTCGAGAACGTGTACCCGGCAAACGAAACTGTCAGGCCATCGATGTGAAAGAGCGGGTGCGCCAATCCGGCAATCGGTATCAAAACGGGATAGGTCAGCGTGCCGGTGGTGTTGGTTGTTGGTGACGCCGCTCCTGGTGTAACTGATCCGGAATCGGTGAACGTCAGCGTCGGAGCAGTGACAGAGCCGATAAGGCCTAATGAGCCAGCCACGCGCCCGTAAACCTTGTAGCCAGTGGCACCGGGAACAGCAGTCCACGAAACCGTGACGCCTCCGGTTGCCGACAGCGTGATCTGAGACGTGGCACTCGCAATCGTCTCGCCCTGGGCGTTCACCGCAGTCACCGCGTAGGTGTAGGTATCTGCCGCCAGCGTGCCGGTCGTTGATGCCAATGTAGGCGCAGCGGGTGCGCTGATTTGTGTGCCAGCGCCCAATGAGTACGCCGACAGTGCGTTGTGCTCTGGATCAGTGAACAGGAACGATTTCAGCGATCCGCCGATTGAGTTGTAAAACGCGAGCAGCGTTTCCTTGTCTTGCCACGTCAAGGCACGGGCTGGAATCGTCCACTTGAGCCGTGCATAACGAAAACGCAGCACGCGGTACTCAAAACCACTGTTCTGCGACACCTGAACGGGAATCGCTGACTCAATTTTGGTGTCGCGAAACCTGTTCCCGAACTGCAAAGTCGGGAATGATTGACCAGAGAACGCCATGTCAGCCCCCGAGGTTCAGGTTTGCATTGGCACCGGCTAGCATCATCGCCAGCTCGCGCTGAATCGGCCCCATCGCACCGAGCACACTCTGTGAGTCCATTGCGTTGATGGTGAAATTGACATTTGGAGCCGCACCGCCTCCGAGCTTGCCCGAACGGATGGCTTCGGCTCCGGCTGCTGGAATAATCATCTCGCCCTTGTGGATTTGAGCAACCATATCGTTCGGGATATTGTCGGCACCAACAGCGAACGAACTGATGAACGCGCTCATGACAGAGCCGAGTGCGCTCATCCAGCCGCTTGAAGATGAACCGGAGCTTGCCGATGCACTGCCAGCCCATTGGGCATCGAGCATGGCTTGTTGCGATGAACCGCCAGAGCCAGCGGAGCCGCTGAACAGGCTGCTAAAGAACGAGCCGATGCCAGCACCAGATTTGCCGCCACCGATGGTATTACCTAGAGCGGTCATCAAACCACCGGAACCGCCGACAGAACGCAGCCCTTGACCCGCCGCAGTGCTGGACCCGAATATAGCACTTACCAACTGACTTGAAAGGTCTTTTGATACCGCGCTATTGATACCGTTCATGATGTTCTCAACGAACTTCTTGCCCATGTCTTTCCATGAGGTTTTGCCACCCATGATCTGGCTGAAAAACGACTCGAAAGCGCCCTGCACTGTGTCCTGGATGTTTTTTTGCAATGCGGTCAGGCCATCACCAAGCGCGCGGAATTTGATGATTGCGGCATCAATAGCCGTCGTGGATTTACCAATTGCCTGCTCGTAATCGCGCACCGCTTGAGCGGCCGCGAGCAATCCAGGCGCAGCCGCCTTTTGATCTTTGAGCGTTTGCGCTTGGCCTTGATCCGGTGTCAGAGCGCCCGTCTGGACGAGAGCGGCTGTTACCTTGGCTTTGTTATCCATTTCAGCCTGAAGATCGGACATGGCTTTCTTGAGCGCTTCCAGTTTCTTCTCTTGGATTTTCTTGGTTTCGTCGGCGATCTGCTGATTCATCAACGATTCAGCCTGTGCGGCCAAATCAACACGGCCACCCGATGACAGCGCCATGATGTTAGGCTGAAACTTGTTCTTGATCTGCTGAATCGGGTCATTCGTCGCCTGCATGTTTCGCAGGAAGTCGAGCGCGCGTTGCATGGCTTGATTTTGCTGGCGTGCATTGGCTGATACAGACGATCCGCTTCCTGATTTATTCATGGCACCAATTGGCGTGTTCGGGCCGAGAACTACTTGATTGACGCGCTCATTCATCGCATGCTCAAAAGATGCCAATGCGTCAGCGCCATCTTTTGGATGGTATTTACCGTTGCCTCGCTGTGTAAGCGCATCCACCCCCGCATTGTCCCAGTTGCGCTGGGCAGACTTGAATCCGCTTTGATATTTGCGGAATGGATTTACCGCGTCATTGCTCACGCCTTTGCCGTCTGGAGTCGTGTAATTGTTAATCCCAAGTGCGCGGCCAGCATTTGCCAGAAAGCCTGTTTTCCCAGTAACGCTATTGGCGAAATTCGTCGCCTTATCCCACATGGTGGCGAATTTTCCATTCAGCCACGCAAAGAACCTGTTGAATTGAGAGAACAGTCCGAATATCAGTGCCGCTATATGGTTCGAGATTGTTATCCCGCCAACCTTGATGTTATCGGCAGCATCTTTCAGCAAGAAGGCAATACCAATGATGCTGACGAAACGGAGCGCCATAACGCCCATGGCAAGCAATCGAGCGCGCCAAACTGCCATCATTGCAGCCGAGCTTGTCGCCACTGTTGCTGCGGCAGTCGTTGATGCCGCGCCAAGCGAACCGATAAGCCCAATAATTCGCAGGAACCATGCTGATGCTCGAATGGCCAGAAGTGCGCCGAATGCAACGGCTATGTCAGATATTGCCGCGGCAACGCCTGGGGTTGCTGCTGCAAATTGAACAAATCCTTGCGTGACCTTTGCCACCCAGTCAAGAAGCTCTTTGATTTTGGGATTTATGTTTTCGCCGATCATGTTGGCGAGATTGGTTAGAGAGGTGGTTATCTTCGACCATGAGGTGGTGATTGACGGAATCTGGTTGACCGCATCTTGCCCGGTCTTAGTGTTCTCCATCATCTGCTGATGAGATCGCAGCATGGACATTTTTTCAGGTGATGACGCAGCAATGACCATAGATGCCACGTTCACGCCACCCGTTGACCCATACAGCTCAATTGATGCCTTGGTGAGCGCGCCGTTTATTTCTTCCGCAGTTGGAACCTTGCTCAGGCCGTACTGCTCTGGATGCTTTTTGATGTACGCGAGCATGTGAGGGGCGAGAACTCGCTCAATCCAGCCCGGCATGTCGTGAATTGCATTTGATGCACCGAGCAGCATATTGCCGGAAACCGTGCCGGTGGTTGACGTGGCTAGATTTGCGGCATCACCACCGAACATTCCCAGCCGCGCGTACATCGCTGCGGTCTGCTTGCTCATCTTCGGGTTCATGATGGTTTTAGACAGCATCGAAAAGCCAGTACCGGCCATCGTTACACCGCGTCCACCGCCACCGCCACCGCCGAGGTTTTTGAGCTGCTCAGCGAATGACATGAGCCAAAGGAATGATTTGTCATTCAGAAGCGGGTTGTATTTGTTCTGCCGCAAGACAGATTCCATGTCACCTTGAGTCATTCGACCCTGCGATCCGCCCTGTGCTTTCAGAAGAATATCTGATGCACTTGTCAGACCCTTGGCTGAATGTGTGCGCCCAAGCAGCTCCGCGCCGCCAGCGAAGGAACCGACAATGTCACCAATACTCGAGCGCGGCTGGTACAGCGCCTTGACGACATAGGCGTTTCGTATTAGCTCAGGTAATGCCGAATCTATCTGCTTCTCTTTGTTCTGACCAATGGCCGCAATCAGCTTTCGGCGGGCGTCGAAAACGTCATTTTGACTGACAATTCCAATTGACTGGCTCGTCTTTAATGACTGATCCCGCGCATATCTAGCAGCCTGCGGTGATATGCCAGCCTCTTTTAGCCTGGCTTCCTGCATTTGCAGGTCGTATTCAGATCGGGCTGACTTATCCAGCCCTTTGGCAATCTTCAAAGCGCCATACGCCTCAACAAGTCCACGAATCGAATCACGAGCGCGGCCAGCACTTCCGGCGACACCATCAAGTGAGCGCGTGGTGTTTTGCAGTCCGATGGCAGCAGAATTTGAGGCGGGCGCAAGCGATTCCATTGCCGAAACAGATGAAGTCAGCTTTGCAGTCATAGCAGAGAGTCCAGCGACAAGTGCATCTACGCGGGAATTTAGACCGGTAAGGCTGCTTGCTGATGCCTGATTACTGGCATTGAACTCGCGGCTTGTCGTTGAGAACGATGTGAACTTTGTATTGAGAGCGGTGATCTTGGCAGACAGCCCATCGAGCTGCCCCATGAACTCTTTTAGCGGGCCGCTGGCGAGGTCGCTCAGCGTTAGCCGCATTGATACGTTCATGTCCGACATATATCACCTGTGAATTAGTGGCAGTCCATGCCTATTCTTCCAATTTTTCTAGGGTTTGCCGCACGTCTTCGCCAAAAGAGCCAGCAATCGCCAGCATGACGGCTCGGGCTTGGTTGGCCGTTACGCGCCTTTGCATTCTGATTGCCGATTCAGCGAACAGGCGTATCTGGCCTATGGTGTAGCCGTCGATGTCTCTTCGGCTGTGTCCGGCGCTGACGAGGATGGTGATGATGTCGCTCCACTGTCCGGGCTTACCTGCGGAAGCATGGGCATCACTCTTTTTGTAAAAAAATCGGAGTTCACCTCAATCACGGTTTTGACAAGCAAAATGCCGTAGTCCATGCCGAGCGCGTCGAACCAGGCGCGATCCTTGCCAATGGCCCATCCGATCAGGCTCATTAAGTCTTCACCGCCGACCGCCATGATC
>JAEHJW020002759.1_pt1 | contig 43638 bp, 70 predicted proteins | sample 9271431 | NCBI WGS metagenome assembly JAEHJW02
CGATGATCTGAAGGTAGCCCCCGAGCTGAAGACCGATCCAGTCCGGGACGTACATCGATGATTTGATGTCGAGAAGGACGATGGAGGCATTGTCCGTCACGCCGATGCGGTCGAATGTCCCGGCATATCCAAACTTCGACCATCCCCGTCCCTCGATGGAGGTCGGCAAAAACCCGGTTTCTTTCCGGAATCGCTTCCATCCCTCGAGGTAATCGACGAGCCGGGGGTCCAGGGAGTCCTCGTCGAGCGTCCCGAGGTCGTACAGCTCCGTCGCCCGGTGGACAGCCGTTCCTCTGGCCGCGCTGTCTTCCGTGAAATAGGTGTCATCGACAAATCCCATCTCCCGAAGGATCCCGGTGACGGACGGAAGAACCCTCCCGTCCAGCCGGTACTCGTGTTTCTCCTCGTCGAAGGTCAGCTCACTTGCCATGGGAGGCCGCCCCCACGTCGTCCATCGCAACCATCAATTCGATGAGCTGGTCGGGTCGCACATCCTCGAACTTCTCGAACCCGAAGCGGTTTTTCAGGAAAAGGGCCCCCTCCTTCTGAGTCTCCGGAGTGAGCTTCGCGGCCACAAGCGACCATTTGTGCTTGACCGCCGCGACCTCTTCCGGGGTGATGCGATCGGAAGGCGGAGGCGTCGTCTCGGGTGCAGGCGGTATCGTTTCTTTTTTCGTCTCTTCCTTCCTCTCCCGCTTCTCGGACTTCTTTTCCTCCTTCTCGCGGGGAGGGGCGATGGGTGGAGTGGACGGTTCCGGCGACAGGTCAAGGTCGTATTCGATCCGGTTGTCCTGTTCGATCGCTTCGGCCAGCTCGACGGAGAGGGGGACGAGCTTGAGCCCCCGCTTGATGACCGTCTTCTTCGCCATCTCCTCGAAGTCCGTCACCCAGGGACCCGAATCCTTGGCTTTGGACCGCACCCGGATCGCGTTGATCTCCGCGATGGTCATCACGTCGAACTGGACGCCTCCCCCTTCGAGATGAAAGATCGCGTAGGCGGCGATGATCTTTCCGGGCTCCCCGGTGAGGCAGGGGCGATGCTCGATGGTCTTGTTGACCCCGTATTCGACAAAGAAGTGATCGTTTTCGTGCACCGCCCGGGCGTCGATCTCCTTGAGCGCTCCGGATCGTCTCGCAAGCGTGACGAGGCCGCGGTATCCGGGCTGGAACTGCGCCTCGTACTCCTTCTTCTGGCCGTTGAAATAGGGGACGAGATAGCCTTCCCCGAGAGGCCCCGAGGCCTCGAGCCCCAGCTTGGCGGCATCCATCAGCGACGCGAGAAGGGAAGCCTGGGAGCACTTCATCAGCGTCGGGTTCCGGGAGATCGCGGCCAGGGCGATCCGGACAAGCCGATCCGGGGAGACGTGCTTCGGCAAGAGCTGGCCCAACTGAGTCTGATTCTTCTCGAAAAGCGACTGAATCGTGGCGATTTCATTTGACATGCGACTCTCCTTTTGTTTTGTCCTTCAACTCCCCGAAACAATCCGGGCAGACCCATTTCTTCGGCTCTCGCTCCCATCGGCAGAGCGTTTCCTGGGGGCGCTGGCATTCTTGGCAGTGCATGATCTCCGTCGTTTCCGGCACGGAGTATTTCGGTCGGGTAAGGCCCATATACGCCGCGAGTCCCATCACGTCCTCCTTTTTTATGCGTAGTGGAAGCCGATTTTCTCTTTGGCTTTCCGGTAAGCCTTGACGACCTCTGAGTATCCGAGGCCCTCAAGAGCGTCTAATAGGATGAGATCCGCCGAGGAGTGTGCCTCCTCGGGATCGTGAGCGGGAAGATCCCGGAGGGCGGCGATGGCGGAATCCCTGACCTCCTCCGCCCACCAAGACGGTGAGCCAACCAGGTAGTCCTCATCCTTAAGTCCCAAGAACTCCATCATGGTCACGCCTCCTTCGTTGTCGCCCGTTGTTGGGCGAGGATGTAGGTTGAAAAAGAATCGAGCGACACGAGAAGCAGGGAGATCTGCTTCCGATCTTCCTCCGAAATATCTCGGCGGCTCTTTTCCACTTCGTCCATGAGGTTCCACAGTGCCATCCTGATCTCGACCGGGACCATATCACTTCCCTCCTTTCACGATCTGCCAGAGCATCCAGCAGAGAGGAACGAGAAGCGCGGAGGCCATCCCAAGAAGGACGAGGACCGCAATGACGATCCCCGAGGGGAAGCGGACGACCTCCGCCTCCCGGAGGATGCAGTCGAGGCATTTCTCCTCGCTCGGACCGACCGGCGTCCCGCAGTCGGCGCACCCCAAGACGGGGGTCGATGGATCATAGAAGGCCCTCATCGGACTCTCCGGTAAACAATCTTGAGGAGCTCGTAGGCCTTCTCGACGTGCTCCCGGATGATCTGGTCATCCGTGTCGATGAATTGACACTTAGCCGCCCCCAGATGAGAAAACGCCTCATAGATCAGATCCCGCGCCGGAACCGGGGGGAGTTCTTCTTTCTGGGGAAGCATGGGGGCGAAAATCTCCCCCATGGATTCCCGAAATGTTGTGCTCATAACAGGGCCTCACTTTCTAAAGCCGTCCGTCGACCTCCAAAGAATGATCAGGAAGATCGCCGTTACGATACTTTCCGCCAGAAACTCCATCACCGCCTCCATTCCTTTACGGGAGCCGGACTCGACCGGACGAGAGTGTCCTTGCACCATCCCGCTTGTTGCCGACCGTTGCCCCCGCCTGCCGGTCCCTTCATCCGGCTCTTCTGGACGCTCGCTGAGGGGTGGGTGCGTCGATCTGGGAATCATCTTATAAGATTACTAATAAGAAGTCAATAGCCTCCTATTCAGAAAGTGGAGGCACAAAAAAACCGCCTGGGGAGGCGGCAGGTGTTATATCCAGATTTGGGTCAGGCGTTACTTCCAGAAAAAGGGGAGGCGTTACATCCAGAAACCAAGTCTAGGCATAACGCGTAGGGGTATCATGGCGTAGGGTCGGAGGTATAACGAATATCGAGATCTTTTACATTGTCAGGAATCGCAAAAAGGATGGATGACTTCTTTTTCATCCCAGGATTGATCGTTGACATAAAAATGCTGTTCTTAAAATAAATCGAAAGCTTTGAAGGAAAAAACTTCTTCTTTCCCGACTGGAGAAAGAAGTCTGAATAACTGACATTAAAGGGTGAATCTCCGTTATTTACAAGAGTGAAGTCGACCTCCACATATTTCCCGGAAGAGAGGGGAGGGAGAAAATACTGCTGTCCGTATTCAGCCTCAATCGAACCACTGACCTCCTCCGAGCGAAGATTCTCCATGGAGATTGAGCCAGGAAGATGGTCGGCAAACGCCGAGCCCATTGATAAGAATAAGGAAAAAGTTAGCACCGAAAAAATGATAGCTCTCTTCATCCTCCCCTCCATACTTTCTTGCCGATGACGACCAGACGACTGGCCTCCTCGGGCGTGAAGTCCTCGTTCGGGAATCGGGCCTTGTCCGGGTTGTCCGAGGCGAGGCGGATCCGTCCATCGGTGAGCATGATGACGCGCTTGATCCTGGTCCCGTCCGGCGTCTGGAGGGCATAAACCTCTCCATCTTTAAGCGTCTTGTCGGCGGTGTCGATCAGCACCACATCGCCATCGTGGAGATCGGGCCTCATTGAATCCCCGGAGACCTCGATCACTTTCAGGTGCGCCGGGTTCAATCCTCTGTTCTTCAACCAGTCGCGCCGGAAGGCATGGCTCCCATCCACTTCCACGTGATCTCCGTTTTCGTAGCCATTCCCTGCGGCCCCCTTCGCCTTGTATCGCGGGATGAAGGCATAGATGTTCGAGGGAGGCTCCCGGAGTCCGTCCCGGAGATATTCCACTGTCGTCCCGAGGGCTTCGGCGATAGACGGAAGGAAGCGGGAGTTTTCCGTCGACCCCGTTTCAAGCAGGCCGATTGTTCCCTGCGACACTCCGGCTTTTTCCCCTAATACCGCCTGAGACCATCCTTTTTCTAGTCTTAATTTTTTAATTCGGTCACCACACGTTTCCATCAGTTTTTCCTCCACGTTCATAAACATCCGCCCCTCCTATCTTATTAGAAAACTAATCAGGTCCAAAATAGCCTTCTATTGATTTTTTCAAACAGATAGCTTATAAATGGGGTCATGGATACCATCGAAGACGCACTACGGAAAATCGGATCGCAAGACAAGCTGGCCTCCCTTTTGGGCGTCACCCAAGGAGCGATCTCCCAGTGGGCTACGGGAAGGACCAATCCCTCCCCTGCCTACGTCGCCAGGATCTACCGGGATCTTGGCGTCGACCTCCGCTATATGCACCCGGATGTGTTCTTTCTTCACGACCTCCCCTCTCCCGTCCCCTCGGAGGAAGTCCCGGTATGAGCCCTCATGGCTAGTATCGCCTCTTCCTCAAGTTCTGACAGGGCAAAACTTTTGGCCGGACAGGACGAGGAGTGGTGCCGGGAGCAGGCGGAAGTCATTCGGGAGCTTGACCGGCTCTACGGAAACCGGAAGATCCTGGCCTCCCGGATCGGGGCGGACGAGCAGCTTCTTTCCAAGGCGTACTGCTCGGATTCGGGAAGCCTGAAGCTGGTCCGTTTTCTCCGGGAGATCGGCTGGTTCGAGCGGGTCATGGGAGGGATGGAGCGGGAACTGAGGGAGCGCGACGAGAAGATCCAGCATCTCGAATGGCTCCTCTGGGAGAAATTGAAGCCATGAACCGCTGCCCGATCTGTCACCAGCCCATTCCGCTGACCAAGACCTACTGCTCCCGCAAATGCGCCTCCGAGGGCTGGAAGAGGGCTCACTCCCCCATCCTGGGGCGCGACAAGAGACGGAAGCTCGAGGAGGAGAAGAAGTGACGACCCCCACCGAAGAGCAGGAGCAGATGGCCCTTTTCCGATGGGCCTCCCTGTCTCTCGGGAGATACCCGGAGCTCGCCCTCCTGGTCCACGTCCCCAACGGGGGATCGCGCCATATGCTCGAGGCGATCAAGTTCAAAAAGATGGGGCTCCGCAAAGGAGTGCCGGACATCCTGCTCGCGGTTCCGCGAGGGGGGCTGCACGGCCTCTTTATCGAGCTCAAACGCCCCTCCCTCCGGCCCAAAACGGCCAAAGGGAAGGGGGGCGTCTCGGAGGATCAGGCGTGGTGGCTGTCCGAGCTCTGGAAACGGGGGTATCAGGCCAGCATCGCGTGGGGCTTCGACGAGGCCCGGAAGATCATCGAGGAGTACCTAGGAAGGCCGGGAATTGATCCCGGAATCGCAAACCTTGGAGCCCGACAGGGGGGAGCGGCAAGGCCTGCCCGGGGAGCGAGACCTGCTACTCGCCTCCCACCCCCCTGACGGGTTCCTTTAGCAGGAGGTTATAAGAATGAGTTCTACGGTCAGGATTTTGGAGGGGGACTGCCTATCCCGCCTATGCGAAATCAACTCAGAATCCGTCCAGTGCGTCGTGACTTCTCCCCCCTATTGGGGGCTTCGTGATTATGGGGTAGACGGGCAGATAGGCCTCGAGGAAACGCCCGATTGCTATGTCCGAAAAATGGTCAGCGTTTTTCGGGAAGTTTCTCGGGTCCTGAGAAAAGACGGAACCCTTTGGCTCAATCTTGGAGATTCTTATGCCGGTTCATGGGGGGAGCAATCAAGATCGGATGGAAATAATAACGGCTCGACTCTTCAGAGATCGAGTCTGTTATCCGCTCGCCAAATCGCTGCTTCTCCAAAAAGGACATCGACGGGAAGCCTGAAGAATACGCCGGGGTTAAAGCCCAAGGATCTTGTCGGAATCCCATGGAGGGTTGCTTTTGCCCTTCAGGAAGACGGCTGGTATCTCCGTCAGGACATCATCTGGTCCAAGCCGAACCCTCTACCGGAGAGCGTGAGGGATCGGTGCACTAAGTCTCACGAGTATATATTTCTCTTCTCGAAATCCGAGAGATATTTCTATGATGCTGACAGCATTTCTGAGCCATGTAAAACGGGAGATCGCGGCAGCTCTTTCGTGAACGAGAGATCTCTTAAAATCAAGCCGAATCTCGGAAAAGGGCCTCGCACACCGAAAGTGAAAGGGGGACCTTCGACAGGAGGAGGCAGCTTTGGGGACACGAGAAATAAAAGAAGTGTCTGGGAGATCCCTGTTAAACCCTTTAAGGGGGCGCATTTTGCCACATTCCCTCCCGAGATCCCGACTCCCTGCATCCTCGCCGGATCTCGCCCAGGAGATACCGTACTCGATCCCTTTGGGGGAGCTGGCACAACAGGACTCGTCGCCCTTCGCTTAGAACGAAACGCCGTCCTGATCGAGATAAATCCTGACTACGCAAGGATTTCGGCCCGAAGGATAAGAATGTCGAACCGACTCTTCGGGAATGCGATCATTGAGCCTTTTTACACCCCTTCCTTTCAAAAAGGGAAGGAGTGATCCGATGACAAAAACATCCTCCCGAAATCAAAATTCTCAAAAAAAATCAGAAAAATCTCAGTGGCTCCGCCTGTGGACTTCCATGCTTCACTCCCGAAAAATTCAGGAACTTTCTCCGGAAATTTTTAAATTCTGGATCAACTTTTTATGCGCGGCCCGACTCGGAAATGGGTGTGTGTCAAGAGTGGATCTCGAATTTTTAACGCGCCTTCCCTCCAAGAAATGCCAAAAACTGATCGATGAGCTCTTAAACAAAAACCTTATAACAGAAGAGGATGGCTATTTTTTTCCGCACGACTGGGAAGAATGGCAATTCGATTCCGACAATTCTACGGAGCGTGTCAGGAAACATCGGGAACGGATGGAAAAGAAAAAAGAGGAGAGTTCCAGAAACGGTGATGAAACGTTTCATGAAACGGAAATGGAACGTTCCGGGAACGGCAAGAGAAACAGTTATGAAACGCCCCCAGAGACAGAGACAGATACAGAGACAGAGAAAAGATTTAAAACCCCCCCTCCCCCCTTTTCCCGGGAGCAGGGGGCACACCGGAAAACCGGAAAAGACCCGGCGCAACAATACGCGCCTGTGTTTGAGGCTTTCTGGAGGGAATATCCCCGGAAGATTGGCAAGGGATCGGCCTACAAAGCGTGGGGGAAGCTCAAACCCCCCCTAGAAATCTGCCTTTCAACGCTCAAATGGCAGAAGAAGACTGACCAGTGGCTCCGAGACAACGGCCAGTATATCCCCCATCCCGCCACTTGGCTGAATCAGCGACGGTGGGAAGACGAAGAACCCCAACCAGGAGACTCTCATGTGGCACCAACCGGATCGGGAAACCCTGCAAGAACTAAAACCTTCCGCGAAATCGACGAAGAACGATATCGCCAGAACAGGCTCAACTACCTCAAGCACTCGGGATTACTCCCAACGGACGGCCCTGTTGTCGATGCTGGTCTACCAAGCCTTCCTGACGCTGGGTAAGAAAATGCCGGACTCCGAAACCGATGTGAAGCTGTTCAACGATGGCTGGACTTCTGCTCTCGAAGCCGTCCCGACCGAAGCCCTCAAGACAGCCTTCTCCGATGCTCTCGCCTCCGGGAAGCCCTTCACTCCCGGCCTTGTCGTTCAAAGCTACCGGGAAAGAATCGGCGTCCAGAGGGAAGAAATCAAGCGAAAACCCCAAGACGACGAGCGGCCCTTCCCCCTCCACGCCCTTCTTCGGGAAGCCGGAACGACGCGCTCGTACTCGTTCGCTCTCAAGGAACCGGCCCGTTGTCAGGACTGCGGACGCCCCGCCGAGGTCTTCAAGTACTTCGGAACCCGAGCCCCGAAGATGCTGCTGTGCTCGTACCATGGGGAAGTTCTTGGGGATTACTCTCACCAGACGCAGGAATCACGGGCGTCTTTCTAATACTGGAGTCAAAAATGACCGACCCCGAATCCCGTCCGATCCGAACGCCGGAAGACGACGCTCCGGCGCTGTTCGCCTACCAGTTCCAGTATCCTTTGGGCATCCTCCAGGCCGTGACCGCGCACAACATGTCCGAGAATTGAACGGAAAGACCACGAAAAACGATTGAAAGCTGGTTGACGTAGGTCAGGGTATCAGAAGGGGAGAAAATGGCAGGAAAGGGCAAAGGATTGAAAAAGAGCGGGGAACGCCAAATTCGCCGGGACTGCAAGATCACCCGGGCCGCGATCGACCGGATCCTGGCGTGGCGAAACGCCACGGTCGACCGCTACAACGCCGCGATCTTCCACCACCTCTACCCCGACGCCCCCACCCCCTTCGTCGCCGGCCAGAAGGCGATCGCGGGCGAGTCTTTCGAGATCGACGCCTCGAAGCATCTTCGGCTCTCCACCTCCGAGGAAGTGGAGATTCTTTCGCTCGCCCACGCGGAACACCTTGGCATCGACGCCTTCATGGTGACGCTGAAGCGTTCCGACGGGTCGGTTGTGACCGTCCCTGTTCCGGCGGATCGGACCTCCTTCCGCTCGCTCGTGGAGACCCTCTTCTCTTCCTGGCGCGCGGCCAAGAAGGCGGTCAAAAACGCCGCCACCGCCAAGGAGGCTTCCGAGGCGGAACGCGCCGCCCTCGCGCTCAACAAGCGCGCGTGGGTCCTCAAGACGGGGTTTGCGGATCTCCGGCACCCGTGGGCCATGACCGTGCACAAGGCGCAGGGCAGCACTTACGACACAGTCTTTATCGACTGGAGCGATCTCCAGGGGATCAACGCGGCCGACTTTCCGCGGATCTTCTACACCGCCGTCACCCGTCCGGCCAAATTTCTCGCCATCTGCTACTGAGAGGAGACCCCATGAGCGAATCAGCCCCGCATTATCCCGATCCGGAATCGCGGGAACCCGTCCTTCCCTTCCGCGAGAACGCGCCCCTTTTCTGCTACCAGGTCACCTATCCGCTCGGAAATGTGTTCGCGGTCATCGCGCCGTCGATGGCGGCCGCCGTCTGCACGCTCCACGAGGCCGGGATCGAGCCGTTTGTCGTCACCCGGTGCGGTCCGCTGGTGGAGCTGGAGAGAAAGTGAAGAAAAAGCGCCGCCAGGCTTCCGAGCTCAAACCGACTTCTCCGGTTTCCGGAAAGCACAACCCCAGACATAGGGTCTTCTGCGCCCATTACGCGATGAGCTTCAGCGCTCGAGAAGCTGGTCTCGCCGCCGGATACTCTCCTAAAACAGCGGAAAGCCAAGGATGTCAACTTCTTATAAATCCGAAGGTCAGGCCCTTGCTGGCCGAGGAAATCAAGAAACGCATCGAGAAAGCGGAACTCTCCTCCCAGATGATTCTCCGCGAGCTGGCCCGGGTGGCCTTCTCCGACATCCGCGATGTGATGAGCTGGGGTGCCTCCGGAGGGGTGAAGCTGAAGGCATCCGACGAGCTCGAGGAAGGAGCGGCCAGGGCGATCGAGTCGGTGACAGAGACCATCACGACGACCGATGCCGGAACGACGATCCGGCGGCAAGTGAAGATGCACTCGAAGATGAATGCGCTGGAGAAGCTGGCCAAGATCTTCAAGATGCTGTCTGATGCCCCCCCGACGCAGAATATCAACATCCTGACGACGACGGCCGAGGACGCCAGGAGAAAATTGCTCGATGCCTGACGGCCTCTCCCTCGCCGACCGGTTTAAGGCGCTCCCGAAAGATGAGCGGGAACGCCGGTGGAATCTTCTCTCGGAGGAGGAAAAGGCCGCGAACCTCTACGACTGGAACTTTTGGGCACGGCCCAATCAACTTCCTCCGGGAGGGAATTGGCAGACATGGCTGCTGTTGGCCGGCCGGGGCTTTGGGAAAACCAAGGCCGGTGCGCAATGGCTCATTTCGCAGTCCGAAACCTCCCCCCGCATGGCTCTGGTCGGTGCGACGGCCGCCGATGTCCGGGACACGATCATCGAAGGGGAGAGCGGAATTCTGGCGTCGTCTCCCCCCTGGAACAGGCCGAAATACGAACCATCCAAGCGGCGCGTTACCTGGAAAAACGGGTCGCAGGCCTTCGCATACTCGTCCGAAGAACCGGACAGGCTCCGGGGGCCCCAGCATCATGCGGCGCTGTGCGACGAGCTGGCGGCGTGGAAGTATGCGCAACAGACATGGGACATGCTCCAACTTGGGCTTCGCCTCGGGAGAAACCCCCGACAGGTTGTTGCCACGACCCCTCGGCCCACGAAGATTATCAAGGATCTCAAAAAAGATCCGACGACGGTCACGACGACCGGGACGAGCTACGAGAACCGGTCGAACCTGGCCGTCTCGTTTTTCGAGAGGATCGTCAAGAAATACGAGGGAACGCGACTCGGTCGCCAGGAGCTGAACGCGGAGATCCTGGACGACAACCCGGGGGCCCTCTGGACGCTGACGCGAATCGATCTTCTGCGGGTTCCGTTTGCCCCCCCGCTCCAGCGCGTGGTCGTCGGGGTCGATCCGGCCGTCTCCTCGAATCCGAACTCGGACGAGACGGGAATCGTCGTGTGCGGACTGGGATACGACGGGCACGGGTACGTGCTGGACGACAGGAGCCTGGTCGGGACTCCCGACGAGTGGGGGCAGGCCGTTGTCGACGCCTACCGGTTCTGGGAGGCCGACCGGGTGATCGCCGAGGTCAACAACGGGGGGGACCTGGTCGAGTCGAATCTCCGGGCCATCGACCGGTCGATCTCGTACAAGGCCGTGCACGCAAGCCGTGGCAAGGCCGTCCGGGCCGAGCCGATATCGGCGCTGTACGAGCAGGGGAAAGTCCACCACGTCGGAGCCTTCCCTGCGCTCGAGGACCAGATGACGCAGTGGGATCCGTCCCTTTCGGGACAGCCGTCACCCGATCGCGTCGACGCGACGGTCTGGGGCCTCCACGATTTAATGATCCAGGAAAACACGCACCGGCTGAGCTACACCACACTCTGACGACGGAGGCAAGACTTGAAACTGGACAGAGCGCAACACGCACCGACGACCCGATTCCTTCTGGAAACATCCGGAGAGATCCAGCTTTTCACCCTGTTCGGATGGTCGCCGCTCGGACGGTGTGTCCTCGTGCAGACCGAAGGGACGAATCCCCGGTGGCTGGACGTTTCAAGGACCCATCCCGTAGAAATTCTCTTCGTCACCTCTCCGGCGCAGTACGACGGCCTGTTGGCTGAGGCCCGGAAGAGGCAGGAAGAGGCCAAGGAGGAGGAGGCCGTCGTTGAACCCGGTACTTGAAACGAACGCTGTCACGGTCGAGGGGATCCTCTTCTGGTCCTACGGCATCTCCAACAGATCCGGCGTGAAGGGGATCGACTACACCCCGGAGACGAAAGGGCGGCTCGGGGCGCGCATGGAGGATCTTCGGGTCGAGGCCGCGATGGTGCAGGCAGTGGTCAACCAGACGCTCGAATGGCCCCCCCTTCGGTCCATCATCGAGGCCAAGTACGGGGAGCGGGAGGACGCCGTTTGTCAGTGCGCCGTCCTCCTGGAAAAAACCGCGAGGACGCAACAGGTCGCGGCCCTGATGCGGCTGGTCGAGCACTTCTGCCAGTTCCGGAAATACCGGGACCGGGAGGCCATGATGGACTTCTCTATCGGGCGCAACGCTGTCCGGGAGACGCGGAGCCGGTACGAGGGGATCCTGGAAGGATGGCTGTGGTTCGCACTGGAGATGATTGAACCGGAGTTTCGGCGGAGGGGGTGGGTTGAGTGATCGCGTATAACATTTTGCTGGGAGCGTTCCTTTTCGCATATATAGTATTGGCTCTGTGGATATGGTTACTCACTGCAAAGCAAGACACCCTGTTTCGACTTAGTGACGAGGCTCGATTGAGTCTGAGAGATGCGCATAAGCGGATCAGGGAACTCGAAGACAAAGCGCTTATACGGGAAAGCTCTGCTATGGCAATTAGATCAAAAGTCCCGAACCGGAAGAATGCGCCACATGCCCCTTGACATCATCCCATCGTTCTGATAGCGTTCGACTATGATGTAACGATTGTGCCCGGGAGGGGATCACCTTCCGGGCTTTTTTATTTGGCTCACCTTCGGGTGGGCCTTTTCTGTTTCCGGGGAGGAGCTGAGTGTGGAAATGGGTTGACCGCCTGACATCGGCCTTCCGGAGGCAGCCGACGCGCGAGACGTTCATCTATCCTCGGTTGACTCCTTACGGGTCTCCGGCCAGGAAAGGCCAGGCAATCTGGAAGCCCACCCCTCTCAATCTCCGGTATTTTTCAAGATCCCCCTATTGTCGCCGGGCGATCATGGCGATCCAGTATCCGGTCGCGGCCCTGGACTGGGAGATCGTCCCCCGAAAGAATGTTCCTAAGCAGCGATACCAGATCCAGCGTATCGATGCCTTGATGAACTCTTTTCACAACCCGAACGAGCTCGATTCCTGGCACTCGATGATCGAGGCCGTGATCGAGGATATCTTTCTCGGTGCCGGCGCCATCGAACAGCAGATCTCCTCGGATCCTGACCGCCCCGTCTGGCTCTGGCCGACGGACGGGCTCTCGATCCAGATCTACGCTCAGTGGTCCGGTAAAGCGTCCGAACATCGCTATCTGCAGATCCCCGGCATGTCGGGGGGGACCGGGTATTCGATGGGAGGCGTTACGCTCAGGGACGAGGAGCTGCTTTACATCAAGCCGAACCCGAACACGTCGACTCCTTTCGGGCTCGGGGCGGTCGAGATCGCCTTCATGACGGTGAGTCGACTGATGGGCGCGGAAACCTATGCCGGCAACGTGGCGTCCAACGCCTCCCCGAATTTTCTGATGTACTTTCCGTCGCTCGACAACGACCAGCTCACGGCCCTTCGGGATTACTGGCAGAACGAGGTCGAAGGGCGCGGGATCGTCCCGATCTTTTCCGGACAAGATGACGGCAAGCCGCTTGTCCTGCCGATGCACGAGCGCAAGGATGAGGCGCTGTACCTCAAGTGGCAGGAATATCTCATCCGCGAGATCGCGGCCAGCTTCAACCTGCCCCCCCTTCTGGTCGGCATGGAGCGCGACGTCAACCGGTCTACGGCCGATGTGGCCGAGGACCAGGCGTGGGATCTTGCGAGGAAACCCCTGGCAAACTCTATCGCGCGCCATCTCAACCGGCACTGTATCTGGAAGCTGCTCGGATGGACCGACCTCGAGTTCCGGTTCAAGGGCCTGGAGCGCTCCGACGAGCGTGAAATGGCCGGAATCTTCAAGACTTACTATCAGAACAATGCCATGACCCCGAATGAACAGCGCGCCCGGATGGGTGAAGCACCACTCACAAGCCGGTGGGGCGACATGACGTGGGCTGACACCCAGATCGCCATTGCCGCGGCCAAAGGGTCGAAAGAAGTCCTGGATCCATCCCTCGAAGGAGATGAAAAATGATCGTAGTGCATAGCGTCGAACAGATCGAAGGCTCTCAGTTTTCAAAACTTGACCGCATTCTCGTCGGAAATCTGCCGAATGTCGCGAACGTGGCGGGAGCAGCGGCCGGAGATACGGTCGTCACGGCCGTTTCCTTCCCCTATCTCCCGAACGAATACTCGGTGTTCGTCACGCCGAATCAGGCAGCCATCGTCTCCGTCTCCGGAAAGACCAATTCCGGTTTCAACGTCACACTGACCCCGTTGGCCTCGACGGATACAATCGCGGCCGGGACGTTCGATGTCACAGTCACTTCCTGAGGTCCGCCGGAAGAATGGCCGGGGTGACACTTATCCTCCGCCGGCCGTTCGGATCTCCATCCCCTCATCCGTTCCTGTGCCTTCTGACCCACAGAACCTGCTCCTCCCGACTCTGGAGCTTGCTTCAACCCGTCTGATGCGCGCCGGATTGACCAGGGAGGCCGCGTCTGTCGACGCTTTGGTGCTTGCCCTGGCCTCAGTCCATCGCGCGATGAGGTCGACGCATCTCCCGGGCGACATTCGCGAAAAAATGGAGGTCTTCGGAAAATGGCTCTGACGAAAGAAGAGCGGGACGCTCTCCCGGACTCCGATTTTGCCGTTCCCGAGAAACGCGCCCTCCCGATCAATGACCCGGTGCATGTCCGCGAGGCCTGGGACATGGTTGATCGGACCGAGGACCTCACAAAAAAAGAAAAAGATTCCGCCCGGAAACGCATCCTGAAAAGGGCCGGAGAGCTTGGACTCGACACGAAGGGCTGGAACAAGGTGGAAGCACGGATCGGTCTTCAGGCGTTGGCCATGAACATTCCCGACGTTCCCGACCATCCGAACCGGATCCCGTTTTCCGGCGTCCTGACCTATGTCGACCGGCCGTCCGATCGCGCGCCCGGCGGATCGAGGGGCAAGCGGGTCATCCTCTCGAGGGCGGCCACGAAACGGGCTCTCTCCTCCCTGCTCGGAATGGGCGTGGACTGCACCCAAAGGCTCGACGGCCACGATCCGACATCGAAAATCGGCATCGTCACGTCGGCCGAGATCGACTCCGACGACCGGGTTCTGATCGGTGGGTTCTTCTACGGATCGGACTTTCCGGAGGAGGTTTCGGCGATCCAGGCAAACAAGGGGGATCTCGGATGGTCGTACGAAGTGCTCGTCTCCAGCATGTCTCAGGACGGCGACCACGTGCGGGTGGACGACTTCTTTTTCACGGGGGCGGCGGTGCTCTACAAAACAGCCGCGGCCTATCACAAAACGTCTTTGGTGGCAAAATCGGAGGGATCAATGGCTGACGAAAAGGAACTCCAGAAGAAAATTGACGATCTGGAAAAAGAACTCAAGGATCTGAAGAAAGAGCGCGAAGAGCGGAAGGAAAAAGAGGACAAGGACAAGAAGGAGAAGGAAAAGGTCGAGGCCGGAAAAGAGGAACACGCTTCCCGCCTCCGTAAGATTGCCCTCGATGTCGCTCCCTGGCACATGCCGCATGCTGAAGAACTTGGGCGCATCGCCGATGAACTGGACGGAAAAGAGATCAAGGCTCAGGCACTTTCGGCCCGAGCAGACTGGGAGAAGGACTTCTACTACAAGACCTCGGTCGTTCCGGACGGCTATGCCGGATACAAGCGCGACTTCAACAAGGCCGACCGGCAGATGGATCAGCCCGGCAATCCTTTGGATATCGGGAATTCGGACGGCAAGGGGCGCTTTTCCGCCGGAAATATTCCCTCCCGGAAGACGATCCCGGGTGGTACCCCGTCCAGCAAGTTTTCGGCGGGAGAACCCGGCGTCCGCGATCTGGATGACTACACCGAGAAGATGGGCATGACGCCGGAACAGGCTGTAGCCTACAAGCTTCGCTATATGCGCAATATCGGATAAGCATCGAATATCCGGTCGGACAGCCGCCTTCATGGCGGCTTTTTGTTGCCAAAAACCTTAAGGAGACACTCAGATGAGCGTTGACGTCAGCGCACGTTTTTCCAGCCCCAAAGATGCCATTCCCCAGGGAGCGATCCCGCTGACCGACCGGAAGATCCGTCAGTACCACCAGCTCCGGGCTTCTGGCCTCTCGAACGATGAGGCGGTCACGAAGCTCGCCGCGGCCGCGCTCGACTTCACCGGTCCCGGCGCCATCGAAATCGGCCTCTTCGAAAAAGAGATCGTCGACCTCGTGCGGCGCGAATCTCCGACGCTTGCCGTCGTGCGTGCCGGGAAAGCCTCCGGTCAGCCCCACCGGTATCTCGAGCAGACGGGAATCGCGACCGGTGCCTTTGTGGATCCGCGCAACGTTTCCCCGACCGCAACGGGACCAACCCGGGTCGAGAAATACGGAACCCTGAAAGCGATCACCGCACAATCGAATCTCTCTCAGTTCGACGTGGCCGTCACGAAAAATCAGGGGATCTTCGAGGAGCTGGAAGCGAAGGATATTCTGGACGTGGCCTCGGCCTGCGTCGTGGCCTCGGCGGCCGCCCTCTGGGACGGGACCGACACATCGCTTTCCGCCCCGACCACCCTCGAATACATGGGCCTCCTGCGCCAGATCACCCAGCAGGGAACGATCAACCCGGGTGCGTCGATCATCGACGGAATCAAGCGTCAGGTCGCCGTCATGATGGCGAACGAGACCTACAAGGTGCGGCCGGATGTCATCTTCGCCAACCCGCTCCTGATCGACTATATCGAGCAGGAAGCCAAGGCGATGCAGATCATCTTAAACGATGTCGAAGTGGCCCCCGGTGTCCGTGTCATGGCGATCAACACCCAGGCCGGCAAGATCCCCATCGTGCCAGATCCCTACATCCCGACCGACACAACGGCGCAGTACGGGTTTACAGCCCCTGCGGCCGGATTCAAGAACTACTACTGCATGATCGGCGTCCGGAGCATGTTGCAGCGCCCCTACATGCCTGTCGGCTACGATTCTCCGTTCCCGCAGATCTACCAGCTCGGGCTTACCGGCAATCTCCAGGGGCAGTTCGTGGGCGTTCTCTACGACTGCATCATCGCCATGGGAGTGTCCTACGCCCATTCCGTCCTTGCCATCGTCAGACCGTAATAAAAAGGAGCGGCGATGCCTAAGGCCTTCTCCCCCGCGGATACCCATGTCTATATGGACAATGGGCCGCGGCTCCAGGTGTTCTACTCGGATGCGGCAGTCGGGATCAACCCGTCTGTCGCGGCGGGTGGCAACACAACCTCTTCTCTCATAGCGACGGACGGCTACACCCGGATTGCGTGCGGCGTCACATCGAGCCAGGGGGGAACTCTTGTCATCCAGCGATATCTGGACGATGCGGGAACCGTTCCCCAGGGGCCGGCACTTTCGGCCACCTTGGCGGCCGGCGTGGCAAACGTCCTGAATGCCGTTGACGGAAACCCTTTTGCCAGCTTCACCGTCGAGGTCACGAACAGCGGAAGCGCGGTGGCAACACTTTCCAATTTTGGCCTTTTGATCGAAGCCTGACGTGCCCAGCAACTACCTGGTCGGGACCGACGCGGCGACATACGGCGCACCGAACGCGACGGCGGCACAGATCTTCCAGGCATCAGCCCTGATCGACGGATACCTCAGACGTCCGGAAGGGCTTGTCTACGGTGTGGACGGAAACGGCAACCCGGCCTTCATGTCAGCCCTCTCTCCGGCGTTTACCCTGACACTGAACACCGCGATCACGCCCGGCCAAAGCGTCAACATTTCCGTGAGCGGCCCTGTTTCATCGCTCCAGCCCGGGTCAGTGCTTCTGATCGATCAGGCGGATGCCTCCGTAACGGAGCTCCTGACCGTCAACTCGGTCAACGGGGAGACGATGGGATTCGGGGTCAACAACAGCGGCCCGAACATCCTGAATGTGGCGACGGTCCAGTTTTCCCATAACGCCGGCGCGGTTCTCGGAGGTCAACAGATTATTGTCGAGGAACGGTCCCTCCCGTCGGACCGGTCCCTGTGCACCCTTTCACGGCCTCCGATCTCCAACCTGATCGCAGCCTTCGGGCGCTACGGGTACGGGAGGCGCGGAAACGGGACGGCGCTGGCCATGCAGGAATTCAACCTCCTGGCCATGCTGACGGCTTTCGGGGGCCCTCCCCTCTGGGAGCCCATCCCGGTCAACATCACGAACCTCGAGCCCCAGACGGGGACGCTGTGGGTGCCGGCCGGCATCCTGATCGCCTACTACACGCGGGTCCGGTGCCACTACGTGTCCGGATGGACCTACTCTGCCCTTCCATACGAGATCAAGGCCGCGTGCGCGAATATCGTCAATGCGGCGACGAATTCGGCCGCCTTCGCCGGAAATCTTCGGAACATCAAGGCCGGCGACACGGCCATGGGGCGCTTTACCGCGTCGATGATCGATGAGGATACAAGGCGGCTCCTGATGCCGTACAAGATGCGCGGTTTCATCTGATGAACTTTCTCTATCCGAGAACGATTGCGATCACGAGGCCTGTCATGCAGACAGGTGTCGGGGCACTCCCGTATGGCGGCTCGACCGTCGCACAGGAGACGCCCGTGGCTTCCGGGGTGCCGGCCTCTATCCAGCTCAAGAAGGAAGGCGGGAAGATGCCGGCGGACCTCCCGCTCGACATCGCCAAACGGAGCTTCTGGAACATCTTCTTCAGCCTGCCTCTCGGGACGGTCATGGACCGTGACATCATCACGGACGACACCGGGATCCGCTACCAGGTCTCGGCCGCCTACTGGACGCCTCTCAACACCCAGTGTCTGTGCGAAAGGCTGGAGACCTGATGGCCGGTCCATTCGATGTGGCTGATGCGCTGGTCAATTACATGGCCGGGATTCTTTATCCTAACGGAACCGGACAATCATCCGCTATCAATGATCCCGGCGGGAACCCGATCGCCTTCAAGATTTACAAGGGGTTCCCGACAACGAGCCTCGATCCGGACATGATGAGCGGGATCGGGTCCAATCCTGGACAGACGATCGCCCATGTCCGGGTCTATCCGCTCCCCGCCGAACGAAACGATTCACCGCTCCCGGGCCCCTGGCAGGTGACGTCCGCGCCGACTCCGACGCTGACGCTCTCCGCGTCCCAGATCGTGGGAGGCTACCAGGTGACGGTCGGCGGAACGATCTCGGCCGGAAACGTCGCGTCGATCAATGTAAACAGGGTCGGCACCGCTTACGCGGTACAGGCCTCCGACACGATCGATTCGGTTGCGTTGGCCCTTTCGGCGCTCATCTCCGGGTCTTCGGTGGCCGGCTCCGTCATTACGATTCCGGGAGCCTGGCGGCTGACGGTCGGGGTGGCCGCCCCCCAGACGGCGATTTACGGGGTCAAACAGCAGACGAAGCTCTATCAGATCATGGTCATCGTCAACAACCCGACAAGCCGGGACGGGATCATCGACTTCATCGACCAGATGCTGGGCGCAACTTATCGGCTCACCCTTTCCGACGGCTCGATGTGCGTGCTTGCGTATGACAGGACTCTTCCCCGGGACGATCTCCAGAAAGAAAACATGTGGGTCAGCGAACTCCACTATCGCATCACCTACATGACTACGAAGTCCCAGATCTTGACCCCCGTTCTCAACGCCAATCCTCAAATCACGTCCTCCCAGACATAAAAAGGAGCCCTCATGTCCGGAATGTACATCGAGCAAGGAAATCAGCCGTCCGCCCCGGGAGTCTATACCGATATCATTTCTCCGCCTCCGGTCATCAACGGAATTCCGTCCGGGAAGATCGGCGTGGTCGGCGTTGCATCGTGGGGAAGCCCGAATAGCGTGGTCATCGTGGGATCTCCCCAAGAGAAGGAATCCGGCCTTGGACTGACGACCGTCCGGAGCTTCGATCTCGGAACGCAGATCGACATCCTCATGGAAAACGGGGCGAACGACATCGTTGCCGTGCGCGTGACCGACGGGACCGACGTCAAGGCTTCGGTCGACCTGATGGACACCGCCGCTACTCCGGCCGAGGGGGCCCTTCTGACAGCCCTCTATTCGGGTGTTGTCGGGAACACGCTCCAGGCGTCGATCGTGGCCTCTGTCCAGCCCTCCGCCTTCAAGCTCACGATCAGTCGTCCCGGATTCCTGACTGAAACATTCGATGGGATCACCGGCACCGGATCGGCTTTCTGGCAGAACCTCGTGAACGCGGTCAACAACGGTCAGGGCGTCAATCGGGGGCCGAGCAATCTCGTGACCGCCTCGCTCCCGTCCACCCAATCGACTTATGCCCCGAACGTGATCACGGTCTACACGCTGGCCGGAGGGACGGACGGTACGTCAGCCGTCACCACGACAATGCTTCTCGGGTCCGATGGGCCCCCCCGTACAGGACTCTATGCAATGCGCGGAACAGGCGTCCAGATCGCCTTCCTGTCAGAGTGTTCGGACCCCACCACTTTTACCGGCCAGCTTTCCTTCGGAAACCAGGAAGGTTGCGACATGATCGCGACCGGTGCCTCCGGGGAATGGGTCAACATCACGACCGCCGTGTCGAACAAGAATACGGCCGGAGTGCTCGGGCACAACTTCACAAGGATGCTGGGAGACTGGATCTACTGGTTCGACCAGACCAACCAGGTCCTCCGGAAAACTTCTCCACAGGCGTTCAAGGCGGGACGTCTCGCGTCGCTCGGACCCCAGAATGCCGGAACAAACAAGCGCGTCTACGGAGTCGTCAAGACCGAGTCCTCAAAGGCTGGATATGTCTATTCGAATACGGACATCGGGACACTGAAGCTGAACGGGATGGACCTGATCTGCAACCCGATTCCAAAGGGAAACGTCTTCGGGATCCGGATCGGCGTGAACACATCGTTCAACGCGGCGAATGTCTACGACAATTACCCAAGACTCACCAACTACCTGTCCCGCACCATCAATCAGGCAGTCGGGATTTTCGACGGAGAAATCCAGACACCGCAAATGTGGAACGACGCACACACGATGATCGACGACTTCCTCCAGACTTTGGAGGACGAGGGGATCATCGAGGCGTACAGCACCGAGATCGACACACAGAACAATCCGCAGTCCCAGGTCGCGATCGGATACATGAACATCGCCATCAACATCACCTACTTCGGCATCGCGGCCGTGATCGTCATCAACTTCAACGGCGGAACGAGCGTCGTCATCACCAAAAACTCCCTCGCCCTCGCGGCCTAACCACACTCTCTCACCAGGAGAATAGTCCATGCCTCTCGACGGGTATTCCGTCGGTCGGGACATCACCGTCTCGATCGTCCGGAACGGAACCAATTTTAACCTGCAGCAACTGGCGCATTTCGATTCCCGGCAGATCATGAAAGAGGATGGTGTCGACGATCTCACCACCGGATACGAGCACCAGATCGCCATTCCCCAACGGTGGGAAGGGACCATCCTGTTCAACCGGATGGATGCATCGCTCGACAATTTCATCGCGACTTACGAACAGGCCTACTTCAACGGACAGGACACCCAGAATGCAACGATGGTCGCCTCCATCAACGAGCCTTCGGGAGCTGTCCGGAAGTACAAGTTCCTGGGCGTAACGTTCGTGATGGAAGAGGCCGGGAAGTGGAACCTGCAGGAAGTGGTCAAACAGGGGCTCAGATTCCGGGCCAGAACGCGCCTTGTCATCTAAGAAGGATAAAATCGCATGGCAAAACCTGTCTCGGTAAATCCAACAGAGTCCCAGAATATCGTCTCGAATGCCTCCAAAACCTATGAAGTCACGGATTCGAGAGGCAGAGTGATCGTTCTCAGGAAACCCCTCTTCTCGGAGACGATGGATCTTCTGGTCGTCGTAGGTCCCGAGGCATCAAAGAACGATCTCTACATGTCCCAGCTCACGGCCCTTCTGTACGTCTCATCCATCGATGGAACGCCTTCTCTTCCCCTCTCGAACAAGAAGCGCATCGACGACCTGCTGAACGAACTGGAAGGGGAGGGCCTGGATGCCGTCAATACCGGAGTGATCACCCATTTTGTCCGGACCTTTTCTGCCGAAGAAGTCAAAAAAAAATCCGATTCCTGAAACCCTATCTGGCCCTGGTCCGGCACGGTGTCCCGTTTGACGTGGCCTTTTCGCTTTCGGAGGCGGACATGATGGCCTATTCCGTCGCCTTCGGGGAACTGGACGGAGGTTCGTTTGACTGGGGATCGCTCTCCTGGAGGAGCACCGATTGAGCACATTCGCCGACATCGCGTCAAGGCTCCAGGGGCTCTCCTCAAAAGAGGGCATGCTCACAAAAGAAGTGCTGGAAGTGGTCGGGGCCAGGATCGAGACGGAAGCGAAAGAGGAGATCGGGCACTATCAGCGCTCCGACGTGGGGCCGTTCGCCGCATGGGCGGAACTCGCCCCGGACACCAAGGCAGACCGCGTCCGGGGAGGTTTTCCGGAGAATGAACCGCTGCTCAGAACCGGAGAACTCAGGGACTCGATCGGTCACAAGGTGACGGGAGACGGTGTGGCCATCGGATCGGATTCGGATATCGCCGTCTGGCAGGAGATGGGAACGGAAACAATTCCTCCTCGCCCGTTCCTTCGGGTGGCGGCATGGCGTGTCCGGCGCGAAATCGGAAAAATATACGGCATTGCCTTAAAAAAAGCCCTCGGGGGATAAGTGGAAGACGTCTATCGCATTCAGGTTTCCGTTCAGATCCGGAACCGGATCTTCGGAGAGCTCAAGGAGCTGACCGACGGGCTCATGAAGGCCGATGGCGCGACGGTCTCGCTTGCCAAGAGCATGAAGGCCCTCCGGGACGCCATGATGGGAGTCGGGAAGGCCGGGGATGCGATCCTGTCTCCGTTCGGAAAGATGGCCTCGATCTTTGGGGACGCTTCGGGAGCTTCGATCACGCTTAACCGGAGGCTCCTGACCAGCACGCGACGGCTTTCCGAAGTGGCGAAGGCGGCGCAAGGAGCCTCTGCGTCTGTCGGCGCTCTCCGGGATGCGTCTTTTTCTGTCGGCTCCATCGGGCGGGGAGGGGGCACAGGAGGCGGAAAGGGGCCTCGTCACGGAGGAGGCGGAATTCCCATTCTCCCAACCAAGATTCCGGGACTCGGGATGCTGGCGGGGTTGGGCGTTGCCGGGTTCGGTCTTTACGAATCGGCCAAGGAAAACACGATCCTGAACAATACTCTGGCGATCTCCGGAATTAATCCGGGGGTCAAGGGGAATGCCGGGACCCGCGGCAGCCTCCTCAAAATGATCGAGAAATCGTCGTCCGAGACAGGAATTTCGACTGCGACCCTGGCCGAAGGCCTCATGCGGATGCGGCAGGTCGACTCCTATCTTCCGCTGGGACAGCTCCGGAAACTCTTCCCGATGGCGGCCAAGGCGGCCCTGATCCAGGAGCAGGTGCATGGAACGAGCCCGGTAGAAACGATGATGGCTCTCCAGGAATATTCGCACATGACCGGGATCTACGATCCGGCGAAGCTGGCCCCTGTCATGAACTATGCCAACTGGGCGTCCTCCCTGTCTCCGGAATCCCTTCCGCGCCTCCTGAATTCTGCGTCCTACGCGATGCCGACGGGGCGCGCCATGATGAATGTGGATCCTAACGAGATTCTTGAATCCATCATCTTCATGAAGGCGGCCGGGGTCAAGAATACAAAGTCCGGAACATGGCTTAGCAACGCCATATTAAACACCATCCCGAAAATGCACGGAACGGGTCTTTTCAGAACATCCCCGCAGATGGCCGCGTTAAAGGAGATTGGCGAGATCAACGCGAAGGGCGTTCCGACCGCGTTCGACGGGAAGGGCGTTTTCCATCCCCTCAAGATGATCCAGATCTTTCTCAAGTGGGCCGATCACATCAAGGCCACGATGCCGAAGGCGGAGGCCCTGACGAAGATCACCCAGACGGCAGGGCTCGCGTGGGGCAAGCAAGGGGAACGCATGGTGGCGCTCGGCATGAGTCCGGGCTATGGCCGGATGCTCTCCGTCCTCAACCCGGCGAAGGGACAGAGTATCGATTCCGAATTCGGCGTCCTCTCAAAGAACAACCCCATGATCCAGGGGCGGATGCTTCTGAACAATCTCTCCGTTGCGCTCCAGAAGCTCGCCGATCATGCCATCCCCACGCTGACCGACGTTCTCAAACAGACGAACGATCTCCTGTCGGCGGTCATATTCCATCCGGGAAAAGCCGGATCGAGCATCCTTAAAGGACTTGATGACGCATTCAATCCCGTAAATTGGCTCACCGGGACTCCGCGACCGTTCACCGATACAAATCCGATCGTTATTCATCACCACACTCACCTTGACGGGAAGAAGATCGCGGAACATGTCTCGCGGGTCATCGTCGGACGGCATACACACCCGACCGGCTCCACGTCGTCGAACGGTTCCATCTTCCCGGCCACGTCTGGGCATGGGGGCTAGCCGGTGGGTATTTCCTTCCTGTCTCCTCCGACGCCGCCAAGCTCCGGGGGGACGGCATTCATGTTCTACGGGCCCGGAATCGGCGTGTTCGTCTTTGCAAAAACCGAGATCCCCGGGAATCTCCCGTTCGGGGGGCCTCAACTGCTCAAGATCCACAACCTGATCGGAGGAGGGCGCGACATCCAGGCGCTGGGTGCCGTGGACCGGCCGCTCGAATGGAAGGGCTGGTTTCTCGGGGCGAATGCCATGAGCCGGGCGAAAAAACTCAATGCAGCCAGACTGGCCGGACTCCCGATCTGGCTCAAATGGTCCGACCTCACCTATCAGGTTGTGATCGACGATTTTGAGCCGGATTATCGGTTTGAGACCAATATCCCCTATCGGATCCGGTGCATTCCTGTCACGGCAACCTGGAGCAATCCCCCCTCTCCGACACTTGTCGCGTCGCGCCTTTCGACCCTCAAGCGGCTCCTGGCCGACGCGCAAAATCTCGGAGCGGCTATCTCGACAACCTTCGGGAACCTTGTTTCCGGAATCCAGACCCTCACATCGGGCGTTTCGGACATCGCGACCGCGGCAAACTCCGTCGTCTCGTCGATAAAAAACGGTCTCCTGTCTCTCCAGCAGTCGATCGATCAACTCAAGGGGTCTGTCGAAAACTCCCTGGTCAACATCACCACGCTGGGGGGGATATTTCCGAATAATCCGGCAGCCTCCGCCGTAACCTCCATCTCGAACCAGATCAACCTCGCGACTCAGCAATACCAGGTCGAAAATCTGTCGTCGCTCAATCTCGGTGCGTCGAATGTGCTCGATGCCCTTGGGCCGGTAATTGTTCCGCTTGTCACTCCGGAGGTTCCGGCGGCTACCGAACCGACCTCCTCCACAAGGCAGCTCGTATCGGCAAACAGCGATCTTTCGACCGTCGCAGCCCGGAACTATGGAGATCCGACGCTCTGGCCCCTGATCGCGAATGCGAACGGACTTCTTGGGCCGATCGTTCCCGAGACGATCGAGCTTGTCATTCCGCCATGGCAGTCGTTTCTCTACGGGGAAGCGATGCCTGGATTCGTCCCGGCTTCCACCGGTACGCCAGGGGGAGGTCTTTTCGTCGGTCCCTTCATCACGCCGGAACTCAACATCCTGGGAGAGGTGACGGAAGGCTCTGGACTCACCGCGCAAACGGGCGCATCGGCTCTGCCTGTGATGGTCTCGGTCGGATGAAGAAACTGAATGCGATTCTCAACAATTCCGCATCGAGGCCAAGGGTGCGGGTCGCTCTCCAGCCGGACGGGATCCAGGTCGGCTCTCTTGTGGCCCTCCATGTCGTGAACAACAATTTCTATGAGGCCGACACGTTCGAGATCCGGGCGACGCTTTCGGGGCAACCGTTCCCGAGAAATTCGGAAGCCTGGTGGCTCTCGAATCCCGAGATCGCGCTGACGGTCGACGCGGCCAAAAGTCCGACAGGTCCATGGAAGACGCTCATCTATGGGCGCGTGGACGATGCTGTGATCGATCCGGTCGCAGACGAGATCATCCTGTCCGGACGCGATCTGACGGGCCTCTTGATTGATTCCCGTATCTCGGGGGACGTGATGGGGCAGATGCAGAATCTGTCCGCCTCGCAGATCGTCACGGCTCTCATGGCCCCCTTTTCCTCATGGTTTTCAGGGAATTCGATCACAGCGACTTCCGGGGGCGTCGGCGGATACTATGCCGGGAATTTCCTCACGCTCTTCCGGAACCGCTCCGTCTGGGACGTGATCACATGGCTTGCCCAGACGAATGTCGACAACTCCGGGAATCCGGCTCCCTTTGTCGCCTACGTCAAGGGGAACTCGCTCACATGGGGCCCCCAGCCCGAGCCGACCGGCTACTTCCTGATCGACTGGAAGAAGAAAATCGGCTCTCCTGCCGCGAACGTCATCAGCCTGGATATCGCCCACAACCTGACGCTGGCAAAAGATATCGCGGTCACAGTGATGGGCTTCAACCCGGCCCTGGGGCGGTACACCTCGACCGCATCGGGCAAGCATAACCAGGGGCACACGGGAGGAGGGAGTTTTTCTCAATCCCTCTATTCGTCGGTGGGATATCAGCATTTCGTCTATGTCATGAATGGAATCACGCCGGTACAGGCCCAACAACTGGCCCAGTCGAAGGCCCGTGAACTCTCGAAGCATGAGTACATTCTGCGGTCCACACTTCCGGGCGATCTCGCGCTCGATCCTGGTCAGCTTGTCCGGCTCGAAGGGCTGACATTCGCAGGAAGCACGACGAACGACTTCTGGCCAAATGCCGTCACCTGGCGGTTCAGTCTCGGGGAAGGGTTAGAGATGGAGCTCTGGTGCAAGAACCATCCGGCGGCCCAGCAGGTCATCCTGTGAGCATGGATCTTGTCGGTCATCTCGACGTGATGCGGCGCGAGGCGGAACGGGCGCTCTCCCAGAAGGCCTTTCCGAAATTCGGGACGATCGCGAGCTACGATCCGGACACCTACCGGGCGCGGGTCACGGTCGAACCGGAGGCGATCCTGTCCAACTGGATGCCGATCTCCTCCCAGTTCGTCGGATCCGGATGGGGGCTTTTCCTCGGTCCGTCCATCGGGGACGTGGTGCTCTGCCAGTTTGCCGACGGCGACTTCCAGATGGGCGTCATCGGCTCCGGCCTCATCTTCCTCCCGTCGATGCCTCCTGCTCCATGTCCGTCCGGACAAGCGATGCTGATCCACTCCTCCGGGACCTTTATCAAGCTCATGAATAACGGCGATCTCGACTTGAATGCCGCCGGAAACATGAATGTCACCGTCGCGGGGAACCTCGTGGCCAACGTGTCCGGGCAGGCGTCGATCACCTGTCCCACCGTCACGGTCGACGGGGATCTGGACGTCTCCGGATCGCTCACCTTCGGGTCGGGTTCCGGAGGCGGAAGCATGACGGGATCCGGGAATATCTCTCTGACCGGTTCGATCAGCACCACCGGAGACGTGGTGGCCGGAACGATCAGCCTCCAAAACCATCTGACGACCGGCGTTACCCCGGGATCCGGAGAATCCGGTCCTCCGACCGGGTAAGAAGACTCCTTGTACGACATCTCAAGCTCATGGGAAGGCGATCTGGACCTTTCGAACACCGGGGACCTGCTCCTTATCGAACCTGGACAGAATTACACGCTCCAGAGACTGCTCCGGACTCTTTTCACGAACCCGGGCGATCTCGAATTGCACCCGAATTTCGGGATCGGGATCGGCGCGTGGATCGGAGAGACGTTCGGGCCTCCGGAAGCTCTGGCACTCGAGGGGCTTGTCTACGTCAACCTTCTGGGAATTCCTGAAATTCGGAATCCTGAGGTCGCCGTCTCCATTTCGTCTCCAACGCTTTTGACGGTATTGATCTCCTATGTTAACGCGGTAACTGGTCAACCCTCAAAATTGTCCTTCGGAGTCGGCGCTTGAATATCCTCTCTTTGGGACAACTCGTCAAGAACATCCTGAACGGGATACAGAGCAAGGTCCAGAAGACACTCGACTTCACCATCGGAAGCGTCTTCGTCGCCCTGGCCGAAGCGCAGGGACAGACGGCGATGTGGCTTCAAAGCCTCATCCTGCAAGTGCTGGCGTGGACTCGGGCGCAAACATCGACCGGATCGGCCCTGGACTTGTGGCTGGCCCAGTTCGGTTTTTCCCGGCTTCCGGGTGTTTCTGCCTCGGAGACTGTGACGATGGGGGCGAATACCGCTCCCACATCATCGGTACCGATCCCCATAGGGACAACCGTCCAGACGCTCACGGGCGTCCAGTTCATTACGACAGCAGCCGCGACCCTGGAGGCCGGATCGACTTCCATTTCCGTCCCCGTTTCCGCTGTTCTCTCCGGGACAACCGGGAATGTGGCAGCAGGAACCATCACGCAATTCGTGACCGCTGTGCCGGGCATCGATACCGTCACCAATCCCACGGCCTTCACCAACGGCGTGAACCCGGAATCGGACTCCGCTGTCCGGTCCCGTTTTGTCACCTACATCGCTTCGTTGCAGAAGGGGACAAAGCTTGCGGTGACAGCGGCGGTTCTCGGTGTCCAGCAGGGGCTAACCTACAATCTGGTCGAGTTCCAGACGGAAGCGGGTGTTTCGGCGCTTGCCTATTTTTATGTCGTGGTCAACGACGGAACGGGGAATCCCTCCTCAACGCTCCTTCAGACCATCTACAACGCCATCGACGCAGTGAAAGCTGCTGGCATTCAGTTCAACGTGTATGGCCCCACCGCCGTCACCGTCAATATCGGCATGACCGTCACCGTGGCGGCCGGATACCAGTTCTCGTCTGTCCAGAGCGCGATCCAGACGGCGGTAGACCAGTACATTGCTACTCTCCCGATCGGCGGCACGCTCTACTGGTCGCAGCTCTACGCCATCGCCTACGGTGTGGCAGGAGTGGTCGAGGTTACGAACATGACAGTAAATTCGGCCACATCCGATATTGCGGCCGGAAATAATGGCGTGATCGTCGCTGGAACCTTCAACATCGTGCAGGCGTAGAGCATGAATCCTCTCGCGCTCACGGCGGCGCAGATCCAGGTCTACCTCGTCTCGAAACTGCCGAAAGGCTGGTTTTCGAGCGTGGCGACAAGCACGGGAATTATCGGTGCGATCCTGGCCGGATACGCCTGGTCATTCAACTACGTCATGGGGATCGCGCAGTTCGTCGCCCTTCAGATCTACCTCCAGACGACAACCGGGGGTTTTCTCGATCTCTGGGCCTACGACTTCCTGGGGACGTTCGTGCTGCGGAAGGAGGGAGAAAGCGACCTCTCTTTTCGGAACCGCGTGTCGGCTTACGTCTTCGCCCCGACCGTCACGAAGGCGGCGATCGTCGGGCTCCTGACGCGCCTGGGATTCGTCAATCCCACCGTCCGGGAAGCCTTTTCTCCGAACGACACGGCGGCATTCTCCGGGACGTTCTACTTCGGGGGAGGGGGGAACGCCCGCTTCGGGTCGCAGGGCTATCCGGGACAGATCTTTGTCGAGGCCGGGATTTCCGAGGCCGGTGGTGTCGGAAGCGTTCCGACCTTTGGTGGAGTTTATTTCAACTCCACTCCGGCGTACATGACCGCGCCGCCATCGACGCTTCTCACGCTTTCGGATCTGTACGACGCCGTAAACTTCATCCGGGCCGCTGGCATTCTTGCCTGGGTCAAACAACTGTAAGGGGGACTTGTGGATCGCATTATTGAATACCCAATGGAACAGATCATCGTCGACGACTTTTTAAACCAGCGCGTGGCCGACATGATTGCTTTCGGAAAGCTGATTTCCGCGCTATTGGGGACACAGACGATGGTGGAAGGACTGGATTGCACCCCCACCTCTCCGGCATCCATGGATGTCCTTGTGACCCCGGGGCAGGTCTTTTTTCTCGAAGCCGTCGACACGACGACCTACGGGGATCTCTCGCCAACAGCCGATATCCTGGGACACAACGTCGCCGCGAATGCCGAAACGATCATGAAGCAGGGCCTCATCCTGTCGCAGACGACATTTGCACTCACGGCCCCGTCAACCTCCGGAGATTCCGTCAACTATCTGATCTCGGTGGCCTACGAAGACCAGGACACGGAAGATGTGGTCCTCAACTACTATAACTCTTCCAATCCCCCGCAGCCACTCCAGGGGCCGAACAACAGCGGAACGGCACAGCCCACTCTCCGGCAGGGGAAATGTATTCTGACACTGACAGCCGGAACCGCCGCGGTCACCGGGACACAGCAGACGCCTGCCGTTCCCTCCGGGCAGACAGGACTCTATGTCATCACGGTGGCCTCCGGGCAGACATCCATCACCGCATCAAATATCGCCATATACACCGGAGCACCCTTCCTGTCGCAGAAGCTTTATAGCCTGATGAGCGGAGGGGCAGTTACCGTAGGAAATTCTACAGCAGGAACGAGTGAGGCTGTTCCCCGAAGTCAGGCGGACCAACTCTATCTGACAGGGATTTCTTTTGCTGATACCGGGACGGCGAATGCGTATGTCGTCGCTGACTCCAATGTGACAAGTCTGATTGCTGGACAGCGTATCGCTTTTCTTCCAGCCAACACCAACACAGGAGCATCAACGCTGGATTTTGCCGGACTCGGTGCTCTTCCGATTCAGGATAAATACGGAAACGCCCTGAACCCCAATGCGATTGAAGCAGGAATCACGGCAATTGTCACACTCAATAGCGGAAAAACGGCATGGGTTCTTGCAGATGCCGGAGCTGTTCCCAATGCAGTCCAGGCGAATCAGGCCGTGACTCTGGGGCAGTTTATCACTTCATTTGGAGGTAGTGGATACATCAAGTTACCCGGTGGTTTTATACTCCAGTGGGGATCGATTACTGTTTCGAGTGGTAGTGCGGCCACATTTACTTATCCGATTACCTTTCCTTCAGGAGTTTTTTCTGGTTTGGTGAGCGTAAATTCAACAACAGGAGGCACCGCTTCCATAGGAGGGTTGGGACTTAGTAATTGTAGTGTTTACAACGCGTCGGCAGGAAGCGCCAATATTTTTGTATGGGTTATAGGCTATTAATAGAGATCAGGGAGACATTATGGGACAGAAATACGCTTCATACAACACTTCAGGAACCGTCATCGCCTACTACGATTCCGAGGATTCTCCCCCTCCGGATTCTGCCACGGTGATCAAGATTACAGATACACAGTGGATGTCGGCCATCTCCAGCCCCTATCAGCCCGTTACGGTGGTGAATGGAGTTTTGACGATCCCGACGGGTCCAACACTCGATCAGGCGAAAGCCTCACAGATCGCCCTCCTGAAAGCCTCCTACCAGAATGCCATCAATGCTCCGGTGACCTTTACAAATGCCGCCGGGGTCACGTCCACTTATCCCTCCGGGGATACCGTTCTCGTGACCGGTCAGAAAGCCAAGAACCTTCTGGCGGAGGTCATTTCGGCTGGATCAGCCTCATGGACGCTCGGTAAGTGGCTCGATACCAAAAATGTGGCCCAGACGTTTAGCTTTTCCGATCTGCAAGGTCTTGCAGAAGCGATGGAGGCGGCAATCACGCTTGACTACACGGACTTAGTATCCAAGATTGCCGAGGTCAACTCGGCTACCACGGTATCTGGGGTACAGGCCATTACGTTCTGATCCGATAAAGATCATTCCCATTTCATGCATGCCCTCTTCGGAGGGCTTTTTTATTGCCTTCAGAAAGGAGCGTACCAGTGTCGTCAGAAATCGACGGGTTAAAAGAGTGGATTGCAAAAATCGAGCGGGAAGGCACTCAGAGACATGCGGAGAACGTCGAGAGGATGGCGGTTCTGGAAGACGCACGGATTGAACAATTAAAGAGATTCGATGCAATGGACGGGAAGGTGGACGCGATTCTGGACATCCTGTCCCAGGCCAAGGGTGTCGTTACGCTTCTCAAGATTGTGGCATGGGTTATTGGCGTGGGAAGCGGAATCGCACTCATCTACGTCTCGCTCTTTAAAACGAGGGGGCACTGATGGGAAAAGTCTGGCTCCGGTTCATTACCGAAACGGGATTCTCTTCGTGGGCCATTCGCTGGTTCACCTGGTCCGACTGGTCGCACGTGGATTTCGTCTTGAAGGACGGACGCTTTCTCGGGGCCCGTCTGGACGGTGGGGTGCAGATCCGTTCGCACGACTATATCCATCCGTCCGCCTTCCGGTATGCGTATGTCGAGGTTCCCGATCCACGAAAGATATACGGATGGGCGACTTCACAGATCAACAAGCCTTACGACTGGACGGCGATCATGGGATTCCTGCCGAGGACGAACTGGCACGATCCGGGACACTGGTTCTGTTCGGAACTGGTTGCGGCGGCCTTCGAGCAGGCCGGGGAGCCCATCGTCGACCGGGCCGCGTTCCGTGTCACGCCCCAGACGGATTATGAATCGGTGAGAGTGGTCAAGGTGGACGGCGTTCCGTCGTGGATCACGGGAAACGGGGGTTATTACTGAATGGACATGGCGGACAAGGCGCAGGAACACATCGAGAAGGAGGAATCCTTCCGTTACAGGCGTTATGCCCATCAGGTGACATCGCTGTTGTTCTGTGAGGATTGCTGGACGGAGATTCCCGATCTGAGAAGAAAATTTGTGGTGGGGGTGCGGACGTGCATTTCGTGTCAGGCGAAGAGGGAATCCGAATCGATGGAATCGTTCTAGACATGCCGGTGGGGATTCTGGTGATCGGAATCGCCCTGCTGTTCTGCCTGTTCGCCGTTTACCAGGAAGGGGACTGAATGGATCTGAAGGATCAGTTGATCGAGGACGAGGGGTTAAGGCTGTTTCCCTACACCGACACGACGGGAAACATCACCATCGGCGTTGGACGGAATCTCACGAAGGACGGCATCTCCGAAGACGAGGCGATGATCCTGCTGGAAGACGATATCGAGAAGTTCACGTCTCGGGTGACAAACCGCTGGCCTTGGGTATCGGACCTGAGCGAACCCCGTCAGGCGGTTCTGATCAATATGGCGTTCAATATGGGAATTGGCGGACTGGAAACGTTCGTGCATTTTCTCGGGTATGTGAAGGCCGGACGATGGTTGCAGGCGTCCCGTGCGATGCTGGACAGCCTGTGGGCCAAGCAGGTGGGAGAACGGGCTGTCCGTTTGTCCGAGCAGATGAAAACGGGGGAATGGGAAAGCTAGGGAGGATGTGATGAACGAGAATGTGGTGTACGCCTCGAAAGCGGCGGGATTGCTTCTGGCCTATGGCATGTGGGCCTTTCTGGTCTGGCATGGCAATACCCCGGCAGACGGGTTCGTGAATGGCCTTCTGGCCCTGATCGGATTTTTGACCGGGAACGCCGTCGGCAAACAGTCTGTCCAGAAGGAGGCGAAGAATGGAACCGTCACAGATTCAGCATCGGCTCAATCAGGAGCTTCACCAGGTGCAGGAAGCACGGGATCTTAGCTTTTACGAGAAGGAACTGTTTCTGGCGGACATCCTGCGAACCATCAAGTACGAAAAGGAGAACGAAAATGAAGGCTAAAGCACTGATCCTGGGACTGGCATTGCTGGCTTTGGAAGCCTGTGCCACCGGAGCCACAACCCAGACAACGGAAGAAAATGCCATCGCTTCGGCAATGACGACATTGATTACGCTTCAGACGGCGGCCATGCAGTACATCGCCCTGCCGCAATGCGGAACAGCGGGAGCGACGGCGGTCTGCTCGACACCGGAGATGGTGGCGAATCTGAAGAAAGCGTCCCAGACGGCGACGACGACGCTGATGAACGCACAGAAAGCGGCAGAAGCCAACCAGCCCGTGGATATGGTCGCTGTCGATGCGGCCATCACCGCATTGTCCGGATTCGTATCGTCCGTTTCTCCCTCTACAACCTCATCCCCATCCACAGGAGGATAACATGCCAGCGATAGCCATTCCGATCATGCAAGCCGTCATTTCGGGCATTGCGATGACGCCGACGATCATCTCCGGGGTCCAGACGATCATCAAGCTCATGCAATCCAACCAGCCGCCGACTCTGGCCGACTGGCAGAGCATGGACGCCGCCCTCCAGGAAGCGAACAAGATGCTTCAGTCTCAGGTGGAAGGACGGCAACCCGTCGCTCCTGCAACAACGGCTTCCTGATGATCCGACCCTTCTTTTGCCCCGAACCCCCTCGCCGGTGGAGACTCAGACGTCTCTGCCGGCTTTTCATTCCAGTGCGGGACGGCGCAGGGAAATACCTTGATCGGGAAGGTGTTATTCTGGGTTGTGTAGTCACCCCTTGGCGAGATAGCCCTCGAGGATCTTGATGAGGAGCCCCCGAAGCGAGAGCCCCTCATCGACCGCCCGGTGCTTGAGTCTGGCCCACAGCTCCGGGGGGATGTTGCGGAGGTTGTTAAGGGGGGGTGCTTGTCACCATTTCGTCACCATCCGGGGATTATTCTGGGGTGTTGGGGGTGATCTTGGGGCGCGAAATCTCGCTGAGTGTGAGGCCAGTCATAGACGATTCTGCGGGTTCGAGTCCCGCCTTCGGCACCATTGTTTTTCATTGCTTCATGATGACTTCCGGTTTTTGCCTTCCTCGCTTGTCACCATTTTGTCACCATTTCGCGTCATCTTCTCGAAAATCCTCTCCGCTTTTTCCCCGACCGTAGGATCCATCGACGGGATCCACCGCCCATAGCGCTTCCGGATCATCCCCCAATCCGCGTGCCCCATCTGCGAGGCCACCCACATCGGATTTTCCCCTGCTGACAGGAGGAGCGAGGCGTAAGTGTGCCGCGTCTGGTAGGGGTTACGATACCGGATCCCGGCCTTCCGGAGAAGCGACTGCCAATGCCGGAGGATCGCCGTGTCGTCGTTCCAGGGGGCTCCGGTGATGGGGTTGGTGAAGATGCGGCCACCCGCGAGAAGGGAATGCTCCTTCTGGGCGTTCACGGCCTCAAGTGCCGGGGCCAACAGCTTGACCTCCCGGTGTCCCGCCTTCGTCTTCGTGTCCTTGGTGACATTTCTGACAATCGCGCGGCGCACGAAAATCGAGCCCCGCTCCCAGTCCACATCCCCCCATTCGAGCGCGATCAGCTCCGAGGTTCGGAGCCCCGTCCAGAACGCGAACTGCACGAGGTGACGGAGGGGCCCCTCGGCCTTTTCAAGAATCTCGGCCACCTCCTCGGGCGAGAAGGGGTCCGGCTCCCGCGTGTCGAGCGAGAGGTTCTTGATCCGGTCCATCGGGTTACGGTCGATCACGCCGTCTTGAAAGGCGTCCGCGAAGATCCCCCGAAGAGGGACGAGGATGTTGTTGACGCGCTTGTTGGAGATGTCGGTGAGAGAAGAGATCCACGCCCGGACGAGCGACGGGGTGACGGCATCGAGGGTCAGATGTCCGAAGCGCGGGATCAGATGAAAGGTAGCTGCCGAACGGTAGTCCCGGAGCGTGGACGCCGCCGTTGTGCGCTTGTGGGAGGCGAGCCAGCTTGTCAGTGCCTCCTCGACGGTGGGGAGGGACTTCTCCGCCCCGGTGTCGAAGTATTTCTCCGGGTCGAAGGTCCCCTGGGCGATCTCCAGGAGGATGGAAGCCCTTAGACGCTCTGCGTATTTAAGATTGCCTTTCGTGGGCTCCATTTTAAGCGTGGTCTGGATCCGTCGCCGCTTCCACGTGAAGCTGATCTGGATCCCGTTTCCCCTGACGCGCACCCCTGACCCTCTGCCCACGTGTGATAGCCCTCCAGCGAAACAAGAACATGGCCGTCCGGAGCCTTTACGAACTGCGCCCCCTCGACCCACTCTCCCGAGGCGATCTTACCACGGACGGCGGAAGGCGTGTAACCGGTCAGCTCGCAGAACTTTTCGATGCGGACAAGATTGATGGGAAGGAGGTTCATGGCTCGGTCTCCATCGCCCTCAAGATCCTTCGGGCCTTCTGCATGTATTCATCCGCCGCGATGGGGCCGCAGAGTTTTCCCTTGGAGTTCCTGCCATTCAGTTTTGGCGCAAGGAGCTTGATGAAGGCACCCTCCATCCCATCCATGTCATCCCTGTCGCAAGGATAGAGAAATATGCGGTCAAAATCCTTGTCCCTTTTATGATTGCTAATTCTGACAAGAAGATTCCTGGACTGACCGACATAAACGACTTCTTTCCCTTTACAGAGAAAATAGACACCAAAGCAGATGTTGATGATGTCGGAGAGATCCCGGATTCCCCGCATGTTCTTAATGGCCTCCGGGAGATCATTTCTCTTCGGATCCTTCCCTCTGTAAATCTTTTCGAGGGTAATCTCTTTTCCTTCGTCGAGGATCCTCCAGGAGCTTCCAATCCTTCGGGCCGGGAGCTTCCCGTTTATGCACATATCCCGAACAATTCTGGGGGTTGTCCCAAGCATTTCAGCGTATTCGTTGATTGTTTTTATTTTTATCTTATGCGCGGACGCTCCCATCATTCTTCCTCCGGCGCAGGGGGGAGGGGCATCCAGTGGGTAACATTACCCCATGCTTCTTTTGTATCTAAGTCCATTTGATTACATGAATTTAATTGGAACCATCTTGATTCAACCACATACTCTAAGGGATCATTTATTAAATATAGGCCATCTTTCTCCGGAAGCCTCTCGCTCACAGGAATCCACCGGGGGATCTGGGATTCGAAGGATTGGATATGGGAGAGGAGGGAATTTATCATCAAAACGGCCCCCTCAGAACCGCAATACAACGGATCGCTTACCCTCTCCTCAATCTCTTTCAGCTGATCCACGTCCATAACGTTCTCCTTCCCGGAAACCGGATTCATATTCATTGGCGCAGGAGACCCCGCCGTTCAGGGCGGGGTAGTTGACTCCCCCTCCTTCACTTTCCACCCCATACATGAAAATTTTGTATCAAGATCCTCCTGCGTGGGCCGCTTGTGGAAGATGACGTATATGGGATCGCCCTCTTCATCCGTTACTTCGTAGGCTGGCCGGCAATTCTGCTGTGCCCCCTCGCAGGGGCCTATCAGATCATCCAGACCGCACCCGCATTCGGTATCCGGATGGCAGAGGCCGTCGAAGCCGTGGGAGCGCAGATAGTCCTCCAGGATTGATTTTGCCGTGGTCATCTTTTGATCTCCCAGTCTTCCGCCAAAAGATCCTCAACACCAAGAGGCGAATGAGGGTGACCGTCCTCCCTCACGATATAACCATACGTTCCCTTGCTCATCTTCAAGGCGACATAATGATATCCCCGCCTTATCACCATCTTCCCTTCCTTTAAAGCCTGAGCCGCTTCGATGATGTTCATTTCCCCTCCTCGCCTATATCTTCCGGGCACCCATGTAAGTGCCTCGTTATACACACCCACTTCGGTGTCTTAAAATAGGATGTATACCCTTTTCCCGGAGTGTAAGGCCCCTTGTTCTGTCCAAGGTGATAGCATTTTAGTTTCGGGCATTCTTTGGACAACACATCTACCTGGGCCCTCTTGCCATCCCAAACCGGGAGCTTGATTAGCATTTTTCCTCCTCCCCTCCAATCTTCCAATCCTCCGGGAATTCTGGAAGGTCAACTGTTTTTCCTCTGAGATCGTGGGTGCAATCCGAGAGAAATTTAATTTTTCCGTCTATAACATAAGAATGGCATCGTTCGAGATCAATTTCCTGATTGTTAGGATCTGGCTTTATTACCAGAAGTGAAGGCGAAAATGTGGGCTTTTCTACTGATAGATTCCATTCCCAACGATAATTACCGTTAGTCCTGACGGCGTGGGGATGTTGACAACCTGGGCAGTAGAAAAAAGCATAATCCGTTTCATTTCCGTCAGGTCCGGTATAGGTTTTTATAACACTCATTTCTCCCCCCATGAATTTAGGCATACCAGAATCCGATTCTCTCCCTCGCATTTCTCCACGCATCCGCAATATCTTGGTATCCGGCAATATCTAGAGCTTCTAATATCAGCTGATCGGCTATCTCATGACAGTATTCGTTGTCACCACCAGCTATATTATTCAATGCGGTGATAACCATTTCCCTCTGTTCATTTGTCATCTCGTCTCCTTCGCAATCTCCCAATCGTCCGCCAGGAGCTCTTCCAGCGACAACGGAACGGGGCTGGTAGAGCCGTCCCGATTCAGCAGGGAGAAGAGATGGACCCCGGAATCTTTGGGAAGCTTGTTATCCGTATAGATCCTCCTTGGATCGGAAGACCTCCGTACATCCTTACCAACACTTATCGCTTCCGCCGCTTCGATGATGTTCATTTTTCCTCCGTCAGTTTAAAAATGGTTCCTAAAACACCCCCGATCACCAAAAGCAAAGAAAGGGTGAATATAAATCCGTCCACATCGTGATTCATGTAAGAAATGTAAAACAGGCCCGACAATCCAAAAACAAAACTTAAAATAATGTAAAATGTTCTCATTTCTCCTCCCTTTATTTTTCCATCAATACACTGAGTAACATACCAATACTAAGAACCAACGTTAAAACAGCAAAAATAAGAGACTTCATTTTCCCTCCACTTTTAGCTTCTTCCAAGCGTCCAGAACCGCTTCCTCAAATGATTCCAAAACAGGGTCGTTTTCTGTTCCTCCTTTTCTAAGAGGCCACTCACCCGTTTCCCACATAAAAGACCTTATCATCCAATGACCTTCTTCATCTTTCTCGACAGGTTCGCATTCCTCAATTCTCAAAGAGAACTCTCTCATCAACATACCCGCCAAAGCGTTAATTCCTCCGGTGATCCATTCTTCTGCGGTGATCGCTTGCTCGCAATCGGGGCAGTATAAAAGGGTAGGCCATTCAGGAGGAACGACCGGCATTCGTCCACAGTACGCACAGGGTATTTCAAGAGGATTGATGGTCATTTCCCCTCCTCATTCAGCTTCAAAGAGAATTTCCCCGGCACATACGAAAGGGGTTCTTTCCCCTCCAACTGCTTATTGAAAGATTCGATTGCATCGAGAAGCCAATCAGGACATTCCCCGTCCTCTGGTAGTTCGCTTTCGTAGTAGTCCGATTCGAGACTACGGGCATAAACGGGTTCACAAATGCGAAGCCAAAGATCGGCTAAAGTTTCTCCTTCTTCTAGTAATTCCTCAGCCTCTTCGAGAGAGAAAAAATATTGATCGTATTTATCAGAGTAAAGAGGAGTCGTGCCGTCCCACTCTTTCTTCGGTCGGGCTTCGTACCTTCTTGCATCTTCGAGTTTTCCGCAGGACGAACAGCGCAAATAAAACTTCTGAGAAGGTTTTCCACAGTCTTGACAAACACTATGGGTAGCCCCATCCAATTTGGCAGCTGATTCTTCTACAAATAATTTGCCTGTCCGTGACTTCCAAAGAGTCATCGTAACCTGTACGGCTGATTCCTCGGATTCCGGCAGGATTATGGTTTCTTCAATCATTTTTCCCCTCCTCCTTCTCGATCTCCGCCAAAATATCCTCCAGCGCACGGCCATAGCCTTCGGAAAGCCCCGCACAAAAAAGTGATCCGAGCGCACTCTCCCAAACGTGAGTCCTGTTCTTCTCTTGTAGCTGGAGCACATATTCTTTTAGTTGGGTGTTAGTCATCTCTCCCTCCCCATCCAGCCTCTTGATGAGGGCATCGGCATACATCAAAGACTCATCAACCAGAGACTCAACTCCTATCGATTGATCTTTTGTTGCGAGAATGAGTGAGGATAGGATTCCCGTGGCGATACGTTCCCGGCGACTGATGACAATGGTCTGGTCCATGTTATGCCTTGAATCCATGTCTCGCCTCCTTTAGAATGTCTTCCAGTTTTTCTAGGCGGTATTCCAAGTATTTAAGTTTCTCTATGACTTTCCCCTTTGGATCAACCATAAGGAGCTCTCCCACTAGTCGGGTTCCTGGAAGTGGCTTATCGGGAGTACTGTAGGAACGGGTGATTACGCTGGAAGCTGCTGCCGCCCCAATGTCGGCTTTGAGCTGTTCAGTGATAGACGCCTCGAATTTAGCCTCATAGTCCTGAAAAAATTTATCTTTTCTCAAGGCCACATCCGGTATTAAGCAGGTAGCGAGTTTCATTTTTAATGGATTCCAACTCATAGAGTGCCTGGTCCAGAAGCTCCATCGAATCATTTGGGTCCATCTTTTCCTCCTTCTTCGTGCGTTCAAATTTCGGGAATGGGTTCCAGGAGAGGGCGCTTTCAGCTTCATCCCATTCCTCTCCCTTTTCGCTTTTTACCCGAAACGGATATGTAGCTCTTTCTTTTATGTTGACTATTCTCACTTTCCCGAATAGATGGTGATAAACCTCATCCCCGACCTTGACCTCACTGCCCCACAGCTTCATCAAATCAACCCTCCCTTTATGCCGTCTTTTCTTCCGTGTTCAAATCTTCCTGGTAGTTCGCCCGAACAAGCGCCGCTGCGATGGGTGGGCAAACGCTGTTTCCGCAGAGCCTCACCTGATCCGTTTTACCTATCCTCTTTCCATCCGGAAGGCGGTCGATGATGTAGTCCTCCGGAAAGCCCTGAGCCCTGAAAAGCTCCCGAGGCGTCAACATCCTCATCCCGATGTCCGTGATCTGGTAGTCGGTCCCGTGGATCGTGACAAGGCCGAAGCGGTCTTTCGTCGTCACTGTATGGAGAGGATCCCGAAGATCGGTATTCTGGTCGGTCCCGTAGTATTTGAGAAGGAAGGCCCGGACTTCTGCGATGTGGTTTCCTCCGGCCGTCACGGTCGGCATGGGGTTGGAGACGGGCTGCCCGTCCTTGCACGTTCCCCGGAGTTTGACCAGGTTGGACGTCACGAGGGCTGCCTTACCGCCCCCTCCGGCCGTGATCGTTCCGGAAGGATCATCAAGGGAGTGACCGACACTACTCTTGAAGTCCCTTTGAATATGGGCTGTCACAAGGGAATGATGATCGACGGATGTGACGGTTCCGAGAGGTTCTCCCATCTCGCTTCCGGGTCGTTGTCCCGAATCTCCGTAATGCTTGGCCAGAAAAGCCGATACGAGGGCATGCTTGTTGCCCTGAGTCGTAACGGTGTGAAGAGGATCCGTTACGCCCTGGCAAGGTTTTGTTCCGAAATTGTTTTTGACGACCACCGGAGCCACGAGAGCGATCGGGATGTTTCCCCCGGGTCGTTTGTGAAAGCTGTTCGCCGTGACGGTCGGGAACGGATCCCCTATACCGCTTCCGGCCGATTCTCCATGGTATTTTGTCAGATAGGGAGTCACGACCGCATGATCTCCCGTTCCCGTTATCGTCGGCAGAGGGGAATTGATATCCCGATGACCCGTTCCCCATCGCTTCACTCCGTTTGGAGACTCCTCTCCATGGGCGAGATTCACAATGAACGGGTCGGACGTATTGATGACATACCGCATGATTCCCTTCGCAATGCGACGAAGGGTGGCTTCCGCCAGAGGCTTCTTTCGCTCGAAGATGGACGGACAGGGGATCGACCAGTCGATACACTCGGCGGCCGTGCGCCAGGGGGAGAGTGAAGACTTGAAGATGGTGCCCGTTTTTCGGAGCGTCTTCGGATCCGCATGAGTCGGCTCCGGCCAGATGATCGGCTGTCCGTCACATCGGGCGATCAGGAACAGGCGCTTCCGGATCGTCGGAGCCCCGTAGTCACACGCCCGGAGGACGCGATGCTCGACTTCGTAGCCAAGGTTTTCGAGCCGCGCCTTCCATGATCGGAAGGTCTTCCCTTTTCGTCGGGGGCAAGGTCTGTTGTCCGGGGTCAGAGGTCCCCAATCGGCAAACTCCTCCACGTTTTCAAGAATAATGACCCTCGGGCGCACGGCCTTCGCCCACCGCGTCACCACCCATGCCAGGGATCGGATCTTCTTCTCGACAGGCTTCCCTCCCTTGGCCTTGGAGAAGTGCTTGCAATCCGGAGAAAACCAGGCGAGGCCCACGGGTCTTCCCTGCGCGGCCTTAATGGGATCAACCTCCCAGACGTTCTCGCAGAAGTGACGTGTCCCAGGGTGATTCTCCCGATGGATCCCCAGAGCGATCTCGTCGTGGTTGATGGCGATGTCGACGGAGAATCCGGCCATCTCAATGCCGGTAGAAGCTCCCCCGCCTCCCGCGAAGCTATCGACGATAAGCTCCTTCATCTACCACCCCCTCCCGTTCAACACCGCCTGCGTCCTCTCCCTGTACCGATCCCCCTCTTTCGCCGCCTCGATAACCTCCGGCTTAATCGGGATCGGAGGGGCCACCAGCGTCTGCACGGCGCACATCACCATGTCCCGGAGAGATTTAAGCGTCTGCGGCCCAAGTTCGACGGGCCCGGAGAGCCGGATCTCGAAGGAGGAGGGGAGCCGGGAGGATTCTGTCGATTCCTTCGACACGACCCCTCGATCTGTCGATTCCGATGTGTCGTTTTCGACATATTGACGGGCGCCGTGCCGGGCGTCTCCCCGAAGATGGGCCTCCGTCTGCCGCTTCCACGCGACCTCTGCCGCCTTGTCTTCCGCGATCTGTTTCGGGCGCGTCCGGCGTCCTTTCGGCGCGACTTCCTCTTTCTGGACCTTCGCGGATCTGACGGCCTCCGGAAAGGTGGCGGCGATCTTCTCGGCGATGGAATCGGGGATCATGACGACTCCCCGCTCCCAGATCGTGATCCTCGTTTGATTGGAGCCGATGGCGCGGGCGAACTTGAATTGCGTCAGGCCGGTATGGGCGCGGATGGCGCGGAGTTCGGGGCCGGTCATGCTCCCTCCAATGCTTTAACGAGATACGGGTCCACGTCTGGTTGCTTGAGGAGCCATCTCTTGTAGTCAGAGGGGACGTCTTTTAGCGCCATCCCCTTGTGCTTTCCGAATGGCATGACCGTGGGGATTCTGGACTTTTCCGATTCCTCCCACAGATCGCCAAAGTCGAGGGGGCATGAAAGGTTAAGAGTGAGAGCTATTTTTATTAAAAGACCAAGAGTGAGCCCGGCGTCGGTCCCGGACGAATGGGCGCCCCTGACAAACTCCCTGACGCTTGGGCGCGAAGAGGCATCGGAGATAAAGTAGGTTAAGGCCCCGAGCGAATGGCAGTCGACTTCGGGCCAGAGAGCTCGGGAGAGGGCGAGAGTGCAGATCCTTTTGACATCCGGCTTTCCGATAGCCTCCCAATCGAAGTCCACATTGTGGCCGATGAGATACTTGCAATCGGAGGGAAGGGAGAACGTAGAGATCGAAGGTTCCCGGAGAAGATCGGAGTCCAGGATGTGGTGAGTCGCCATGGCCCCAAAAGAGATGGGCTTCCCCGGATTGTATTTCTGGACAAAGAAAAAACGGACGTCGAGGTTTTCGTCAATCCTATTAAGTGCGATCTCTACCGGAACAGGATCCACGGTCCCGGTTGTTTCCGTATCGATAATGTAGACCGACATTTCTTCCCCCCCTTATCTTGATGTGCGTCCGCTCGTCTCGGCTTTCCCGACGACTCCCGGATACCCGAAGTCTTCCGCCTTATGCGCTTTTGCGATCCGGTTCAAAAAGACCATGTTCGGGAGCACCGCTTCGGCGCTCACCTTCCCGTCCGCCACGGCCCGACAGAGAAGCCGGATATCCTTCACTTCGGCGGACCAGATCTTGGCCGTCGAGAATCCGGAGACTTTCGGGGGGGCCGCCACAACGACCTCCGGGACGTAGACCGGGGCCTCCAGGACTTCCCTCATGCGCTCCTCTTCCTTCGCCGCCTCGAGCTTTCTCTCCGCTTCCCGGGTCTCGGCCATGATCCTGTCGAGTTCCGCCTGGGCCGCTGCTCTCTTGAGCTGTCGCTCGGCCTCTTCCTTGGCTCCCGCCTCCTCGAGCTTCCGGGCCTTCTCCAAGGCCTCGTCTTCCGCCTTCTTCCGGAGAGCTTCGGCTTCGGCCCGTTCTTTCGCCAATCGCTCCTCTTCGATCCGGCGCTTTTCCGCCATCTCCCGCTCGAAGGCCTCCCGGCGCTGTCGCTCGGCTTCCTCGGCTTCTTTTCGCAGCCTCTCGGCCTCGGCCTTCCGGATCCGCTCCTGCTCCTCGGTCCACGCGATCATCTTTTCCTTGAGGATCTTTTCTGCGGCCAGCAGGGGGTCCAGGTGCCGCTTCTCCGCCGTCACGATCGCCTTGTGGGCTTCGTGCGCTTTTTTCTTCGGGTCGGCAAAGGTGCGCTCGACCTCCGCGATGAACTCCTTGACGACCTTGGCCTCGGTCAGGCACGACTCAAACTGCTCCTGCGTCCGGATCACGATTCCCTGGGCCCGGAGGATCACCGGATTGATTTTCTCCATGATGTCCGGGACGGTTTCGATCTCCGTTACCGTGCTCATTGAGTCATCTCCTGTTTGAGTTGGTATGTCCGGGCGATTGCCAGGAAGTCGTTTCTCCGGTCCTCCCATCGCTCGATCTTGAAATGCCCTCCAAAGGAGAGGTGGACAGACCAGATCTCCTCGTAGGGAAGGAACGGCTTATGCGTCATCCGCTCCGCGATGATCTGAAGGTAGCCCCCGAGCTGAAGACCGATCCAGTCCGGGACGTACATCGATGATTTGATGTCGAGAAGGACGATGGAGGCATTGTCCGTCACGCCGATGCGGTCGA
>JAEHJW020001866.1_pt1 | contig 43628 bp, 59 predicted proteins | sample 9271431 | NCBI WGS metagenome assembly JAEHJW02
GTGCTGTTCCGGTCACGCCCGGGCTGTGAGGGCCTGGGTAACGGACTTGCTGATACGAGAAGTTGTAGTGGGAGTGTTCTTCCTCCCATGGTGCTCGTAAACGAAGCGTCCAGGGGAAATCGTGCAGCGGCCTGTCTGGAACAGGCTAATGTACGAGAGTAGCCGACTCAAGGTCTCAATCATGGCAAGGGACATTGGCATGAAAAATGAACGGGGCATTCCCTTTGTAAAGGTATGAAAAGTCCGCCCGTCAAGCCGCGCTATCACGGGCAACCCTGGCATCAAGCGCCGGCCCGCTTCGCGCATCTCGTACAGTTTCATCCGATCACCCAGGCCGTCGAATCGACTCTTACTTTCCTTCATGACCTTTCCACTACTTATGACTTGATAAGAAATATAGCAAAATGCCCCTCAAGAAAAGATATATAAACTTGAAGTTTTAGTTATAAACACTCTGTTTGTATAAATCGCATTGCTGTACCGCGTATCTGGACTGGTATGGGACTGCTATGCCTGGTACGACGCAAGAACTCACAGGGCAATCGCCGCCCTTTCAAATCACCTATTCGGAAGAAGACCGTGCCATTGGGTTTATTCTGCGTGGGGTTGTGCGTTGGATTTGTCACCATCGCTCAGGAGGTGCTGTGGCGCTGATAGAACACCCTTCCACCTCTCACTATCATGGAGCCTTGTTGACAGGACACTCCCTGGCCAAAGTCGTCCTTGGTAAGGAGGTTGGCCAGCTGGAAGAACTGCGTTCGGGAATGGCTGTAACCATTCGAGGCGAGATGAAAATAGAGAGAGGACCGCTTGTCAAGCGAAAGAAAGTCTGGTTAAAAGCCAAGGCTCTGCGTCTAGGCGCAGCGAAGCAGGGAGTCGCTACACTTTAAAAAGGACATAGGAGAAGGCTTTGTCGGTTTTACGCAGACAGGACCAAAATGTGCGGCGATTGGTTAAGCGTCACCCGCTTTTGAAAGATGCACAAGAGATTGACCACGGCGCGTTCTGTATTGTTTTTGAGTCAAAAAGAAAAACAAGGGTACTGAAGCTCACCGCAGACAGATACCACTACAAGTACCTGACACAAGGCCCCAAAAGCGTCTATCGGCCGTTAGTCTATCAGGACTACAAGAAAGTCGGCCAAACAGAAGATGGACTGGATATTTATCTGCTGGAAGTAGAGCGACTCTATCCAGTTGAAGCGGATAAGTTCAACAACGACGAGCTGGCGATGCAGATTATAGAGGCGCAGGAGCGTCTTGGAGTACTACCACAGACCGCAACGCAGCTGGTGGCCGTTCCAGAGGACCTGCTCGCCTTCATGCGTAAGTTGAATAAATTCCGAAAGGAAGTGGGTTGTCATTATGACTTGCATCTGTGTAATTTTATGCAACGTAAGAATGGTCGACTGATTTTCTCAGACCCTTTTTATGACAAATACGCTTCAGATAATTACGGTTCTGGTTATTGACATTACTAAGCGTATTATTTGGTAATTGTTTCCCTGAGACTTAAGCTAATTCAAGAGCCTGGAATATTCCGGGCTCTCCTTTTTTATTCTCCTCCTCGGTATACGCAGATTAAAAAATCATGGGTGCTATATGAAATCAAATTGTGATGGAATCGACAGTTATACCTTATATGAAGCCTCTTGTGATTTACCATGGAGAATGTGCAGACGGTTTTGCCGGCGCCTGGACGGCGCACCGTGCCTTTTCAGGCAACTTGACTCTTCACGCTGCCATGCACGGGTCCACTCCACCGGATGTTGAAGGAAAAGATGTCTATATCCTCGACTTTGCCTATCCACGTAGTACGATGATAACGCTTGCGGAAAAAGCGAATAAATTAGTACTACTGGATCATCATAAGACGGCCCTGCAAGAACTCAAAGACCTCAAGCAGCTGAACGCCGTTTTGGATATGACCCGTTCCGGCTCCCATATCACCTGGGATTACTTCTTCCCGCGCGAAACCGCCCCTGCTCTGCTGCTCTACATCGAGGACCAGGACTTAGGCCGCTTCAAGCTACCGTTCAGTCGCGAGGTCAATGAAGCGGTCTTTTCCTACCCCTACTCGCTCGCGGTGTGGGAGCGATTGATGATGCAGGATATTTCAGTGTTGATGCAGGAGGGGACTATCCTGCTGAGAAAATTGAACCAAGACTTAAGCCGCTTGATACCGGCCCTCACCCGTAAGCTGAGGATCGCCGGATATGAAGTGCCAGCGGTGAACCTACCCTTTACCCTCGCACCCCATGCCGCCGAAGCGCTCGCAAAGGGCGTTCCCTTTGCGGCAGGCTATTGGGATACACCTGAGAACAGAGTATTCAGCCTACGCTCGGAGCCTGAAGGTCTTGATGTGGCGGAAATTGCCAAGGTTTACGGCGGTGGGGGCCATGCGAGAAGCGCAGGGTTCAGAGTCTCACGCGAAACCGCTGCATTGTTTGATGCCTTAAAAGATTAACCCTGTTCTTCCGGCACCTTGGGCATTGCACGTGAACGAAAGGCGAGTCCGGTGCCTCCGGCTCTGACAAACACAACCTGGGCGTGCCGACGATGAAGTTTGACCGTCCGGTCAATCTCCAAGGAAAAGACCAGTTCCACTTCTTCTCCACATGCTAGTCCTAGGTCTTTTGTTTCGATGAACACACCCGTCGCACTTAGGTTTCGGGCAACGCACTGTTTCATCGGCCGTCCCTCGGAGCGGATAAAAACAGGCGTACGCACCCGTTTGCGGTCTTCTACTCGTCGGTCGCGCACATCAGTCTCTTTCATAGGTTAACTTGCCTCGCAGTTTAGCATAACTTAAATAGCAAGGCGTTTTAGCTTAAGTACAATCTCGCAGGTTTCATTTCCGTCTGAAATGCTTGGAATTTAGGGCGCTTCCACCACAAACTTGGTGCTATCGGACAGCATGGAACCCTGTGCAAGAACCAGCTGATCTAAGCAGGTCACCGCGTCCAACGCCTGCCAACGAATGTCTTCAGGGTCAAGACTCCCAAGAACGCTTCTACCGCCACCATCCCATTCGATGAGCCAGCCAATGCTCTGTACAGGTGTAAAACGCAACGTGCCGCGACGGGTGCGCTCGTGATTGAAAATCCGAAGTCCCGGCACAAAAAGTCTCAGTGGAATATCACCCAGTTTCATCGCTTTTCTCCCTTGAGTTCAACGCTTGAATAAAACGAGGCAGCGCGAGCGCTGTGCCATACACGTACCATAGACCCCGATAAGTCCTTACGCCGTAAGAGCCAATCTCAATGTGATTAAGCGTAAGGTCTATCTGGGTGGTCCCCTGCGGCGCTCGTGCTATTAAAGGAAGAGACCCGGTCAGAGAAGCTCCCACGAAGAGCCAAGGAGAGCGACTGCGGAGCAGCGCGGGCGATGAGCCCCCGGTAGCCCAGGGAGGGCGTTGAAGCCACTGGCGAAGCCAGGGCGTCCGGGGCTAAGTGACGAGTGCCGCGGGGGCTTTTATCCGCGCAGACGAACACCGGACGTCAAGGAAGTGTGAGCGAGCAGATCCCGCGGCACGAGGCATCTGGAACAACACGATTTGTTTGTGGAGCATACGCGAAAGTATGCAAAATCCGTCATCGGGATTGTCAACGGGTACAAATAATTCTGCCTTCAAGAAGTAGAGATGGTGTAGTGCGTCAACTACCGGCTCATCCCGAAAGCAAGGGGTCCAGCCAATATAGCCAGGTGCAGAGGGTAAAACGAACTCTCTCCAGAGCTTCAAAAAACTCTGCTCTCCAGAGGCGACTAAATTGCCATGTCGGATGGTGACTTCTCGGGCCCCTTCAGGGCGGGTCACCTCGGTGTAGCGTTCTTCTACCACCCAGGGTAATTCGATGTACCGATAAGTATTCTGCTGCCAGAATCTGATGGCTTTTGACAGCAATTCAAGCTCGTTAGGTTTGTATGGTGCGTCGACCATTTTCAAAGGCTCGGCGTGTAATAGCGGAAAAGCGCTGCAGGTCGGCAAGCGTCACTCCAGGATGATGCTTAACCAGATAATGTTCAATGGCACCAATAAGGTCTGAAAGTTCCACCAGGGCCATCACCTTGCAGTCCTGAGCGAGCGCGTCGTCGAGCTCAGCGAGCTCTTCTTTTATTTTGCTCACCTCCCCGAGCTCTCCGCGGGGGATGTCCGCAAGGTGATAACCGGGCTTCTTCATGGACGTCGTTCCAGGTTGTGGTGGAAAGCTTTCGTATAGTCCTCAACTTTATACCAGCTAAATTCATATAAAAATGAGGCAGTTACAGGTGCTTCACTCGCAACCAGTAAAGTCACAAGTATTTATGAACTCAACGGGTAAAGAGCCTATACCCACAGTAAAACAAGCCTAAAGGCTATATGTCCCTCGCGTTTATGCTATAATAATCAATGGAGTATAGTCTTTAATCAGGCACGAATAATAACGACAATGAGGCCCATAAATGTACGCAGAATCGCTTCGACATGAGACCACAAGCACATTTGCACTAGCGCTTTCAGGCATCGCCAGGCAGGTGGGACTTAACACAAGTGAGCTTGCCTCGGTTCTAGGGGTCACGCCCTTCGAATGTGCCCGAATACTCGCAGGACGCCGCGAAGTACCGGCGGACAGTGAGTTGGTGGAACGGTTTGCCTTGCTCGGGGATGTCCATCGGGGGCTGGCGCGGCTGTTTGACCATGATATTAAACGCATGCAACAGTGGTTGCATACCGCACATAGCGAGGACACAACCCCTGCGCTAAATGCGATGGCTACTCTAGAAGGGCTCCGGTCGGTGCTGAACCGAATCGGAGAACTTTTAAGTGCTCGCGAAAACGCTCGGAAGGTTGTATGCATCTAGTTAATTTTCACGCCGTATTACATATGACGATGGTCGCTCTTGAGGCCGTCGCGGCAGGTTTTGTGGTGTATCTGGTCATCCTCGGTCTGTGGTACGTAGGCCAGATACTGCTTCTGAAGACCTGGGGGTCCACCAGAGCCGCCCAACAACGCTATGCCAAGCGATACGAGGCGAGCAACGGCGTTTTCGACCTCACACGGCATCTGCGACGACAGATCAAGTTCTCTTCCGTGGCCTTTGGCTCTGGGTTCAGGCCGAAAGGGATTGCGGATCATATCCGAAAGGAACTCGCGGAGATCGAGCAGGACCCCTATGACCTGAAGGAATGGGTTGATGTGATTCTCTTAGGTCTCGACGGCGCATGGCGCTCAAGTCATACACCCGAACAGATCTGCAAGGCGCTCGCTGATAAGCTTGCCGAGAATGAAAGCCGTGAATGGCCGGATTGGAGAACCGCAGACCCGAATAAGGCCATCGAGCACATCAAGGCTCCGCCAGGGGTGCCGAAAGATGAAGGGGCTTTCTCGTGAAACAGGCTTCAGCAAATATCACAGCTGAAACGATTGCGCGGGCCACCTGGATAGCCCAGAAGAGAATCGTGGCGGCAATTGGTCTCGGAGATGCGCTCAGGCGCGATGCGGAGCGTAAAACCCGACAGGATAAAGGTTTATGTCCCTATTGCTACTATGCCAGAGGAATGAGAATAGGCGGCGCCGCAATGACGTTTCGCGCATGTGGGCTGTGTCAGTCCGAGCAGACCTATGGCAGCACGGTAACTGACGCACTGTGCCTGCCGTGTGCGAAGAAAGAACGGCTGTGCAAGCACTGCGGAGGTGACCTCGATGCGCAGCCGCGGCCTCTGGTACGGACCTTGCGAAAAACTAAAAAGGAAAGCTCACATGACCCGCATGACGCTTAAATTTGACGCGAAGCGACTCCTCGCACGCATGGAGCGTGAGGGTATCGAAGAGCCGACGGGTCTCCTGGCGGTGAGCCCTGAAATCATGTCACTGGCCGAGCAAAAGGCCGGCAGAGCATGGGACGGCACGCAGGAGGACGCTGAGGTCCTGGTAGGGGCCGTAATGAGAGACGTTGCTCTTTAATATCCTCGTAATTAAGAAAATGTTAGGGCATATTAAGACGTGGCAAAATGCTCGATTTGAGCGTTGGACCGAAAAAGGCCCTTCACCGCTGCGATGGCTTCTCCCCTTGAGCGTTATCCCGCTAGGGATTCCGAATACCGAAACAAATCGTAGAGGAACAGGGCAAGGCGATGATGTCGTATCTCCTGCCACAATTGACCCGCTCGTACTGCCCTTGGTCAGGGCGCTGAACGCCACCGATTTTGTCACGACGCGCGCCAGCTGTGAGGGCCATTGGTCGGGGTTGTATCGTCTGGAGCAGGCCTATGTGCTCTTTGATGCCGACTTCAGATACGTCGAAGAACTGGCCGAACAAATCCGCAACGAGACATTCCATCAGTTCTGGGAGATTGTTGGTAGATACACCGTCGAGCGGCGGATGCAATACCGACTGAGCACCTCGGTGCATAATCTGCCCCTCGCTGATTTATACCCCTGGGAACGTCGTGCCTGGTGGGCCTGGTACAGAGCGCGCTTGCGTGAGGACCTCGCTAAGCTGTGCGTGCTGGCCGAAAAGGCGACGCATGCCCTGGATAAAACCCAGAAGTTAATACACTCTTTAGAGTGTACTTCAGCCTGAGGAGTTTGTATGCCTACTCGAACAAATAACCCATTTTTACGCCGAGGCATGAATTTTGCCTCCGCCCCTGCCTTTGCCGCTGACCGCATGACCATGGAAGGGACCGTAAATAAGTGTTTTATGCTGCTGGTAGCCTTGCTGCTGGGCGCTTTATATCCCTGGATGCACCCGGCGGCGGCCACAAGCTCGGCGGCGCTTATCCTGGGCTCAATCGGAGGCTTTGTGCTGGCGATGGTCGTAAGCTTCAAGGCGCAGTGGTCCCCTTACCTTGCACTGCCCTACGCGTTGCTCGAAGGATTGGCAATGGGCGGAATCTCCGCGCTCTTCGAACGGCGATATCCGGGAATTGCCATCGAGTCCGTCGCTCTGACGTTCGCGACCCTGGGCGCGATGTTGCTGTTGTATCGCACAGGCGTCATCCGCGTCACCAATACCTTCAGAACCGTGGTGTTTGCAGCCACCGGAGCCATCGCACTTTTATACATTGTCACCGTGATTCTGGGGTTCTTTCATGTGCACACCGGTCTGATTAACTCGGCTTCTCCGCTGAGTATCGGAATCTCTCTGGTCATTGTGGGAGTGGCGGCTTTGAACCTTGCGCTTGACTTCGATATGATCGAAAGCGGTGTGCGAGGCGGTGCACCGCGGTACTTTGAGTGGTACAGCGCGTTCGCGCTCACGGTGACGCTGGTGTGGTTGTACATGGAAATTCTAAGACTGATGTCAAAGATAAAGCAGGACTGAAGCGAACTGTTTAAGTAACGTACGAGAGAACATCCGGCGCGTTGCCGGATGTTCTGCATTTGAGTCTGAATTCAATCGCTTTCGCTATACGTAAAGGACATTCTAAACAATCAGGTAAAACAATGAGCGTCAGAAAAAGAGCGATTCAGAACAGGCTCGCGCGCGAGCTCCAGGAGGAGCAAGCCGCTCACGAGCAGACTCGCAGGTACCTTGAGGCCAGGGACAAGCTTATCAAAGAACTGGAAGGTAAGCTTAATGCACTGGAGCGCAAAGACCAGGTGACAACCGCTCGGCTGAACGAGCTGCTTAAGCTCATCGCGGAGCACTTCACCGACCCACCGAGGCCCCTTTCGCGTAAAAGTGAGCTCTTTGAGCTGGTTCAGCGCTTGGCTCCAAGGGAGGTTCCAGCTCTACCCCCGAGCCCAAGTGAAGTATTAGGCGCGTTTCTAGGGATGGTGGACCGCAACTCGGTACGTGCCGTGCAAGCCGTGATTACCCCGGAGCAGCTACACGCGCCTTACGATGCTTTCGAGAATATGCATCAGCGTGTACGCGCGCGTATAGGCCGGGTGAATCAGATGATGAGAGACTCACGAGACTCTCGCGCTTCCACAGAGGACTCTGCTCCTGCCGGTAAGCCACGCTATGAGGGCGGGACCTGTAGTTGTGGAAAGTACCTGATGGGACCGGGAGATGAGCATATCGAGGACGATACCGGCTATCATGACAGAGCAGCGGACTCTTGTCACAATTGGCAGGGCGCAGTCCTATAAGAACGTGTTGATTCAAGACGTCTGCTACGGCAGACGTTTTTTTTACTTAGGGATATGAGGGCTAGCCAGAACCAGTCAGCAGCCATCCCGCTAATTTTATGCTATACTTAAAGTATAATTAAAAGGTCTGCCGGCTATTTTGGGGGTATTTCTATACCGGTAAGCTCCTTTTGAGCCTTCAACCCAACGGAAAACAAGCAAAATGAAAAAAATTTACTCAACGCTAAGAATCCTGGTGGCCAGCTGTGCCGTGCTTCTTGGCAGTGCTGCGCTCTGTGGAGCCTGGGCGGATAACTCAGCCCTGGCCAGAATGCCGGAGCTTCCGAATGCCTCGACCAACCCAGGGGCCGTCAATCCTCAGGTGACGGTTTCGGATATGCGTGAGACGATTTGTCGACGCGGATGGACCAAGACCGTCAGGCCTCCTTTCAGCTATACCAACCATCTCAAGCATGAACTGCTACGACGAGCAGGGCTTCCGGGCGCGGACATACATGACTTTGAACTTGATCACCTCGTCTCGCTTGAAATCGGAGGCGCACCCTGGGACCCAAGAAACCTTTGGCTGGAGCCGCTCTGGGGTAAATGGAACGCGCATGTCAAAGACCAGCTGGAAAATAAGCTCAATCACCTGGTCTGCGACGGGCAGCTGACGCTTGCCGACGCCCAGTACATGATTGCGACCAACTGGATAGCCGCCTACAAGCGCTACGTGTCCCCAACTCCGCTTCCGGTCACTCATGGCTGGGGTAATAATGAGCACTACCAGAACCATTATCGCGGCGCGAGTGCAGCCTATGGAGCCTACGATGCCTATCGGCTGGCGCACCGCTACCACCGCTGGCATCACTATCACAAGTGGCACTCCTATCACGAAGATACACCACCCAATAAATGATACCTTCGTGAGACACTGAAAAAGATAAAGACGCTTAAGATTAACTTAAGCGTCTTTTTAATTGACAGGTTACTGCTGGGGTGAAGGCTCGTAGATACTTTCGAAATAGTCCTTAATCACCGGCCAGTATTCTCCCTTCGGTCCTGGGCCTACGATATAGTGGTTGTCCGATTCGATGGTCAGCGGGCCCTCCAGAGTGCGCAGAGTGGCAATGGTCTTGCCCTTCTCGTCGAAACGGATATCGCTCAAAACACTTCGGTCTTTCAGTAGCTTCTCTGAAGGCACCTTTCCGTCCCACAGAAACGCCTGCACGTCCATAACCTTTTTACGATACAGCATGATGGTCTCTTTTTATTGTATGACTTTCCAGTATAGGCAAGGCGAGCTGAGAACTAAAACAAGAAGTGCTTGCTCGTCGCTCGTGCCAGTCGACTGCGTCTGAAGCGTCGGGAAACTCGGTCGCGACGCTCGTGGGCGATACTGCGCGCCTGACGACGCGCAAACTGAAGTCCGGAGTAACTCTCGCCCTGCCCCACGACAGAGGGCACCACGGTCCAACGCCCCTCCAGGGCTTCTAGTCGATTGCGTAGCGTCTGGATGTGCTCCAACGCTTCAAGCGCAATCTGCCTGCGGACACGCGAAAACACACCAAAGCCTCGCCATGCCTTGGTGACATAAATCCAGTCAATATGGATATGGACGGTCAACGTCTCTCCGTGTTCCAACACGGAGAATCCGTAGGCGCACAGGCCTACCGCTTTGCCGTTCACTACTGTCACGAGCAGCAGTTTTCTGCGCCTTGAAGTAGAGGGACCTCGTTTGGCAATTTGCGTCAGCCACAGCGTATTGGAGAAAAATGGTTTGCGCCTGCGGCTCTTGGCAAAGAGCGCGCGAATGGACTCACGGTCTGCAATGTTCACCTGCCTTAACTGGTCGAGGTTGAGCCTGCGCAAAAACCGAGCTAGCGTCTCTCCGGGAGGCCTTCTGCGCAAAGTAAGCACCGCGTCCTCGCCTTCAGGACCTTTAAGTGCAATTTCCTCGTGCGCCAAGGCAGGTGCAGGCCCGAGGGCTAATACTGATGCTTTTAGACGGTTTTTCATGGGAGCATCTCGGAGTGAGGTGGGGATGCTCTGTCTAGAAGAACCGCTTTATCGTTATAACTTGTGTTTATTATTCAATGGGATATCGGAACAATACGCTGAGGTGCTCCAAGCAACCTTGCTAAGCCATGGTTCGGCTGTGAGCCACTGAACCTACTTTAAACGAGCAGTCCGTATAAAACAGGCAAAGCGGGCGGTTTACGCGTCGCTCGCTACATTCACCAGTGCCCTTTTCACTGGATATTCCAAAGAGTTCACCATGACCCAAAAGATCAAGTTAAAGACCTTCGTTGTAACCCTCGTAGCAGGCGCTGTAGTGGCGCTCTCGGGCTGCGCAGACCACCCGCATAGGGTACAGGCCTACCAGCCGAACGTCCCGCTGACGCCCATGAGCGTGCTTAAGGAGTCCAGGGGCGTCCTCAAGGTCTGCCTCAACGCAGAGGCCTTCGCTCTGGACGACGGTAAAACTGCCGTGGATAAAATTGCCGGCCGAGCCATCGCCAACTGCTATCCGGAGGTGGATACCTATGCTCGTTTAAATGCCGGGCGTACTAAGACGTTTCACGGGCAGTTGCTGATGTTCCAAAGTGCCCTGGAGCAGGCGCATCGGCTGGCCAATCAGGCGGTGGAACGCGAGAGAGCCGAGGCGGCGGCGCCCTAAACTGTGCAAGTCCGTGAAGAACTACCCGGAAGCGCGTGTTGTGCCGGGTAGTTTTAGTTTTAGAGACCGAAAAATACGTAACGCGCAGACGAACTAGGTCCGGTGTTCATGCCGCTTTGCTGCGCGGCGCCGTTCAAGCGTAATGAGTATCAAAGTAAAGCTCGCCCCTAGGGCAAGAGACAGCACAAATACTGCAACATACTCAAAAGCCACGGTGTGCAAGGTATCAGGCCTCTTGAACCAGGTTATCGTACTGGTTCATCAGTAGCGCCCAGAGTACAAAGGCATGTCCCATTTTGCGCTTGGGGTTATTGGCCACCTCTGAAATGGTCAAATTATTGACCAAATGATCATAGCCGTCCCAGTCACGAAGATAGATATCCAGACCACTGTGAGTAAGCATGTCTTTCAGCTCGGCAAAGGCCGCGGTCTGTATCACCGCCCGGGCATGAACAACCGCCCGCTAAAGCAGGCGGTTTCTAAGAACGCGCCTGAAGGCGCATAGTCGGCCGCAAGGGCCGACGGGTGTCATTGTTCAGGATTTGTGTCTCTCGTGAATTTATTCAGCAACAGCGCACCCTCTAGAGGAAGAAAGAAGCCCTTATTTAAGGGCGCAGGTGCCACACAGGTCTCACCTCTATCCATGAACTTTCTTCCGCCTAAAGGCGGCGGTTTTACCGATCCGCGAGGGCGGACTATAAAGCGGAGCATAGATGCGTTTGCGGGCCTCGATGTAACCCAGTCGTTCACCTTTCCAGAGGCTGCAGAGTGGACGTGCACCCTTACCCATGGGATATCGATGCGCCTTGGGGTCAAGCCAACCGGCCTGCGCCCATGCCCAGTAAGCTTGCGTGGGCTCGCCCTGCCAGTCGGCATGACAAGCGTAAAGCTTGGCGAATTGCCAGGCATTCTCATGCCGCACCGCATGGTAGGTGCCGTAAAGCGCGCCTCCCGGAAGAATAAAAGGAGATAGCTCACTCCATTTTCCCTTCGATGCGGTCGTATCGATACACAGTGCATCCGCGGGGACCCGGGAGAACTTATGCGTCACGTGCAGCACAGGCAGTTTCATGCGGAAACCTCTGTATCGCTGAGGCGCCACAACGCGTCGATACCCTCTTCGCGCGAAAAACGGGAGAATGTGCGTGGGGCCTCCCAGGTGCCTTCGCTCACTTCCTTCAAGCGTCTTCGAATGGCTCTGGGATAAGCACAGCCTTTCGACAAATACTCAAGCGCCCTTTGCATACGCTCAAGCTGCGTCTTTGCACGGTCCGCCTCGCGAAGCGCCTGGAGTGCGCAGCGGCACTCCGCGCGGTCAAGGGTGACAACGGGTTCTTTCTTCAGCCGCTGCATGAGCGACTCACGGGTGGGAGCCTTCACCTGCGTGCGAAGGACTTTAGGCTTTTGTGAGATGGAAGGCATATCAGACGAAGTACCCGCTTGAGCGCAGGAAGTGCTTGCGGTCAAATTCCGGGTTTAGCGCCTTGAGCTCTTTGCCAATCTCCTCCGTCAGGACGCGCAAGAGGTCGAGCCGCTCGGCGGTAGGCGGCGCATGAGACGCTCGGGCAGTGCGTAAAATGCGCGCCAGCTCCTTCTCCAGGCTATCGAGAAGCGTCCCGTCCTCTTCTTTGCGCTTGGCCGTGATCTGGCGGAATGACCGCCAAGCCATGGCATTGCGTCTCCAGGCGGCAATGCCGAAAAACAGTGCCGCGATAGCGCCAATCAGAATGGCGAGTGAGAGCAGAATAATCTGCGGATTGGTGGAGCTGAATTCAATCATATAGGTTCCCTAAGTATTGGATGAAGAGGGCTAGTCCTTGGTCAATCGCAAAATTCCGAAGAAATTTCCGTCCAGTCAATGCGCTCGCCATACCGCTCGGCTTGTGCATCGGCTGAAATCTTAGCGTACTGAATCGCCTCTGGTTTGTTCGTTTTGACGTACTTCGCAATATCAATATCTTCGTAGGCTGTGCCTACGCACAGATAGTTGAAGGTGTGTCGCCAGCGCTTAGCGGCTTCTCTGTCTTCGTGATTATCCCAGACGCTAACTCGCGCATGGAAGTGAGCCCAGCGGACTGCGGCCTCATCGATCATTTCCCTTAACGTTCGGGTGGACTTGATATCAGACATTGAGCTCTCCATTTTCAAGCATACGACGTGCTTCCTCGGGCGAGAGTCCGAGATACCGCTGCCAGCGTTCTCGGGTCAGCATTTTCGGCAAAAAACGCTCTTTCAAGCGAAGAAACCTTTGAAAATTCCGTAGTTCTCTGCGGTCATTTAAAGAAAGCGAAGGACTCTTGCGCGCCTTTCGGACACGCTTTCCCGTGCTTTGTTTCTTACTCTTTTTCATGAAAACCAAAAGACCTCGGCTTTTGAGTAAAACCGCAACCGTCAGTATTGTGAAACTACTGTCAGTATAGCAGAGTTTCTCACCGGAATAAAGTGTATCCAGCAGTTGACAAAACTATCCGCACCGTATATACTGGAAGAATAATATTCCCAGATCATTCGTAAGCGGTACGCAAGACTTCAAGTCCTCCGTGATGAATAGCTGGCTCAAATAGCAATAAAAACCCGTATCAGGTCCTCTTTACAATGCCCGCCTCTAAATCCCCTCTCAAGACCCAAAAAGCAAGCGCCGCGCGGCAAACTCCAGCAAATGGCAAAAATGTGCCCAAGACCGCAGAGGCCGCAGCGCAGGATAATGCCCGGGCTTCTCTCATTGAACAGTTGATCGGTTCAGTCGATGCCGCTGAGGCTCTTGAAGAGAACAACGTTCAGAGCATCGTCGACAGGATTCGTAGCGTCATCGATGATGACAACATCTCTATTGAGAGCGTGTCGGGTATGATTGCAGCGGAACCTGAGTTGGCGGATAAAATTCTTGCAATGGCAAACTCCGCGGCGCTTAACCCGCGTCGCGTTCCGGTTCACGACTTAAAAATGGCGGTGCTACGCGCGGGGTTGAATTTAGTCAGCAGCACGATGATCGCTTATACCGTACGGCAGTTAAGCCGCAGCTCTGTGATGGCCGGCATGGAAGAGCAACTCTCGGTGCTGTGGCGTCGCGCCGTGCTCATCGCAAGCTTGTGCTACGTCATTGCAAAGCGGCTGACCCGTATCAACCCGGACATGGCTATGCTGACAGGCCTACTGCATGGAGTAGGTCGGCTTTATGTCGTGACGCACAAGACACGAAGTGCGAAATCGTTCAAAGGACTCGCTCTTTACAAGTCCATCGAGCAGGAATGGTCCGCCGACCTGCTCAGGTCAATGTTCGGTTTGGATGATGAAAAAGCCGAGCCCAATGCGCTACGAGAAACTGCTCAGTTTTCAAAGTCCACCCATGCTATGGCGGCACTGAGTGATGTGCTCATGGCTGCCACCATCATTGCGCTGTATGAAAATGACCCTGTAGCGCTTCAGACACAGTTTGCCAAGTCTCGTCTGGAGACGAAGCTCGGCTTATCTGAAGAAATTCTCAAACATCTGATGGAAGAGTCCGCTGAAGAGCTCTCTGCGCTGCAGGCGCTATTGATTTAAGAAAATGCCTGCACAATGTGCAGGCATATTAAATGCATTTTAAGTCACAGCTGCCTTGAACAGCGCGAACTCGGTATCGATATCTCTTGTAAATTGAAGCACGCGCTCATGTGAAGCAAAGGACATGGCAGGGAGCCGCTGAAGGTCACGACCAAAGCCCATCCTGAGCGCATCAATTCGCTGGACGAACTCCAGGGCCTTCTTGATGCGGGTCAAATCACCAGAGCGCTTAAAGCTAGCGGCACTTTCCGGAGGTAGCTTAATCAGCTCATCCGTTCCAGCATGGAATCTCGCGACGAACTCCGCCACGAACGCATCGGCTTTAATCTGCATCAATTCAGAACCTGGTGCCAACGTGCTTAAAATCCGGGCATGCTTGTGGCACGTTCGCTCAAGAACGGCGCCAAACGCGATAATATAAGCCAGGGTTTCCAGGTCTTGTTTCTCAGCTCTATGTCCTTGTGCGGTTACGGGCAATAAGCGTCGGGCCATCACAACCAACTCCCGAATAATCAGGAGATTGATGACCAATACGAGAATAGCGGCTAGGTTATTTTGCATAAAAAGTGACACGATATGCTCTCTTAAACACTGTCCTTTTTCGTATAGAGATTGACGGCAAAAAAGGCCTTCTTCCGAAGGCCTTTGCTTAGCGAATGAAATGTACGGTAGACTGCTCGTTGAGCGCTTTCTCTTCGGTAGATAATTCACGGAGAACTCGGGCTCGGCGCAAGCGGATGATCTGTTCAAGCGCCGCCTCGTCGGCATCTCGGCTTGAAAGCGTCGACGAACTGTTTTCGCGCAGGATGGCCTGTGCAGGTCGTATTGAAAGGTCTGCCGTCATAATGTACTCCTGTATTGAAAAGGACACGTCAGGCAGGGACTTCTTGACAAAGACGCTCGGTCCTGTCATTTCAGTATAGGCAATCAGACCTGGAGACAAAATTACGCAGAGACCCGCGTTACGAATTTTTGGAAAAGACAAAAAAGCGAGGGAGAATCTCCCTCGCTTATGAATATTTGCTCAATAATCCGTTGTAAACGTCAGATGAAAATGACCTGTCACTTTCTTTCGATTAAGCCACAGATAATTATCGAGTTCAGCCGTTGTACACCCCAGTCTATCCTTCAACTTCTCCCCGACCAGGACAGTCGCCGCCCGAATAGCTCGCTCTTGCGCACCATTGGGCTCAAGGGGTATCTGCTGATCAATAGCGCTCGCCAGGGAAGTGCTATAGGAGATCAGCCCCAGTGCGCGCAGCACTCTCGGCAGCTGATAATCGGCAAAAAGTGTAAAGTCCTTGCAAACCACAGGACTGGCCGTCAGGCTGACGAAACAGGAAAATTCATTCAGCATCAGCTGAATTTTTTTCAGATAGCGGTCCTCATAAGACAAAGGGAACGCTTCGGCGAAACGCGCTGCATCACTGAGCGTAATGCACTGGCTCTGACTTATTTTGCCGAAAAGACTAATCTTCAATGCGTGATAGTAGTCGCACTGCAGCCAATCATGAAGTTCCTCCAGGATAGCGACGCGCTCGTCCATAGCCGGAATGTCGCCGAACAGTCCCTTAACGCCATCGCGATAAAGACGAGCCCAAAACGTACTCTGCGAGGGTTCATTTCCCCAGGCATTGAAGAATGCTGCGCGCATACCCAGTGCACCTTCCCGGCCACTGCAGGTATAACGTGTGAACTCGCCAGTCTTCAGGTCCCAAAACCGGAAGTTGAGGCTGTTGAGAATAAAAAGATAGTCAAAAGCCGAATGTAACGTGCTTGCCACCGCTGTTCCGAGAATATCCGGGCGCATAGCAGAGAGCTCACTCTGTGGCAGCACAATCTGCGACAGCGCGGTCTCGTCCACACGTACCAGGGTTTCGTCGTAATCCTCAAGCGCGGCTTGAAGTACTGTGTTTTCGCCCATATTGTCCTCGCTCATTGTATTTCTTGTGAATAACTCTTGTCCTGTAACCCGTATAGCGATGATTTGCACAAAACTGGGTATTTTCCGTAATGCCGCGCCGCGGCTAGCTTATCTGCGGTCTCGCTTTTATGCCGACGCTCTCAAAGAAGATGTGTGGGTGCTAAGCAGAATTCAGGTGACAGGACTAGGCGTGGGCCGCTCTGCACTCAAGTCCAGCGATTGTCGTCGCTGCGATAAGTAGCGCAATGCCTACGGCTAACGCAGCGTCCAGTGCAACAAGATGTAAGTCCTGCTATACCGCCAAGGAAGGACAGTAGCACTGCTACAAACTGGTATACTCTGACTCGCACGAAGACGACGGGTGTTACTACGCACATGCCACAGAAGGCAAAAACGTGTGTTTTTTATGGACCGGATCGGGGGTTAAACCGGAAAGCCGGCGCTAAACGAAGGGTACCCTCGGAGGATGCCCTCGATGCCCAAGCGCCACACCAATGCCGTATTTCTCGGAGACCTGAGAGCCAGAACTGCAGGTAAAATCATTCATCTTGAGCGGATTGCGGCCGATATTGCCTCGAACATCGCCGAAGCTCACCGGGACTTGGAGGCCATCGACCGAATAATCAGGCTATTCGATGACCGCATTGACCCGACGACGATTCGGCCAATCGCTGCGGTCAAAAAAATTCCGCGTGGACCGCGCGGAGGCCTGACGCTTGCCATAAAGGCCGTACTTGAGACTGCCGGTGCCGAAGGATTGCTCGTTCGAGAAATTGCTTGGGCGCTGCAGATCAAATACGGCCTGATTTTCGACACTCCAGAAGAGTCCGAGCGCTTTTTCAGGAATTCCTTGAAACGCCGCTGCTATGAAATGGTGCAAATGGGAATCCTCAAGACCGTCCCAGAAGAACATCCCGGCACCATCGGCAATCAGATTCTGAACCGGTACTGGCTTGCCTCGCTGGCACCGCGTTCACTGGATTCCATGGTGGCTCGCGCGGAAGCACAAGGCATGGCGGTTCGCGAGGTGGACGCAGAGACCACATCAGAGGGCTAGCTGCTCAGCGAGGTGGACGCGGCTTTCGGCCTTTCGGCGGCCCACTGGCAGACGCTGCCAAGGGTTTTCGATGAAGCTTCTCGATGTCTCGATGCTGCCCGTGCGTGAACCCCCGCCAATCGCGGCTCAAGCCAACGTTCAGTGCGATATTCAGCAACAGCTTAAGCTGCTCTCGGTTCGAGAGTCGTCGAGTATCGGCACGGAAAGCTACCTCAACTGCGTAGTCGTGTAGATATTTCGCCTCGATATTCAGATACGAACCACTCTCGGCCCGGTCCAGTCGAAAGTTGAGCTCTTCAACCAGATTATTGTTTTCGCCGTTTTCCCCGACCAATCGAGTACTGTGCTCGACGAATCGGTGCTCGCGAAACTTTCCTCCAATTTCCTTGAAGGCAGGAGAGGCGTCGCTGTTCAACGTGCTTTCGCTGATTGCAGTAAAGTCCTGCAGAACTTGCTTGGCAGGCCCCGCTTCTTGTTCTGACATGACAATCGCAATTCGTGTGGCGACAGCCCCTAAGCCTTTTGTCCCGCTGCGCTTACGAACGGCCATGACGAGACGCCGGCCAGGTGGCAAGGCGGCACCGTACTCGTCTCTGCCGGAGCCTTTGAGGCGGGCTTCCTTTGCGGCCGCTGCCCGAGAACTCTGATGTATCGCAGCTTCAACGTCCTCTTTGGCAGTTTCCTCAGTGAGTTTCAGGCTCACCTGTGGCCGACCTCGTTTCTCAAATGAACGCCGACCCGATTGATGCGAAGCATCAACCTCCAAGTCACCGTTCAAGAGTCCGACATTGTATCCGCGCTGCAAGGCTTCTCGCAGCTTGTGCTGCAAAGTGAAGGCTGTGTTGTAGCTCTTTCGAATATGTCGCCGCAGTTCCAGTGCTGGCTGGCCACCACTTGAGTTTACCCACATCAATGCGGCGGCGATGAGCTCCTGCAGGCTCATCTTGTGTGAATCAAATACCGTTCCGGACATCAGGCTGAAATACTTGCGACAGCCTCTACAAATCCAGCGATTCTGCTTTGGGCGGGTGTAATGCCGAGTTACGGTTCCGCAGTGAGGGCAGCGTATTCCGTCCTTTCCGCCCCAACGGGCTTCTATCAGAAATTCACGGCACTTCGCTTCATCCCAACGCAGTATTTCCTGAAGCGATATGTCCACCGCTTTCCGCGAAAGATGCCAATGAGCAGTGCCTTGGCGCCTGCGACGGTATTTGATCTTCTCAGCCGGTCGCGAAACGCTGCCTGCAGCGGGTTCTGGCTTGCCGACCGGATTTGACGTGTCCTCGCTCAAATTGCCGTCCTCAAGAATTCCTCATACCAGACTTCAGGAATGCGGCCGGCTGGGAATTTGGGGGTCACCTCAGGCTCGCGGCCTGCCTTTCGCATCCAGCGAACCAGGCCTGAGCGGGCCGGTTCGGCCACTCGACTCAGCCTCACATATTTCTTACCCGCTTCCTCATCACGGGGAGGTATCACGAGCGGCGGACGAGGCGGCAACAGATCGATAGCGCCGTGCAGCATGAATAATGCGATCCGCAACACAAGCTCAATAGGACTCAACGTCGATGGCGCGAAGAGAAACGGCGCGACGATTTGTCGCTCCCGCGTGTCCTCGTCCACGCTCGCCCGATAGACACCTCGCGCCTTTTGGCTATGCACGATGAGCATTGTTCCGATTTCGCGAGAAGCGGCTCCCTGCTCTGGGAGATGGGTTACCACCGCGGTGGTCTGCTCTGCAAACGCAACACGCTTGTCGTCTATGAAATTGGCAGGGGCTACCCGTTCCTGCCTTCCGGTCGGTTCGGGCCAAAGTGCCATTGCAATCGAACGAGCAACGAGGTCCCATAGACTTGCGGACCAGCGAGGGTAGCATCTCAATATGACCGGCTCGTGCGCCCCGATTCCGGCTTCGAACAGGACAATCTTGTACTCCGCATCGGCATCCAGTTTTTCGTACCCAATATCAAGCCAGTCAGTTCGATTGTACCGAGACACGCCAGAGGGAAGGCCCGTGTGCACGCTCACGCGTAGCATCAGAGAACCTCGATAGCCCAGGTCTGGGCATATTCCACCAGGTCGTGAATCTCGAAGCCTCTGAGCCTCATGTGACCGGCGTCAATCCACAGCAGAACAGCGTCGTGCAGTTCAAGAATAGGGACGGATGTTTCTGCGGTTTGACTGGACAGCGTTGCACTCGTCACGACGCGTCCGAAGCGGTGCTGACGGTTCTCGCACACGGTGAGCATGCCGGTGAATTCCTCGCCCCGAGCGCGCTCGTCCTTCAAGAGAGGCCGACCGTGATAGTTCAGCAAACGAACCTTTACACGCATTCTGATTCTACTTGCAATGCATTCTCAGTTACATGGCGGTATCTTCTTTTAGCGACCAGCTGTGTGCTGTGAACCGCTGCCGGTTTTCGGCTGCACTCGAGGAACTCTCGGTCACGTTATCACGAATGAATGGAACCACAGCAAATGCCGTAGCCGTACTGCTGGATGGCGGTGGCAAGAGCACAGCAGACAAAACCGCTGTTTTCGAATTGCGGAAGCCGCTTCAAGGAGCTGTGCTTGCGGTTGTCGCCTATCCAGTCGCCTGGAAAGCGATGTTGAGGTTGGACGCCAAATTCGTATCCAAGCATTCTGATGTCACCCGAGCCTAGGCGATAGGTGTCGAATCAGATAGAATCTGGCCGATAAATAACTCGAAGGCAGGCACTATCATCCCACGCAGGGGGCAGCCATGGACCTGGACTTTGACACGCCTGATACCGATGAGGGGCGGATTGCTGATGCTCCGCTGACGGAGCACTCAGCAACCAGACTCGAACGAATTTGCGAGAATCATTGGGCGAAGACCACCCACGCCTCTGAGTGCCAAACGATTTCCGGGGAATGGCGGCGGCTCTTGCCAAATTTGAGAGCCCGGGCACTTGCAGGACCTATGTCTGAGGTTGAGTACCGCGACCTGATGTCCTCCGCATGGGGCACCGTCGGGGAACTGTTTCAGGCCCTACACCAAAATGCATGGGACGAGGAACTCGATGTGTCCAAGAAGCCTCGTGGATTCTGGTATCACCAGGAGCTCAACATATTTCGGACGGAAGATGATACTCGAGGATTTGATATCAATAAGAGTGCGCTGTCGGAGGTCGCTGCGAGATATTTGCAGCTTCCTACGATACAGAGCAACAGGCTAGATTGGATTTTTCTCGACTCCATCGTGCTCGCGGAATTTGAAGCATTTGCGCGGGACATGCTGAACACTCGTGCTGGCACTGGAATGAATTGGGCCGCAGCGTTCGCAGGTCGCAGCGAACTGAAATACTACGGGTTCAGTTTTCTCTTTTGGATCATCGGCGTGACGCTTGCGTATGCACTGCCGATAGCGGTGGTCTACTACCTTGCGACGAAGGGTCATCAAACAGGCGCCATCGTGTTCTTCTCGATTTGGGCGCTCTTCACCTTGTGGAAGCTCGTCACGTACCCGTTCCGATTCCGAGCACGTCGAAAGGCGCGGAAGCTCCTGGAGCACCTGTTCAATCTGTACCGAGCGTTGGGCGAAAACACGATCTCACCCACGCAGTGGCGAAAGATGCTGGACGCCGCGACGACGGATGGTGTGGTACTTGATGGAGCCACGTTCACCATCATCGACAGGGCCATCGCCCGCGACGCTACGGCGTTCATCCCGGCGCAGGGTAGAAGTGAGTCACCAGAAGGCATTGGCTAATAGCAGCTTGGATTCATCAGTGCACTCGACTTGGTAGGATGTGGGATCCGTGAAAATCTTCTACTCGTGGCAGTCGGACACGCCTAGAGACATCGGTAAGAATTTTATTCGTGAAGCCCTCGACGCGGCTGTCGAGAGTCTAGAGATCGACGATGCTGAGCGACCCGGTATCGATCAGGATACGGCCGGCGTGCTGGGAGCACCCGTCATCGCCGATACTATTTTCGAGAAGATCAGTAATGCGAAGATCATTGTCGCTGATGTGACCCTCACCGGAGCGACTCCAAGTGGCAAGCGGCTAATCAATAGCAACGTCGCGCTTGAGGTGGGATTTGCGATTGGTGTCCACGGGGACGGTGTGCTGCTAAAAGTGATGAACACGCAATACGGCCCGCCAGAGAAACTCCCCTTCGACTTGGCCCATCGCAGATGGCCGGTACGATTCGACTTGGCGCCGAAAGCTCAGGCGGAAGAAAAGATGAAGGCTCTGCGCCGGCTCACCGATGAATTGGCGGCAATCCTCAAAGAATACATTGTGGCTAGCCGACCGTGTCCCCATCCATTCTCGCCCGCAGGGGCAACCGTCAACCCCGCTTGGTATTGGGATTCAGTCCAACCGCTAATTCGCCGTGAATCACAGACGTTCACCTATACGAGAGATCAACCGCTTATCTATCTGCACATATGGCCGCACGAGAAGGTCTTGCCGCTTACGGTCGAAGTGCTAAACGATTATGCGAAGTCGGATATCGAGCCGCTGTGTGGCACCTCTAGCGGCTGGTCGCACGAAAGAAACAGATTCGGGGAGATCACGTTCGCTTTTGAGGCAGACGGGTCACTGATTTCGACGACCCAGGTCTTCAGGACCGGGGAGATCTGGGGCATTAATCACCGCCTGCTGCGAGAGCGGGCGCATTACCCGGGAAAGTTTTTGCCCATGACCGCGCTCGAGCGAGGTTTGACGCAATCGCTCTCGAAATACGTCAGCGCGGGGATGACCCATTTTAGCTGGGGGCGCGAGATTGACCTGAGGTTCGGGCTGGTAAACGTCGCGGGATTTGTTCTGGTGCGGAACGACGGAACGTCTACGCGGGAGATCTTTGAGGACTTCGAGCTAAAGCTTTCCGTGGATGGGAACGAGGAAGGATCGATCGACGATACGGTGCAAAAGATCTTAAATGGGGTGTACGAAGCGGCAGGAGAAGCGCGCCGCTAATGAGCTGGGCATTCTTGATGAGCAAGCAGGGCCAGGCTGGGCTTGCTCATGAGTTTAAATCGGCATTACTTAGAAAAATCACCAAACCAAGGGGTCGTTAGAGAATTCATCAAGCGGTTCGGTAGGGCGTTAGAGAACCACCAAATGGTGGTTAGAGAAATCACCTGCACGTGCGCGCCGCGGCAGCTGTATGCGCGTACAGCGCGCAATGTCCACTTTATCGGCCGCCGGCGGCACCAGGACGCGGGCGGCCGGCGGAACGGCGTCGGACCGCTGTCGGCCAGGAGCGGTCCTTTGATGCGCCCGGCTGGATTTCTCGATACCGGACACTCAAGCTACACTCAGTCGGCTTCGTGATCCGAGCCCGCATGCGAACGCTCTGCATACAATTTCAGCCCCGGCGTGCCCCTGGTCTTCAGCCACAGCACGTGGCGTCTGTCTTGGCTGGCTTCGCTGCGAGTGTTAAGGGCATTCGCGCATTTTCCTTTCGCGGCGGCAACGATCGCGGCCCTTACGTCAATTATTTCTTTGATACGCCCTCTCCGGGCAAGATCTGGCGGGCCATGTCCGGCTCAATTCTCAGGCACCACCGGATCGGAGCGGGCCTCAAGCGCTCGACGATAATCACTTGCGAAGGGACGCGTGGCTGGGATAACTATCTGTTACTCCATCACTTTGATTCGAAGGTTGAGCTAGATCACTTCCGGACGGCTCAATAGCGCGAGCACACGGCTGCAGAACGACTGGGTGCGGCCAGGAGGGGACGTTGCGACGACCGGGCACATCTCCCCAAAGGCGGACATTCAAGCTTGCCCGCCTATTCGACGCCTGCGAAACAGCTTCCTGTACACTTCCGCATCGCTTTACGGAGCACGCGCGAAAATTTCCGGGACCGATCTGGCAGCTGTCGAGGTAAACGCATGCGACAAATCGCGAGAACCGGTTTAGCCAATCACGCCGGATTGCGGCGAGTAGCTGTAGCCATGAAGGCTGCGTTATTTACCGGTATCGGAGTATTGTTGAGTGTGCGGCAGTCGGGTTCTATGGAAGTGGTTGTCTCTACTCGGGGAGAAGGTCCCGACACGTTGGTCGCGGCTAAACTTCAGGTGCACGTCGTTCCGACCTCTTACGGTGCAGGGGGAAGCGACCGTAAATATCCGCAAGCAATTTCGTTGAAGATTCCGAAGTCGTTGAAAAACGCCATCTCAGCGTATGGAGCCGCAGATCGGGTTTGGCTTGCACCCAAGGGCTGGGACGGCACGGCGGCACAGGGTGCGGATGGTTCCACCGATGTCGAAATCCGTCCCCATCTCGACCGCTCGCAAGCCGGATCGTATGTCGTCTACAAAGACGCGGGAGGCTGTGCCGGCTGCGCGATCCTTTACGCCGCGCGCTACTTTTCCGACGCCAAAGAACAGGCCCAGAAATTGTTCCCTGAAATGGCAAAGAAGGCTCCTGCTGGGCTTAAGATTCAACGTATCTCGCCGCACCTAGTGGCTTTCAGCTTTGTCGATACTGCTGGGGCTGCTGTCCGCGGAGTCGCGTTCTACTCAGGCAATTCTGATTACCATTTTGCACAGATGACCGTGGTGCTACCTCGCTCGGATGCCGTCGTAATGCGATTTCTCTTGCAGTATTACGCTGCGGGATTCCGCTCTATGGAAAAGCGCACGATTCGATAGGCAGAGTTCCTGGAACTATGGGTCCTGCCCTGAAAGCGGTCGTTGAAATGTCCGCTCCATCGGGCCGACCACCATCCTGACGGTGTCATCCGGATGACCGCTGGGGGTCGATAGTGAGCAGTCGCTGGTCTTCGTGGCCACGCACCTTCAGACCCGTCTTTCCAGGCTCGAACAGCTTCGACTTATTCGCTCCGGGAGCCTCTTCCGGTATCCCGTCTCAGGAAACCCGGCCCCTAGTACCACCGAAACTCACCAAGCGATCAGCCCGAGTGAGGTGAAAAGTCGTGCAACCCGCACTTTCCGCCATCCCATGAGATTTGCTCCGATGAATTGCCGCACTTCGCATGGGCAATTCTCTACCGGGCTACGTTTTTGGTGATTTCTCTAAGTAATGCCGGTTTAAATCGAGAGATCGGGGGTTTCGTTCTCGGGCACAGTGAACGCCCATCCAAGTCATTGATAAATAGAATAATTTGGCATGTGCGTAGTAACACCCAAGACGACACAAAAGGCGTTTAGGTGGTGGGGCCTAAACAAAGTTTAGTACTGTTTTCTACACAAATTAAGGACCCTCAAAAGAGAATATAAAATGAACGTTTACATGGCAGGACCTCTGTTCACTTCAGCGGAGCGGGCGCACAATCTGCGCTTGGCTGAACTTCTGGAGCAGCGGGACCCGATCTTCAAATGCATTCTTCCACAAGTGCGTGGAGAAGCGCTGTATCCGGACCTTAAAGCAGTCTTCAAAGACTGTCTTGACCAGGCAGAGCACGCCGGTGTCGTGGTGGCGTGCGTGGACGGGGCAGAGTCGGACTCCGGTACTGCTTTTGAGATGGGTTTCGCCTACGGCAAAGGAGTGCCCATCGTCGCCTATCGCACCGACTTCAGAGGTTCGGAGGTTGACGGGCTCAACGCGATGCTGCGATTCGGCTGCACTGAATTCATCAGTGCGCCCTCGTTCGAAACGACCCTTGAACAATTGGCAGAAGAAATAAAGAACGCCATTTATAGAGCGTTGTGTCACAAAGTTAGAGGCTGATCTTTAAGCCCGTCGGTTCGATGCGTATAAAATACGTGTTGCTTTTCATTGCAGCGGGGTTGTCTAATGACGGCTCCGCTTTTTATTAAGTACACGAAACTATCGAGACCTGCTTTTCGGGTGATGACAAACTGCCAGACCGCGAGTCGCTATATCTAGTATTAGGATACATAAGGACAACGCATGAACGTCAACGGAGACACGCTACCGGTATTGGTGCTGTCAGACCCACGTCTTGACGGGCCTGAGCTTTTGGCGCTGAGAGAAAAGTTGGCTGTGCTTGAACGACAAGGCGTTGAGATTGTCATCGAACAGGCTCCGCCTGAGTCACCAGAGATACAGTCACGCACCTGCGTTGAGGCTCTGGTTTGTGCACTCAAGCAGATGAGCCCTCAGCAGGCCCAACATGAAAGCAAGCCCTATTACGAAAGGTTCAGAAAGAAGGTCTGGCGATAGCAACACTTTAGAAATTAATTAACAACCGCAGAGCTCTGTTCTGCGGTTTTTCTTTTCTATCGATACAGCGGTATAAAACGAACTTAGCTATAGGTTAATGACAGGCATGTATCTGGCCTGAGGTCATTCTCCGACACATTGAACGCTTACGCCTTCTACTGTGTTATTACCCAAGCTATTGAGGTTCGCCATGATTGCTGCTATCTTCACGCTGTGCTGTGTTGCCGGCTGGTTGATTTCCCGCGCTTTCGTTTTCCCGTTCCTCCCCTAATAGCAATAAGGCCATTCCGCTCTATAGCGGTGACACTCTTTACAGTGTCATGTGTCATCATTTCATTCAAACGCCCTCCTTGTGAGGGCGTTTTCTTTACTGGAAAAAAGGCCCGGTAATTACCGGGCCTTAAAAATGGAATTAATAGCCTCTGGCCTCTGTGAGAACATCCATGCAATCGATGCAGTCGTATTCGAATCCCTTGTGAGAGTCACAGTGGACTTTTGTGTAGTCCAGTTCATTTGCCGAAAAATGAGGCACCAGCTCGCAATCGACATTGAATGTCTTCTGCGTACCATTGCAGAAGTCAACCACCAATACGAGAGGCCAAGACAGCTCAAAACCGTCCCGATACCTGAAGCAGTCCGCGGCAGCCTGGTTGGCGATAAACCCGGGGTCTCCGTCAACGCACTCGAACTCGTAAGCCTCCGCAGCACTCATGCCTCGCGAAGGCAGCCAGTACTTGAATTTAGCCATTGTTTAATCCTTCACTCGACGTGGCTGTTGTTTTGCCTGTGGCAGAGCCGCAGTTTCGGTCCGGACAATCACAGTGCGATGCGTTGCACCAATAGTCCGGGTATTGGCTGAGAATCTTTCCCGTGCTGATACTGATGAGGTTTGGAACATCCGCTGTGGACCTCGCAAGTCCTGCCCGCTGCATCTCCAGCAAATAGGCGGCTGTCTTATTGCAACGCATGAGCGGATTCCTGCTTTGCGTTCGCTTCTTGAATCTTAGCCGCAAGGTGTTTCAACCAATCGCTATTGCGCATATAAGGCTGTCTTAAGGCCGTGACACCGGTCTTTGGATGAGTCCAGCGTGCCCTGCCCGTGCAATGTGGGTCCCACATAAACCCAGCAGGCTCCATGAGCCGCACTTCCTCTGAAGGGGGTGTATAAAGCATAGTCTACCTTTTATATTCATGAACCTAAAAGGTATAGCGAAGGGCTGTAGATAGTTCGGAGAAAAAGAGTTTTCAAGACCACCTCGCTATAGGATTAGAGGCCAACAAAGGAAATAAAAGTAATGAAAACAGCAAAGTCCCAGAAGATAAGCCCCGTCAAACTCGTCCTACAGGCAAAATTTCGTGGCGATGAAGCGGTACCGGTTATTGCCGAGATTACTCTATCTGAAGTGCTTTTGAAGAGAATCGAGCTCTTCAGCTCGACGCTCTACAAGCTGAAAGCCTGGAATATGCGGGACCACGGAAAGCACGTTCCCATCAAGTGGCGATACGAGCAGGTAACTGGGCGCGACAGCAGCCTTACCATTCTCGTCGTCATGGATAATGCCATTCAGTTCGAGTCCGGTTATACATACGGACCACAAACCGCAAGCATTCCGCTCTCGGCTATCGAGGCCTTGAAGAAGGGTACCAAGATTCAGTGGGGAGTGATTCGGGAGCTTGACGGCATGACGTTCTACGCGGAAAATCGCGCGAAGCTTCGAGCACTTGTAGCGGATTATCGGTTGATTGCCGGTGGTGGTGCTAAGTAGGCACGGTCACCGTCTTTCCCGTTCAGTTTGTATCGAGACATTCAAAAGCCGCAGAGCCTACACTCTGCGGCTTATCTTTTCAAACTCCTGAAAGCTAATGAGTCTGATAATGAAAAAGATTCCACAAGCGAAGTGTTCCGCAACAGCGAAGGGAAAAGAAACTACTACCAAAAAACGGCCAAAGCGTATAAAAAATGACCGATCGTAAGACCGGTCATGTAAATATCATTTTAAATCCGAGTCACTCCCGTATCGTGTCCCAGGGCTCGTTGTTCACGCTGTACGGCGCGAATCATTTTCGGTGCACTATCGGCGGGAAGCAGTACGTTACCCACTGTGATCATCTCAAATTCTTTTACTGAGCCGTCCCGATTCTTCTTTCCACATGTCGCACACTGCTCGAACGGATTGTAATGGCTTTGTCCTGTTCCACCACAACTGGGACAATCACCGCGCTTTCCGCGGCGCACCTGATAGCTGAACCAGTAGTCCCCGGGAGTCGTCATGCCGGTGGGGTTGATGAAACTGCGCATAACGGATCGCGAAGAGCCGTGATAGAGCACGACCGAATCATACGTCGCATGATGCTTGAAGCTAATCCTGTGCGGTATGGTACTCAGGTCAAGTCCATGCTCCTTGCTGTACTTGATGACTGCCCGCTTTGCGGCCTCACCAAACGTTCGACCGCGCGCCTTACAGGTGTGCCAGCCGCAATGCGATAGAATATGAACGATATAATTCGAAACATTCATGATTTATTTTCTCTGGTTATGTCCTTGTCCACTGCGTATAGCTATCTTTCTATCAGTCGCGCCCGACCACATGGCCTCGGCTGGAATAGGTACGCTTGAATAAAATACGCTTCGGATTTTTCACTCCGCAGGATAAGCCTCGGAAGCGTTAAAAACGGCTCGTCTTGCGACAGCCTTCGCGAGCGGCTTTAGTGCCTCTACGCTCTACTCTTACCGCCTTTTGGCTCGCTGTTCGCGCTTGACCGCACGAATCTGGCTCTGCGTTATATTTGCCGGAACGATTGCGCCTTCGATCACCATGAGCGGGAATTTCTTTTGTGATCCATCGGGGTTCTTCTGCCCGCATTGGGCGCATTGCAAAAAGAGATTATAATGACACTGACCTGTTCCGCCACAGTACAAGCAGTCTTCTAGCTTGCCCTCTCGCACTACATAGCTTATCCAAACGTCCCCTGGACTGGTGAGTCCAGAAGGCCTGAGGAGTCCAGGAAACACATCTCGGACCGACGTTTCGTACAAAGTCACTTTAGCGTAAGTAGCATGGCGTTTAAAGCTTGCCCCGTGCGGTATCTCCTTGTTGAGCTCGGACACGGCTCGTTTTGCTGCCTCACCAAACGTGCGGCCTAGAGCGTTACGAGTATGCCATTTGTGGCGAGCGTGGATATGGACAATATAGTTTGAAATACTCATTCCTTGTTTTTCCTGTTGCTGGTCTGCTTACAAAATAGAGTGAGGCATACACCGTCATAAATTTTGTAAACTCAGTGAACCTAAAGGGTATAGTGCACACCGCGAAGCGTTAAAAACGGTCGAGGAGGCAGGAAGAGGCTCGCCGGAGGCGGCCGGCCGGAAGCTAAGCGGTAGCCAAGGAGTTCGGTGGACCGAACTACGGCGTTGAAGCCATTTGGCGTAGCCAGGGCGTCCGCGGAAAGTAGCGAGTGCCGAGGGTGTCTTTAATCCCGCAGCCGACTACCGGACAGCAGGGACGTAGGAGCGAGGAATTCCCGAGGCACGAGTTGTATTGTGATAGCTTCGCGAGCGGCCTTAGTACCTTCACACTATGTCAGCATGCCTTACGAGTCACTGCCACGGCGGTCTTTCGCCATGCGCAGTACGCACCCTCTGGTATGCTGATTTTGGTGGGGAAAATACCTAAAAAATGGTCCAAGGCACAGCAGTGGTCTTCGAAAATCTGCGACTCCAGGGAAAGAATGTCGCTAATGTTGACCCAGAGCGTCTCATTCGCGTCATCGCCCGCGTGTGTTTCAAAGGGCTCACGGTCCTTGAAGTCAAAATAATGAACTTTGGTGACGAGCCGCCCTCGTGGACTTCTCAGCGGATGGTCAAACTCCTGCGCGCCTTTCAGGGCAAGGCGCATGCGCTCCGGCAGCAGTCGGATACCCGTCTCCTCCGCGAGCTCGCGAACCGCAGCCTGATAATAGCGCTCATTTTTCTCCAAATGCCCTCCCGGCAGCGCATACAGTCCGTGTCCGATGTCCTTGCCGCGCCTGATGAGCAGGACTTTACCTGAAGCGACCACCAGGGCATCGGCGGTCAGGTAGTACGGTGCGGTGTACTTCTTGCGATAGCCTCTGACGGCCTCGGCCTCCTTGACAGCCTCGGCATAAAGGGGAAGAAACGACCAGGCCAGAAGATAGTCCTTGACACCCGGGTGGATGTACGGACTCATGACCTTCAATGCGGTCTGAACTTCTACCGAACTTGAGAAATACATCTCCCGAAGCGCAGTCGAGCAGATGTTGACCTCAGGGGCGACATCGCATTTGGCCCAGGTCTCAAAACGGTCGAGGTACTCCGAGGTTTCGTCCTTCTTGTACCCGACCAGCGTCACCTGGGACTGGTGTTCGATGAGCCGCTCCACCCCGGACACCACGGCCTGCTCCCAGCGGTCATCGTCATAGTAGTCACGGATAGGCAGCAAGGCCACTCGTGAGTGCTGCTCGTCGGTGAGCGTCGAGAGCAACATGGCCTGACGCTCTTCCCAGGTGAACGGATTGCGCGGGTCACGCGAATGATAGGCCGAACCGATGACGATGATTACGCGTTCGGCTATCTCAAAGGCCTTGTTGATAAGAGTGCTGTGCCCCTTGTGCGGAAACTGCCATCGGCCGATGACCACGGCAACTTGATTTTCTTTATTCTGGTTGTTCATAATAGTCTCTTCTTAGTATTTTGCTGCAATCGGCATCTGCCGGCCACTTCCGAACGCTCTGGCACGAACCCTTAGGATAGGCGCACCTTGACGGCGCTTGTACTCGCTGCGCGCCACGAGCTTGCGGATTTTATCGATGAGGGCCTGCCCTTCTTCTGTGCCGGATAATGCACGAAGATGTTCCTCGGCCCGGGTGCGTTCATAGGCGCTTAAGCGTTCCCCCTCAATCAAGAGCTTCAAAATCTCATCGAGAATGTCATACGGCGGCAGACTGTCGGTATCTTTCTGCCCTGGGGCAAGCTCGGCGGACGGGGGCTTATCGAGAATGCTTGTGGGGATGAGCGCCCGATGTGCCCTGGAATTAAGATGCGCGGACAAGGCAAAGACTTCCGTCTTGTACAGGTCTCCAATCAGCCCGAGTCCTCCGTTGGTGTCCCCGTAAAGGGTGCAATAGCCGACGGAAATTTCACTCTTGTTGCCCGTGGTGAGCAGCAGGTACCCGGCGCTGTTCGAATAGGCCATGAGAATCGTCCCGCGGATGCGCGCCTGGAGGTTCTCAAGCGCAAGACCCTTGAGCTCCTCGGCGCTCGCACGCTCATAGGCGCTCTTGTGGGCCTCGACGAGCTCAGCAATCGGGTGCTTCAGGAGTTTCACGCCGAGGTTTTCGCAGAGCTTCTCCGAGTCCGATACGCTCCCGGTGCTTGAATAGGATGACGGCATGGTCACAGCCAGCACGTTTTGCGCTCCAAGTGCCTCTGCGGCAAGGGCAATGGTCAACGCCGAGTCGATACCGCCCGAACAGCCGACCACCGCGCGGGTAAAGCCACAGCGGCGGGCATAGTCCTTGAGCCCAAGCACAATCTGGCGCCGGTAGAACTCGCTGTGCTGGCGAGCCGTGTAGCCCGGGGCCTCGGCTCCCGGCTCGCTTTGACTTGCAAGCGGCTGAGGATTAAATCTTCCGGTTTCGGCATTAAAGGCAAGGGTGGTTACCTCGGTGCCAAAGCTCACCGCCTCATAGAGGATGCCGCTACCGGGCTCCGTCGCAAAAGAAGCGCCGTCATAGATGAGCTGGTCGTGACCGCCGACCTGGTTCACGTAGAGAATCGGTAGGCCGTGCCGCTCGCAGGCTGCGGTAAAAACCCGTTCACGTTCAGCGCGCTTTCCTAAGTTGGAGGGACTGGCGTTGACTGAAACGACAAGGTCCGGGGAAGCCTCGGCCAATCGGTCGAAGGGGTTGACGGGGTATTCATGTCCCTTGTCGTTCCAGCCATCCTCACAGATGAGAAATCCGACTTTGGTTTCCCCGATGCGCAGAACTCGTGCAACGTCCGGGCCTGGCTCGAAATGTCGCCGTTCATCGAAGATATTGTAGGTCGGAAGCAGCTGCTTGTGATAGGTCAGAAGCAGTATGCCTGCCTTATAGACTAGCAGGCTATTGTGCCGGCGCTTGCCGATGTGCCCGGCTGAAAAGGGAGCGCCTATTGCGATGTGCAGTTCAGGATAACCTTCCGATAGCGCCGCAAGCGCATGAAGTCCCTTCTCAAGCTTCTCCTTGAAATAAGGCTCATCGAGCAAATCGGCAGGGTAGTAGCCCGTCAGGGCAAGCTCTGGAAAGACCACGAGCTCCCCGCCCTGCTTTGCCGCAAGACCCACAGCATCTCGAATAAGGGCGAGATTTCCCTCGATATCCCCGATGGTGGGGTTAATCTGTGCAATGGTGACGTTCAGCATAAGAGTCCTTTCTATGCCCGTTCCGGCATGAGGGGAGAAAAGCGAATAAGTGCATCGCGCACTTCGGTTAAGACAAGTCCGAGCCAGTTGGAGCCCGGCCACTCGGCAGCGCTCGTCGTCTTGGCTTTTTCTGCCGAGAGACCAATGCCCCAGATTTTATCCACCGGTGAGGCTTCAACGAGCAGCGTGCCGGCGGTGGCAAGCAGTGCCTCACGCAGCTCGCGGTTCTGGGTAAACTTCGCAAGAGACCCTCGAAGCACTACATCTCGGGCGATTGCGTTCCAGGTTCTCTCATCAAACCCATGAACCTGCCGACCTAAGGCTTTCTGCTCTTTAGGCTCAGAGGTTGCGAGAATTTTCTCTGCTATCGCAAGGTCGCCAAAAAGCAACGCCTTCTTGTGCATCATGTATTGTTCGGCGCACCCGTAGCGCACGCCATCCACGATGAATACGCTTGGATGCCACTGTGAAAAGGGGCCACTCCAGAAGAAAGTATATTTGTTGTATGAGTTTTGCATAGGTGTTGCTGTACTGTTGAAAGTAATCAGGCTGCGTGTGCAAAAACCTGCCGCAGGTAGGCGAGAAACGTCTCATTGGTACAGAGCAGTTTCCCTGGACTATCGGAGAGCTTCGCCACCGGGGCGCCGTTGCACTCCACGAGTTTCATCACGATATTAAGCGGCTCGATGCCGGTGTCGTTGGTGAGGTTCGTGCCGATGCCAAAGAAGCAGGGCATCCGCTCGCTGAAGCGCTTATACAGCCAAAGCATCTTAGGAACATCAAGCCCGTCAGAGAACACCAGTCGCTTGGTGGCTGGCACAATCCGAAGACGCTCATAATGTTCAATGGCCTTCTCGCCCCAGACAATCGGGTCGCCAGAGTCGTGTCTCAGTCCATCGAAGAGCTTGGCAAAGTACAGGTCAAAGTCCGCAAGGAAGGCGTCCATCCCCACCACATCGGTGAGCGCGATACCTAGGTCTCCTCGGTATTCCTGCACCCAGGCCTCAAGAGCGGCTTTCTGGAAGTTCTTAAGCTGCACGCCGACGGCCTGGAAGGTCTGAAGGTACTCGTGCGCCATGGTACCGACCGGGGTGATGCCGAACTTGCGCGCAAGCGCGACGTTCGAGGTACCCTTGAAATAGGCCGGCAACTCGGTAAGGCAGCGCTCGACAACCGCTTCCTGCCAATCGCGGGAATAGCGCCGGCGGGTTCCGAAGTCAAAGAACACGAACGGGTGGCGAGAGGTCTCCTGTAAAGTGCCGCGGGACTCCTCCTGTCGCAGCAGCTCGATTTTCGCGCTCAGCCGCTCCGTGGCAAGGGCCCGGCGGGCTGAGGGGGAGACGGTATCCAGGTGCTCGCCGAAATAACGGAAATAGAGCTCATTGACGATGGAGAGTACATAGATCTCAAAGCCCATCACGTGGATCTGCGGGCCTCTCGCTTCGATGAACAGCTCCTCACCGCGAGTAGAGACCGAGAGATATCGGCGCTGAAATTGAAAGATGCGCAAAAAGTCGATGAAATCGGACTTGAAAAAACGTCGCTCGGCAAGATAGCCCAGTTCCGCTTCTGAAAAACGCAACGTGCACAGGTGGTCCAACTGCCGCTCGACCTCACCGGCAAGTGAGGCGAGCGGAAAGCGTGGAATGTTGCGACAGTGAAACCGATACACTGCCTGATTGCCTGGAAACGAATGTAGCATCGGCTGCCACATCGTGAACTTATAAAGATCGGTGTCCAGCAGCGACTCGATGACCGGTGTAAACGTATTCATAGTATCCTCAATCTCTTTTCAGTCGGCTGCCAATGGCCTCGCTGGTGGCAAGTTCGATACCGCACTTCGCAGCTTGCGCGTAGAACCGCCGGGTTTCGGACTCAAAGCCTGAAACGGGGCTCATGCAATCGGTCAGTACGACGGTTCTGTGCAGCTCCTTGGAGTCAAACAGCCGCATGAGGTCCAGTACCGTCGCGCGTACACAATGGCTTGAAGCCTCCCCCGCGATGATAAGCTGCTCGTCCTGCCCTGGCCTGATGCGCTCAATGAGCGCTGTATTGCACTGCGTAGAGGGGTCATCCGCACGGGGTACCTCGGCGGCAATGGCGCTGTACTGTTCCGTCAGGGGATTTTGGCCCTTGAGCACCTTCAGCGCCGCTCTCTGCGTCCTCTCCTCCCACGAGCCGATATGCATCGCCAGCGGGATATAGATGGCGTGTCCCTTGGTTCCCAGTACACAGTGCACCGGCCAGACGATGAGCTGGTACTGCTCGGTCTGCTCAAGCGCATGCAGGTACGCAATGACCTCATCAAGAAGTGCGGCCGAACGTGCACGGGGCGCGTAGCGACCGGCGCGAACGTCCTGCTCGGTGATGACCGTAAAAGGCGCCACCGGATTACCTGCCCCGTCCTGCCAGAAACTCACCCGTTCGATGGCCACCTGAGGGTGCGTATCGAGCGTCACGACGATATCGTGAATGGCATCGGCATGACCGGCCAGAAAGCCGGACAAGCGCATCAGGTCCGCACTTGCGCCACTGACCGGCAGTGCCGCCCCTGGGATGTCACAGAAATCGTTCTGTGGGTCGATGATAAGTAACGTGGTCTTCATGGTCTTTTCTCCCTTGTTTTTCCTACTATAGCACACTTCGTGCGTTTTTGCACTAAGGTATAGCGACCCACAGTTTATTCTTTTTCGCAGTAAGAACAGCGGTATAACTGGTCTTTTCTACTCGAATATGATACCTTAGTGCTAATGCGCACTAACCTGGATGCCACGCTGTCGGGCATCGCGTGCAAAGAGGGATATTTTTATGAGTGAAATCAGTCCATTACAGCCCATCGTCACGGTAGATATCGTGCTGCTGACGCTCATCGAGGGGCGGCTCTCTGCCGCGCTCGTGCGACGGGATAAAGCCCCGAATGAGGGGCGATGGACGCTGCCTGGGGGCTGGGTGCATACCGATGAGGACGAGGATGCGCTCGCGAGCGCCGCGCGGATTCTCAAGAGCAAAGCCGGACTCGCCTCGCCCTATCTGGAGCAGCTTGCGACCTTCGCAAATCGCTACAGAGACTCCCGTGGCTGGTCGGTTTCCATTGCGTACTACGCCCTGGTGCCCTCTCAGGGCGTCGAGCCTATCGGACCTGAACGTCTGCACTGGCGTGCAGTAGATGAGATTCGGGCGCTTCCCTTTGACCATCTTGAAATCCTCAAGACCGCCGTTGCGCGGGTGCGCTCCAAGACCCTGTATTCTTCCCTGCCGGTGTATCTGATGCCGGAAACGTTTACGCTCTCTGAGCTTCAAAACGTATATGAGCAGGTTCTACAGACCGCTTTGGACAAACGTACCTTTCGCCGACGTATCGAGGAACTGGACATTGTACAGCCTGTAACCGGAAAAAGTTCTGAAAAGACCGATCATCGCCCGGCACAGCGCTATCGGCTGAAGCCAAAGGCAGGCGTTGCAACCCTGGATAAGACCGTAGCCTCGGGCATAGACGGATAGCCGTCATACGGCCAACTCAGGGTGGACGGACTGAAAAACACTTAAGAGAACACTAAAAAACATGGAACAGAATGCGACGGATATGATTCCAATGGAATTTAGTCAATGGGTCAAGGAGGTCAAATCCAATGACCTCAGAGTCGAGCGCGCGATGATTGCGGTCGTCAGTCTTGCTTACAAACTGAATGACTCCAGAGACCCGCCCGCGGACAGCAGGGATTTGCAGGCCAAAAGAATATGGAAGGCCAAACGCAGAAAAATGCACCGAAGCATGCGTCATGCGCTCCATGCGTTGAGTGGGGCTTTGAAGCAGGAATATGGTCCTGAAGTAAACACGCGACCTGTCCGATGGACCGGAGCCACCGAAGCTGTAAGTGCGGGTGTACTGCCTGAAAAAGTTGATGAACGGTCAGCTAAAGAGTTTTAGTCCGTCTGAACGGAAACTGCACACACCTGAAGATAAAGGGGCAAGCAAACTCGCCCCCGCGTGAAGACTCAGTTTTTAGTCGGCGGTGTCGGTGAAACCGGGGCCGCAACAGCCGCAGCAGAATTCGTAGAGTGATAGCACTTGCCAAACCAGGTGATGAGTGGAACGCCTGCGCCAACCACTTCCATCTCCTCTTCCCGTTTACTGGTTGCAGCGTAATGCGCCAGGTCATGTAAGGCAGCCACGCACTGGGTCTTGTTTTCAAAAGTGGCACTCGTCATCGTCGGGTGCTGATTAATCAAAAAGGCAAAAACCAAAGTCCACATAGCAGTATTCCTTCAATTGAACTTGCCGACTGGCTGGCTAATATAGAAGCCGAATTTAAACGAAACCGTGCGCAGAGTCACAGAAGGCTGCTATTTTTCTGCTATGTATTTACAGCTTCAAGCCGTTGGCTGTAGAAGCGACAAAGATTAAACGCTTGCGCGGCCCAGCACATCTCTATTAACGGTTGAAAAACCGATACATAAAAAACAAACGACATCAAAATAAATAAAGTCGTCAGGCTATTGGAGGCTACAGTGCCCAAATGAAACTCTAATTTCAGAATGGATTCACTCACCCACGCACCCAAAATCCCCGGAACAAAGCTAAAGAGTAGGACCGAACCAAAAGCAAGCATTTGTATAGGGCTCAACGCAAAGGTCAACGCAAGAAGGCATAATCGTTTGAGCCACGAGATCTCGGGCAGACTGAAAGCAGGTAACCAGGGTTTAGTGCCCGTCAGGTTACATTGAAAGGCACGAACATTCGAGGGCATAATTTCTAGATCAGCCAATTCTACTAAAAGTGTTGTCCAGCCTGGAAATGTCAAGAGCAGCGCGATAAGAAATAGGAGCCAACCTGGGGGAGTCGGCGGGTGCAGAAACTGTTTTGGGGCTTCACGGGTCAGCTCCAGAAGGACATGCTGCGCGGCATACGCCAACAAAGTGCTGACGCCCGGCCAGATTGCCACGGAAGCACAAAAGGCTAGTGCAGCGCTCAGGCCTCGAATTGATTTTGAAATTACAGCCCGCATACGGTGTAGCCCTTGAAGGTAGAGTGAAGTCTATTCACAATATTTTAGAGAATCTGTTTATATCTCTGCTGCTAAGGACAAATTTCAAGATAGCGTCAAATACTAGGTCTTTCAGGTGTCTAGGTAAATAGCACGCGAAGGCCGTGCAAATTAAAAAAAGAAATAAGACCTTAGCTAGGCAGGACTGCTTGTTCACGCAAAAGGGACAACATTGTCTGGACGCAAACCCCCTATCCACACGATGCGAAAGGTATACTCCCGACTGCCGCATTTGCGGCAATATTTATGCTTTGAGCGATTCCAGCGCTCAGGGGCCACCAGTGCGTGGTAGCCGCATGTGGTGCACTGGGCTGATATGGCCTGATAGCCAACAGGAGGCGTGGGCTTCATCGGGCTGCATTGTGAAATAGATTATCGGGGGTGTCTACCCAGTAGCGAGCCTCTGAAGAGACTGTACAAAAAAGCCACGAATGTGTCATCGGCATTTCGCGGCGTGAAATGATGAGCCTTAATCAGGTTTTGGAACAAAAGCCTGGTGGTCCCTGAGCTCAACGAGCTTCGCATTGAACACCGGTGTGCCCGTGTCGACAGTGATGAAGGTCTTCCCCTTGTACGGGTTGTAGGACAGTCTTACCGGACAAGAGAGCCCCTCAGGTAGCACTTGTCTCCACGTGCCTTTCACCCCGGCATGCACGTTCTTTTTTCGTTCCCGCAGGACCCGTTGTCGACCTGCTTCGGAAACCGCAAATTCACAATCGGACAGCACGACGCGTTTTCGGTGTGCGATCACTCTGCCTTTGTGGGGACCCTCAAGTGCCTTTAAGCTGAAGGTCTGTTTTTGAACGTTGTAATATGCAAAGATTCTCATTTTTTGTTCTTATGAAAATGACCTGAGACGTGACGTATAGAACGTCTCGACATAGAAATGGCGAAGCATTACCGCTTCGCCATTCAATAATAATAAACCTAACGTACGCGCAACTTCACTCCGGCAAGCACAGGGTAGTTCTCGATGAGCCTGCGAAGTTCCTTTGCGATATAGGCATAGAAAACCGAATGGCCTACGCGCTTTGAAACACCACATGAGGAAAAAACAGCTTTTCGCCGCAGTAAGTCCGGTGTCCTGGGCCTGCCGGACGAGAGGGAGCTCGCCGGGATAAAAAGGCGTCACTAGACGTATACTTTTTCGAACTTACTGTGTATAATTAAAAGATGTCGCTGGAACAGATGAAAATCATGAAGAACAAGAACGCGAATGCAGAAATGACCGTAGAGGCGCAACGTGCTGCCCTGACGCTCTTTAATGTCCTGCCGGCCGAGGCCACGAGTCTTTCGGTCGAGCATGCCGCTGATGGTTTCGTGACAGATTTCGCGCCCAGCGAACGCCAGCGCGAGTTGCTGCGCGAGACGTTCAAGCCGGTCAATCTGAAGACCCTTTTTTCCTTAAGCGAGGCCCGAGGCCCGCTTGAGCAGCTGCTTATCAAGCAGGTTCTGCACTACATTGAAATCTATGGCTTAGACGCACCAGGCCTCTTCAATCTCGAATTCGAAGGCGGCAAGACGACCGTATTGCGCTTTGTCAAGGCGGCCTCCATCGAGGAAATCCGCCAGAAAGTCGCTGCGCTCTTAAGCGCGAACGCCCCGCTCGGGGACATCGACCCGGTGCTCACGCTGGTCAAGGCGCTCAATGTGCCGTTTACGTTTAAAGCGCTGGCCAATCGTGAGCTGCGCGTGGCGTTATTCAATCCGAAGACGGATACGCTGGCTGATGGTGATGAGGTACTGCGTTGGCTCATCTTCAAAGCGACGGACAAGACGCTGCTTATCAAGGACGACGCGACCATTCAGGCACTCGAAGCCTTTGCAAGAGAGGGTAACGAGGCGCTTATCGCTCGGGTGCTGACCGCGCATGCCGGACTGCTGGCTCAGGTTTTCAATCGTCACAAGCGCCTGCTCATTCCTCTGAAAAAGGCAGGGCCTAAAGTCGCGAAGCTCGTCAATCGGATTGCGCGATTGAGCAAGACCGCGCACGTCCCTTTTGTCACCCCGCCGGCGAAGACCGTCATTGCCCGTGCCATGAGCGGTGAGCGGGTTATTCTCAAGGGTATTTCGGTAGTGGACAAGTTCCGCTACCTCAACCTCATCGAGTACAAGCTCCTGGGGCTCAAGAGCGACACCTTCAATATTCGAAACGGTAAGGTTTGGACGGAACAGAACCGTGACACACTGCCGCAGGACAAGCTGGAGGCACTCAAGCATCAGGTGCTCGCTTCGCTGAAGAAAGACCTTGCCCCGCTTCGCAAGCAGCACATTCTGCTTGATGAACACGTGGACTACGGGTTGCCGGTCTCGCGCAAGCAGGTTGTGGGAAATTTGCCCTTTGGAACGACCGTACGGGTCGTGAAGGATAAGAAGCTCTCCCTGGGTATCTATTGGCGAAACGAGTGGGGTGCTCGGGACCTCGACCTCTCGGCGCTCGCCACAAACGGGCAGAGAGTCGGCTGGGGGCACTCGGACTCTTATGGCCGAGATGATTTGCTGTTCTCAGGGGATGTCACCAACGCACCGGAGGGTGGGTGTGAGTTCTTTACGGTCAATCCTGAGAAAGACATCAAAATGGGCTTGATTATGAATATTTTCAGCGGCAATGAGAGTGCCGAGTGCGAGATTATCGTCGGCTACCCGAGCGGCGGGAACCAGTACGGGACCAAAGAGGTCGCTGACAGCTGGCAGGACCGCACCTTGCTGCGTGAACGCGTTAAGCTTGTCTCCAAGCAGAGCTTTTTAGGGTTCCTCAACCAGGACCGCTTTGTGCTATACACCGGCAGGATGGGCTCTCAGCGCGTCTCCGGTGGGCCACAGCCGATTGTCGAGCGGGGCCTGGCAGAGTTCTGGACCCTTGGCCGATTGTTTAAAGAAATCGGGGTGAAGTTCGACACCGTACCTGCCCCTGGGGTACACTATGAACATGACCTGCGATACGGTTCATTCTCGCTCGATAAACTGGAGCGGGTATTCGAGTTTGGCAAAGAGAGTTCCTTTTAAACTATTGGAAGCATTACTCTCCGCCAACCTTTTGTTGCAAAGAAGGTTCCTTAAAAACAATACTTCATCGTTTTACCTTCCGCAACATCCTTCCCAGGGGCCCTCGTGGCCCCTTTTCATTTAATAAAAAAAGCAAGCCCTGTGCGGGCTTGCGAAGTGAATGTTATCGAGACCCTACTACCACTACCGCTTGATGCAGCATAAAATAGCGCTCTGCGGTCTGCGCAACCGTCTGTATGACATCCCTCATGAGCTTTTTAAGCACAGGCTTCGGTGTCCTGGGCCAATTACCGGCCACGGCGTTTCGCACCATCCAATTCGGGTCGGCTGCCAGCGCCTTGAGTGTTTTAACTGAGGCCCTTGCATTACCGGCCACGCAAGCTCTGACCAGTGGATCTGAAGAGCGAGCAAGAAAATCAAGGTCAGCAAGTGCAACGGCCGTATTGGCAGCAACGGCACAGCGCACGTCAAGGTCCTTATCTGCCGCAAGTCGGGATAAGTCGTCTGGCGGGGTCAAGGGGTTGGCCGCCGCAGCCGCTCTGACTTGAGCACAACGGTCCCAGCGAAAATTCTGGAGCACATGGGAGGGCGCAACGCTGTTACGGGCCACCGCGGCTCTGACCTCACTGCGCTTACTGGTGCTCAGTGCCACAAGAGTATCCGCACTGGCGTTTGGATTTTCAGCGACCGCGCAGAGTACCGCAAGGTCCGTTTCCTTGGCGAGCTCGGCAAGCTTGAGTTTTGAACTGCGAGAATTTCTGGCAGAACGTAAAGCCAGGATATTTGTATGCATCGTTTTTCCTTTGATTTCAGCCTAAACCTTAGTTTATTACTTTCATGTGTGGGACCTTAAAAATATAGGTACCTGAAAAAAAGTCCCAGATGACATTTTGTTGCGCAGAGAGTATAATAGGCACTGACGGAAACGGTCCTTGCGCGAAGGAACCGACCAGCCAGTGAGTAGGTAGACTGTGTCTTGATCTGGAATAACCGGGGAACGGCTAACGCCGCGAAAGGTCTCCAGGGAGCCTCTACCGAAATGGGCCAGGGCGGAGTTACCGGCTGACGAAAATTCAGCTTTCCGTCGTTTTTCACACAAATCGATTTAGCCCACGCGGCCTTGTCCCATGAGCTCGGCAACGCGAGCAAGATCCCGCTCGCCAATACCCTCCGCGCCATCTGTGACTACCAGTCGAGAACGATGCGCGGTAAATAATCGCTCCTCGTCATCAAGGATAGCAAAGTGCTGAACGGTATGCGTGCTCAGCCACTGTGAGATCTCCTCGCTGCGGGCACGACCCAGCTGTAGCGCTTGAGCGGACCCCTTGTGAGCGTCAAGCGGCGTCGTGTCCACGATTCGTGCTCTTAAGTCGACCGGGAAGAACTCCTTCAGTTCCTGAAGCGAAAACTCGTTACGCCAGGTGGAGCTGATGACAACCACTATGGACTGATGCTCCCTTAAGAACGTGCACAGCAAGGGCAGCTTGGAGAAGGTCCCGGTATTGTGGCGATGCAGCACCCCGTCAAAATCAAGAAAGAGTACGTGAGGGAAGGAGTTGTCTTTTTCTTCCAAAGCAGGCACCTCGGGGACTTCGTGTGGCGTCTCGGGCTGTCTTTTCTCAAAAAACTTAAAACGCATGATAATTACGCCTACCCGCTTAGGCTTTCTGAAGCAGACTTAACAGATGTGGCGGGCGAATACCCTGCTTGAGCACTTTGAAAGCCCCGGTAAATCCATAAATCGACCCAAGCCGCGTCTTATCATCGAAGTAAATCGGAAAGGTCTCATGCGAGATGATATTCACGTGAGTGGGGTCGCGAAACGCAGCGGTATAGGGAAACACTGGAGTCCGGGAGAAGAACAGTCCGCCGGGCTTGAGTACTCGATGAATTTCATTCATCAGCTCAATGAAGGGAAAGCGGCGCTGCGGAAGATACAGCACGCGCGGCACATGCTCGATGAAATCCCCTGCAAACACATAGTCGAAAAAAGCACTCGGAAACGGAATAGGCTCTACCACGAGGTCCGCATAGCGAATGTTGCGGCTGGCGTCTTCCCTGATATCGATGCCATAGAGCGTATCGGCGTTGAATAAATTGGTCGGCTTTGTGCCGCAGCCAATATCCAGAATTTTCGAGTCCTGAAGACCGGTGAGTTTAGCGTCATAGCCGGAAACGAACTCCGGGATGGACCAGACTCTTGGCAATGAACCAAAACCGGCAACTTCCCGCAAGGTGTTGAGCTCACGGTACCATGTTTTTAAGCGCTGCAGCATCGTATTGTTCCTGTTTTCGACGTCATCGCTTAAATAGAGATCGAGTTTTAAAACCTGTACACAGACAGTATAAATTTGACTGGAGCACGTGGATTAAACCCGATTGTCGCTCCTGGTCTTACACCCACAAAAATAAAGCAAAAAATTCCTCGCCAAAAAGGCGAGGAAATTGAATCGATCGTGTGAATTACGCTTGCAAGCGATAGCGCGTCGACGTGTCGGCAGCAGTACCCCACTCTTTCACTCTTCGAGCAAAGTGTTCCTTGAGTTTCTCGTACTGGGCACGACCACGCTTAGCATTGGCCTTGTTGTGCTCAGCACTCTCCTGCTCCCAGCAATTCCAGCAGTACTCTGCGCGAGCGTAGGCCGCCGGGAGGTTTTGCTGCGTCACTGCAAGCTCAAGCACGTCCAATGCGCCGTAGACGGCACCCCCGGCGCCGGGAATGAACGTACCGCCCGCTAAAGCAGGCGGTTTCTCGGACGCGCCTGAAGGCGCGCAGTCGGCCGCAAGGGCCGACGGGTGCTCCGAGTTAAGGTTTATGTCTACAGCGGTGCTAACCAGCCACAGCACGGCATCGGTATCTCGGAAGAAAGAAGCCACTTTTGAGAGCCGCAGAGACCGGCCGCGCTTCAACCACTATCGATGGACTTTAGTCCGCCTGAAGGCGGCGGTTTTACCGATCCGAGAAGGTGGACTATAAACTGATCGCCCAGCGCGTTCGGGTACGTCGCGCCCACGCAACGGCGCTGCGCACTGGCAAGGTTGGGGTAGCGGTCCATAATCATGCAGGCAAGTACGACCGCATGCCCAGGGTAGACCGAGGCCTCTCCTAGGTATTCATTCTCCCACTCACTCGTTAAAAGACGATAATTCATTCCCTGCTCATACATTTGAAGACCGGACATGTCAGGTTCCTTTAAATAATTTAGACTTATGACTCTCAATGGCCTTATCTTTTATAGCGAAAAGACGAAAAAACCCGAAGCACTGAGGCTTCGGGTCCATTGTAAGCAATTTCAGTAAATGAGCGCACCGTGACAGTCGAAACGCTCTCCTGTTTCTTCTCCCCACAGACTGGGGTCCGTCAATCTTTGACCGCTGCCGTTGTAGAACGCCCCACACTCGCATTTATTGGTCATCGGGTCGGTGAGATTCACCTCACCGGAGCACGCCTCACACTCAATGGCTGCCGGCAGGCGATAGCGCTGCTCATGTCGATGAATACCCCGAAAGACAATGGGCCGTCCCAGTGTCCCGTGCAAGCACTTTCGATACGCCACGCGGGCCGCTGGAGCCATGGGCAGAACCTTGCCCTGCTCGGTGCAGGGAAACCGAAGGCCGGCGCTGGGCATATCCTGATACTCATACTTGAGTCGGCTACTCTCGTGCATTAGCCTGTTCCAGACAGGCTTCTGCACGATTTCCCCTGGACGCTTCGTTTACGAGCACCATGGGAGGAAGAACACTCCCACTACAACTTCTCGTATCAGCAA
>JAEHJW020007202.1_pt1 | contig 43552 bp, 50 predicted proteins | sample 9271431 | NCBI WGS metagenome assembly JAEHJW02
TCTTAAACCAATGAAGAAACTTTGTAAAGATTGTGTTTATTGTGCAGAGTTTTATCATCATTATAATAGTTCTGATGTGCATCTTTGTTACAAAGATGCATGTATAAGCTATACAGATCATGAAGATGATTTGGTAATTGGTCCGCAACATAGGATAGTAGATTCTCCAACTTATTGTTATTCTGCGCGAAGTGATGAAAATGGATGCGGAGTGGAAGGAAAGTTTTGGAAACCTAATTTAAAGTTTCGTGTCAAAGCTTTTTTGAGAATGGTATAATATACGCTCGTGACGGAACTGGTATACGTATCAGAATGAGAGTCTGAGTTTTGTGGGTTCGAATCCCATCGAGCGTACCATTTAGGATTTTAAATTATGAAGAAGCGTGAACTTGGAAAGAAGATCGAAAATCTGAATAAGCGTGTCAATGCAAGATTCAGAAAAGTAGAAAAGCAAGTAAATCAAATTATTGACGATACTAACAGTATTGCCGGATCTACTCTGATTGAACCAAAGGTAGAAGGATACGATCCTTATAACCATTCCTTTGACGAGATAAATAAGAAAGATTCTCATTTTGTTTCATTCACTTTCGGGAAGATCTACTAGCCTTAAGGATCATATAGGGGCTTTCTGGAAGCCAATAGGAAGCCCTATAAGCCGTCCTACAGGACACCCCGCTACCTTGCTATCCCCTGCCACCAGAACGGCTTAGAATCGTTCTAATGGGCTTATATAGAGTCTTAATAAAATCAACAACTTAGGAGCAATGGCGTAAGTCATTGAATTATAATGATATTTAAATTTGTATTAGTTATGGTTTCTGCTATAATGGCTGACATCTGTTGGACAAAATACATGCTAGGAGTTAGCGAAAAGGCACCGTTCAAAGCAGCATTTTGGTCAGCAATGATCATTGCGATAGGTGGTTTTATGGTTATTTCATATACCCAAAATCATCTATTGGTAGTAGCTGCAATGTTGGGTGCATTTATCGGTACATTCTTGGCTGTATATAGAGAAAAGCAAAAATGAGCAGAATCTGGATAACGTCCGACAATCACTTCAGTCATAAGAACATTCATAAGTTTTGTCCGAAGACTCGTCCCGACGAGAATTGGGAAGTTATGAATGAGAGAATGATCGCACGTTGGCAGGAACAGGTATCTTCTACGGATACGGTTTATATGCTTGGTGATGTTTTCTTCTGCAATTCTGCGGAAGCAATCAGAATCATGGAAAGGCTGCCAGGACACAAGCATCTGGTTTATGGAAACCATGATAATGCCATAAGAGGAAATTCAACTCTTAGGGGAATGTTTGAATCTATAAATGAATACAGAGAAGTAAGAGTTAACGGCACTGATGTTATAATGTTTCACTATCCTATTCAGGAATGGAACAAGATGCATCGTGGATCCGTGAATGTTTACGGACATATTCATCATGCTGTCTCTGGTGTTCCTGGCAGAACTATAAATGTATGCGTCGATTCACCAGAACTGTTTGACGAAAATAATCCATACTCTCTGTTTGATATGAGTGATGTTCTTAAGGTTGCTCTCGCAAGAGAAATAATGCCGCATCATGGAAGAACGATACTATGATTTCTAACGAAAAGACTGCATTTATAATTCGTGGGTTGCCGGGGTCTGGAAAGTCTACACTTGCATCTAGACTTGCAAGATTGTATCAGTTTCCTCATATTGAAGCTGATCAGTTTTTTATAGATCAATCTACGGGTAAGTATGTTTTTGATGCTAGAAGATTGTCGAAGGCACATGATTGGTGTTTTTCACATTATTCTGCAATCATAAGAAGTGAGTTTGCTTCTGTTGTCGTTTCCAATACATTTACCCATTTTTGGGAAATGGAATCGTATGTTCTAGAGGCTTCATTTCATGACTATAGACTAGTCATTATAGAAATGGTTGGTGAGTACGGATCGGTACATAACGTTCCAGAAGAAACTATGAAGAAAATGAGAGACCGTTTTGTTCCGAATGAGGATTTGAAACGCACGATTGCCGGTCTTATTTACAAGCCGGTAATCTATAAAACAATTGGATAAGAGAATGGCTAAGTTTCCTCAAGAGTTTGTTGATTTTGTGAACGAGAATCCTAAGTTGGTTTCTCGTCGTGAGTCAATTCGTTATCCGGGACTTTTTGTTCTAAAGTATTCTCGCAAGGTATTCTATGATGCGCTCTGGAATGATTATCTTGAAGAGTGTCGCGGAACTGTAGTAGACAAGGATTGGAATGTTGTTATTCTTCCTTTTCGAAAGATTTATAATCGTGGGGAAAACGGAATGGATTTTCCTCTCGATTTGAAGGTTGAAAAGGTTGAAAAGATCAACGGATTCATGGCAGCAGCAACTTATGTCGAAGGACATGGTGTTGTTGTTTCCACTACTGGTTCATTGGATTCTGATTTTGTTTCCATGGCGGAAAAGTGGTTGATGCCATCTATCATACCGTGGATAGAAGAACGAGGACACGGTTTTACTTGGTTGTTTGAAATTTGCGATCCTTCAGATCCTCATATCATCAAGGAACTTCCAGGTGTATATTTGATCGGAGCGCGCCTAATAGAATATGGTGGTATGTCCTCTGAAGATGATTTGGACTATGTTGCATTACGAATGGGTGTAAAGCGTCCTAATCATATAAAGTTGTCTTTTAAGACTGTTTTAGAACATGCGAAGAACTATCAACGCGAAGGTTATGTTGTTCGTGGTGACAATGGGCAGTCTCTTAAGATAAAGTCTCCGTATTATCTTTTGACTAAGTTTATTGCGAGAGCAAACAACTCCAAGTTTGAGGATATCATGAACGGTAATTTTGATAAGACTATTGATGAAGAGTTTTATCCTTTGCTTGCTCATTTGCGTAAGCATCGTGGCAACGTCATGAATATGACTGAGCAGGATCGAATAAAGTATATTGGAGACTTCTTTGGTAAGTAAGTTACTAACAATTCTTCTTCTGATCATTGTTGGTAGTTGTTCTATTGTAGAAAATTTTTACCTTGGAACATTCGTTATTGGAATTGCTTTGTTACACGAAATTATTAGTTGAGATTTAAATATGAAAGTTTTATTTTTGGATATTGATGGTGTTCTGAACTCGGGAAATCATTTCAATGTGATTGTTCTTGCAAAAGAGAAGGGAGAACATCATATCAGTGAAGGAAAGGTTCCTGATGATCTAAAACACAATGCGACTCATTTGGATCCTGATGCAATTCAACTTCTTAACAGAATTGTGGAAGAAGCGAATTGTGAGATTGTGATATCATCTTCTTGGAGAAAGCTTTTCCATATTGGTGAAATTTGCACAATGCTAAATGCTTCTGGTTTTCTTCATTCTGATAGAATTATCGGAAAGACACCAGTTTCAAAAACAACTTTTTTGAGGGGTGGGGAAATCAGAATCTGGTTAGATGCTTTTGGTGATGGTGTAAATAATTTTGTTATCGTGGATGACGATAGCGATATGCTTCCCGAACAATTTCCTAGATTCGTTAAAACTGATTTTGAAGAAGGATTGACTCCAGAGAGAGCCGATAAAATCATCGAATTGTTTAATTCTTGAGGTTATGATATGAAAAAGGTATATCTTATAAAAAAATTATGGTTTGATATTCTAGAGAATAGAAATTCTTATGGGTATACGCCAGAATTTATTGTTGCTACAAAAGAACAGGCAGAATGGTATCGTAAGACTGATGGAACTTTCTTCACCGCAGTTAAGACGGATGAACCTAGTGGATACGAGGAAGCCTTAGAGAAGGTTTATAGAAACGGTGCGATCTTCCGTTATCAGTCTCTGAAGGATATCCGTGAGGAAGCCCTCAAAGCCTAATAGGATCGCTTTAGGGCGGTTTCTGGTCCTCCACCCATGGAAGATAGCTGCCAGCACAGGAACCGTCCTAAAGCCCTTATACGGGCTTATAGAGGCTGTATAGAACCTGTAACAAAATCAACAACTTACGTAAGTCATTGATTAAATTAAACTTGTTATCCTTGTACTTTTCCAATAATCGTGTATAATGATAGTTGTTGAAGTCATGGTGAAATAAATGAGCTATCGATTTTATACTTCGCAAGAGTATGCTAAGTTAAATGCTGCGGATGAACGTCGCCGACTTGCATCATTGCGTTCAATGGTTCGTTATCCGATTCAGATTGAATTGGCAGATCTACTATATAAAGTGCCAAAAGAAAAACAAGCATTTGCTCGTTTTCTTACTTATGCCAAGAAATTGTCACCGAAGCAAATTGCTGCGGCTGAAAAATTTGTTGTTCGTGCTAAAGCTGCATAGGGGTGTAATATGGGAAGACCTAAGAAAGCTCAACCTAAGTTATTGAAGACTTATGTTGTTTTACCAGGATCCAGCATGTTCTTTTCTGTAAGAAACGCTCATCGCTTTTATACTGAGAAGAATCGTGATCGAGTTCTCTTTGAAGAAAGAGACTTGATGTTCATGAATGATGAATGGGCAACTTTCCGTACTAAGGAAGGCTCTGTCACAGTGGATCGATCTTCTGTTAAGGAAATGTAATAGTTGACTTGACAATTAAGACTCTGACCTGTATAATACCAGTGTCAGTTTTCGGAAAAAATTAATTACTACTTTGTTATGAGGATATTATGAAGGTTAAGCAAAATACCGTTCTTTTTGAATTGCTAAAATCGAATCCAGACAATGGGGTTTCAAAGCAAGTCATTGCCGAGACTCTAGGAGTTAAGGAATCGTCAGTTCCTGTCTATATTCATGCTCTTAAGAAGGAATTTAAGAAGCAATTTAAGCATCATGCAGATATTGTTACAGTCAGAGTCGGCAAAAAAGCTGCTAACTACAAGCTTGTCAATGCAGATGGTGTAAATCTGTCGTCTGATGCGTCTAAGTCCAAGAAGGCTGTAAAGTCCAAGCCTGTTGTGGATTCTGATTCCAACAACGTCGTTACTGTGTCTGAAACCGGTGAACTTCCCATTATCGATAAGGATAATGATATAGTCTCTATCTCGGATAGAGAATTTGCTGATTTGCGTGATTCTCTTGGTGTCAACTCCTTCAATAAGGATTATTTCTAATGAAAACATTGCGTCAAAAGCAACAGGAAGCTCTCTCGCGTAGAGAGGCTAATCTTAAAGAATACATTAAGATGTCTTCTACTTCATTAAATGAAGAAGATTCTAAGGCTCTAGAGACAAAGATCAATATCTGTAAGTCTGATATTGAAATTCTCAATAGGAAGATTGGATTAATTCGTTAAGGATTCGTTAAGGAGTATATATATTATGAAAGTTACTAATAAAAGTTTAGTAGTGCAGGTTGTCGTTGCTGTAATTGCAATTGTTTCAATGGTATTTTCTCTAGTAGGACTAGTAGGAGCAATAGCATCGCATAATACTGCTGCTATTTTTGGGTGGTCTTCTGCAATTATGTGGTGCTGCGTTGCTCTTATGTGGTATAATACCACAATACAATATGAAAAGTTGATTGACGAATATATCAATAATTTATACAACAAACTTTTTAAGAAGTAAGAAGGTTACATGTCGAGTTTTCTGAAAAGTATAAGGTCAATTGTCTCACCTAGATCCCTATGTACGTCCGGTCTTTTCGTAGTATTGATTTATGGATTTGTCCATAAAAGCATGATTCTTCAGGTTATTTTCGGAGCTCTGACAGTTATCTATTATGGTAATTATCTATTGTATAAGGATTTGTACGATATAAGTCAGGAAAGGCTTAAAGAACTTGAGAGTCTTTATGATGCAAAAGTAAAGCTTTATGAATCTGTCCCGAAGAGAAATATAAAGAAGAACAATTCCAAGAAGAAGTTATGATTCTATAAGTAATATTCTAACGTGAGTATAAGTAAAAGTTCTATTGTAGAAGATTTTCTTAAGTATGAACATATTCCATATGAGATTGTAACTGACGTACAACTCTTAATGAAAGTCAGTCATGGTACACTAAATCCAGCATCTACTGTTGGATTTAAACCAAAAGGTTATGATGTTATTTTGATTGATATCTATCAAGCAATTGATTGGATTAGAAGTGTGGGATTAGTGAGGGTCTAAATAATGATTCTAAAAGAAACCGTTCTACGTGTTCTCACAAACCCGTCAGAATTCATGCGTGATGACGTGATTGAGTGTTACCAGTGGATCAATGATACCGGTAACATTAATCTTCTGGATGAACGACAGACACTAGTGTTTAATACGTTAGTGGAGAATGGCTTAGTTCATACACCAGTCTTGCATGTGATTCTATAGAATGAATATCTTTTTTCTGGATAGAAATGCAACTGTTGCTGCATCTTATCACTGTGATAAACACGTTGTTAAGATGATCCTTGAAACTGCTCAGTTACTGTCAACTGCACACCATGTTTTAGATGGCGATTCGGCACCCCAAGGTATATACAAAGCAACTCATGTTAATCATCCGTCGAATGTTTGGATACGTTCTGGTGTTCCACAATACATGTGGGGATGGAATCTTTTTTCAGCACTATTGAATGAATACACATTAAGATATTCTAAAATCCATAAATGTCAGTCTTTAAAATATGTTCTGGATATGCCACCGGTAAATATTAAACGTTCTGCTGTTTGGAATGAGCCACCACAATGTATGCCTGACCCGTTCAAGGTTTTAAACGATACTGTACAGGCTTATAGAAACTATTATATGTATGGTAAAGCAAAAATTGCTCAATGGAAATATACACCAGTACCAGACTGGTATGAATTTAAACTGGTTTGTTACTAAATAAAGAATAAGGAGTCAAAAGTGCCTGTATACTGTTTTTTAAATTCTAAAAAGAAACAACTAGAATATCATGAAATGAAAATGTCTGAATATGACAATTTCATTGCAACCAATCCTCACCTTGAAAGGTATTTTGACGAAGTTCCTGCATTCACATACAACGGTAGAGCATTTGGTAGTCTAGATGCTGGTACCGACAATACTTGGAAGGAAGTATTGGCAAAGATTTCCGAGAAAATGCCAGCTAGCCCTCTGGCTGACAAATATGGTAAAAAGAAATCTATCAAAGAAGTTAAAACAAGAGAAACTATAAAGAAGCACGTTAAGAAAGCGCGCGATAAAGCCTTGTCTAGACGATGATAACTAGTGGAGAATGATTGTCGTGAAAACTAGAAAAAATTCAAGAGGGTGTTCATGGCAAAAGCAAAAAAGCCTCGTAACCAAAAGCAATCACATTTCTCCATCAGAGAGGTTCAACCATTAACAGAAAATCATGACTTTATGTTCAGAGAGTTTAGAAAAGGGAAGAACTTGTTATTACACGGTCTAGCTGGTACTGGAAAAACCTACAATTCATTTTACTTGGCTTTGGATGAATTGTTGAATAAAAAATCAGAGTATGATAAAATAATAGTCATAAGAAGTGTAGTTCCATCTAGGGATATGGGATTTCTGCCAGGAACTATAGCTGAAAAAGCAAGAGTGTTTGAGGATCCTTATGTTTCAGTTTGTAATTCTTTATTTGGTCGAGGGGACGCATATGATATTCTTAAGCATAGAGGAATGTTGGAGTTCACCACAAGCTCTCACTTGAGAGGAATGACATTTAATAATTCGATCATCATAATCGATGAAATTCAGAATATGACGTTTCCAGAATTGGACACTATCATAACCAGAGTTGGATCGAATTGCAGATTGATTTTGTGTGGTGACTACAGACAGACAGATTTGATAAAGGACAAAGAGAAGTCTGGTGTTAAGTTGTTCATGCATATCATCAATAAAATGGAAAGTTTCACTTCAATTGAATTTGATATAGATGATATCGTAAGAAGTGGATTGGTAAAAGATTATATATTAGCTAAAATACAGTATGGAAATGTTTAATGTTTATTCATGAGTCTGTTGAAATTCCTAAAATCAAAAGGTTGAAGGATGTTGAGAACTTCCAGTACGAAGATGAAAATGGGAACCAGTATCAATCTGTTACCACGTTCATTAGTAATAATTGGGATAAAACCTATCTGAACAAATGGAAAAAGAAGGTTGGTCATGAGAAGGCTGCTGCTATAAGCAAAAGAGCAACAACCAGAGGCACAGGACTTCATAAGCAGATAGAAAACTATTTGAACAATAAAGAGATTCTAACAGAAGGGACAAATGAATTGGTGATAGAGTTGTTTGGAAAGGTCCAGCCGGCTCTTATTAAGATAAACAAAATTAAGCTTCTTGAAAAGCCTTTGTTTAGTGAGAAGCTAAAGTTAGCCGGAACACCAGACTGTATTGCAGAATACAATGAAACGCTAGCGGTAATCGACTTTAAAACTTCAACTAGAATGAAGCGAAAGATTGATATTATAAACTATTTTCTACAGGCAGCTTGTTATGGTATAATGTATGAAGAACATCTACAGGTGATGCCGGAAAATGCTGTTATTATCATGGCAGTAGAAGCAGTTGATTTTCCTATGCTCTATATAGAGCCTATGGAAAAATGTGTGAGCATGTTGAATTCCTTCATCAAGGATCCAATAGAGTTTCAGAATAAACTGGAAATTGTTAAGAGTAGAAGTAGAAAAGGTAGACTTGATTATTAAGGTGTCTAGTGGTATAATTTCTAATACGTGAGTAGCTTAGTGTCAAAAGCAGCGGTCTCTAAAACCGCGACCGTGGGTTAGATTCCCATCTCACGTACCAATTTATAATGGAGAACATAATGAGCGTATTTTTGAAATCTGGATCTACATATCACGTCTCTTCGAAAGAAGAAATGGAAATGGAAGATACATTACCAGCAGGAAATTATAATATAGGCTTTGATCCTATGCGTGGGGTGTTTTATCTGAACAAGGTCCAAAACTTTAAAATAGATCATAAATTGTATGGAGATACAACGAAGCTTTCTAGAAGAATTCTAAGCACGTTTAACAGTAGACCATCTACTACTGGTGTTCTTCTGAGTGGCGAAAAGGGATCTGGAAAAACACTCTTGGCAAAGAAGATATCCATAGATGCATGTGAAGCTGGAATTCCAACAATCATCATTAACACTCCTTTTGCTGGCGATGGTTTCAGTAAGTTCATTCAGATGATTGATCAACCTGCCGTGATTCTTTTTGATGAATTTGAAAAGGTCTATTCTGGTGGAGATAATATCGGTATTCAGCCAAAAGCCAACGATGAAGATGATGGAAATTCAGTATCTTCACAAGAGAAGATTCTGACTCTTCTCGATGGAACTTTTCCAACAAAGAAGTTGTTTGTCCTGACGGTGAATAAAATTCACAAGTTGGATTACAATCTTCTAAATAGACCTGGAAGATTATTCTATCATATCGAATACAAAGGTCTAGATGCTGCTTTTATTGAAGAATATGCTCAAGACAATCTGATCAATAAGAGTTACATTCCAAAGCTACTACAAGTTCTTGGAATATATCGCAATGTAAATTTCGATATGTTGAAGGCTCTTATCGAAGAAATGAATAGATATGATGAATCTCCTATGGATGCATTGAAATATCTAAACGCAAAGCCACCAGAACCATATATTTCTATGTTTAAGTGGAAGCTATTCAAAGGAAATAAAGAATTTCCTCGTAAACTAGTCTGTTGGGATCAAGAAGGTGTAAATCTTAAACCAACAAATTCTTTCCGTATTCCTTATCTCAAAAACGAAACTGAATTAAAGAAATATAATAATGATGAAATAGATTACACCCCTTTGAATGTAGAACCAAAACACATCAAATTGATAGAAAATAATGGTAATAAATATACATACAAGATCGATGATTGGATTCTGGTTCTAGAACGTGATATAAAGGACGAATTCTCTTATAGAAATATGTATGATCTAATGTAAGGAACGCTGTTGATGAAAAGGTTAGCTATTTTTCTGTTATTAGGATTTCTGTTTTCTCCTTCTTCCTATGCAGCAAAAATAGCTAACGTTAATTTGAGTTGGGTAAATCCTACACTCAATACTGACGGCACTCCCATTACCGATCTTATTGGTATAGAGGTCAATTGGGGAACTTGTGGCGCTACAGCAAATACAATGGGAACTATTCTAGGGCATGTGAATGTTCCGGATACAGGATCCACTACAACCACAACAGTTAGTCCGACAAACGTAACATCTTTCCCTATCTGTTTTGTATTAAGAGCATATAATGGGTATGGTAATTATAGTGTTTATTCAAACGTAGCAGAGAAAGCTATTCCAACTTTGGGGATTCCAACAACATTAGGAAAGCCTATATTGTTACCCCCAGGAACAATTAACATAAATATAACGATTTTACATAATAAATCAACACACGGAGTATGAAAATATGGCAAAGTTAGTTCCCCCACAAAATGTAGGTGTACCTCTACCATCAGCAGTACAGGCTAATACCGATCATTTGATTATGTATTATGGTAGTTCTCCAATGACTCCTAGCTATTCTCAGAATACTAGAGTTGATATTGGTACCATTAATACCGTTCCTGTTGTAGTAGTAAGTAACACAAGCTATTGGTCAGTCAATGTTGCTTCAGTGTTGCCAACAAATCTACCAAACGGAAATTATGACTTCACATTTACTTTGATGGATACATCGGGTAATGAAGGTGACTTTTCTCCAATCGTTACGGAGGCTGTAAATTCTACCGTCCCCCCAACGTTGGGTCAACCAATCCTTCTGTAAGTTGGTTGACCGAAATCTGGAACTTTATTTTGGGATTAATAAGATCTATATTCGGGTAAAACATGAATCTAAAAAATCTTATTGCCAAGCTTGGTACTAATCTAGATTTCGTTGCTTTCAATGCACATTGGGGTGTAGTATTTGCTGTTCTAGCATTCTACCCCCACATGTGGTTGGCTATTGTTCTAGCTGCCTTTGCTGCATGGAAAGAATTTTATTTTGATGCTAAGTATGAAGTTCCAAAACAGACGTTTTTGAATAATTTGACTGATTTTACTGGATATGCATTAGGAATAGCGTTAGCCATCTTTAGATTTAAAATGCATTTCTAGATTCCATTTACGTAGGTAATATATTATGAAGCCATTGGTCCGCCGCTCTGCCAAAAAGAGTTATTTCAGTTTTGATAAACTAATTAACCCAATTTGTGTAGAGGATAATATGGAAGAATCTAAGTACGTTTATATCTTTGTAAGACAGGACTTATCTAAAGAACAGCAGTTGGTTCAATCTGCTCATGTTGCATTAGTCCTAGGAAGTAAGTTAAAGGGAAAGGTTGAAGGTTTGTATTTCACTGTTATTGGAATTCCTAGATTAATTGACTTTTGTGATGTTATGAAAAAGTTGCAAGAACATGGAACGAAATATGAGATCTTTTACGAACCTGACCAGGGCAATACAATAACAGCAATTGCAACATATCCAATTCTTAAATCCAAGAGAGGAAAGTTGTTGGATTACAAACTCTTAAGGTTTAGTAATTAATATCGTGGAATATATTGAGTGGCTAGGAACAGCACTGACGATAGTTAGTGCTGTTCTATTATCGTTATTCAAAAATTTAGCCAATAAACCATGGTTGTTTTTTGGTTATCTTTTTGGTTCCATTTGTTGGTGTATTGTTGGTATAGAAACAAAAGATAAACCATTGGTTATTCTAAATGCGTTCTTTTGTCTATTGAACATGATTGCTATATTCATAAGAATTGGCAATTAAAACTTTACTATTAAGATTTGGTGTGGTATACTAAATATTCGAAATGATAGTAAACTGTTAATTAAAGGTGCGGAACACAGGGGTTCGAATCCCCTCACCTCCACCATCTATGGGGGTGAACTGGTATCGACTCTGCAAGTAATAACTTAATGGCTATCGGATAGGCGACTGACCTAATCAGCGCAAAAAAGATAAACGCAGCTAATGAAAGCGTTTTTGCTCTGGCAGCCTAACGGTTGACTAGAACTGAGTTTTGCCGGTTGTCTTGGAAACAGAATCAACCGGTTTTTATTATGAAAGAAAGTAAAGAGATAATACTTCACTTCACATGTGAAGAGTGCAAAGGTTGGTTTTCTATCGCATCATCTTTTGATGCCGATTCCTTTTGGAAACCAAAGAAATTATTTTGTCCGCATTGCGGAAAATTATATAAGTTTGAAGACGATATTAGAGATAACTGATATAGGTAACTATATGAAAGGATCAATACATTTTAATTTAGATTTTGCGTATGGTATGCTTTTGGCAGCTTTTGTTGGTTTTATCGTTTATGTTGGAGTGGTACAACATGACCATTTTGAACAAGAAAAAATGCAACTTGAGTTGACTATTAACAATTTAAATGAGAGAATATACTCCTATCAAATTCAAGAGCAACAAAAGGAAGCGATTGTAGAGAGATACAAGAAGCTTAAGGAACAACGTGAGTACTTTCTTAGGCAAGTAAGATGTTTGGCTGACAATATCTATTATGAGGCAGGATTTGAGCCTTATCAGGGACAATTGGCAGTTGCACAGGTTGTTTTGAATAGGATTAAAAGTCATGACTATCCTCATACTGTTTGTGGTGTTGTATATCAGCCATATCAGTTTACGTGGACTCTACATAAACAACCTAGAAAGAATTGGAGAGTTTATAGAAAAGTCTATAGACTAGCTGAAAATGTGTTGGTGAGAAGAGTTAGATCACCAATTATTGGTAGAGACGTTTTGTTTTATCATGCTGTATATGATAACCCTTCGTGGGCACAGAATGTTACTCCTGTCGCAGAGATAGGAAACCATGTTTTTTACAAGTGAGGTCATATGATAATTCATGATGATGTGAAGTTAGATTACAAAGACGTTCTTCTGGTTCCAAAACCATCGAATATTTCCTCGCGACTAGCTGTTAAAATTGCTAGTCGCAATATATTCAGTCCCAATCCTACTGTTCCCATAATTGCGGCTAACATGGATGGTGTTGGAACATTTAAAATGGCAAAGGTGTTGGCTGAGTATCAGTGTTTGACAGCATTGAACAAACATTATAACTTAAATGATTTGCTATATTTCTATATTGACAATATAGAATTCTCACCATATTTTGTGTATTCGATGGGAATGAATACCAATGATTTAGAGAAGTTTGTAAAATTTGAATCAACATTTATGAGACATTATTTTAATGAACTTAATACATCAAAGACCAAACAACATCTTCTAGTACCATTTTATAAACTGAAGGTTTGTATAGATGTAGCAAATGGATACCAAAAGGAGTTTGAGGATTTTTGTCTTGGCATGAGAACTAAGTTTCCTAGACACACAATCATTGCTGGAAACGTAGCAACACCAGAACAGACTGAAAGACTGTTTAACTGTGGAGTTGATGTTGTAAAGATTGGAATAGGTCCGGGATCAGTTTGCACAACTAGATCTGTTACTGGAGTTGGATATCCACAGTTTAGTGCTGTTGTGGAGTGTTCTAGAATCGCTAAGATTTGTAAAAAGAAAATCATTGCGGATGGTGGTTGTACTGAGCCTGGAGACGTTGTAAAAGCGTTGGCGGCTGGTGCAGATATGGTGATGTTAGGTGGAATGTTGGCTGGACACGATGAGGGTGAAATGACTTCAGGTTCGGATACTGTGAAATTTTATGGAATGGCATCTGAGGAAGCGCAGATAGTTTATAACAATGGGTTAGCCGACTATAGATCGAGTGAAGGTAAGTCTGTGAGAGTCCCATACAGAGGTAAGGTAGAAAATACAATCAAGCATATTCTTGGTGGTATTAGAAGCGGTTGTTCTTATGTTGGGGTTGAGAGTGTCGATGATTTGAATAAATCCGCTGAGTTTGTAAGAGTAAATAGAACGATCAACAACATATACGGAAACTAAGATGCCATCAAAAGAAGAAAAAAATGTATTCTCTCTAAAAATAGAGGATGTAGTTGCTAGACAAAATATATCTTATATGGAAGCTATTATAGATTATTGTGAACAAAATAGTCTAGAACTTGAAGTAGCAGCAACACTATTAAATCCACCTTTGCTGTCCAAGATCGAGGATGAAGCCATGAACCTTAATTTTATAGAAAAGGTTAAGAGAAAATTTGCTTCTTAAAGAAAATACCTATATACTGTATTGGTTATGAAAATAGTGGATAAGTTACACATTTAATACAAAATATATATTTAATACGGAGTACATATGACGAATACAATTTCCTCTCTTAAGAAAAAGAATAGTTCTAGCACAGATAAGCTTAAAAAAGCAATAGAACAATTAAAGACAAACGCTGTTCAAAAGGATGATCGATTCTGGCAACCAGAAGTAGATAAAGCTGGTAACGGTTATGCTGTTATTAGATTCCTGGATACACCACACGTTGACGGTGATGAAGGACTTCCATATGTCAGAATTTGGAGTCATGGTTTTCAGGGTCCGGGTGGCTGGTATATTGAAAACTCTTTGACAACTCTAAATCTTCCTGATCCAGTTTCTGAGTATAATTCAATTCTCTGGAATTCTGGTGTGGAGGCAAACAAGAAGATTGCTAGAGATCAGAAGCGTAAGTTGAACTATATCTCAAATATTCTTGTGATTAATGATTCTGCACATCCAGAAAATAATGGAAAGGTATTTCTTTTCAAGTATGGAAAGAAGATCTTTGCGAAGATTGATGAACTTCTAAATCCACAATTTCAAGATGAAGAATCCATCAACCCATTCGATTTTTGGGAGGGTGCAAACTTCAAGTTGAAAATCAGAAATCTAGATAACTATAGAAACTATGATAAGAGCGAGTTTGACAAACCGTCTCCTGTAGCTTCTTCAGATGAAGAAATCGAGAAGCTTTGGAAGAAGGAACATTCCTTGTTAGAACTCGTATCTTCAGCCAACTTCAAGACCTATGATCAACTCAAGGATAGACTAGATAAGGTTTTGGGTAATGGAAAGACTGTTAATACAGAGCATTCTGTTGCTACAGAACCAGTTGCTGAAACACCAGCAATGTCTCTTGATGTAGATAGTGATGATGAAGATATGTTAAACTTCGCCAAGTTGGCAAACGAGTAACATCGTCGAGACCCCCGAAAGGGGGTCTTTTTTTATAGACCGATTAATCCACTAAAAGAACCTGGGGAATTAAAAATACTGTTGGTATACTTAGCCAAAGTAGATTCCCCATTTCTAACCTGAACCATAACAAACTTATCATCTTCATTCTGTTGTGGAACAGGCACAGGGACCATCTTTTCTTTCGTTGGAGCAACAACAACTTTAGTAACCTGTTTTGGTTCAGCAGTTGAAGCCTTTTCCTCATTGGCTCTTTCTATCCTATCTGTTGCTTTTGCTGTTTTGTCGGCTTGGTGAGCAACTTCGACAGTCTTTTTAATAGTCTTTGCAGCCTGTTGGGTCTTAGTATTGTGCGGTTGCACTTTTGGTTTGTTCTTAGTTGTATTTACATACATTCCTATTTTCTGTTTAACCTTATTAGGAAGATCTTTTGCAACAACAGTTTTACCTGTTGGTGATTTAAATTTTCCTGGTGCTACCCAAGTATAACCTGTTCCCTTCAGTTTTGCATTTTCTTTAATCTTCATTTGTGTACTCGAATACGTGGATGTTGCTTTGGAACTACCATCCACACCAAATAAATGTGCAAAGAGTCCACCAATCTTACTTGATAGATGAAAGTGTTTGTTTATCCATTTTCCAAGCTCAAAACCTAGAAATGCAGCGCCAGCTACAGCAACAACAGGCAATAGAGATTCCATCAAAAAACCACCTAACGTCTTAAGAAGATTTCCCAACAAGTCCTTACCTAACGCATTGATAAAACTATCTATAAAACTTTCGGAGTGTTTTGATTTTTTCTCAACTTCTTTTCTAAGCTTGTGAAGTTCTTTAATAGTATTCTTGTGAAAAGCCTTGCGTTCTTTTTCTGTTTCCTTTTTGTTTTCTTCTGTTCTAATACCAGTAGCTTCTTTCTGTTCACCAACAAAAGTTTTTTCTTCCTTTGGAGCCACAGAAACTTTTGGTGCAACAAAAGTTTTTTCTTCCTTTGGAGCCACAGAAACTTTTGGTGATTCCTGTGGTTCCAGTTGTGGAGAAGTTTCTGAAGCTTTTGGTGATTCCTGTGGTTCCAGTTGTGGAGAAGTTTCCTTTATAGCTTTATCTATAGCAGGAATAACTTCTTCTTTAGGAATACGTATAGCTTTAGGCTTTAGAGCATGTTTGATGATATCTTGAATTGCTCCATCTTTTGGCGCTCCCTGGACCATCGAGGAAATCTCTTCTCTCTTGAATCCCATATTCTTAAGAGCAGCTTTAGCGTGCTTCATATCAGAAGATTCTTTTTCTGATGTTTTTTTGACTGTTTTTTTTGTCTTTACAGCAAGTCTTTCGCTTTTAATAGTTTTAATATCAACTTCTATAAGGCTTAGTTTTTTGATTATTTCCTTAAGTTCAGATGGTAACTCTTGCTTTTGAACTTTTGGGGCTTCCAGAGGTTCACTTATTTCGTTTCTTTCTTTTAGAATATGATCAGACACCTTTGATCCAACAACACTTCTCAATAAACCAGATTTGAAATTTTCCTTTTTATCGGTTTTCACAGAACTATCACTTTTTTTAGATTTGATATATTCTTTAGCCTTAGCAATAGCTTCATTAGCCGATAAGGATTTATTTTCCTTGGCAATATTCTCTGCCATCTGTAGTATGGCAATTCCTGTTGGTGTTCTTTTCATTTCTTTGGTCTAAACCTTCTTGGACGATTTATAGAAGCTGCTCTATTTGCAGATTCTTCCATCTTAGCTTTTTCTACTTCTTCTTCTATTTTCTGAGCAATCATACCAATATATATGTCTCTTTCCCACGGTATCATATCATCAAAAACATTAGGCATAATTTTATGATAGTACATTAATGAGAAATTCAGTTTGTAATATTCCTTCAGTGCATCACGACTGAAGGTTAGATAAAAAAATCAGAAAGTCCCTCCAACTTAATGTCATGCTCAAAATTACACTTAGGGCACTTATGTTTATGTTCATATTTTATTCTAGGTGTGTTCCTGACAAAATTCATCAACATCTCATATTTATTTTCCGGAATGGATTCTACGAATTTTGTTAGTTCTTCCTGAGTAGCGTTTTTTGCAAGATAAACATCATTCTCGTCGTATATGGATTCTATACAAGAAGAGACAATAGATAGTTCCAGTTCGATATCATTATTTGAACCATTAAGCTTTTCTAGAAGATCAAATGTTGGATATTTCATTTTAACATGTACAGCGTCTGTCAAGTTTATGGTTGAGCTAATCTTTGAATCCTCAACCTTTAGTTCATTAAGATTGATTGGAATTTCTATTACCATATTGCATTCTTTATCATCCACCTCATTTTTGCAAGTAAAGTATGTCTCTAGTATTTCACCATCCGACTTCGACTTAAGCATAATAAACAGTTTTTCTATATCGATTAATGCCAATTCATCAACATCAACGTTGTCAAGAATACAGGCTCCAATGATATCTTTGATAACCTTTATGTTCTCATTCATATCGGCATTTTCGATTGCCATCAAAAGAAGCTTTTTTTCCTTAACGAGAAATGGTCTTATTTTGATCTTCTTTCCTGTAGTCAATTCAAGATCATAGATTGGATAATTCAATGTAGGTAAATTCATAGTAAGTCACCTTAAAAATTAAGTACGATTGTCAGTTTTTGGTGTGTTATTGGTATTGGTATAGTTATTGACACCATCTTTGGATGAAGGATCACCAAAGGTTGCTCCTGTGGCAGATCCGAAGTCTGTGTAGTCTGATTGTATATTAGTCGAGTCAGATATCCATTTGGTAAAGCCGAAAGTAACGGTTAATCTGTGTGGACTATCATCTGACCAATTCTGATTAAGATTGCTCATACTAATTGGAATAGCCTCAAACAGAGTTGCATTGTATATAGGAATTCCTGCTGTATCATATTGGTTAACAATTATATTGGTTTCATAGAGACTTTGGTTGTTAGAATCTAATGGGTATTTTACCAGACCTGTTTGAGTTGGAACCATGATATCGAACCATCTATCGAACAATCTTTTTTCCCACATATCTCCGGTGACGAAGAAAGTGAAAGCTGCGACACCATACTGGTTAGTGTGTGGCACACGCTTTATGAATCCATAGTACCTATATTCAATAACGTTTAAGTCTCTAGATGGTAGTTCAGAAGATTCACACTGTAGAGTCAAATCATATGCACTATTAGATCCAGTAACGGCAGGAGGAACAACAAAAGTCACATCGAACTTATCGGTTCTTGCAAACTCATTATGTTTCTTTAAGTTGCTCAGAAAGTTATTGATGTTAAAACCGCTCATCTAATTTTACTCCTGGAATCTTTCCATACAGATGCCGTACTCTTCTTATCGAACCTCTGAAGTGGAAGTCCTATCACTTTTTCCCAATATACAGGGGATATTTCCAGAAAAGGAGACTGTATGTGATTATGTAGATACCTTTTGATACATGGTTCAAAGGCTTTGAATCTTGCTGCACTATTTAGAATATCATACGATACAACCAATCTAGACTTCTCGTTCATGGTCGGTGTATTGGTAATCTTTAATAGTTGGTTAAACAATCCAGATCTTAGGTCTGGTGGAAGATAATGAAGGTTTATTCCAAGATAACCATCAGGATACTTACCTATCATAAAGGTCAATGGAAAACTATCGTAATAGGGAAGCTTTTCTTTAAGTTTTGGGTCATACCAGAAACTATACAGTTTTCCTATTTTTGGGAATGTTTCTATTCTACCAATATTGTTGTTTTTGATATCTTTAGAGTGTGAAGTAAAATCTGTAATGACCTTAATATACCAACTTAAGGATAATTGAGGATTTACTTTGGTGTTAGAATTGTTCATTTACTATTTATTCTTGTTGAAGATGTCGTTTTCTGTAAGTACTATGAATTTCCAACCCCTTTTGTTGGCAAACTCTGTGGCAGCTTTCCATTTAGCCTGATTGGTTGCGTAGGTAACAACTTCATTCAGATACTTCTTTGTGACTTTTTTCTTTTGTTTTGGCGGTTTGCATTGAGAATCCGGCTTTACTTCAACTATCATCACCGCAATATTTCCATCTCTCTGCCTCATTTTGACAACAAAATCTGGAAAGTACCTCCTTATCTTTCGAGTCTGTGGATCCTCATATAATATAATCAATTCCTCACTTCCCCACGATATTATCTGATCATCTTCATCGAACCTAACCATAACAGTTCTTTCCCATAAAGATCGATAAACTATGTTTGTTGGGTTTCCTAGATACTTGTGTGGATTTTTGGGAATGAACTTTCCTGAGTATGCCATAAGAATAACTAACTAAATATATTATTGCAATTCAATCTGGTATTTATTCATGTCAGCAACCGTAACCACTAATCCAACACCACAATCGATCTTAAGCGGAAGTGGACCTTTATCTGCTTTGGCATCAAATCCATACAATAAGGCAACCTATCAATATCCGATAACCGGTTTAGGACAGGATGAAGCACCACACTACATACTATTTAATATTAATCTTCCAATAACATCCAAATATTTTGGCAACACAAACCCACAACCGGATAATGTAAGTGCGTCGCAGCAAAACGCATTGCTTCTTCAAAAAACAGCAGGAAGAAATGCAGCATTCTCTGGAAATCTAAAACAAGCTGCTACATTGAATGGTTTAGTAACTGGAGCTAGTCAAGTTTTTTCTGGAACAGGGGGTTCTGTTGCGGGTGCATTTGGTGCTGGTGTTGGTTCTGGTCTAAAAGCTGGATTGGTTACTGGTGGTGCAACGGTTGTGGCTGGAACTGTTGCGGAAAATCTATCAATTCAACCAAAATTAAAAAGAATAGTAACATCGGTTGCTATCTATATGCCAGAAACTGTAATAACACAATTTGATCAATCATGGCAGGGGGAATCCTTAACAAACGCTCTTGGAAAATTGGGGAAGTATGCATCGATTGGAACATCTGGTGCTGCCGCTGCTGTAAAAAGTACTGTCAAAGGTGCGTTTGAGAAAAATGCTAACTTTGGTGATAAGCTACGTTACAATAACGCATCGTCAGCAGAATTCGCCGGAACAATAGCAGAAGCGACAGGTCAGGTAGGTCAAGGCTTTACAGCATTTGCTTTAAACTCAGTTGGTAAGGCAATCAACCCACAGGTTGAAGTGTTATTCCAAGGAACAGACAATAGAACATATGTTATGGAGTTTGACTTTCAGCCAAGATCACAACAAGAAGCTTTGTCTGTGTTTAATATTCTCAAGATGTTTAAAATCTATTCTTCTCCAGAAATGGCAAACGAGGGAAACGGGAGATACTTCATTCCACCAGGAGAATTTGATATATCGTTCCATTTTAGAAATGTCGAGAATCTAGCAATTTCCAGAATCTCAACTTGTGTTCTAACAAACCTAACAATCAATTATAATGGCAGTGGACCATGGACAACCTTTGAAGATGGTTATCCAGTACATATTCATGCTGCATTAACTTTCAAGGAAACAGATATCATGTACCGTTCACTAATAGAGAAGTACGGATACTAATATGCAGTATTTTTCAAATTTTCCTGTTTTGCAATACACATTTGATGTGTCGAATAATGACATATATGTTGTCAGGGATCTTTTTGTTAAGATAAAGTTTCTGGATTCGGTTCTATCCAACACTTTAATATATTATACATACTCCATGCAGGACAGTGATACTCCAGAGATAATCGCTGATAAGTATTATGATGATCCACAAAGACATTGGATCATCATGTACACGAATAAGATTGTTGATCCATATTTCGATTTTCCATTGAAACAAAAAGATCTGGAAAACAACCTCATAGAAAAGTATGGCAGTCTAGTTAATGCTCAGGCTACTCTAGATCACATAGAGTTACAGACAGTTATAACATCAACATATTTGGGAAGTGTTAATACAGCATACTCAAACGTGACTTTGAATTCAGCATTCACTTATGATTTCTCACTTAATCAGGTTCAAACATTAACTCTTCCAACAATATCCAATCCAGTTATTCCCTATTCAACCGTAACATATGAATGTAGTGATGGAACAATAGTAAATTCTGTTTCCAACTTAGTTGCTATAAATGCATATGATAACGCAGTTGCCATCAATGAATCGAAAAGGACGATAAAGATTCTAGATAAACAATATGTTGGACAGGTAGAGGCAGAACTCAAGGCTCTTTTGAAACAGTAAAATATGACAGCAACTAAACAACCACAAGGAATGGTATCTAGTACAGATTACAAGATATCATCATTACAACTAGTAACAAGTACAGGAAATATAGTAGATATCTCCAAGATTGTTCTTGAGCTTGAGATCTATGAGGATATATTTGCTCCTGTAGTGACTGGATCAGTTAGATTGGCAGATGGTGGTGATATAGTATCGAATTTTGGACTTCATGGAAATGAATTTTTGTTGTTAGAGATAGATAAACCTTCTCTCGATAAACCAATAACCAAAGTTTTCAGAACCTATAAATTGTCTGATAGAGATATGGGACAATCTCTACAGAACTACACTCTATACTTTGCATCTGAAGAGTTGATTGTGTCTAATCAGATGGTTGTTAGTAAAGCCTATAGCGGAGTTCCTATCAGCACAATGGTTAATGATATTTTAGTGAAGAAACTACAAGTGAATCCAAATAAGATGAAGAATGGAATACTCGAAACATCTTCAGGAAACTTTAATATCATTGTTCCCCGTTTGGACCCATTTGCGGCAATAGAATGGTTGACTCCAAGAGCATATGCACCAAATGAGAATTTATTCTTGTTTTTCGAAAACAGAGATGGTTTCAATTTCACATCCTATGAAAATCTGCTTAAACAACCTGTTTATGCATCTTACAAAAGAGACATTAAAATAGATACAGATCCAGCCAAGAATTTAAACTCTCCGACATTTTTAAAGGTGATTGAGGATTTTGATATACTCAAGTCTTTAAGATATGGTGCGTATAATACAACTCTATTGAATCTGGATATGATCAAAAGGATAATGACAACAAAAACGTTTGGATACAAGGATATCAAACCAACCGGAACATTAAACGGAAATGTTCCAGACAATGGATTTAAGACAAGAACAAACATTTCTCTTCGTGATACATCTATGAGTATGATCAGATTTGTTCTATCTGATGATTCTGATCCACAATCCAATCCAGCCCACCTAGAGAATTGGATGCCACAAACAATATCTAGACTAGCTCAATTACACACTTTCAAGCTTGTTATGACAGTTCCTGGCGACGTTTTACTAAAAGCTGGTGCTGTGGTTCATGTTACAATTCCAAAGATTCTAAATCAACAAAAATCTATTGCTAATGATCCCATTCGAACAGGAAAATATTTGGTGTCGGCTGTTCATCATAGTTTTAAGCAAGATATTATGATAACTACAATAGAACTGTTGTCTGATTCTGTTTCCGTATCCCTAGGTAGTCCTCTAAATACCTCTCAGTCTCTAGACAAGGTAAAGAGAGCATAATATCATGATGATGAAGAATTTTGCAGGATTTGATCAATTCATTTGGTTCCTAGGTGTGGTTGAAGATAGACATGATCCTTTGGGTTTGGGAAGAGTGCGCGTGAGAGCCTATGGAACACACACAGATAATCTTACAGAAATCCCAACATCATCTTTACCATGGGCACATGTAGCTCAATCTTCGAACGATAAAGTTTTTTCCACTCCAAAAGAAGATGATCTTGTTTTTGGTTTTTGGGCTGATGGTACTAACATGCAAATGCCAGTCATTCTTGGTATCATTCCTGGTTTTTACTCTGAGCCACCAAACCCAAATGATGGTTTCAATGATGTTCGAACAAATGCTGTTTTGAAATTTTCACCAAAAAAACCAGTTGGAAGAGTTTATAATAAAGACGGTTCTGGTATTGTTATAGAGGAAGCAAATACGGCAAATACTCAAGCTTTACAAACAATCAGACACCCAACTCCGGATGAACTAGGACACCAAACAATAACTGGAGTCTCTAGATATGAGAATTTAGCTAATACCGCAATAGAAGCTAGAAAGCAAAATAGGGATATAGACGTTCAGACAGCATTGGGAAAACAGTGGTCTGAACCATATCCAGCATACAATCCAGTATATCCGTTTAATCAGGTCATAGAAACTGAGTCTGGACATATCTTTGAATTGGATGATACACCAGGAAGTGAAAGAGTTGCTATTACTCACAGAAGCGGTTCGTATGTTGAATGGTATCCTTCAGGATCAAAGGTTGAAAAGATTACAAAATCCAATTATAGTGTGGTGATGGCAGATGATCATATTCACATTATGGGTAAAGTTTTGATGACGGTTGATTCCAATGCGTATGTAAAGATAATTGGAAATGTTAATCTAGAAGTAAATAATGACATAAATGCGAATGTTGCAGGAAATGTAAATTTCACAGTTGGTAAATCTTTTAATGTTAAATCCACAGACGTTAATATTAATGCCTCAAACGATGCAACAATAGTTAGTGCAACGCAGCATCTAACAACACAGAATGATATGAATTTCTATAGTGGTGGAAATTTGAATAGTGAATCTGGCAATGATGTTAACATATCAGGAATTGGTGTCCTTGTTGGTGGAATGAGCGTCAATATTAATGCTAGTGAAACAAATATTGAAGGTTCAACTGTTAATATTAAAGGTAGCAGTGAGACAGCAATCGGTGGTGGTGCAGTAGATATTAATGGTGCCGTTCGTATTCAGGGATTGATTAGCACCAACCAGGGTGCCAATAGCCCTGGATCAGCCGGTAATGCCGCAGGAGCGGTTCCTGGGTCTCCAGCCTCCCTCGGTAGCGCCCCCCCTGTAGAGGCTCCTAATAACGCCACAGTGGCTCCAGAGCCTGTCCCTGTTCCAATGCTTAATGGTGTTGTGCAATTTGATGCATATACCGGTGAAGCATATGTTCAAAACTTGTTTTTGGATCAAAATCCAGATGGAACATATAGCGATCCTGGTACAAATACAGCAAATGTCAATACTGCGATTGCTGCTGCAAATCTAACTTGTAACTTTGACCCAGCTAGCCATACTTTCATTTCTGATTCTTCTACGTGGCAGCTTGGATCTGCTGGTTTGTCATTAATTAAGAATGCTGAAGGTTTTGCTAAGATTGTTGGTGCAGACATAGCCACAGCATATCCGGACCCAGCAACACATGCAGAACCTATTACAATTGGTTATGGAAGCACTGCTCCCGCTATCGATCAACCGGTTACACTAGGTCAAACAATTACAAGAGATGTGGCAGAACAGTATCTGGCATATGCTATAAATAAGAAGTTTATACCAACATTGAGAGAGGTTGTAGAAGTTCCATTGACACAAAATATGATAGATGCATGTTTGTCGTTGATGTATAATATTGGAACTGGCAACTTTAGAAGATCTACACTTTTGAAGAAGATAAATGCTCAACAGTGGTGTGATGCTAAAGCTCAATTCTTGGTATGGAATAAGGCGGCAGGTAGAACAATTCAAGGCTTAACAAACAGAAGAATTGCCGAAGCCAATCTGTTTACATCATAACTAAATATACAAAACGGAAATTTGAATGGCTGTTAATATAACCGGAACAAAATCTTACACTGATATTGACATAAATTTTGGAGCGCATCCAGTTACTGGCGATATTATTAAGAAGACTGGAGTAAATGCGATAATCCAATCTATTGTGGATATTGTACAATTAGGTCATTATGAGAAACCATTTCACCCTGAGATTGGTTCTGGAGTTAGACAGTATCTTTTCGAACTGGCTGATCCTATTACAGCAACTCAATTAGCAAAAGAAATAAAGGTGGCTATTTCTAATTTTGAGCCGAGAGCAGATGTCATTAACGTTTTCGCAGAAGCAACAAATGCGGGAAATGGATATAATATCATAATAGAGTTTTTCGTAGTTGGAGTCGCAGACCCTATAAGCATAACAGTATTTTTGGAAAGAATTAGGTAAATAAAATGTCATCAAATAACAATCCATCTTTAACATCATTAGATTTTGATGCTATAAAACAAGATTTGATAAATTACCTATCTTCTCAACCACAGTTTCAGGGTTACAATTTTCAGGGTGCTGCCTTGAATATTCTTATGGATATTTTGGCATATAACACTCACTATAATGCTTACTATTTAAACATGATCGCAAACGAAATGTTTTTGGATAGTTCTGTTTTGAGACAAAGCGTTGTTTCTCATGCTAAATCTCTAGGATACACTCCCAGATCTGTAACTTCAGCACAAGCAGTTGTTAATGTTTCGATAACTAGAGCGGCTACTGACAACACATCAATACTAACACTTCCAAGATTCACCCAATTTTCAACACCATCTGTCGATGGCACAACATATACGTTTGTGACATTGGACAATCAGACTGTTACAGCCTCTGGAAATACCTTTAACTTTTCAAATGTGACCTTGAAAGAAGGAACTCCTGTTGTCAAGACTTTCTTGGTAAATAATTCTCAAAATCCAACACAGACATTTGATCTTGTTGACCAGAATATCGATACATCAACACTTCAGGTCATAGTCCAGAAATCTCCAACAAACATACAACAGACAGTATTTAATTTAGCCGAAGATGCAGCTACAGTTGCATCCAATTCGAATATTTACTTTCTCCAAGAAGGATCTAATTACAATTACCAGATATACTTTGGTGACAATGTAATCGGATCCTCTTTGGTTGACAACAATATTTTGATTGTAAGTTATTTGACTTCAAGTGCCGATGCTGCAAATTACATGAACAACTTTACTCTAGTTTCTAATCCATTGGCTGGAGGAAACAGTAATGTAACAACAGTAACAGAATCCTATGGGGGAACACCAATAGAAGATGTTTCTAGTGTAAAGTTTAATGCACCAAAATCTTGGGTTGCTCAGAATAGAGCAGTTACAGTCAATGATTATATTGCACTGATCAATAAGAATTATCCATACTTCGATGCTGTAACGGTATGGGGTGGTGAAACAGAGAACCCTCCTGTCTATGGAAAGGTGTTTATATCAGCAAAACCAAAGAATAGTTTTGCTATCACAGAAACCCAAAAAGAGTATCTTCTAAAGAATGTCATAGGTCCGATTTCTGTGTTAACAGTCTCTCCAGAATTTGTTGACGTTGATTACAATTTCATCAATCTCAATTTAACGGTTGAATATGATTCAACACAGACTGTCAGTAACCCTGGGCAGTTAAGAGACGCAGTTATTGCTGCCGTTAATAACTATGCAAATCTAAATCTCAACACATTCAATTCTGAGTTTAGACTATCTAGAATATTGAGAGCAATTGATGATGCCGATGTTTCTATTCTATCTTCGACAGCAACCATTTATCTAGAGAAAAGATTCACTCCAGTTTTAGGTGTTTCTACTACCTACACTCTACAAACAGGAGGAATTCCTATTCATAGAGGAACTGTAAATGATAGACTTTATAGTTCTCCAGCCTTTGTAATTAATGATCTTTCTGGTGTATCCAGAAATGCTTACATAGAAGAAACACCAGAATCATTCTCGGGTGTTGAATCTATCAGTATCCTTACCCCAGGTAGTGGATATATAACTGCTCCAACACTGATTATTACTGGAGACGGTACCGGAGCAAATGCTTATGCCACCATTGTTAATGGTAAAGTTGCAAATGTTGTCATAGATAGTCAAGGATCTAACTATACCCAAGCAACAATCACAGCAACTGGTGGAGGCGGATCTGGTGCTACTTTCTCCACAATATTGCAAGGCAAAACTGGTATTCTAAGAACCTACTATTTTGATCAGAACAACAATAAGATTATTTTGAATGTGAATGCTGGCACCATCGATTACATCAATGGTATCATTACTTTGACCAACTTTAATCCGACAGATGTTCTAAGTATCGATGGTAGTTTGAGTATTATATTTGAACCAGAGTCTATGTCATTCACATCAAATAAGAGTAATATCCTTACAATTGATTCAACGGATATCAATTCCGTTACGGTAAATTTAATAGATGAAGCTTCATAATGGAACCTATTACCAATACAGTAAGCACGTTTGTAGAGTCTCAACTTCCTGAATTCATCAGAGAAGGTAGTCCTCAATTTACTGCATTTTTGAAAGCATACTATTCATGGATGGAACAAGGAAATGTTGCTCCTGTAATAGCACAGTCAAAAAGCTTGATGTCTTTTAAGGATATCGACGAAACTACAGATCAATTTATACAGTATTATCTAAATGACTTTCTTCCATACTTTCCAAATGATATAGTTCTTGATAAGAGAAAACTGATCAAAATTGCAAGAGACTTCTATACCAGAAAAGGAAGCCTAGAATCAGTTCAATTTTTGTTCAGGGTTCTTTATAACCAAGACATTGATATTTACCTGCCAAAGAACCATATTCTAAGGGCATCAGACGGTAAATGGAATCTTCCACAAGCTTTACAGTTGGTTCTATCTTCACAAAATCAGAGTTTTAATGTTGCTCTTCTAGAAGGTCATCAAGGTATCGGTTCTATATCAAATGCAATCTGTACCATAGAATCTGCTACAAAAACAATAGATCCAGGACTTGGTATAGAAATTGTTGAGGTTTATATTTCAAACCTCAACAAACCGTTCAATGATCTGGAAAACCTCAATATTACTTATGCTTATGATTCCAACAATAATCCGTTGGTCTTTAGTGAAAAAATCATTGCTTCTTTGTCTTCAATAAACATAGATCCAAACAATAGAGGTTTGAAGTATCATGGATATATGATCGATACCTCGGGGAATGTTTTGTATGAAGGAGATCCTGTTGTAATTTATGGTGGTCTTTCTCCCACAGATAACTTGGCTCAAAAGGCTGTTGCTTATGTTGGGAATGTAACCTCTGGTTCTATAACAGATGTGGTTCCATATTTTGGTGGTTATGCATATAGAGTTCAACCAAACACAGTAGTAGACGTTATTAATGGTCCTGGAGACACAACAGGATCCGGTGCTAATGTTATTGTACAGAGTATCGATACAACAAATGCAATATACGTAGAAGTCAATACCGATTCGATTGAGTATAAGCAAAATGTTGCTTTGAACACAGCAAATTTTGCATTTGCAAACTTCGCCTATACAAACGTGAATACGGCTCTAGACGCTGCATTTTCATATTCAAATCTAGAATTTGCTGCTATAACATCTATGAACGTTATCAATGGAGGAGGTGGTTATACTGCTGTTCCAAGTGTTAATCTTCAGGTTGTTTATTACTCAGATCTCGATACAGATTTAGCAATTGCCAATGATCCAAGTTTGGCAAACAATTTGTGTTATATCGATACAGCAGGATACATAGCTGCCGTAAATATTGTCAATGGTGGTTTGAACTATAACAGCACCACAGATACCATTATAGTGCCTACAGCGATAGGATATGGCGCGCAATTCAGTTTTACAACAGATGCCAATGGTAGTATTAATGCAGTATCTGTTGTATATTCAGGTGAAGGATATTTGGCTCTTCCATTAACGCTAGCTATAGCCAATTCTTCCAATATAGCAAATTCAGCGAATGGATCAAATGCTCACTTGATTGCATATGGATTTGGTCAGGGAACGCAGTTGAATGTTGCTGTTAATCAAATCGGACAGATTTCTGATATCAGATTGGTAAATAGGGGATTTGATTATATCAGCACCCCAAATGTTTCATTAAAAGTAGCCGATATCACAATTAATGATCCTACAGGAACTTTATTGTTTGACAATCAGGAAATGATATATCAGGGAGCAAATGCTAACTCCATAACCTATATTGCTAATGTAGATTCATATAATGCAACTTCCCAAGTTTTGAGGGTATACAACTACCAGGGATTGATGAATCCTGCTGCCAATCTTTATACGAAAACAAGCAATTTGACCGTAACTGTTAATACCAGCAACTCAAATTATTATGTTACTTATGGAAATGGTAAGGCTAAAGCTAATGCCATATTCTTGAATGGTTTGATCAAATATCCAGGTTTCTATTCTACTACAGACGGATTCTTGTCTAGTGATATGTACCTACAGGATTCAAACACATATCACAACTTCTCATATGTGATCATAGTCGAAAAGGCATTGAGAGAGTTCAAGAATGTTTTAATGAATATAGTTCATCCTGCTGGATTGAGCATGTTAGCAACATATGTTGTGAAGGCTAATATGACACTCCCTGATGGTGATCAATTGAACGTTCATAATGACATATACATACAACCTGTGGTTGCTGGTTCCATTAATACCAGTGCATATGATGCACAAGGTAATATAATAGGATCAGGAACATCATTTACAACAACAGCCAATGTTGGAGACTTAATTGTTTACAATACTGCCGATAGTTCCAGGTATCTACAGACGAAACAAATTACTGCCGTTGTCAATGATTCCTTCATAGCGACGGAAAGTAATAGTGTATTTTTGGTATATGGGGGTGGTAGTATAAATATATCAACGGGTGCCAATGTTATCGTCGGGGTTGGTTTTTATGGAAACGTTGGTGTTTCGGATGTTGTTGAGCTAAATGTTAATAATACCATCTATCAATCATTGGTAGAATCTGTATCAAATGGTAGTATTAATGTTAATACAGTATTTACCATGAGTGTTTCGAATACAAATGTGCTATGTTATCCAACCATAAATAATGCAAGTTATCAAATTATACAATTAAAATGAGGAATTCTTAATAATGTCGGTTCTTACAAAATTAACAGTACCACAAAGATCAACCATCGCTCATGAGATGTTTCTAAGTCTTCCAGATTCCGATAATGATAATGATGTTCCTAATAATTGGATATATGTAACAATCGGAAAAGCTTATCCATGGAGTGGTAATGATACAATTCTTCAGAATCCAGTGGAAACTGTAAATGCACTAAATCAAGTATATCGAGATATGGTTGCTGCTAAGTTAATTATAAAAGCAGACGCTGCGATGGTTGTTAGAAGAGTCGATTGGACTTCAAATACGATTTATGACCAATTCGATAATAATACAGAGATGTACACTCACACAAAGGCTGTTGTTGCAAACGGAACAATAAATGTTTCTAATGGTTCAACCACAATAACAGGTACCAATACCACATTTTTGCTAGACTTCTCTAACAATGATATATTACAAATTCCTGGTGACGATATATCTATATTTCCTTCGAACTATGAAATAATCAGTATTTCCAACAACACACAAATGACAGTAAATATCGGAGTTAGTGGAAATATTGTTTCCAACACATCATACAATTACAGAAACTATTATCCAAATATGGCATATAATTTTTATGTCAGAAACAGTTACGATCAGGTTTTTGTATGTCTCTACAACAATAATGGTTCCTATTCGACGGTAATGCCACAGATATCATTAGGTGGAGACCTTCCAACATCCGCCTATATTATAACTGCCGATGGATACTATTGGAAGTATATGTATACTATCCCTGGCGGCTACAAACAAACATTCTTGACTCCCGAATGGATGCCGGTTCTAGAAGAAGCACAGGTTCAACTATCTGCTATTCCTGGTGGAATTAGCCTTATTGAGATAGTAAATACAGGATCAGGATACAACAATAATGTTGCGTCGTTCTCATTACCAATTCTCAATGTATCTGGTGATGGAACGGGAGCAAATCTTACAGCACAAGTAGATAGCAATGGAAGCATTGTTGGTGTGAATGTATTGAATCCTGGTAGCGGCTATACCTACGCAACCATTAATGTTACAGGCTTAACATCTGGAGTGCCTGCTCAAATAAATGCAGTGATTCAACCTCAAGGTGGGTGGGGATCCAATGCCCAATTACAATTGGGTTCTACCACAATAATGTTTTCGACTCAATTGACAGATACAGAAAATGGAACAATTCCAACAGTAGATTCTTTGGGTGATTATTTCAAATACAGACAGATTGCACTTTTATCAAATCCGGTAATTGCTAATACAACAAATATTGCTCAATCAACCAATTATCTAATGACTTCTATTATATCTGTTTCTGCAAATAATCCAATTTCTATGAATGATATAGTCTATCAAAGCCCTACTGGATTGTACGCTAACTCCACATATTCTGCCAATGTAGTCTATTTTGATGATAGCACTAATCAAATAAGAATAAATAATGAATACGGATCATTCAATAGCCAGGATCCTATATATGCGACTAAGGATGTAAATAGTTCCCCATACACCACTATGACACCCTTTGCATATACAGCACCGCCATTGACTAGATTTAGCGGTTCTATACTTTACTACGAAAATAGACTGCCTATTGAAAGATCTCCTGGACAGACAGAGAGTATAAGATTAATAGCAAGTTTTTAAGAGAGAAATATGTTAAATTTTGACGTTGCTCCATTTTATGACGATACGGTACAAACTGCAATACCTAATAACTATATGCGTATTCTGTTTAGACCATCCTATGCTGTACAGGCAAGAGAATTAACGGCTCTACAGTCGATTCTTCAAAATCAAGTCAGTTCCTTGGGTGACTATGTTTTTCAAGACGGTTCTCCAGTAACTGGTGGACATATTTCTATTGATACTACAGTTTATGCTTTGCAACTACAAAGTCAGTATGCAAATGTCGATATCAGCCTTTCAGATTTTTTCGTTAATAACGAACCAACATTAATTATTAATGCTTCTGGTGCTGCAACAATAAAGGCTTATGTTGTAGCAATTGACACAACGCAGCAAAATTCAGTCATATTGGTAAAGTACCTAACCAGCACAATGTTTAGCTCCGGAGATGTTATTCAAGTAGCTACAGGTGTTCAGTCTCAGGCACAGTTGGTAACAAGCAATGCTGTTAGTGTAGCATCAACCGCATCCATAAATGATGGAATATTTTATAGTGGTGGATTCTTTGTAACAGTTCTTCCACAGACTATAGTGTTAGATTCCACAACAAACACCCCAACATACAGAATTGGTCTAGAAATAAGTGAATCTATCATCGATGAAGTTACAGATTCAACTTTGTTGGATCCAGCACAAGGAAGCTTCAATTATCAAGCTCCTGGTGCCGAAAGATATCAATACGCACTTCAACTATCCAAAAGAACATTGTCTTCTATAGACGATAGTGCATTTTATGAATTGGTAAGAATTGAAAATGGTGTGATTACAAGCAGAGTCGATTATCCTGTTTTTGGTGATCTTGATAAGGCACTAGCCAGAAGAACTTATGATACAAGTGGAGATTTCGTCGTAACTCCATTTACAATAACTGCTGGATTGAATGCTCTTAACACACAACAATATCAGGTAAGTGTTTCTCCTGGTAAGGCTTTTGTTAAAGGTTTCGAATATGAAACAATCAGCAATAAGTTGATTTATGGAAACAGAGCATTAACAACTGGTAATGTTAGTGGATACGGAATGACTCTACAGTTTGGTGACATTCTCACTGTAGCAAATATTTATAGTGGAACAACTTCTGGTATATTTGACGTAGAGAATTTCATCACAACAGATTTACATTGTATCAACAGTGGAAGCTTAAACACAGCATCTTCTGTTGGCTATAACAGCACAAAGATCGGTACAACAAAGGTTAGAGACATAGAGTATCTAGGTCTTGGTGATTACTATGCATATATTCTAGATACCAATTTGGTTGCTAATACATTTACCGCAACCGGTGGCTCTTTGACTTCTGTGACATTAACAGCAAACCATTCTACAGTTTCAAATGCTTATCAAAATGTTTCTATTACTGTTGTTACTGGACCTTATACGGATACAAAGATAATTACTGCATATAATGGTTCTACAAAGGTTGCAACCCTAGATAGTCCGTTAAAGACGGCAGCAACATCTTCAAGTCAATGCACATTGAATTATGCTATCAAGGATTTGAACTCTTTGGTTGTTCCACCAGCATCGTTTGGTGGAAATCTATATTACACACAAAATTCATCAAGTGGTATTTACGCTTGCATGGATATAGCAAATGCTGGCAAGGATATTACTGGAAACACAATTCTAGCAGATACCCAATTCAACAAACTAATCTATCCATTACCACAAGTATATGTTTCTCAGGGAAGCATTGCTAATGCTTCTTTCTATGCTAGAAAGAATTTGTGGTCACAAACATTTTCTTCTGCTAATTTGACAATTTCTTCTGGTTCTGGATTGGGAACGGGAGAAAGTTTCCCATACGGATACACAAACTCTTATTTGACAGATCAGGCAGCAAATACCAATTTCTTTGTTGTTGTTAGAAATAACCTATCATCAAATCTAACAAATGGTCAGGTTATTATATTCAACCAGAATTCACTATCTCCAGGAATACAAGGAAATGGTGTATATCAAACAGATTCCACACATGTAACAATTGCAACATCATCTAACAACACATTTGTCGGAGACGTTCTATTTACCGTAGAAGTTTCTAGTGCCGCACAAAGCTCTGTTGCTCGTAGAACAAAGACTCTTGTTGGAAACAGTGCCAATACATCTTTGCTTTCTACAGATTCTTATTTGAATGGTACTGCTATTATCGGAACAGCAAATGCAAATTCCGTATATCTAGATACAGCAAACGGATACTTGTGGTTTACTAATTATAACGATATTCCAAAAACAGCAGAAACACAACTTTCTATGTATGTTCCAGATATCATTGGAATAACAAAGATATACGATTCTGGAAATGCATCATTCGCACCAAATTCTACAAATGCAATAGATATTACCAATAACTACGAATTTAATAGCGGACAAAACGATAACTATTATGATTTTGGATTCATAAGACTTCTTCCTGGATCAACTCCCCCACAGGGACAGACAATGATCATGTTGCAATATTACAGCCATGATACAGTTCAGGGATTCTTTGATGCAGATAGCTATTCTGCAAATTCATACCAAAATGAATTGATTCCATACTATAACTCACCAAAGTTTGGAATGATTTCATTGAGAGATTCTATTGATTTCAGACCAACAAGACAGTTGGGATCAGCAGCGAATGTACAAAGCTTCACATTGTACGGTATTAAGATTCCACAGCCAGATGGTGTGATGCAATTGGATTATAACTACTATCTACCTAGAATTGATAAGTTGTTGTTGAATAAATCTGGTGTATTTACCCTATATGAAGGAACACCAGGACAATATCCATTACCTCCTGCTGATTCAGATGATAGCATGACATTGTATATTCTAAACATTCCAGCATATACCGCAAATGCACAGCAAATATCAATGCAGTATGTTGAGAACAAACGTTATACAATGAAAGAAATTGGTGCATTGGATACCAGAATTCAGCAGCTTGAGTATTATAGTTCTTTGAGTCAACTAGAATCTCAAGCAACATCTGAAAAGATAATGTATCAGGATAATATAACATCTAAGGATATCTACGGTATTATCGCGGATGACTTTGGAAGTTTCTCCATTGCTGATACATCAAATCCAGACTTGAGGTGCTATATTATTCAGGGATCTATGTCTCCAATGAAGGATCAATTACATATACCATTAACATTTGCAGCAAATACTGGTGGTGCTATCAGCGAGAATAAGTCAACATATACTCTTGGATATACAGAAGTTCCTGCCGTTGTTCAGAATACAGCAACATCTAATATAAGCGTACAGCCTTTCTTGTTCGCACAATTTACTGGAACAGTGAAGATTACTCCTGCAACAGATCCATGGTATAGTTCCAACATTACTCCACAGATAATCAAGAGTCCTGGAACAACTGTTTCTGTACCTCCAACTTCTCCAGCACAGACTGCTCCAGCTATCACATCGAGTCCTGTTGTAACTGTTCCTGCACCTATTATCACTGGAACAGCAACAAATACACCAACGAGTAGCTACTATTATGTCGGTGGTATTCGTAACTTGATTGGTTATAACGATTATTGGGGTTACTATGGTGTTTATGGTCCTGCTGGCTATAAATATGGTATGAGAAGAAGCTATGCTCCATACTCAATTGTTGGGGAAGTAATCGAAGTTACTCACAACACAAACGGAACAATTAGTACAATATACCATTGGTTCGGAAGCAAGGCTCATGGAAGCACAACAACCACAGCATATCCACCAACACTACCCCCAGGTGCTAAACAGATAACTGCTGCTGTTGCTAGTGGTCTACTAAATAACAATACAACCTATACACCTGTTAAGGTATAATATATTATTTGGAATAACATATGGCAAATAACACCCCTATAAATGTAACTGTCGGACAGCAAATCATTGATCGTTCTAGAATACCTTTCATGAGAGGAAGATCATTGGAGATGGTTGCGTATGATTTAAAACCATATGCTGCTGCCAACGTCTTCATGGATTCCACAAATATAACTTCCTTCGTTCAACCCGCTTCCCAAATAGCAACAAATGTAGGAACCTATTCCAATAGTTTTACCCAGGGTGAAGGTCTATACTCAAATACAACCCATGCATATGCTAGTGTTATACATACATCCGATGCAAATAACATCTATATAAACGAAAATTATGTTTCGATGAACTTGGTTCCTTATGGTCCAACCGGATCAAACACATTCAGTTCATCAACATTCAAAGTTGGAGATATTGTATATCAGGCTAATAATATCGGAGATTACTACAGCAACACATTTGTTGGTGTTGTTGAATTTTGGAATTACTCCGATGGTGCATTGGCTGTTAAACCAGAATACGGTACAATTAGCAATAATGCATCCAATATTGTGTTGTTTAAAGCCGGAAGTACACAACTTGCTAATGTAGCAAATGTTGTGTATGGGAATACGTTTCCTGTAAATGCAGTTGTTTACTCAACAATAACTCCTGGTAAATTCTTTCTTACAAATGCATACCTTCACAATCATGGTGTTTTGGCTGTATCAAACGGAAGCACAACACAGTTAACTTTGTCTGGTTTTGTCACAAGCAATCTTGTCAACAAAACAATATATTTTGTTGGTGGAACCGGTGTAGGTCAAAGTTCACAGATCACATCAGTAAACACTGTGACAAATTCTGTGACTTTAAGTACACCTTTGACAAACAAATATGATGGAACCACGAGATATGCTTTCGGTGATACCAATATAACTTTCGGACCATCTCACTATGTTAATGGAATAGGTCAATATGCTGGTATATTCCATATTCCAGAATATACAAATATGGCTTTTTCTACCGGCGACAAGATAATAACACTAAATGATTCTCAGACTTCTAACAGCCCAAACGCAACAATGACTGCTCATGCGGTCTATAGTGCTACCGGTACTCCAACAAGTGTTCTTCCAAAGACTGTTTCTACCGTAAGTCAAACAGCACCAGCAAATCCAACAAGTAAGGGTAGTTCAACTACAGCAACTTCTCCTACTATCAATATGCCATCGGCAAGTATTAGTCCTCTTTGTCAGACATTCTATACACCATCGCCAAATACAGCAAAGCAGAATTATGGAATCTATGCATCATCGGTTAATCTATTCTTCTCAGCTAAACCAAGTGGAAGTTCTACTCAGTTTCCTGTAACAGTAAGATTGGTCGAAACAAATAACGGATTTCCTACTTCAAATGTTATAGCCTCTTCTATCGTGCAATGGGCAGACATAAACACAACCAACGGGTCTAACACATCCCCAAGTAGCTCAAATAGTGCCACATATACAAACTTCAAGTTTGAAGATCCTGTATATTTAACACCAGGAACAGAATATGGAATCGTGGTATATTCTGAATCTCCAGACTATGAGGTTTGGATAAGTGAGCTGGGACAACCTATTATCAATAGTACTCGATTGGTTTCTCAGTCTCCTTCAGTTGGAGCATTGTTCATTTCTCAGAATGCAAGTGCATACACTCCAATACAGAATCAACAGTTGATGTTTGTTTTGAATAAGGCACAGTTCACAACTACTCCAGCAACTCTAACATTCTATTCATCACAAGTTGCTAGAAATAAGTATATGGATATGTCCATACTTCATAGCAGTGATGTTACATATCCTGTAGCAAATATCACATACGCTTTGAAGACAACTATTGCAAATACTGGCGCACAGGATGTTACGTTTTTTGTATTGAACACAAACGATTTGTTTACATTTAATGGTAGAAGAATCATTCCTGCTGGAAACAATCAATCTACACAGGTCCAAGTAACACTACAAACAACAGATCCGGATATTACACCAATATTCAATTCTGAAAGATTGTCGGTTGTTGGAATATCCAATATTATCAATAGTGGTGGAATTGATGCATCGGATGTAACTATCACTTCTCCTGGCGTTCACTCCAATGCTGCTAATATTACAGTTTCTATAAGCGCACCAACTGGAGATAATGGAAGACAAGCTTTGGCGAATGTCTATGCTTTGGTTGGTACTTCCGTTACTGCTATTAATATAATAGATCCAGGTGCAGGATATGTTACTGCTCCAACTATTACAATTTCTGAACCTTCAGCTACATCAAATGCTACTGCCGTAGTTAATGGTGAGGATAGCATGAGTGGTGGTAATGGTTCGACACGCTATATAACCGCTCCTATTACTCTAGCAGAGGGTTTTGATGCTGGGGATCTAGTGGTATACCTCAACTGTGTAAGACCGCAGGGAACCGATATAAGCGTCTATTACAAGGTAATTTCTGCACAGGACTATGGAACTTTAACAAATAAACCATGGCAGTTGATGCAAAAGTCATCTGATATATATTCTAAAGATCAAAGCTCACAGATTCAACTCAAGTATATTACTGGAACAACAGGACAGTTACAGTATACATACAACGGAATACAGTATCCAATAGGTGGTACGTTTAAGACATTTGCTATTAAGATAGTATGTACAACTAATGATCCTACTGTTCCTCCAATTGTAAACTCAATGCAAGGAATTGCAGTACCAGCAGGATAATACTATGCAACAAAAATATGCAAAGATAGAAGGATACTCCTATCTACTTAGAGATCTTCAAACAAATGCAATTCTCAACACCGATCCGGTTGCTGTTAAAAAGCATGAAAGACGATTGCAGGATCTTCAAAAAGAAGAATACAGAGAGATGGAACTAAATAATATCAAACAAGATATTCTAGAACTCAAATCGTTGATTAGAGAGTTGGTATCGTCAAAGAGTCTATAATAAATGGCAAATGCAAATATTAACCAGATTGCTCTCTCCAATACTTTCAATGATTGGAGAATAGTAACCAACAACCTAGCGAATTCAGTAAATGAATTGCGGAATGGTAACTATTATAAAGATGGTGGTGGAATGACTCTGCCTAATGGAACTATCTCGCTCACTCAGACAACCGGAACTTCTTTATCTGTCACCGCAAACGCTATCGTGAGTGGTTTGACAACTATGAACACATTGATTTCGACAGGAACATCTTCCTTCCTTGGAAATCTATACTGTACCAGCACAACATCTGTTGCATCATTTGCAAATCTAGCAATCTCTCAGAATATAACATCAAACGTTCTTTTGACTTCTCAGGGTATTCTGTTAATTAACGGCAGCAATACTGTTGCTGGCAACGTAGCGAATACAATTAATGAAGTTGCCGTTCTTAATGTTGCAAACAGTTTCCTTGTTGGTAACACAGGTTCAATGGAAATAAAGGGAAATGTATTACTGACAAATACTTCTCAGAGTTTGAATGCGTCAGGTAATGTAAATATAACAGGTTACACAAACCTCAAGAACAATGTGTATGTTACAGGCACAGTGACATCTACCAATGGAACATTGAGTATTGCTGGTAATCAAAATGTTTCTAACAACATAAGCGCACCAAATCTAGTAGTGACTACGGCTACAGTTTCTGGAAATCTAGGAACAATGAATTTAGCTGCAACAAATGCTGTTGCAACAGTGTTGTCGGCTGGACAACTAACAGTAACCGCAAACGCAAATATCGATGAACTGTATCTAGATCCAACTCACACATACTCTATCGCTAATGGTAATGGTACTCTTAACAATCTGAACGTTGCTAATATTACCGCTCCTATTGGAACCTTTACTGGAACATTGACTGCAAACAACCTAAACATACCAAATGTTTTAACAGTCAGCCAGTTAAATATTACAACAAATGCAAGTATCGACGAGTTGTTCTTGGATCCAACTCACAGTTTCTATATTGCGAACGGAAACGCGACATTTAACAATCTTCAGATTACTGGAACGCAGACAATTAGTGGATGCACTGTCTACTCCACAGCGTCGTTGATTCTAAGATCCGGTCTAAGCACTATTGGTTCCGGTAGTTTGGTTGTAACAGAAGGTACAACCAACGGAAACGCTGTATTGCAGTATACTGCATCAGAAAATGTATGGCAAATCGCTGCAAATGTTGATAACGGTCTTTACACGATAATATCAACAGCTAATGTTCTTGACTCATACAGCAATACCAGCACATCAATGGTTCCTACTGCTAATATGTTGGCGTATGTATACACAATTGCAACTGAAGCTTATGCTCAAGCAAACAGTGGTACATCAGCAACACCAGCATATAACCAAGCTAATGCTGCATATGCTCGTGCCAATGCTGCGGCTAATACAGTATCGGTTGCTCAAAATGGAACATATGTACAGAATGATGCAGTATTGAACTTTGTCAATTCTCCATCTTTGAATGTAGTTGTCACACCTAATACAACAACAGGTATTGCAAATGTAGCATTTTCATATAATGTGTCGTCTGGTCCAACAGGTCCAACAGGTGCTACGGGACCTACTGGTGCAACTGGTCCAACAGGACCCGCAGGAGCCACAGGACCGGCTGGAGCGACCGGACCTGTGGGTGCCACAGGGGCTACTGGTCCTATCGGCGCTACGGGGCTTACAGGAGCTAATGGAGCCACTGGCGCAACTGGTCCTACAGGACCAACTGGAGCGACAGGACCAACCGGACCAACAGGAGCGAATGGTGCAACTGGTTTGACAGGACCGGCAGGAGCCACAGGACCTACCGGACCAACTGGAGCCACAGGAGCTAACGGTGCAACTGGTTTGACAGGACCGGCAGGAGCCACAGGACCTACCGGACCAACCGGACCAACAGGCGCAACTGGAGCCACAGGACCAACAGGTTCCATCGGAGCCACAGGACCAGCAGGACCATCAACAGAAATTAATGCAACCAGCGAATCAACGCTATCTGTATATCCTGTCGGTGTTACTGGGTATGGAAGCAATCAGACTCCGTATGTAAATACACAGTATCTAATGTTGGCGAATGGTCAGTTAAAGGCTGTTTCGTTTGTTGCAACTGGTTCTACTCCTGCCGCTAACACATCCAATCAGGAAGTTGCAACAACAGCATTTGTAAATCAGGGATCTGGATCTAATGCAAATGGATACTGGCGCAAAAATCCTGATGGAAGTATTGAACAATGGGGAACAGTAAGTCCTAATGGTGGTTCTCTTGCTGTCACCTTCCCGGTTGCTTTCACAACTTTAGGAAGTATTAATATTCAAGTCACAGCAGAAGCTACAACAGGTACTGGTGGTGCAGCTTGGTCGGGTGTTTCGATTAATGGATTTACAGCATGGACTTCTGGTGTTCCTACCTGTTCCTGGAGAGCAATCGGTTATTAATCCTAAATACTACTTTATCAATAGGAGAATTTTATGTCACCTGTTTCACTAACGTATGTAATTGTTGGCGTGGTTGTGCTAGCAGTAGCTGGATATATGGTTTATTCAGCAAAAAAAGCAAAGGCACAAAAACCAACATTAGGGGTTCCAACACCAGTTCCAACAGCAAACGTAAAGCCAGGACAAGCAGTTAGATCTGGAGAAGGTAATACTAAGAGTAATTAATTAAAAGGATATGATATGAGTGATAATTATGAATTTGAAAGGGGTTATTGGGGTGATTGTTGCAATACATTTGATGAAGAACAGAAACATTATGTCTATGCATCATTGATGGAAATACATAATCAAGGTTATTTCTTTCGCACAAATAACAAAAGAATCATCGATATTGGTGGTGGACCAGTATCGATGCTCTTAAAATGCATTGATCTTAAAGAAGGTCTTGTTGTAGATCCAATCAAGTATCCAGATTGGACAATATCCAGATACGTTTCAAAAAATATAAGAGTGATACAAGATATCGGTGAAAATCTAAAGGAAACCAGTTGGGATGAAGTCTGGATTTATAACTGTTTGCAACATGTAGAGAATCCTGGTAAAATAATATCAAACGCTAAAAAAGCCGCACCTATTCTAAGAATATTCGAATGGATAAACATCCCTCCACATGAAGGACACCCACACGAATTGACAGAAAGAACTTTAAATGATTGGATAGGAAATAGGGGTTTTATTTCTCATTTATCATCGAATGGTTGTTATGGAACAGCATATTATGGAGTATTTGAACATGGGGTTTAGATTTCACGTATTGGGTGTTCCTCATACTGTTAGCAGTTCTGAATATAATGCTTGTGCATTTACTCAGAAGATTGTCAAGTTTGGCAAGATGATGACTCCACGAGGTCATACAGTAATACATTATGGTCATGAAGATAGTAATCTAGAATGCACAGAACATGTTACTGTTCTTAAAAATGAAGATTTGCAAAAAGCATATGGTAATTATGATTGGAGAAAGAATTGGTTCAAGTATGATACTAATGATCACGCTTATCAAACATTCTACTCTAGAACAATAAACGAAATAGCAAAAAGAAAACAAAAGAATGATTTCATTCTTCCTTTTTGGGGATGGGGTGTAAAACCAGTTTGTGACGCTCATAGTGATTTGATCTGTGTAGAACCTGGAATTGGATATCCAGGTGATCCATTTTCTAGATGGAAAGTCTTCGAAAGTTATGCAATTTACCATGCATACTGTGGAATGAAAAACGTTGCTTCATGCAATCAAGACTTTTATGATGTTGTGATTCCTAATTATTTTGATCCATCTGAATTTGAGTTTAATAGCAAAAAGGATGATTATTTTCTATTTCTAGGAAGAGTATATTCTGGTAAGGGTGTGCATATTGCAATTCAGGTAACAGAAAAGATCGGAGCAAAATTAATAGTTGCTGGTCAGTTAGATGGTTCTATAACAGACTTTCCAAAACACGTTGAGTTTGTTGGTTATGCCGATACTGAAACTAGAAAGAAACTAATGGCAAACGCAAAAGGGAGTTTCGTTGCTAGTATGTATCTTGAGCCATTTGGTGGTGTTGCTATAGAAAATCTACTTTCAGGAACCCCAATTATTACAACAGATTGGGGTGCATTTACTGACTATAATATCAATGGTGTTACAGGTTACAGATGTAGAACATTTTCTGATTTCGTCGATGCAGCGAATAATATAGACAAAATAGATTCTAAAGTCTGTAGAGACTATGCTATGAGTAAATATTCATTGAATGCGGTTGCTCCAATGTATGAAAAATATTTTCAGGATGTAATGAATGTATATACAGGTGGGGGCTGGTATCAACTTTAAAATTTAGAAAATACACAATCCCAAAGCCTAAATAACATATTTGGTTTAGGGTTTTATTAATGGCAACAGGCAATTATTCTCCTGGTTCTTTTTCATTCACAGCCAATGGAATGTCAATAGGAAGCAACATTGCAGATGTTGCTTTGGATATTTCTCAGGCACCAGATGCGGTTGCAATTCCAACAGGAAACACGTCCCAAAGACCTTCTGGAAAAAATGGTTATATTCGCTATAACACAGATAGCAGTAATTTCGAAGGTTTTAAAAATGGTGCATGGTCTGCTCTAGGATCATCATTAACATTTCAAAATAATAACGTAACTATCAATATTGCTACTGTTTACGATGTGGTAAATGGTCCGAATGTTGTAATATCTACAGTTGATGATTATCAAAACAATAGAGTAATCTATAAAATAGATTCGTACAATACTGGACTTCCGGGAGCAACAGGTCCGACAGGAGCTACAGGTGCAACCGGTTTAACTGGTGCCACAGGATCATTGGGTGCTACAGGTGCCACTGGTATTGGAGCAACAGGTGCTACAGGTCCAACAGGAACGACAGGAGCCGTTGGAGCAACAGGTGCTACCGGAGCCACAGGTGCGACTGGATTAGGCGCTACGGGTGCCACAGGAGCTACAGGAACCATTGGAGCTACAGGTGCTACAGGTGCTATAGGTGCCACTGGAAACACAGGTTCCACAGGTCCAACAGGTCCAACAGGTTTGACTGGTTCCACAGGTGCCACTGGAAACACAGGTTCCACAGGACCAACAGGTCCAACAGGTTTGACTGGTTCCACAGGTGCCACTGGAAACACAGGTTCCACAGGACCAACAGGTCCAACAGGTTTGACTGGTTCCACAGGTGCCACTGGAAACACAGGTTCCACAGGACCAACAGG
>JAEHJW020008213.1_pt1 | contig 43544 bp, 57 predicted proteins | sample 9271431 | NCBI WGS metagenome assembly JAEHJW02
CCACGTTCAGGTCTTTATCCACATCGAGGCTCTGCAACATCTGCACATCCTGCCCGATGCGGAGCCTGCCCAGCCCGCCGCGCGTCGCCGCCTCCGTTTCAAACGGTAGCGGCTCAGGGATCGGCGGATTCGGCAGCTTCACCCCGAAGTAGCCCGCCACCAGCACCAGGATCACCAGCAGCGCCCCGAAGGCGTACTGCTTTTTCTTGTCGTCCATCCTTCCCCCTTTGCCTTCCTCACTGCCCACCCTGTCCCGCCCTCGGCGAGAGGCGCCGAGGGTGGGACAGCAATGGGGACTGCACCGGTGACCAGCCGGTTCGAGGCGCCTTAGCTAATCGTGGGCGACGCGTATGCCCCGCCCGTCTTCACGCACACCGCGCCGACGCGATTTGCGATGGTCTGCTCGAAGCGCAGCCGCAGGAAGACTTCCTCCAGCGGGTAGTACACCGGAGCTGCTGCGAACTGCATCTCCGCGCCGATGCCCGCCGCCGGCGGCACGATCCGGATCGGGTTCCGGCTGTCCAGCGCACCGAACGACTTGTAGACCGTCCAGTACGCGGTCGGGATGCGCGCCGTCGCCCGCACCCGCACCGTGCCATAGGCGCTCGTCTCGATCACGCCGATGTAGTCGTTCGCCACCTGGGCCAGGTCCGTCGCGTTGCCGTAGCGGATCAGCCCGTCCGCCTTCTTGATGTACCCGGTCACGTTGGTCGTGTTCGACCAGCTCGCCACGTCCGCCTGTGCCACCAGCATGTCGAACGGCCCGTCGTAGCCATGCTCCCAGAGCAAGGCGATCGCCGACTCCACGTTCGCCTGCGTGTACCCGTCCAGCCGCACCATGTGCTGGTGCGTGTAGGCGAACGCGGCCGCCCGCGCCGGGAACTGGGGCGGGATGTACGAGCTATCCGCCGTACCGCCGTCCGCATAAGGCATCGACTTGCCGGCCGACCCCACCGCGGTGTACGTGCTCTTGAAGTGCCGGGTCAGGATCATCTTCTGCCAGGAGTCCTTCACGTCCTGCACGATCGACGCGATGTCGCCGTCGATCTGCGCCCGCCGCGCCTTCTCCAGGAAGTCCTTCGTCCAGCCCGTCGCCCGGTCCTTGTCGACCGGTTCCGCCATGTGGCCGGTCGTCTTCCCGCGCTTGTTCTCCGGCCGCCCATACTCGGTATGATCCTCCATCCCGTTCGACACGCCGACGCCGTACTCGGTCGTCCGCTCGTCCGAGAGGTGGACCAGGCTCGCGATCATCGGATCGCTCAGCAGCGATGCATTCGCCAGCGCCAGCCCCGCGTTGATGTCCGCCACCAGATCCGCATAGGTCTCGCCACTGGCCAGCTGCAGCTGCTCCAGGCGAGCCGCATCCCAGCCCACCGGCAGCGCCCACTGCTTCAGATCGTTAGGTCCCAGAACGCTCATCACTCACCTCCCGCTTAGCTCGACACCACGAACAGGCCCGGCCGCACCAACACCGTAGCCGGCGTCAGCGCCAGGCCCACCACACCGCTCTTTGTCCCCACGACCGTCGAGAGCCGCCCGGAGGTGTCACTCACCCAGATCGTGTTCCCGCTCGTCATGCTCGCGAACCCGGTCACCGGGCCCCGCACCACGACGTCGCACGCCTCACCGCTCGCCACCGAGCTCCCCGCCAGCGCCACGCTCGGCGCCACCACCACGCCCAGCAGGTTCGCCTTGACGATGGTCGTCCCATCCGCCTTGCTCACCTGCGGCAGATCCCCGCTGTAGCCCGTGATGTAGACCACATCACCGAACGCCAGCGCCTCCGCTGCGATCGCCCGCTGGATCACAGCCCCGCGCCCCGGCCGGACATCCCCGGTCGTCACAGTCACTTCGTTAGCCATCTCCCTACCCCCTCAAACTGGAGCGCCGAGCGCACCCTCAACCCCGTTGAGGCGTTCGGCCACGTCCATTTACAGCCGGAACCGCCGCTTCAGCTCGTCCTGCTTCGCCTGGTCGGGGACCTTGCCATCCTGCCGGCCAGACTCACCCGCATTGATGTTCGGCGCCGGCGTCGCCGCCTTCGCCGCCAGGAACGGATACATCCGCACCAGCTCCTTGAGCACCTTCCCCAGTTCCTTCGGCTGCCCCTTCTCGTCGAGCTCGATCGCCTCGCGATCCACCAGCTTCCAGGCCGCCTCAGCCGCCGACGGATCCACCCCGCTGCCCGGCCGCAGCACCGCCAGCTGAAACTCATACCGGACCGTCGCCTCCGTCAGCGCTTTGGTCGCAGCCTCTGCGACCGCCTGTGCCTCCGTCGCCGACTTCTTCGCCTTCTCCGCCTCGCTCAATTCCCCCTGGGCCCGCTTGGCCTCGGCGTCCTCGAGCTCCTTCAGCCGCTTGCCGCCCTTCGACAGCTCCTTGTTCTCCGAGCGCAGCTTCCGGATCAGCTCCATCGCCCGCGCCTCGTCGAACTTCTCGTCAGATCCCCCGCCGTCGCCGGCCGGCGTCTCGCCCACCGACTTCTGCTCGTCCGCCGCCATCTCAGCGGCCCTGTTCTCTTCAGGCATCTCGCCCTCTCCCGATCGCAAACAAAAAGCGGGCCACCCAGCGCCCCCCGACGCCGAGTGACCCGCCACACACCCCCACAACTTCAAGGGGCCAGCAGCAATATTCAGTTATGCAAACCCGAGGACCTCTCAGTCCCGGATAATTGCCCTTATCACCACATTACGACACCGTCAGCGTGCCCCTGATCTGCAGGATCAGGTGCGTATTGGCGAGGGTAATGTCGACGTGGAATGGATGCACGCCGGCCGCCAGCGTCGCCGTCTGGACCCGCGTCAGCTCGATTTTGATCGTCGCCGGGCCGGCCGGCGTCGTGATCGTCCCAACCACCGCCAGGCTGCCGACATACAGCGTCGCCGTCGCGCCCGTCAGGTTCGGCCAGGTCGCCGGCGTCTCATCCGTCCAGCTCAGCGCCCGCCCATCCGCGTCGTAATAGTCGTAGCCCGCGTCGATCGAGGCATCCCCGCCCGCATCCACCGGCGCCACCACCGTCACCGAGCCGCCCGCCGTGATCAGGTTCGTCTTGGCCGTCACCGTGGCGATCAGCGCCTCGAGCGCCGCGTATTCAGAGTCCAATGTATTCTTGGTGCCTGAGACTTCGATGCGCCCTGCCGAGTCCATGACGCCCGTAATCACGCTCACCGTCGGCCCATCGCCCACCGCATCCATGTGATAGAACTGGATGCCGAACCCGTCCACGTTCGTTTCGGCCTGCGTCGGCGTGTAGCTCCATTGCCCGTTGCCCTCGTGCTGGCACGTCCCGCCGCCTGCCGCTTGCGCGCCTGCCCCCGTCGAGTATTTCGCAGCCACGCCGACAAGGACCGGCGCACCGTCAGCCGCCGCGACGACCGTCGCAAAGATAGGTGGGGGCGAACCCAGACCACGAGGATATGCCATCAGTTCATCCCGATCTGCGCGTTAGAGTACAGCGCCCACGCCGGTTGAAAGCCGCTCACCGCCACACCCGCGCCGCCCATCCAGAAGGCCAGCAGCGAGTGAAAGCCGACCGTCGCAGAGTCGGTCCCTGCGCCACCGAGCCAGAACGCCTGAAGTGAGTGAAAACCTTCGGCCATACCTCAGCCCCTTACGTCGGGTTAGTCGAAGTCACCGGATCAGCGCCCGGCGTACCCGTCACCGTGCCGGTCCAGGCGGTAGTGGCGTCGTCCTCGGTGTACACCGTGACCGTGCCTGCCGCAATCGTCCAGCGGTTACGCAGGAAGCGCAGCGCAGCGCGTACCGTCCGTTCGTTCAGCACAACGGCATTCGAGCCGGAACCAATGTCCCGCGCCAGGATCGCATCGGCCAGTTCCGTACCCGCATCGGCTGCGAGTGCATCGGCATCAATGGCCCCGGCTGCAATAGCCGCTGCGTCGATAGCACCCGCTGCGAAGGTCGCCGCGTCGATGGCTCCGTTAGCGATGGCTGCGGCATCAATCGCGCCTGCCGCGAACGTGGCTGCATCAATCGCGCCTGCCGCGATCTTCGCCGCCGTGATCGCATCTGCTGCAATCGCCCCGGCGTCGATGGCGTTATCCGCAATCGCATCGGCGTCAATCGCACCCGTCGCAATCGCCGCAGCGGTGATGCTCCTGCCGTGATCGCGTTCGTGAGCGCAAGCGCCTGGTTCGAGGCGTCCACCGTGAGCGTGTTCCCCGGAGTCGTGGAACGCACCAACTGCGCGAGGCCGTAGCTGGCATTCTTCAGCAGCGCCAGCGCCCCGCCGCTGCGCTCGATGGAGAAGTGCGCGGCTACAAAGTTGATCGTCTGCGAGTCGCAGGTAAGCGGCCCAACGACGATGGTATATTCGTGTCCCGCGGCATAGAATCCCGCATCCGTGTTATCGGACGTGTCGATGCTGAAGCCGTGAATGCCGGTCGTGCCGTCGAAGTCGATGCCATCCGTATCGAGCAGGGTATACCCGGCATCGCTGCTGCGCTGCGTAACCGAGCCGTCCTTGTATATCTCGATGTCCGTCACGGCGAAGTTTGAGATAGTGACGCTCGCGCCCGTACTGGCGAAGGTATCGAAGTAGACGTACACCGTCGCGCTAGTCGGGAAGTCGCCCAAGTATGTTCCTGCCATCGTCTACTCCTATCCTAACTTGCCGTGCATCGGGTTCGCGCCCCCGCCGCCCGCTTCCGCTTCGCCGTACTGCACCGCGCCAATGGTCACATGCCCGTCCGTGTTCGCGTGCGCACCGAGGTATGCCGCCGGCCAGCCCAAGCCGCGCAGCGCCGTCTTGCCGCCCGCGGTAAGCGAGAAGTCGCCATTGGCGGCATCGGTGAAGGGATCAGCACCTAGCGCCACATCGTTCGCGGTCAGATTGATGAACGTCTGATCGGCTACGGTGTAATTCGCCGTGTTGTTGTAAAAGGCGTTGTAACCGATGATGTTCTGATTACCAATTGCCTCGATGCCATCGCCACCGGCCCCACTCCAGCCACAAATGATATTGTTGAGGACGAACGTACGCGGGTCACTCGTCCCGGTATAGATGCCGCGGCCAGTGCCCGCCGTAGTGTTATAGCAAACATTACCAACTAAAAAGCTACCGGCGAGGCCAGTGATCCCTGTAATGCCGGTAGACTTGCATAGTATGACATTCGCCTGTACAACTGCACCGAGAACGCCGACGCCTGCGCCATCGGTATCCGTATTCAGCAAAATATAATTACTGATGGTCTTTGACGATTCACCGCCACCGTTGCTGATACCACGCGCCGCACCGGCCCCTGCATCATGCACGTAACAACCGCTGACGGTCGAGTAGTTGCCCGTGAAAGATATTAGGTACTTGCCAGATGGGGACGAAGCGCCTTTATGTACCTCGCAATGGTGCATAAAGGCAGTTGTCAAAACCACACCATGATTATCGCCAAAGGTATGTACCTCCAGATCGACCATGTGAATATGGCTATACGCGGCACTCGCCCACATCGTCAAGCCACCGCAGTCGATCTCTCCCATCCCGCCATCGTTCGCCGCCGAGGTGTAGCCACGCACAATCAGCGGAGCCGTGACCGACAGCGCCCCGCCCGCGACGAACGTCGTCAGGTCGAGCGCCGCCGCGTTGACGTGCGCGGTTCCGGCCTTGAGGTTGATCTGGTTGCCGTCCGTCGCGTTGCGCGTGCAGGTATCAAAAGCCTTTTGCAGCGTTTTCCACGGCGTGCCAACCGTCCCGTCGCCCGTCGTGTCGTTACCCGCGCCGTAATCGACGTAGTTCTGAGTTATTGCCACGGCTCACCTATCCGATGGTGTTCGACAAACCCGCCATCTTGACGTACAACTGGCGTAGTTCCGCCGTGTTGTAGGTCGTCAGGATGGTTTGCACCGCATCGGCAATCGACGTGACCTCCGCCTTCGTCAACTGCGACACGCCCGCCAGCCCCGACGCATCCACAATCACGTCGCCCGTGAGCAGGGACGCCCACGCTGCGACCACCTGGCCGTCATACATCGCATCGAGCGCCGCCATGTGGTTCAGCATCCGGGCGAACTCGCCCACCGTTGCCCGCTGCTGCCGCGTGTACTCCGCGACGATGCCCTGCTGCTCAGAAGTCAAATCGCCAAAAGCCATGTTTCACCCCTTCAGCCCGTAGGCTGCCCAAGAACGCAATAATGGGACCCGCTCCCATCTCAGATAACAAGCCTTATCACCACACCACAGTGTGTCCCCCGTCAGCCTTTGTATTCCCACGCCGGTTGCCTCCACGGCACGGCCGCAGCCGCTTTCCACCCGCCCTGAGAATGATAGCTACCAACCCCGGCCCCACCACGCCACGTTCTCCGGAGGCTGCGCATACAGTCGCCCCAGCTCCGTCGGCGTGCGGCCGTCCGCCTGGACCAGCGACGGATCGCCCGCCGCCTCGCAGTCCCACCACTCGTCCCCGCACTGCTGGATCGACACATACGGCGCGTAGCGTGTCACCAGCCGCTCCCCCTCCAGGTACCCCACGAACGCCCGCACCTCCGCCGGCGCATCGCAGTAGGCCGGCAGGAATGCGAACTCCGTCACCCAGATCTCGCCCACACCCCAGTCGCTCGCCCAGGCTTTGAACTGCTCGACGAGCCCGATGCACTCCCGAGCCGACTGGAAGTAGCAATGCACCGCCAGCGCATCCAGCCGTGGCGCCCCGCCCCACAGCTCCCGGTACGCCGCCCGAAACGCCGGCAGCCAGCCCGGGTACCGGTGGCTCGGCGCCGGCGCCACCAGCTTCCGGTCCGCGTACGTCAGCTCCATCTCCCGCCACAGCCGGGCCCCCTCCGCCGGCGAGATGTTCGCCTGGCCCGCGATATCCGGCTCATTCCAGCCCATCACCCAGGCTGAGTTTCCGCCGAGCTGCCGCCCGATCTGCTGTTCGTCCCAGATCATCGGCACGCTCTCCCGCCCGGCCTCCGTCCCTGGCGTCGGCCACCAGCTGTAACACCAGTGGCAGCCGAACTCCCGGCAGCTCCCCGGGCAACCCGCCATGCCTAGCTTGTGCGCCCCGCCCAGCACCAGCGGAAACAGCACCCGCTGCCCCGCCGGCGCTCGTAGCGGCGAGGCGAAGGCCAGCGGAGCCATCGTCATTGCCGGCGCCCCACAGCCCACCAGCAGCAGCACCACGCCCACGATCAGGAGCGCCAAGCGGCTCATCGCCCGCTCCGGCCATGGCTCGGATGGATCTCCACCCGGCCCGCAGCCTCCCGGGCCCGCAGCTCCCGCACCGCCGCCTCGAGCAGCTCCTGCGTCAGGCTGTCCTCCGCATCCGCCCGCCGCACCAGCGCCACGCTCGACCGGCAGTACCAGTGGAACGGCACCCACTGCAAGCGATCCGCGTAGCGCGGCCGGCCCCGCAGCTCGAAGTCCTCCTCGAGCCCCTGCACCTGGCCATGCGCCATCAGGCAGCATTCCGTCGTCCGCTCGTCGATCGCCGCGACCGCCTGCTTCAGCAGCTCATCCTGCGAGCGCCGGCCGCCCGGTCGGCCCGCTTCCGACGCCTCGATCCACGCCCACCAGGCCCCCTGCGCCGCAACCGCCGCCCATTTCGCACCGTCCCGTGTCGGCCCCGACGGATTCAGCATCCCCGGCTGGGTGTCATCCCCCACCACCAGCTCCGCCTCCGCGCCCGTCGCCACTGCCGCCTGCACCGCGGCCGCCTGGCTCTCCACCGTCGCCAGCCACGCCGTCTGCGCCGCCGAGGTGGCGTAATACGTCGGCCGGACCGGCACGCCGTACGCCTCCAGCTGCGCCCGGGCACTCTTCGCCCCGGCCGCCGCCGCCGCCGCCAGCGTCTCGCCCGTCACCTGGCGCATCGCCGCCCTCAGCTCGCCCAGCGTTTCAGCCACCGCACCCGCCTGCAGCCCGCCGCTCGCCCTAAGCGCCCGCCGCGCCACCCGGTACGCCCGCAGCACTCGCCCGTTCGGATGCTCCGCCGAGCCCAGCTGCGCAAACAGGCGCTTCAGCTCGCCGTCTACCCCCAGCGCCGCCCGAACCGCCCGGCTGTGCTCCGCCCGGCTCATCAGCCCTGTGCCGCTTCCTGCCCGCCCGGCAGCCCTACCGTCAGCATCCGCAGCCGCGCCACGAACTCCGGCGAAGCCTCCATCTCCGCGATCTCATCCGGGCTGTACCCCGCTTCCTTCCACACCTGCCGCAGCGGCACGCTCAGCTTCTCCCGCTTCACAGCCAGGCTCTCAATGTGGGCCGCCTCGTCGCGCGGCTCCAGCGGCGCCCATATCACCTCGATCGGCGCCAGCTCGTCGACCTGCTGTGCCCCGTACAGGTTCTGCAGCCGGCGCGCCAGCCCAAACGTGTCCTCCCAGGAGTTGCCGAAGTCCACCTGCCGGTCCCGGCCCTTCGCCAACAGCGGCCCCTCGCTCTCCTTCTGGCTCTCAGCCGAGGCCACCTGGCGCGTCAGCTGGAAGCGGCTCGCCGGCGTATCCGTCGTCTGCGCCAGCACCAGCACCATCGCCCAGAACACATTCAGCATCGGGTCCAGGCTCGGCGGGTCGATCGGCGCAAAATCCGCCTGCTGCTCCGCCGTCCCGATGATCTGTCCCGGCGCCATCCGCAGGTAATTGCTCCCGTCCGTCTTCGGCGGGTTCCCGTCCGTCGTCGCGAAGAAGCCACGCGCAAAGAAGATCCGGAAGCCCGACACGTCCTGCCCGGCGAGGAGATCCAGCAGCGCCTTGTTCAGCGCGTCCTGCAGCGGGATCGCGTTCCACAGCTCGCTGCGCACGTCCGGATTGTTGAAGGCCTTCACCGCGATACCCAGCGGCTTGCCCGCCTGGTCCACCCACGGCAGCGGCCACACGCCCCCGTCCTCGTCCGCAAACGGCTGCCATCCCGCTTCCAGGTACTGTCCCGAGCGGCTGGCCACGCTGGCCAGCACGTACTTCTCCACCCGCTCCGGAAAGTACACCGTCAACCGTTGCCGCGCCACCGACTTGCCGTCGACCTCCAGGTCCTCTGTCCAGCGCTTCGTCGCGTACTTCATCGGCTGCCGGTGATCGTCGTTCGGGTAGAACGCCTTGCAGCCGAAGCCATCCCCGCCGGCCTGGCTGCTCACGTAGCGCGGATGGAACGTCAGCCGCGGCAGTCCCGTCTCCGCGTTCCAGTCCACGATCACGAAGCACACGCCGTCCCGGATCGCCCCCTGGTGCACGTCCCCCTGCAGGCTGTCCAGCCGGTTCGCCCGGAACACCTCGCTCGCCCAGCTGGCCACGCCCTGGTCCTGCGACGTCACCCCCGAGACGATCAGGCGCTCCGCCAGCGCGTTCACCACCGTCTCGCAATAATTCGCCGCAAACCGCCCGCCGCTCTTGACGCCCAGAAACTCCCGCTGGCGATCCGTCAGCGACAGCGCATGCTCACCCGCGTAATAATCCCGCGCCTGCTGCACGTTCGTCTGCCGGGTCATTTCCTCCCCGGCCAGCCAGTTCAGATACGCCAGCTCAGCCAGCATCTATCCCCCTCGGAGCGCCGAGCGCCTGCTCGGCTGGGCGACCGCAGGTCGCACATAACGTTCCTTATCACCACACCACAACCGGATCGAAGTCATCCGGAAACCCCGCCTGCGCCCGCTCGAAGAACGTCTGCGCATCCCCGTCGATCCACGGCTGCCGCGCCGCATACCCCGCATCTACCGGCGCCTTCTGCCACGCCGGATGCCGGTGCTCCAGCACCGCGAACTCCGCCCACACGAACCGCCCGGCCCGCTTCGCCCGCGCGTTCGCCTCATTGTCGATGTAAAAATGCCGGTACTTCGGGCACGCCAGCACCCCACCGTTGTACCGGGCGCAATACCGCCGGCTCATCGCATAGTGCGTCGCCAGCTCCTCGCCCCGCCGCGCCAGGTCGTTGAACCCCACCAGGCCATCCCCCTCCGGGAACGCCGCCATCCGTTCCAGCATCTCGCCACACCACCCGTGCATCGGCCACAGATCGTCCGCCCCCAGCACGAGCACGTCCCCCTCGGCGATCGCCGCCCCGAAGTTCCACGCCCAGATCGCCCCCCGGCTCACCGGCGGATCCAGCACCAACGCCCCCGAGTCCCGGCACGCCGCCACCGTCTCCGGGTCCTCGTCCGTCACCACCACCACTTCCACGCCATAGCCCCGGCTCGTCTGCAGGAAGCGCTCCACACACCGCGCCGCCTGCGCTGCCCGGCCCTTCGTCGGCAGCACCACGCTCACCATCGCATCAACCATACTGGTACGCCCCGCCAACCTCGCCGAGCATCAGCTCCGTCGCCGCCCACACCAGCGCATCCATCCGGTTCGGCGAATCGTCCCCCGGCTGCCACTGGCACATCTCGTCTTCCAGCTCGCCGAACATCCCCACGTGATGCCCGCGCCCCTGCTCGTACACCGCCGCGATCGGCTCCGCCCGGACCGCCTTGCCCCGACTCGCATGGACCGCCTTGTAAGCCACCCTGGCCAGGCGCTCCCGCCCGATCATTTCCCCGTTCGAGCGGGCCAGCTCCGCCTCCACCGCCCGGATCGTCGTCTCCACCATCTCCCCGCCGTTGTTCACCTCGCCCACCACCCGGTCCGCCTGCCACCGGTGATACGCCGTCACGGCCGCCCGGGCCCACGTCAACGGGCTCCCCTGCAAGGTCGCATCCTCCAGCACGTACAGGTGCAGCATCTTCGACGCCGGGACCCGGGCCACCCCCGCCACCACGATCCCCGCTGCATCGCCCCTCGAGGTGGCGCTGGGGTCCACCCCCACCACGATCCGCTGCAAGTCCGGCGCCTTCACCACCCGCTGATCTTCAATGTTCCCCCGGCCCCACAGCGCATTCGGGTTATCGTCGAGGATCTCCCCCTCGAGCTCCTGCCGCCCCAGCCGCGTCCCCCGCATCGGCTCGACCACCTTGCGGATGAAGGTCGGCGAGAGGTTCGCCATGTTGTCATCCGTCGGCCGCCGCACGTCCACCGTGTCCTTGTCGACGAGCAGCTCCTTGATCAGCTTGATCGGCCGCGGCGTCGTCGTCACCACCACCTGCGGCCGCCGCCCGATGCGCAGCCCGAAGAGCAGGTTTGACCACGTGTCCGCCGGATACTTGAACTTCGCCAGCTCGTCCACCCAGGCACTGTCATGCTGCGGCCCGCGCAGCTGGTCCGGCTCATCCCCGCTATACACGATCGCCACGGCCCCGTTCGGCCAGGTCAACCGCCTTTTTGAAGGTTCGTAAATCGGCATAAACCACGGCGGGCTCACCTTCAGGATCGAGCTATCCCCCACCTCGATCATCGTGTCCCGGCAGTCCGCCTTCGTCTGCCCCACCAGCGCGATCCGCCGGTAGCCCGCCTTCGCCCGGCTGATCACCCACTCCGAGCCCGTGCGCGTCTTCCCAAACCCACGCCCGCTCCGCAGCAGCCACACGAACCAGTCCCCGCCAGGCGGCAGCTGCTCCGGCCGCGCCCAGAACCCCCAGTCATACAGCAGCGAAACAGCCTCGGCATCACTCAGCCTCCCCAGCGCCGCCCGGATCTCGCTCTTCGGCAGCTTCCGGATCTCCGCCGCCGTGATTTTGGAAGAGGAGCCGCTCGATCCGCTCCCGCGCATCGCTCACCTCAACCTCGCCCTTCGCCGCCGTCTCCATGTCCGCCCGGTCCAGGACACCGAGGGCCGCCTTGACTTGATCGGCGTCCTTCTCTGCCGTGTCCACCAGCTCCACCAGGTGCTCCGCCGCCCGGGCCGCTCCAAGTCGCAGGATCCGCTTCGCCTTCGCAATCCCCTTCACTTCCTCGGCCGCCGAGGCCTTCAGAGCAGCCCGCAGATACGCCTCGAGCGCCTGCTGAAATGCCGGCGAGTTCTTGAAGCGGGCCGTCTTGCCCCGGCGGTACCAGTCGTCCTCGCGCACCGGGCACTTCTCGCTCTGCAGCCAGTTCGTCACCGGCAGACAGCCCATCTCGACCTTGTCGACGTACTCCCGCAGCACCATCCGCTGCTTGCGGTTCAGCCCCAGCAGCAGCGTAGCCAGGTCCTCCGTCTCGAAGGCCCGCGGCAGCGCGTACGGCTCAACCACCCTGTAAAACCCCCGCGAAAACTCCGCGCCGTCCCGGTATCGTCTTGCGTGTGGCGATAACTATGATTATGCGAAGCGCACTCCTCATTGGTGCAGCTCCAGAAACTCCGCCAGCTCCGCCGGCAGCCGGTTGCGCGCCTCCCGGTAGGCCGCCCGCGGCGTCAGTCCCCGCCCGATCGCCAGCCAGAACACCTTCGTCGCCAGCGCCGCCTGGTCGTGCGAGACCGGCTCCTTGAACGTGATCACCGTCGGCACCACCCCCAGCGAATCCCCCAGGATCTCCGCATCGCAGCCCGCCACGAACGCCACCTCGACCCCGTTCAGCACCCCGCTCAGCCGCTCCGCATCCACCGCCCCATCCTCAAAGAGCGCGGCCGCCGCCGCCCGCTGGCTGTCGCCCGCCGACGCGTGCACCGAGAAGTGGACGTACTTGATCGGCGTCCCGGCCGCCCGGTACCGGTTCAGCGTCGCCTCGAACCGTCCAAAGCGCGGAGGCGAGCAGCGCGTCACTGTGATCCCGCACTCCACCTCCACCTCCCGCAGTGCTGCCAGGTCCAGCTTCAGCCCCGGCTCGTTGCCGATCACCGCCAGCAGCACCCGCTCCGTCGATGCCGGCCGCTGCGGCTGCGCCGCCCGCTCCAGCTCCGTAATGCGCGAATTCGCCGCCATCAACTGCTGCCGTAAGGTCTCTATTTCGTGTTGCGCCTCGTTCAGCTTGGTCAGAAGAGTCGCGACCGTCGCAGTGAGGTCATTGATTTTCTCGGTCAACTGCGCCTCGCGATCGTCGACGTAGTGATGGTTCGTAATCCGGCCCTGGGTCTGGCGATACAGCCGGAAAATCAGCACCAGCCCCGCGCCGATCACGATCGCAGCCACAACCAATGGAGTCACATTCAGCAGATCCGGGTTCATCTCCGGACCGCTTCCCGGAAGAGGACAAATGCCAGCACGAGGAACGCCCAGAACCCATTCGCCCGCGGCGTCAGGTCGATGGCCAGCGCACAGAGCAGCGCTGCCCCGCCCAACGCGATCAGCCGGCCCGGCATGCGCCACTGCCAGTCCGCCAGCAGCGTCACCAGCAGGCCCACGCCCAGGCTCAGCGACAGCGCGCCGTAGACCCGATCACTCATGAAGTCGAGCGCCACCAGGTGCGGCAGCAGCAGGCGGGTCAATCCATTCATCGTCATAAAGATCCCGATCAGTCGTCGCCCATCGAAATCCAGTTTCGGATGGCTGAACTCCGCCAGTAGCGCCCGCAGGGCCTGCGTGTACCGGTTCATTGCATCGGTCCTCCGCACGGCCAAACAAAAAGCGGGCCACCCAGCGACAGCGCCCGTAAGCGTTATCGCCGAGTGACCCGCCACACCCTCAAAGCCGAGGGCAGCAGCCGCTATTTGATTAGGTAGTACTGCTCAATCCACCGCACTACGAACAGAAAAAAGTCATGCGTCGCCTTCAACAGCAGCGCAATATGGGGAGGAGGAGGTTCCACCCGGTCACGTCGACCAGGTCGCTCAATGCCGCCTTGGAGCTGCAATGTAGTCACACATCCATTCTACCCCAGCGCGCACGGTTGTCAACTCAGCTAAGTCAATTGTAGCATCCCTGTCAAGTTTCCAGAGCCAGATCGCCAACCCTTGGAGCGCCGAGCGCCAGCTTGGCCCGACTCACATCTTCAACCGCCACCGGTTCACCGGGCTCGCCTCCTCGTGCGCCCGCTCCAGGTCCGTCTCCGCCAGCGCCAGGTACCTCCGCACCATCTCCAGCGAGCTATGACCGAGCGCCATCTGCAGCTCGAAGATGTTTCCCCCGTTCCGCAGGAAGTTGATCGCGAACGTATGCCGGAACCGGTGCGGATGCACGTCCAGGATGTCCGCCTTCTCACCCAGGTCCGCCAGCAAAGCCAGCAGCGCCGTCCTCGAGAACGGCCGGCCGTCCACTGTCGCAAACAGCGGCGCCGAGGCCTTCGCCTCCGAGCGCTCGTTCATGTAATGCCACAGCGCCTTCGCCGTCTCCGCCGAGATCGGCACGCTCCGCTCCTTGTCCCCCTTGCCCATCGTCCAGATCCGCCGGTTTTTCAGGTCCACGTCCCGCGCGGTGATCCCGCACACCTCGCTCGCCCGCAGCCCCGTATCCAGCAGGATCAGGATCAGCGTCTTGTCCCGCAGCGCCGTCGGCCGGGCGTTCGCACACACCCGCTTCCCATCCCGGCCATACTCCCGCGTCAGCTCGCAGGCCTTCAGCAGCGCCTTCACGTCCGCCTGGCTGAGCGGGACGATCGCCGTCCGCTCGGCTCGAGGTGGCTCCACATCGCGCACCACGTTCCGCTCCACGAGCCCCTCGCCCAGCGCCCACTGCCACAGCGCGCTCAGCCCCGTGTGATAGTTCAGGCTCGTCTTCTTGCTCAGCGGCCGCGGCTCCCGGGCCACCGCCCCACCGCCCGGCTGAGGCGTCCCCAGGAACGCCATGAACCTGCGGATCGTCGTCGCGTCGATGCTGGCCAGCGGGACCTCGCCACCAGCGCTGGCGTCCTCGCCGGCGAACGCTGCGAACTTCCGCAAGGTCGTCGAGTAATCCCGCACCGTATGTGCGGAGAGACGGCGCGCCGCGCAGTCCAGCAGGAACCCGTCGATAGCCTGAGCAAGAGAGAGAGAGGATTTCGCCATCCGTGTCGCCTCCGGTTCCGCCGTCCCTGTGAAGATAATCCGCAGCCCTGTGCAGATAATTCACGACGGCGTTTTTTTGAACCAGACGACCATCAAACCGTGCGCGGCGAGGTAGAAGAGGAGAGTTCCCGCTTTGGGAACCCCGGACGACACGGCTCGTCAAACCCACAATCCGTGTCATCCCAGGTAACAAAAAGTCGGGGAGAGAGGATTTGAACCTCCGACTTCACGGACCCGAACACTGCGCGCCGCGAAGCCCTACCTCAGCCGGCACGGATAGCCCATCCGCCATCCGTGTCAACCGCCGTCTGCGCACACCGTGCGCGCTGCCGTCCCACAAAAAAGCCTCCGCCTCGTCATCCCGGCGGAGGCCTGCGGCCTGTGCTGATAATCGACCTTATACGAGCCTAGTACTCCCACTCGCACGCGCTGCCGTCGTGGTCCCGGTCCAGGTCATGCACATCCGTCCCCACCAGCTTCAGGCAGCGCAGATAGCAGGCCTGCGCGTCAAACGCCTGGAAGTCGCTACAGTTGTAGAGATTCCCCGAGCAATCGCAGGTCGACACATCAGCCGACGGTAGAGCTGGCTGCGCCGGCGCCGCGCGGGACGCAGTGGTCGGCAGCACCGGGATGCCCGCGGCGATCGGCACGGCCGCCGGCGCATTCGCCACCAGGAAGGCCGCGATCCATCTGCCGTCCTTCAGCTCGAGCCACTCCCCAGACTCGTTTCGCCCCACGATCTCCAGCACCCCTCCCGCCTTCACACTCCCCACCTTGGCGAAGGCTGTTCCTGGGCCGGCCCGCAGGTTCGCATTCTGCGCAGCGACCGGCCCGGCCGGCCGCGCCGTCGGGTCCGGCTTCGTCGGCTCCGGGGTCGCAGTAGCTAACACACTCGTCGGCCTCGGCGCCGAAGTGGGCGGGAGCTGCGCAGGCTGCCGCCCCACGGCCGTCGACGTTGCTTTCGGGACCACCGTCGCACTCCCAGTCGACGACTTCCCCCCATTCGTCAGCGCGCCGAGCACCCCAACCACCACGCACAGCCCCAACGCGATCGCCGCCCCGCGCCCCACCCGTAGCGACTTCATCGGCGCACCCTCCATTTGGGATAACTAGGGGTCTTGTTCTATTGACGCGCCCCCGCCACGGCGCGATAATTCGCACAGTCGTTCTAAAGTGACAATTCCGTCATCACTCCGGGATGGCGTTAATCATTCTGATTGGCGCGTTCACAGCGTCATGGCGTACACTGGGGCCCACACAACCGCAACCATCCCCCAGTGTGTTGAGGAACCCATGTCCGACCCACAACGCCGTTTCGAGGAAGATCTCGAACTCTTTGAAGGCCTGCCCGAACAACAGAAAATCGACATTGGCGCAGCCTTCCACGCCATGATCACCGGCGTCCTGGCGACGTTGCGTTCTCGAACGCGACCAGAACCCCCTCCATCGCCTGAATCGCCCGCGCCCGGGTCTCGCCGGAGAGCCTCATAAGGCGATGGCCTAGCTCAACCCACCCGTCAGGAACCTCCCCGACCGCTGGCAGCCAACCAGCGGCCCGCATCACTGTTTCGGTTGGAATGCCCAAGGCCCTGGCTATCCCGGTTATCGCGTCGATGCCAGGCAAGCGCTCGCGCTTGAAGATCCTGGACATCTGCGCCGTCGAGATGCTGGCGCGCTCAGCCAGGATGCTTTGGTTCCAGTCTCGGCTATCGATCTCGTGGGTCAGCCATTTGACGAAGTCAGTTGCCATCAGGTAGCAGTCTAGCACCAGTAACTCTTCCATTGGGTAGCTCCTTTCTCCCTCTTGACAACCAGTAACAACGGGTGTATATTCTCTCGTAGGTAACTACTTGCTACCCAGAGGGAGAAGATACATGACCGAGGAACATCAGAACGGACGAGAGACGCGACAATATTCCGTCTCGCTCTTCCCCGAGCACGATGCGATCGTTCGCCGTTTTGCCGATGAGTCTCATCGCCGCTACTCCAACGCTCTCCAGTTCATCATCGAAGACTGGGCCCGGCAGAAAAGGGCTGACATCGCCACCGCGGCCCCCACCCCCGAGCCCGAGGCCGCATGAACGGCACATCCGTCGCCTGCTGCCGCACCTGCGGCTCGCACCACACCGAGCTCATCCACACCGTCACCACCATCGACGGCCGGCCCAACCACGCCTATTACTACTCCTGCCAGGCCTGCGGCGCCGTCACCCACGGCCGCAGCGAGGCCAATCTCGCCGCCGAAGACGTCGACTGGTGCCCCTCCCAGGATGTGAGGATTCGCTGATGAATATCGACCATCTCCGCCCCTGGTGGCAGCTCTCCGGCTTCACCCGCACCCGCCGCACCGACCGCTTCTGGCGCAAGGTCCAGAAGACCCGCGACCCCGAGGCCTGCTGGCCCTGGCTCAACGGCCGCTCCGGCTCCGGCTACGGCGTCTACACCCTGCGCGGCAAGTACTTCTACGCCCACCGCTTCGCCTGGGAGCTTTACCACGGCCTCCCTGTACCCTATGGCAAGATCGTCCGCCATCTCTGCGACAATCCGCTCTGCTGCCGGCCCACTCATCTCGCCATCGGCACGCACGCCGACAACATGGCCGACATGGTCGCCCACGGCCGCGGCCGTCGCCACGTCCTATCCGCCGACCAGGTTCGCGAGCTGCGCCGACTCCACGCCGCCGGCACTCCTTGCCGCGAGCTCAAGGCCCGCTACGGCATCAGCCAAAAAGCCGTCCACTTCATCATCCGCCGCCAGGTCTACGCCCATCTATCGGAGGTCTCATCATGAACCAGCAGCAGATCGCCACCCTCGCCCGCCAGCTCCGCGCCGAGCTCCCCATTGTCGGCCGCGCCGAACGCGTCCTGCCCAACCGCACCCTCGTCCAGCTGCTCCATCGCAACGACACCCTGCAGCTCGTCGTCGGCCATCCCGACTACTACCCCTGCCTCGAGGACGCCCAGGCCATCGCCGCCCAGTTCGGCGTCGCCGACGATACCGACGCCACAGCCTGCATCGTCCGCATCGCCTCCCAGGACGGCCGCTCCATACCCGTCAAGTCACTCGCCTTCGCCTGGCGCGAGGACATCCCAGCCGTCGCCTGACGCCGGACCACGCCGTAACGCCGCAGGTGTTGCGACGTGGCCCGGGACAACGGCCTGATCGAGCCGCCGCCACTCGCCCAATGGGGCTGGACGCGTGTAACAGGCAAGGCCGCCCGTATCAGACCGTTCTCCCGGCCCAGGTCGCCCGGATTAGTAGGAGGGAACCATGAACACGATCACCTTGGACGATCGCACGACGTTGATCCTCAGCTCAGCTGGTCAGGCCGAGCCCGAAGTAGCGTTGACGACCTGGGCCGTCGCACCCGAAGACCGCGAGCGTTACGACCGCTGGCTCAAATGCCAGTTCGACTGGCTCAACGCCCTCGAGCGCCGCTCCGGCGGCAAGAACACCCGCCGCGCCTACGAGCGCGACGTGCTCGACTTCTTCGGCGCCTACAGCAGCGCCCGCCTTATGCCCTGGCACGTCACCCCGGCCCACGCCGAGACCTGGGTCCAGGGCCTCAAGTACCGCAAGCTCAGCGACTCCACCATCAACCGCAAGGTCGCCGCGCTCTCATCCCTCTACCGCTACGCCGCCAACGAGGCCATCTACATGAACGGCGACGGCACGCGCACCGCCCTCTGGCCCTGGCCCAACCCGTTCGGGTCCCGCTCCCTGCGCACCAAGGTCACGCCCTACGGCCACGCCGTCTATCCCTCGTCCGACCAGGTCACCAACCTGCTCGCGCAGATCGACTGTACCACCATTACCGGCCTCCGTAACATGGCAATTCTGCACGGCATGTTCGCCACCACCCGCCGCGTCTCCGAGTGGATCAACCTGCGCGGCCGGGACATCCACGACGACGCCACCGGTGGCCACTGGTTCGAGTACCGCTACAAGGGTGGCGAGCACAAGCGCCAGGCCATCCCCGCCACCACCTGGCAGATCATCCAGACCTACCTCAAGGCCGACGGCCGCTGGCCGATCGCGCCCGACGACTACGTCTTCCGCGCCACCTCCACCGCCGGCGCCCGCATCCGCCGCGCCAGCGGCGAGGACCAGGTCCGGCCCGACTACGATCCCGCCCGCCAGCCGCTGGGCCCCTCCTACGTCAACCAGCTCATCCGCCGCTACGGCCGCGCCGCCGGCATCCCCGACGCCAAGCTCCACGCCCACGCTCTGCGCCACGCCGGCGCCCGCTGGCGCAAGGAGCACGGGGCCGACATCTGGCAGCTCAAGGACACGCTCGGCCATGCCTCCATCGCCATCACCCAGATCTATTCCGACACCGCCCTCGACGAGCCCGAGGACCTCCTCGGCGACACCGTCGGCGCCGTCCTGCCCAAGCAACTCAAGCTGCTGCTGCGATAACCGTCCTTATCACCACACGAAAGGAGCGCTCATGATCGACTGGCTCATCCACGGCGGCTTTCGAAACCTCGTCGCACTCTTGCTCCTTGTCATGCTCGTCGCCATCCTCGTCGAGGACTACCGCTGGTGTCGCGACCATCGCGACATCGAGACCCACGATCCCGAGCGCCGGGAGCGTTAACGCAAACCGGCCGCCCGGTTGGACCCGGACGGCCAGCGCACGCCGGAGTGACAGCTCCGGGACGGGCGGACATCGACCCGTCGAATCAATTCTAGCACGAAAGGACATCACGTGGAACAACCACCGTCCGAACCGCAGCCCCGCCAGCGCCACTGCCTGGCCTGCGAGCAGCCGATCGCCGAGAGAGAGCTCTGGCCCTACAGCACCGCCGTCGCCGACACGCAAAACCGCCCGCTCTACACGGCCAATTATCACAGGGCCTGCGTGCCGCCATCACACCACGCAGTTCTGCGCGAGCTGCTCCGGAACGCCGCCTGACCCATGGCCAACAAGTACGAGCTCATGGCCGCCCGCATCGAAGCTGTCCTCGGCGCACAGAAGGTCCCCGCGCGGGTCTGGCAGGCCACCGTCTCCCACCGCTACATCCGGTTTGACCTCACCATCCCGCTCGGCCTGCGCATCGCCAAGGCCACCACGCTCGAAGAGGAGCTCGCCTTCTCACTCGGCGTGGCGGCCGTCAAGGCCTACCGCCAGGACGGCATCCTCCACGTCGAGGTCCCCCGGGAAGATCCCACCGACTACACGCTCCCCTACGCCTTCGGCCAGGTCCAGACGTACCCGCCCTGCACCGCCCTCCTCGGCGAGCGCACCGACGGCACGCCGCTCCTGCTCAAGGTCGACAGCCCGGACATCGCCCATCTGCTCATCTCTGGCACCACCGGGTCCGGCAAGACCGTCCTGCTCAAGACGATCTTGCTCACGCTCGCCATGACCAACCATCCGGGGTCCGTGCAGCTCGTACTCATCGACCCGAAAGGCGAGAAGCTCGCCCCTCTCGCCGCCTACCCCCACGCCTGGCAAGGCCTCGCCGTCATCTCCGATCCCGGCGACGCCGTCATCGTCCTCGAGGCGCTGGTCGCCGAGATGCGCCGGCGCAAAGGTGCGAGCTCGTCCTTGCCCCGCATCGTCGTGGCGATCGACGAGCTCGCCGAGCTCATCACCACCGCCGGGCCCGCCATCGTCGACGCCCTGCAAGCCCTCACCCAGGCCGGCCGCGAGCCCGGCCTGCACGTCATCGCCGCCACGCAGCGCCCCTCCGCCACCCTGGTCGGCGGGATGGTCAAAGCCAACTTCCCGGCCCGCCTGGTCGGCTCTGTAGTCAGCACCGAGGACGCCAAGGTCGCCGCCGGCATCGGCGGGACCGGGGCCGAACGGCTGACCGGCCGCGGCGACTTCCTCCTCATCGCTAAAGGGCAGCAGATCCGCTTCCAATCCACGCACGTCACCGACCCGCAGATCCGCGCCATCTGCGGCGCCGTCTGGCGCAACGGCCGCAAGAGCCGCGCCTGGTCCCAGTTCGCGCTCGAGCAAGTGCTCGGTGAGCAGGTCCTCAACGATCCACCCGCCATCGCGGAGCGCCGAGCGCCCCGGCAGGTGTCCGACCTGGTGCAGCAGGGTGGTGCGCCGGTGCACCAGCTCACGCCGCACGCGAAAACGCTAGCGGTAAACATTCCGGCGGGAGAGAGATGTGGTGCACCGGTGCACACCGGTGCGAATGCCGCGTTGACAGCCCAACGCGGAACTCTACCCCGCCGTCCGGACGGACCAACCGCGGAAGATGTCGAGCTCATCAAATCCAACTACTCCGCTCTTGGTTCCCTCAACAAGACCTGCGAATGGGCCTACGGCTCCAAAGGCCCACTAACCATGTACTGGATCAAGACCGCATTGGGCCTAATCACCCTTCCCGGTGCAGGCACGGCAGATCAATCAGAGTGAGGCACAAACAACATGGACCCCGAACGGATGGAGAAACTGTTATCACAAGCGGAAACCGCAAATCAGGCGCTGCGGTCTGCGCTGGACGCGATCAGCCAGGCATTGATCCAGGCTCACGAGCAACTTGCGGCGAATGAGCACGAGCTGCGAAAGCTCAAGCTGATGGTGAACGCCATGCAGGGTGACAAGGTCCCTGAGTCGTTGCGCCGGAAGATCATCCGGAGGGATCACATGGTATGCCAGTACTGCGGCCGACAAGGAACTGAGACTTCGGATCCTGACGGGCAACCGTGGGAAATCGACCACGTTGTCTCACGTCACAACGGAGGCCCAACTCACAGCGGAAACCTGGCCCTCGCCTGTGCGAGCTGCAATGGGAGAAAGTCGGGCCGTTCGCCTTGCGAGTACATCCGCAGCATTGCGCCAAGCGCACGAACTGATCCACGGCAATGCCTTGCGACTGGCGTCCGACCCACCACCCGCCGGCGCATCCCCGTCGCCGAGCGCTACTCCGCCGACGAGCTCTACCGCGCCTACCTCGAGCAGGCCCGCAACCGCAAAGCCGCTTGCACTGCCCTGTTCGGCTATGCCGACGCCACCACCCTCGCCGTCCTCGACCAGGCCATCCGGGCCCAGGTCGCCGACGTCCCCGCGTTCCTTCAGCGACCGGAGAGTGAGGCATGAATCTCGACGACTTCCTCGACCACTTCAACTGGATCGAACGACTCAGCAACCTGCTCTGGCTCGGCCTCAGCGCGGTGCCGCATCGCAACCTGCGCGGCGAGTGGTGCATCACCCCGGGCCTCGTCGAAATCCACATCGAACGCCATGACGCGTCTGGCGCAATCAACCACACCGGGGCCGAAGCGGAACGCCTGCTCAAGCGCTACGGCATCCCGGTCCACGGCCGGCGTGTGCGGCACGCCGAGTTCATCTTCTCCGTGCCCGCGCAGCAGGCGGCCTGGGCCGAGTACGTGATCGCCCGCAGCGGCATCCAGTTCGCCGCCTCGCACCGATTCGCCGATGCGCGCAACATCCGCTGGGCCGGCCGCCATGCCGGGCCCGTGCCCGCCTGGGTCGATAGGAAGGAGATCCTATGAAGAAACTCATCCCGCTGCTCCTGCTCGGCTTCTTCGTCGCCCTGGCGATCGTCATCGGCCAGCGCATGTCCACCGACGCCATGGCCGTCGTCATCGGCGTCGCCGTCGGCATCGCCGCGTCCGTCCCCACCTCGCTGCTCCTCGTCGCCCTCCTGCGCAAGGAGCGCCAGGCTTTCCGGCACGAGGAGACGCCCTACGGCGCCTACCCGCCCGCGCAGCTGCCTTATCAGCAGCCCAACATCATCGTCCTCGACCCCAGCCAGCTCCAGCGGCCGCCGTCCGAGGTTCCGCTCCCGCCGCAGCTCCCCGACGCCGGGCTGCGCCGCATCAAGATCGTCGGCCATGACGACTGGTCCTAGTGCCGATAAGCACCGTTATCGAAAGGAGAGCCCGCTCATGAACGTCAAAGCCATCACCCTGACCTACGAACAGGTCGCCTCCATCATCGAAGAGCACATCAACCGCGAGGTCCTCAAGACCCCGCACCACGTGACCGCCGTCGACCCCTGGGACTGGGACGCCGACAACGAGCACCAGTTCGCCGTCAGCCTCGAGCCCATGACCGTCACAGCCACACCCGCCGTCCCGTTCGAGCTGACCGTCACCACCTACGACCCGACGATCCCCGTCACCCTGACCAACAGCCAGAACGGCCATCATCCCGTAACCGCCGTTACGCCAGTTATCGCAACACAGGAGGTAGCCGAACCCCCGACGGAGCCCCGCAAAAGGCGCGCCCCCATCACCGACGAGCAGCGCAACCAGGTCCGGGCCCTCGTCCTCGCCGACACCAAGCGCAACGCCATCGCCAGCCAGGTCGGGATCGCCGAAAGCAAGGTCTACGACATCATCGCCGAGCTCCGCGCCGCCGGAGATCTCCCCCAGAGAGGCTGGTCCGACGACGACAACCTCCGCACGAAAGTCTATCAGCTCTACGAGGCCGGCATCCCCGCCCAGCGCATCGTCGAGCGCCTCGGCATCTCCCATGCCGAGTACAGCACGATCATCGAGCCCGCCATCCGGAACAAGCTCGTCCGTCCGCCAGCCCAGCCAGCGGTGGCGTGACGTGGCCGTCCCACCCGTCGTAGTCCACATTGTCAGCAGCCCACTCAAGCTCCCCCCGGGCGAGCTCTGGTGCGCCGGCTGCGGCCTCGACGTCCCGTCGCATCGCTACCTCAAGGACGGCGACGCCGACAACGCCGGCTGCCCCCGCTGCGGCAGCCAGGCTCTCGTCCCCGCCGTCCAGGTCCTGCACCCGGATGAGTATTACGTCGCCAACTAACGGAGCAGTGCACCCATGCCCAAGCTCTCTGACATCCTCTACGACGCCAACAAAGCTGCCCAGCAGACCGGCCTCACGACCGTCAAGCTCCAAGGCGGCCTCATGATCGTGCTCGACTACCGCGACCCCGCCGCCCACCAGGTCCGGCTCGGCCGCAAGTGGCCCACCTGGCCCTCATCCGTCGAGCTGTCCACCATCCGGCGCTACGTCGAGATCCCACCCGGAGCCACCATCGAGCGCAGCGAGCGCGTCGGCGAGCACGCCACGTGGAACGTCGTCGCCTACGTCTGGCAGGAGGCTATCAAGACCTACAAATAATACATATTATCACCACACCCGCCGGGGCCGGCCCGTCCGGCCCCTTTCCAACATCGCGCGAAGGCTAGACAGGAGACAACATGCGCACCCTACAGAGCCAGCTCCAGGACATCGCAGACTGGATCGCCGGCGTCGACATCGAACCCAAGCCCGCCGCCGAGCAGTTCGCCGACGGCGCCGTGCGCGCCGCATGGCACGCCATCGCCAACATCCCCTGGGACGGCCAGTTCGGGCTCTTCCGCGAGACCTGCCTCGCCGCCATGCGGCCGGCCATGGCCGGCTACCCCAAGGGCCTCGCCCTCTTCGAGCGCATCCAGCGCATCATCCCCTCGACGAACGAGCGGCCCTTCCGCTCCCTCGCCGAGATCGCCGCCGACCTGCAGCCCGTCACCTGGCTCTGGCCCAACTGGCTGCCGATCGGCATGATCACCCTGCTCGCCGCCAAGCCCGGCACCGGCAAGTCCATGCTCGCCCTCGACCTCGCCGGCCGCATCATCACTGGCCAGCCCTGGCCCGACGGGTCCCCGGCCCTGCCCGGGACCCGCAACGTCGTCTATATCGACGGCGAGAACATCCCCCAGGTCCACAACGAGCGGGCCATCGCCTGGTCCATGCCCCGCGAGCAGCTCTACATGATGCTCCCCGACGAAGAGGCCATGCTCATCGACCTCTCCGGCGAGCGCGACCAGGAGATCCTCGCCCAGATGGTCTACCGCCTCGAGCCCGCCCTCATCGTCGTCGACTCGCTCGGCGCCGTGCTCGGCAAGGGCGAAAACGCCGTCGAGGACGTGCGAGCCTTCCTCGGCTTCCTCGCCGGCCTCGCGCAGCATCACGGCGTCGCCGTCCTGGTCATCCACCACCTCCGCAAGTCCACAGGTGGCCAGCTCCCCCTGTTCGGCGACATCGACCCCGACCAGATCCGCGGCTCCGGCCACATCACCGCCATGTCCCGCGTCGCCTGGGGGCTCAGCGCCGTCCAGACCGGCTCCAAGCCCGATCCCAACGGGCCCCGCAAGCTGCAGGTCATCAAGTCCAACCTCGGCCGCCACCCCGAGCCGCTCGGCGTCCTCCTCGAGCCCCTCTGCGACGGTGAGCATGTCAAGGTCGTCTACGACGCCGACGCGCCCGAGCCCTACGAAGCTCCCACCGAGCGCGACGAAGCCGCCGAGTGGCTCCTCGACTACCTCGAGGCCGCCGGCGAGCCCGTCTCACCCAAGGAAGTCGTCGCCGCGGCGAAGGACGCCGGCATCGGCCGAGCCATGATCTACCGGGCCCGCGAGACCCTATCCGCCGAGATCGTCAACACCGGCGGCCGCCGATCGCCCGCTAACAAGTGGGCTCTGGCCAGCGACCAGCCCTCGGAAGAGGCCGACTGATTTGATGTTCATCAAACTGCCGCGATGTGCGTCGCGATAGTCGCAAGAGTATCAAGAGTCCACTGTTTTAACACCCCCCTGGGTCAAAAAACAGTTGAGACAGTTGATACTCTTGCGACAGTTGCGACTATCGCGACGATCATCAAACTAAACCGGAAATGAGCACCATGTGGATGCACTACACACCGCAATCGACCTGTTCGTCAGCATCATCATCGCCGGCGTCGTCTATGCGGCGATCGCCGGCTCACTTGCCGCCTGCAAGGAGTGCCAAGATGACCCAGAACAACCCGACCGGCCCGCAGCCGGAGACCTACGACGCAACCCTGCCCATCAGCCTGCAGGAGCGGCTCACGATCCAGGGCTACCGCTCCCTCCTGGCCGACCACTGCCAGCTGGTGGACCAGGTGGCCAACCTGACGCAAGCTCTGCTCGCGACCTGGGACAGCCTGCAGGAGATCCGCAACCTCCTCGCGACCTGGGACAGCCTGCAGGAGATCCGCAACCTCCTCGACATGCCCCGCCTTCCGCTGCCGATCGCCGCCAGCCTGGCTCTGGCAGCCAGACCCGCGCCGCCGTCCGACACGCGCACAACGTGCGCCCCGCCAGGCACGCCAGGCCTCGACGCCGCTATTGAGCGGCACCTCGAGCGTCAGTTCTGCCTGCAGAACGACGACTGGCACCGCACCAAAGCCGAGCAGATGGCCGAGCTCAAGCCGCTCGACAGGCTCTACATCGCCACCTGCGGCGATCGCACCGTACCCGATAAGCCCTCTTATCGCCACACGCAGTGTGGCGCCAGCACTACGGAGGAGGCGAATCATGGCTCAACCAGCTGATACGTCCCTGAAGCATTCGCCGACCCTCGCCGAGGTCTTCGGCTATCCGCCCGCGGACGAGGCCTTGACCTACGTCCCGCTCGATCAGATCGTCCCATCCCGCTGGCAGCCCCGCAAGGTCTTCGATTCGGAGCGCCTGCTCAACCTGGCCAACGACATCCGTGTCCACGGCCTGCTCAACCCGCTCCTCGTCTGGCGCAACGAAGACGGCGAGTACGAGCTCATCGCCGGCGAGCGCCGGGTGCGATCGCTCTACGCGCTGGTCTGTGCACACTCCACCGACAAGAGCCTCGACGACCTGGTCGACAAGTTGGCCCACGATGGTTTCATCGGCCGGCGTGAGACGATCGCTCAGTGGATCCGGTTTACCGCCGTGCCCGTCTGGCTGCGCACCGTCCCCTGCCGCGTCGTCACGGCGCCCGTCGAGCAGCTCCACGAGATGGCCATCGTCGATAACCTGCAGCGCGCCGACCTCAGCCCCCTCGAGGAAGCGCACGCCCTCCAGGACCTGGTGCAGGAATACGGCCACACCCAGCGGGACCTTGCCGAACGCCTCGGCAAGAGCCAGACGTGGATCTCGCAGCGCCTGACCCTGCTGCAGCTCGCACCCGAAGTCGCCGAGCAGGTGATGAACGGGGAGTTGGACAGCGCGACGGCGCGCGAGGTTGCCCGCCTCCAGCCGGCCGTCCAGGCCTCGGCCGTCAAGCACCTCCAGCAGTTCGGCCTGAAGTCTAAGCAGGCGCAGCGCCTCGTGCAGCGGGTCGTCGAGATCGCGCAGCCCCAGAGCCTGGACGGCGTGGACGTCAACGCCAATGCGGAGCGCCGGCTGGCACAGATCGCCCTCGCCAGGCTACCCGACGAGGCGAGCCGCCAGGCCGCCGTGCTGCGCTACGCAGGCCAGGATGGCAAGGGACAGCTTGAGCCGCCCAAGGAGTCGCACAAGTACCGGGACCTCATCGTGGCCACCGGGCTCGCCGGCGAGGGCAAGACACGCTATGACGTGGATGCAGGCATCATGTGGCAGGCGCAGGCGCCGGTGGCCGGGTATGCGTGCGAGGCCTGCCGGCTGAACGGGCACCGGGAGACGGTGGAGCGGATCCGCAACCTGGTCAGGGCGCACCGCGACAACTACGCCGCCATGCCGAATTGTGCGTCCGGCGTGACCACCTGCCCTGCATTCGTCGCCGAGGGCGAGGAACTGCGGCTGCCGCTGCCGAACTACCAGCTGGACGACGCGCTGACAGACGAGACGCGGCCATTCGTCGCCGACGGCTATCCGCGCCGGACGACCTCCGTGGAGGCCTGGGTGGACATCCTGCAGCGCTACTATGCGTGGGCCGACGCACAGCAGGCCGCCCGCGTGGAACGCGAGCAGAACGGGGTGGCGAAAGCGATCGGTGAGTACATCGCTCTGCTGGGCGGGTTCGGCGTCACTCTGAGTCACTTCCTGACGCAGCCGTGCCACCGGTGCATCTTCCAGCGGGAGGGCGACGAGGGTGCACAGTGCCAGATGCAGATCACGCCGCCCCAGCTGGGCAGATGGGACAATGTGGTGGCCAGGACCTGGACCAGCGGGAACACGGCCATCGGTCGGTGCCGCTACTTCCGCCTCAAAGCGCCACAGCGCACGCTGCCCAACCTGCAGGCGGGCCTTTCGCCGGAAGCGACCTTGCACCTGCTCGACCGGCTCACCAAAGACAACAATTACTCGGGCGGCAAGCGGGCGCCGTACTGGCTCGATGCGAAGCGGGCGGATGGTCAGCCGGGCCCGACGTGGGGCGAGGCGGAACCGGTGCTGCTGAAGCTGCTGCCTGTGCTCGAACCGGGTCAGCGCCTGGCGCTCGTCTACCTGTGGACGGCGCATTTCACGTTCGACACGGACACGTACCGCGGACCGCTCCGGGCCGAGGCCTTCGTTCCGGACCAAGGCTGCGTGATCACCTACGAGGTTGGCCAGACTTACAAAGCGTGATTGCGCGCGCAATCAAAGGAGTCATGATATGCTCAAGCTAGGCAAGCTCATCATCGCCACCGAAAACGAGCTCCGCGACATCGTCGTCGAAGCCATGCCCAACACCGTCGCCCGTCGCCAGGCCGTCCTCATCAACCAGGACCTGCTCAATGCCGCCATGGGCGCCGACGCGTTGTTCCATCGCCTCAAAGACGCCGGCCTCCTCCGGGAGTCCGACCAGGTCGTCTGCGACAACCTCGTCCTCGCCATCGGCCCTGCACTCAGGCTCGGCGCCACCGAGGCCGCTCAACAGGAGGTCCCATGCCAACCGTCGTAACCACCGTTACAGCCCGGGCCCAAAGCGCCGACACCCTCACCGACGCCGACTACCGCGACATCTACCAGGAGGTCCGCCACTACGACGCCCAGACCGGCGAATACGCCGTCTCCCTGCGCTCCTTCGTCACCCTGGTATCCTCCGCTATGCCCGATCAGTCCTGTCTCTCCATCGGCTACTGGTCCAAGTACCACAACGACGCCATCCCCCTCACCCGCCGCGCCCGCACCGAGCTGCGCGCCGTCGTCGGCCTGCCCGTCCTCCCGCCCACCGTCGCCGAGGCCTGCGCCACCGCCGACCCCGACGCCACCGTCCACCAGGTCGGCGCAGAGGCCGCCACTCGCATCGTCATGGTCGGCCGCGACGTCGCCGAACCCATCACCCTGCACCTCAACGGCCACGTCGACATCCTCCCCAACGAGCATCCTGAGCGGAGCGCAGCGGAGTCGAAGGACGCCCAACAATCCGATGTAACCGCCGTTACAAGGCCCTCCAGGCCCCGCACGCCGTCAAAGGCCATCCGAATATCACCCACCGCATTTGCGCGCCTCCAGGCGCATCGCCAGGCCCTCAACATGACCTGGGACGAGTTCCTCACCGCCCTGCTCGGCGAGGAGGAGGAACAATGAGCGGCATGAGTATGGATCACGCCGTCCACATGATCGAGCAACAGCTTGGCATCTTTCGAACCGCCAGGGCCAACGGCACCCGCCGCGTCGCCGACGTGGAGGCCAGCATCAAAGCCATGCAAGCATCACTCGATGCCAGGCTTACGGAGAATGACCGGCTAGCCAACGATCTCAGCCACTGGCGCAGCCGCACGCTGCGTCTTCTCGACGAGGCCGAGCGCGTCGTCCTCTCCGATAGCGGCAGCAAATACGTCCGCCTCTTGGAGGCCGTCAACGAAGTGCGCGGCCTGCTCGGCCTCGGGAACCTCAAACTATGACCGAAAAGGAGGAACAGCAGAGATACGATCAGGCCCTCATGGACGACGACGTCGAGTGCATGTGCTGGCAGGAGGACTGCCCCATCTGCGCCAAAGACGCCCCCTGCACCTACTGCGGAGGCGACGGCTACGGCATCGTCGGCACCGACTGGGACAGCGACGACTACATCAACGGCCCCTACGACGGCCAGATTCAGCGCTGCCCGAACTGCCACGGCACGGGCAAAGCCAAAGACATGACATTCTGGTAGCAGGAAGAGGGGCGGACACCCGGCTCCGCCCCAGAGTTCAACGGCCCTTGAGGGACCTATGAAAAGCGCCGGGCTCATCACCCGGCGCTCACATAACCCCTATTATCACCACACGCTGTGGGCCGCTACCGCGTCACATTCTTCGCCAGCAGCACCGGCACATCCCCCGGCCGCTCCGGCGTGCAGTTCACCACCCCATTCGCGTACGCCACCCGCGTCAGCAGCACGATCTCCCCCGCCAGCGGCCCATCCGCTACCTGCAGTCGGTCCCCCGCCCGCAGCAGCTCCGGCCACACCACCGCCCCCCGGGTCGTCCGCACCGCCCCGGGCCTGGTCAGCTTGAACGCCCCCGGCTCCAGCATCGGATCCTTGTGCGCCGCCAGGTAGGCATCCCGCGCCGCCGTCGCCACCGTCGACCCCGCGCCCGAGCCCGCATCCGCCGTCCCATCCCGCCGCCGGTACAGCCCCTGGCTAGTCGCATCCTGCGCACCCGCTGTGTACGAGGTGCCGTACTTCCCCACCACGTAATTCGCCAGCGTCCGCGTCGTCTCGTCCACCCCCAGGGCCGTCCCCAGCTCCGCCGTATACAGCAGGTAGTCCGCTGCGCTCAGGTCCCGCGCCCACAGCACTGCCTGCGGCTTCGTGTCCAGCGCGATCACCGTCCCCGGCGCGTACATATACGCATCGTCGAACACCAGGAAGCTGTTAGCCCCGCTGTCCGGCAAAGCGAAGACCAGTTCCAGCGCGCAGCTCGCCGCCAGCGCCGGCGCCGTTGCCGTTTGCACGTAACGCGCCGAGAACGCACTCCCCGTGCTGTTGCGCGTCGTCAGAGCCGTCTGTCTGATGTACCCGCCCCCCGCGTTGTACCAGGTCACGCGCCCATAGCACGACATCGACGCCACAGCCCCAAAATAGACCCAATAGTCCACCACGTAGCTCGAGCCCGCCGTCACCGCAAACCGGTAGCTCGGATGCGTCGCCACGTACCCCGTTTGCGTCCCCGCCGCGCTCCCCCGGTAGACCTTCCACGCATGGCTCGGCGAGTTATAGATCGCCGTATGCCACGGATCATACGTCGCATCCCCCAGGCTCGTGACCAGGTACCAGCCCTCCGCATAGTCCCCCACGCCCGCTTCCGTCTCGAAGTTCGGATTCGTATTGATCGCCGTCGGGTACCCGCTCGTGCTCCGCCCGGTCGGCTCCCACACCCCGAACAGCATCTGCTGCCCGCTGCTGTTACCCCCCTTGCACACCAGTTTCACCAGGTCCGCCACCGGCTGATTCGTCCACGTCAGCGGCGCCACGTTCACCAGCGTCTGCGCCAGCCCCGTGTAGTTCGGCGAGATCTCCGGGCAGGACGCGTACAGCTCCGTCGCCAGCGCCGCATCCCCGTACAGCGTCCCCGCATAGTTCGGCGAGCAATAGCGCTCCAGCAGCTGCTGCCACGGCCCCATGCACGTCACCTGCAGCCCCTCGACCCCGCCCCGCACCATCCGCCGGATGTCCTCGATCCAGCCCCACCACAGCACCCGGTTGCCCCGCCGCACGATCGTCCGCAGCCCCGGACGGCCTGGCCAGTTGCGCGCCGTTGGATTCGGCAGCTGAAACGACGCCGACAGGAATCCACCCGGCAGCCCGCTCTCGAACTGCAGCTCGCGCACCCCATAGCGGCCGCCCGTCGACTCCCGCAGCAGCGACGTCCCGTCGTCGTCATAGATCGCCACGTCCAGACGCCGCACCGGCCCCGCCGCGCTCGCCGCCGCCATCCCCGGCGCCCGCCGAAAATAACTACTTACAAACGGCATCCATCACCCCAAAGGAGCGCCGAGCGCCAGCTCGGCAAGATCCGGACCCCATCATCTCCGGTACCGCGGCTCCACGTACAGCCACACGTCGCACAGGTCCCCCGCGTACCACGTCTCCACCGCGTCCCGCTGCCAGGCCAGCGTCAGCAGCCCCGCAGTCCCTGCGTTCGGCGTCAGCTCCAGGCTGTCCCCCACGAAGTTGCCCCACGCCGCGAACTCCAGGCTGCGCGGTTCCGCCACCCCGATGAACGCCGCCCGCTCCCCCGAGAAGTCCAGCAGTGCGTAGTATGCCGACACGTCGAACGTCAGCGTCAGCACCCCTTCTGCCTCAGCCGGGGCCAGGAACAGCGCATCCAGGTCGAACGCCCCGCCCCCATTGCCCGCCGTGTTGCTCACCTGCAGCTCGATCGTCACGTAGCTCCCGCCCGTAACGTCCGTTTGCGCCGCCACGCTCTCCGCCGGCCACTGACCCGGCGGCAGCTGCAGCACCCCCAAATCCAGCAGGCTGTATGTCGAGACCACCGCCGGGCTCTTCGTGTCGCTCCAGGCCTCGGCCTGGCCCGCCACCACCGCCCGCCAGCGCACCTGGTTGATGTTCACGCTCGCCGCCGCGTCCCGGCACGCCAGCAGCAGCCGGTGCTCCCCCACCATCGCCGCCACATCCGCCGGGTTCGCGCAGATCGCCACCGTAACCCGGGTTACCCACGTCGTCGCCGTCGGCGTGAAGCGCGCCACGTTCCCGGCCGAGGCATTCGCGTCCGCCGCGCTCGCCGTGTCCGTCCCCAGGGTGCCCGACTCGCACTCCCACTTCACCGTCGTCGGGATCCGCAGCGGCCGCAGCCCCAGCCGCACCAGCCCGTAGTCCTGCGCCGCCCCGTCCAGGATCACCCGCAGCGGGCTCGGCGCATCCCCCGGCGCGTTGTAGACCTTGTACGCCGCGTTCCCGTTCGCCGTGTCCGCCGGCGGCACGCAATAGGCCAGCTCCATCTCCGGCCGCCCCCACGCGTACAGGCCCGTCGCCTCTGTCGGCGTCAGCACAGCCGCCCAAATCTGCAGCGAGTACACCACAGCCGTCGCCACGCTTGGCAGGATTGCCGTGTAGGTATCGGCAACCGTCAGCGTCGTAGCCGTCACCGCGTAACCGTCAAGAACTCCGTTGACGTAGATGCTCAGCTGGTCCGTCTCCCAGACGAACACCGCCTCCATTTCCGTCCCGGCAGCCACTCCGGCATAGCTCGCACTCTGAGCCGTATGCGCCGCGTCGTCCTGAATGTTGAACTTCGTGCCATCCCACCACGCCTTGACGTTGTTCCCCGTCATCTGGAAGAAGACGCACGCGTTCGAGGACATCTTGCCCCAGCGCACTCGCAGCGAATACCCAACCGAGGCAGACAGCCCGATCCGCCGGCCAGTGAACGACTTCGTGGCGAGCACGTTCAGCGAACCTGTTCCTTGCAGCACATCGCTCGCCGCTGCCACCTCCAGCACGCTCTGCGGCAGCGCCCGCCGCCACAGCTCCTCAACCTCCAGGCTCAGCGACACCGTCACCGTGTAATGCCCCGTCGCGTTCGTCGACGGGTCCGGCGCCAACACCGTCAAACTCTTCGCCCGCTTCTTCAGCCACGTCGCGCCCAGCTCCGCCGTGTACGTCAGGCTGTCGCACGTCTTCGTCCAGACCTCGACCGCATCCCCCACCTGCATCTGGTCATACGCCGCCGCCTGTGCCGCCAGCCGCCGCAGCTTCAGCAGCGACCGGTCCAGCTCCGTCAGCGTCGAGGCCTGCACCACCACCTGCACCTCCAGGCTCTGCCCCGCGCTCGTCCACGACCCGGCCACCACCGCAAACGGAGCCACCTCCAGGTCCACCGTCGTCGACCCGACCCGCAGCTGCACCTGCCGCGTCACAGTCATCTAGGACTTTACCTCCTGCAGAACGCCGGAGGCGTTCTGCCCTTCACAACGTGACTGCGCAGCAGTCACGCGTAATCTCCCTTATCACCACAAGGAGCATCTACCGGAGCGCCGAGCGCCTGCTCGGCACGTTCCCGCTCGGCACGTTCCCGCTCGGCACGTTCCCGCTCGGCGCGTTCCCGCCCGCGCTTCCCCCGCGGATGACACCCCTGGCACACCAGCCCCCGGTACACCTGCCCGCACACCTTGCAGATCCGTTGCATCCGCCTCACACCCCTACGACGCAGAACCCAGCTGAGCGCAGCTCAGCCGTTGTGCTGTAAGTAAGCCGAAGGCTTACGACGCCCACTGATACCGCATCCGGCCCAGCGTATTCGCCTCACCGCCGAGCACCTCGCTCACCGCCTCCGCGATGCGCCGGATGTCCAGCTCCTCCCGCACCACCGGGTTATTGATGTTGATCACGATCTGGTCATCGCCCCCGCCCGGCTGCTTCTTCCCCGCCGGCGTGATCTGCACGTGCTCCGGCCCATTCTCGCCCACGCCGATCAGCATCGGCCCGTTCGCCCAGAAGTCGCCGCCCTTCGCGTACCAGTGCACGTCCACCTTCGGCAGCTTCACCCCGAAGCCAATGTCCTCCCAGTGCACCTCGAAGTGCGGCATCGGAATGTGAATCTGGAAACCCGCAAACGCACCCCTGATCCAGTCGATCAGGCTCTGCACGATCCCCGTCAGTTTCGCCTTGATGTCATTCCACGTGTCCACCGCAAAGTTCTTGATGCGCGTCCACGTGTTCTTCAGCATGTTCTCCACCGCCAGGATCGGCGTCGAGAACGCGCTCTTCATCGAGTTCCACACCGTGGTCGCCGTCCCCGAGATCGAGTTCCACGTGTTCGTCAGGAACGTCTGGATCTCCGTCCACGATTTTTGGAAGTCCACGCCGATCGCCAGCAACACGATGTTGATCACGCCCTTGATCAGCTCCAGCGCAGCCGAGATCAGCGTCTGGATCCCCTCCCACACCGTTTCCGTGATACCCTTGATCGCCTCCCAGGCGCCGCTCCAGTCGCCTCGGATCACCGCCAGCACAGTTGACAGGACGCCCTGGATCACCCCCAGCACAGTCGTGATCACAGCCTGGATCACGTTCCAAGCTCCCTGGAGCACGGCTTGGATCTCCGCTCCGTGTGCTGAGATCAACCCCGCAATCACCTGCAGCGCCGGCACGATCGTCGCATTGATGAGCTCCAGCGTCGTCTGGATGATCCCCTGGATCTGCGTCCACGCCGTCTGGATGAACCCCCGGATCTGCTCGCCGTGGTTCTGGACGAACGTCATTACCACCCCGAGCACGCTCTGCACCACCGCCCACACCGCCTGCAGCACAGTCTCCACCGTCGTCCGGATCGCCTCCCAGGCCGGCGTCCAGCTGGCCACCAGCTGAGTCACCGTCGTCCGGATGCCCATGAAGTCCGTCGCAAACGCGGCCGCCAGCGCACCCACCGCCAGGATCACGATCCCGATCGGCCCCGCCAGCGCGCCCAGCGCCGTCGTAACCATCCCGATGCCCAGCGCTAGAGGCGCCGCAGCAGCGACCACGCCGGCGAAAGCCAGGCCCGCCGTCACCAGCTGGGGGTTTGCCGCCGCAAACGCCCCGACCATCTCCGAGATGTTTGTCACGAAACCCGTCAACGTCTCCAGCAGCGGCCGCGCCCCCGCCTGCAGCACCGTGTCCATCGTGCTCTTCAGCCCGTCCAGCGCGCCGCTCAAGCCCGTATTCTGCGCCGAGGCCAGGTCCGCCGCCGCGCCGCTCCGGGTCACCGCCATTTCCATTTTGTTGAAGGCATCGACCCCGCCCATCAGCACGATATTCGCCGCCCGCACCGCGTCCGACCCGAAGATCGTCGCCAGGGCCGCGTTGCGCTGCTGCTCGGTCAAGGGCCCCAGCTTGCCCGAGAACTGCTGAATAATCTCGTCCAGCGGCCGGAACTGCCCCGCCGCGTCGTACAGGCTGATCCCCATGTCCGACATCAGCTCCGCCGATTCCTTCGTCGGCGCCATCAAGCTCAGCAACATCTGCTTGATCGACGTGCCCGCGTCGCTGCCCTTGATGCCCGCGTTGGCCATCATCGCGATCGCCGTCGTCAGGTACTCCATCGGCAGGCCCGCCTGCGCCGCCACCGCGCCCGACATCGCAATCGCATCCGCCATCCCCAGCACGTCCGTCGACGAGGCATTCGCTGCGGCCGCCAGCATGTCCGCCACCGCCGTCGCATACTCGCCCTCGAGGCCGAACGTGTTCAGGGCATTCGCCGTGATCTCAGCCGCCCGCGCATTGCTCAGCTGCCCAGCCGCGCTCATCTGCAGCACGCCCTTCGACGCCGCCAGGATATCGTTCACGCTCAGGCCCGCTTTGGAGAGCTCCAGCATCGCCTCGGCTGCATCCTTCGCGCTCGTTCCCGGCAGCGTGATGTCCGCGCCCAGCTGGATGGCCATGTTGTCCAGCGCAGCCATCTCCCCGGTCGTCGCGCCGCTCGTCGCCTGCAGCACGTTCATGCCCTGCTCGTAGTCGGCCGCCATCTTCAGCGCGCTGCCCGCCACCGCCCCGGCCGCCACGCTCAGCGGCAGCAGGTCCATCCCCGCCTTCGTCGCCGCCGACCCAAACGACTCCAGCGCGCCGCTCACCCGGCCCAGCACGCCCGTCGCGCCGTCCTTCGCCGTTATGATCAGGCCCAGTTCACTCGTGTCTGCCATGTTTCGCCTTCGCCACCGTGTTCTCCACGTCCAGGCACGCCAGGTGCGCCTTCACGCGGCGCGTGTCCTGCCGGTCCAGCACGTCCGGCGGACAGTGATACACATCCCGGCAGAGGATAAAATCGAGGTATTCCGCAGGCGGCTCACCGCCCGTCCAAAGGTAGACGAAGAGCCGGTCCCTCAGTTTTTTTGGTCGTCAGCTCGCCCCTGCAGGGCCTTCACCAGGAACTGCACCTCGTCCGCCGACAGCAGCCGGATCGCCGCGTCATCCTGCGGCAGCGGCAGATCATTGCCCTCGTCGTCGACCCAGTTCCACGCGATCACGCTCTCCAGCAGCAGTTCCACCGTGAAGGCTTTGTTCACGGCGAGGAAGTCCGCCGTCAAGGCGAGCGACGTCGCGTCGCTCGGCAGCGTCCCCCCGGCCGCCTCCGCCAGCAGGCGCTGGCCCTCCTGCTGCTTCGCCCACGACAGCTTGCGCAGCTTCACCCAGCTGCCCTCCCCCTGCACCGCCGGCGACTGCACCGTCATCACGTTCTTGCGTTCAGGCATGCCTGGTAAGACTCCTTATCACCACAACGCTCGCGCAGTCGAGCACCCCCGCGGCATCAGCTGCGCATCCATCAATGCCTGCCCCAGCTCTCCCAGGGCCTGCACATGCCCCATCGTCGCATCCTCGAGCACGCCCGACTGCAGCGCGCCCTGATAGCGCACCAGCTCGTGCGCCGCCTGCTCCGCCACCGCCGCGTCGACAACGACCATGCAGCTTTGTGGTCGCGCATCGGCCAGCCCGACCGCGACCACAAACAACGTCACCGCGAGCACGAAGCAGCCCAGCGCGACTAACAGGTAGCCCCGTCGCATTGCCCCTCCCACCTCGCCGGCGAGGTTTAGATGGCCGCCTTCGTGTACCCGGGCGAGACGTGCGTGAACGTCACCAGCAGCGGGTCCGGCTTGTCCACGTCGATCGCCACCGGAGGCAGCTCCGTGATGTAGCCGCTGTCCGTCGTGTAGCGGTAGTTGCCCGTTGCCGTCCCCTTCGGCGCGTACCGCACGTACACCGCCGTCGGGCCCTTGAGATAGCCCTCCAGCACCGTGTACGCCTCGGTTGACACCTCCGAGTAGACGATGTCGCACTCGAGCTCGAACTGCTCCAGCTTGCCCACCGTCACGATCGGCTTGTCGCCCGACGCCGTGTGGATCGAGCCGCTCTTGCGGTCCGCGCCCTTCGGCGTCACCTTGTTGGCCACGCCGCTGATGTCCGTCCAGGCCGAGTTATCGGTCGAGATCTCGATCACCATGTTGCGGCCGCCCGTCGCCCCAGTTGTCTGCGCCATGTCCTAGTCCTCCTGTTGCTCACCAAACGTGCTGGCGTAGTCCCACACGAGGTGGTCCCGCGCCGCCAGCACCCGATCGCCATACACGTGTCCCGCCATGCACCCCAGGTCCACGTAGACCGGGATCCCGGCCGCCTCGAGGCGCTCGAAGAAGAAGAAGTCTTCCCCGGCCCCGTTCTCAAAGTCCTCTTTCGCCCGGAACCACGGCTGCGCCACTTCCTCCAGCGCGCTCCGGTGGATCAGCACACAGTGACAGCCCGTCCGGTCCACCTGGTACAGTGCATTCCGATCGCACTCCTCCTGGCGCCCGAAGGGCAACACTACTGGCTCCGAGCTGATCAGCTCCGGATGTTCCTGCAGCCAGGCCTTCACATCCCCGTACTGGATGCGATACCCCGGCCGCCCATCTGCCGGCCGGCCCCGGTACACCGTCGGGAACATCGGCCCGTAGCGGCTGAACGCCAGCGCGCTCACCACCGGCTGTTTCCAGCTCAGCAGCCGCAGCAGCGTCATCGGATGCAGCACCGCGTCCGCATCCACCATCAGCAGCCACTCGTCCTCGCTGCGCAGGAACTCCCGGCATAGCCGGTTACGCCCCACGTCCACCGCCAGCGGCCCCACCCGGCGCCACGTCCAGGCGGCCGGCTTCCGCAGCTTCACGATGCTCCCCACCAGGTCCCACGTCGGCGGGCCCACCGCCACGACGCCGATACAGACACCCCCGGTCATAGCACGTCCTTGATCCGCCACACCTGCGTCATTTTCCCGGTGGCCACTGGCTCCAGCATCCGCAGCCCCCGCACGTCGCCCGGGCCGATCTCCGTCCCCCAGTCGTGCGCCGCCAGCAGATCGCCCGCCTCCAGCAGCCCCGCGAACATCCGCACCTCGCGCCGCTTATCCCCCCCGTCGCAGAACACCAGCAGCGGATGGCAGCAGCGCGTGCGCAGGATCGTGTCGATCTCGATCATCCCGCTCGTCCACACGTCCCCCACCCGCAGCCGCAGCGCCAGCTCCAACGCCTGCGTCACCGCGTTCTCCACGCTGTGCGGCAGGATGTCGAAGCTCAGGAACCGGATCCGCCGCGCCCGGCATTGCGCCAGCAGGAACGTCGAAAACGCCCCACTGCCCGTCCCGATCTCCAGCAGCGCCCGCACCGGTTGCTCGTTCAGCAGCCGCTCCCACAACGCCAGGTCCTCCCAGCACTGCTGCATCGGCATCCCCAGAAACGTCCCCAGGTACGGCGCCGCCACGCCGATCAGCCCTCCGCAGCCCCGAAAGGGCCCGTGTCGCCGGCCTTCGGCCCCTCATCCGGGAAGGGCTCGATCAGCCCAAGCCCCTCCAGGACCTCGGCCGTCGCCGCGTCCAGCTTCACCAGGTCGCCCGGCTCGACGAACTGGCGGCCGTCGCCCCGTGGCGCTTCCAGCCGCACCAGCGCCCGCCACAGCCTGGGAGCGCCGACCGCACCCTCAACCCCGTTGAGGCGCTCGGCACGTTCACTCTTCCTCACGCGTACACCTCCGCCTTCAGCGTCAACGCCTCGACGATGTACTCCTGCCCGCCGATCGCCACGTCGATCCGTTCCGACCGCCCGTCGTAATCCAGCGCGCCCCAGTACGCCGTCACCTGGTTCGCCTGGACCACCCCCGCGATGAGGCTCTCGATCTGGTCCAGCGCGTCCTCGGCCTGCGCCTCGGTCCAGCTGCCGTCCTCCAGCGCGTACAGCACGAACATGGCCACCAGCAGGTATACCGTCGTGCGTCCGCCTTTAGCCGTCATCCGGCTGCGGTCCGACGCATACGAGCTCACCTGCACCACCGGGCTCTTCCCCTCGAGGTCGCCCTTGCGGTAGTTCACGACCTCCTGTGCCGGCAGCCCGCTGCCGACCAGGGCCGCGCCCAGCAGCGTTGCAACCTCATCCCGCACCGTCTCCCGGTTAGCCGCCATGGATGCCCACCTTCACCAGCCGGCTCATCGCGGCGCCGATCTGCTGGCCCCGCTCCGAGACAACCCGCTCGTAGAACGCGTGCGTCCCGCCCCGCCGGTGCTCCCAGATCGCGTAGTCCTCCACCGGCCGGCCCCGTCGCGGGTTCACGGCCGCCGGGTCGATGAACACCCGGCCCCGGTCATTCGTCAGCTCGATCCGGTGGCTCGCCTTCAGGCTCCCCGTGTCCACGTGCGTGATCGCCACCGCGTACCGGTGCGCCTCCACCGTCCCCAGCTTGATCGCCCGGCCCAGTGCGCCCGAGGGCGACAGCGCCGCGATCGCCCGCAGGTTCCGCTGCTGCGCCTGCTGGAGGCCCGTAATGCTCAGCTTCACGTCGAACATCAGAACTCCCCCTTCAGGGCCCACCACGCACACTGCAGCCGCTGTAACCACCGTTTCAAGCACGACCTCGGCTCCCCCGTGAACGCGTCGATGTCCTCATCGTCCTGAGCATCCTGAGCAGAGCAGCCTGCCGCAGCAGGGTGCGCAGTCGCAGGCTGCGTCGGCGCCTCCGGGGCCTGCCACCAGGGCAACAGCCAGCTCCCCGTCAGCCAGGCCCCGTCGTGGTTCGACCACGGCTTCGGCCCCAGCCAGACGAACTCCCGGTCATACAGGTCGCACTTAGGGCAGCGCAACCCGTGCGTCCCCACGGCCGCCACGCCGATCCACTCGTGGCCACAGCGGCCGCAGGCGAACTCCTGCACCGCAAACCCCGGAAACACCGCCGGCTGCGCCTGCACGTACCCTGCCTCGCCGTTCATATAAGCGTCCTTATCACCACGGAGCGCCGAGCGCCTGCTCGGCCGTCGCCTACCGCTTCAGGTTCTCCAGCACCAGCCGCAGGTACGCACCCCGCAGGCCGCGGCCCCACGCCCACTCTTCCACGTCCCGGATCGGGTATTCCTCGCCGGCCACGACCAGCCAGTCACCCTCCCGGATGTCCAGTCCTCCGTCCACGAACGACTGCAGCAGCTCGTGCGGCGTGTTCAGCTGCAGCCGCTGCCGCAGCTCCGCATCCACCGGGTCCAGCGGCGTACACGCCACCCCCGCCAGGTGCGCCGCCGGCGTGCCGCGCTTCCCACCGCTCACCGCCGGCGCCCGCTTCGTGCTCGCCGTCACCGTCAGAAACCGTCGCATCAGCCACGCCACCAATCGTCGTCGTTGCCCGCGCTGTACTCGTTACCCGAGCCGGACGTCGGGTACTCGTCCGACGGATGCCCGTCCGAGCTCCGCAGCACGCCCGCCGAGTACGCCCCGCGGCCACCACCGCCGAACTGCCGGCGCAGCGCCGTCGCCCGGTCCGTGTAGGCCTTCGCCGCCTGGCTCAACGACTCCCGGCGGCTGCCGACGGCCAGGTCCACGTAGCCCGCGAACATGCGCGCCAGCACCTCGCAGGCCCGCGCCGTCGCCCGGCCGACGCTGTCCGATTCCTGGACCAGGAAGTACGCCAGCTCCGCGTCCGAGAAGTTGCTGCCATCCGGCTTCACCCCGGCATCACTCACCGTGTCGCCGATCTCCAGCCGCAGCTTCCCCGTGTCCGTCGTCAAGTCATAGGTGAAGGCCACACGCACCCCCTGCTACCCTGTGGCGATAACACACATTACCCGGACATCTAGTTGTTCGACGTAGCCAGCTGGATGCAATTCGTCCCGTCTCCCAGCAGCGTCAGGCTGTCGTACTGTCCCAGGGCGATGTTTCCGGTCAGCTTCAGCTTGCCCGTATCCGTGATCGTAATAGTCGTGTTAGCCTCGTTCCACAGCCGCACGATGCGCCCGGCGACCTCACACAGCGATATTGAGGATGTCCCTACCGTCCCGGCCGAGGTCAACGGCACGATATCCCCGTTCGTCGCGATCGTACTGTTCGCAGTCACGGTCACCGTCGTGGCTTTCGTCTGGACGATCTTCGGCAGTGTCGCCGTCGTCCCGACATTCAGGGCCCCGCCCATCGTGACATCATCTGCCAGGCCGAGTGAGCCACTCGCCGTGATCGTCCCGTCAATCGTTGCCGCGCCGTCCACGTTCAGGTCTTTATCCACATCGAGGCTCTGCAACATCTGCACATCCTGCCCGATGCGGAGCCTGCCCAGCCCGCCGCGCGTCGCCGCCTCCGTTTCAAACGGTAGCGGCTCAGGGATCGGCGGGTTCGGCAGCTTCACCCCGAACACCCCCGCCACCAGCACCAGGATCACCAGCAGCGCACCGAACGCGTACTGCTTCTGCTTATCGTTCATCCTCAACCTCCCATGGCCCGCACCTGTCCCCGGTGCCCCAGGCTAGGCGAGAGGCGCCACACCTGGGAGCACCAATGGGGACCGGTGACCAGCCGGCTTAGTGGCGACTAGCTAATGGTGGGGTCCGAGTAGGCCCCGCCGCTCTTCACCAGCACCGCGCCCACGCGGTTTGCCAGCGCGATCTCGAACCGCAGCCGCAGGAAGACCTCCTCGAGCGGGTAGTACACCGGCGCCGCACCGAACTGCATCTCCGCGCCGACTCCTGCCGCCGGCGGCACGATCCGGATCGGGTTCCGGCTGTCCAGCGGACCGAAGCTCTTGTACAGCGACCAGTACGCGGTCGGAATGCGCGCCGTCGCCCGCACCCGCACCGTGCCATAGGCGCTCGTCTCGATCACGCCGATGTAATCGTTCGCCACCTGGGCCAGGTCCGTCGCGTTGCCGTAGCGGATCAGCCCGTCCGCCTTCTTGATGTACCCGGTCACGTTGGTGGTGTTCGACCAGCTCGCTACATCCGCCTGCGGAATCAGCAGGTCGAACGGCCCGTCGTACCCGTGCTCCCACAGGTTCGAGCACGCCGTCTCCAGGTTCGCCTGCGTGATGGTGTCCAGCTGCACGATGTGGTCATGCGAGCTCGTGAACGCGGCCGCCCGGCCCGGGTTCTGCGGCGGGATGTACGTGCTGTCCGCCGTCCCGCCGTCCGCGTACGGCATCGACTTGCCCGCGCTGCCCACCGCCGTGTAGGTCGACTTGAAGTGCCGCGTCAGGATCGCCTGCGCCCACCCGTCCTTCAGGTCCTGCACGATCGACGCGATATCCGCGTCGATCTGGCTGCGCCGGGCCTTCTCCAGGAAATCCTTCGTCCAGCCCGTCGCCCGGTCCTTGTCGATCGGCTCCGCCATGTGGCCGGTCGTCTTCCCGCGCTTGTTCTCCGGCCGCCCATACTCCGTGTGATTCTCGAACCCGTTCGAGACGCCGACGCCGTATTCCGTCGTCCGCTCGTCCGAGAGATGCACCAGCGAGGCGATGAGCGGGTCCGCCAGCAAAGCCGCGTTCGCCATCGCCAGGCCGCTGTTGATGTCGCTCACCAGCTGCGCGTAGCTTTCCCCGCTCGCCAGTTGCAGCTGCGCCAGCCGTGCCGCGTCCCATCCGGGAGGCAAGCCCCACTGCTTCAGATCGTTAGGTCCCAAGACACTCATTGCTCACCCCCTCATCAGGCCGACACGACGTGCAGACTCGGCCGCACATACACCGTCGCCGGCGAGATCGCGATGCCCACCACACCGCTCTTCGTCCCTACCACCGTCGAGAGCCGCCCCGCGGTGTCGCTCACCCAGATCGTGTTCCCGCTCGTCATGCTCGCGAACCCCGTCACGGGGCCCAGCGTCACCACGTCGCACGCCTCGCCGCTCGCCACCGAGCTCCCCGCCAGCGCCACGCTCGGCGCCACCACGACGCCCAGCAGGTTCGCCGTATTCACCGCGCCGCCAGCCGCCTTCGTCACTTGCGGCAGGTCCCCGGTATAGCCCGAGACATACACCGCGTCCCCGAACGCCAGCGCCGCCGCAGCGATCGCCCGCACGATCACCGCCCCACGCAACGGCCGGACATCGCCGGTCGTCACAGTCACTTCGTTAGCCATCTCCCTACCCCCTCAAACTGGAGCGCCGAGCGCACCCTCAACCCCGTTGAGGCGTTCGGCCACGTCCATTTACAGCCGGAACCGCCGCTTCAGCTCGTCCTGCTTCGCCTGGTCGGTCTTGCCATCCTGCCGGCCAGACTCACCCGCATTGATGTTCGGCGCCGGCGTCGCCGCCTTCGCCGCCAGGAACGGATACATCCGCACCAGCTCCTTCAGCACCTTCCCCAGCTCCTTCGGCTGCCCCTTCTCGTCGAGCTCGATCGCCTCGCGATCCACCAGCTTCCAGGCCGCCTCGGCTGCCGACGGATCCACCCCGCTGCCCGGCCGCAGCACCGCCAGCTGAAACTCATACCGGACCGTCGCCTCCGTCAGCGCTTTGGTCGCAGCCTCTGCGA